>Ga0187814_10000934_pt1 | contig 10773 bp, 12 predicted proteins | sample NC_S_4_FD_132450 | JGI IMG/M metagenome (GOLD analysis project Ga0187814, IMG submission 132450) | Wetland sediment microbial communities from Neuse River Estuary, North Carolina, USA - ASW-S_4 | ecosystem: Environmental > Aquatic > Freshwater > Wetlands > Sediment | place: USA: North Carolina...
GGCGCACTTCCTGGTCCTAATGCTTTGAGCACCTCTGGAAGACCATCTTTGAACGTGCTGTAGCGCGGTTGCCAGCCGAGTTCACGTTTTGCCTTCTCGTTGCTGATGCGAAACGACGTGACCAGCGAATCCACCAGTGGCCCACCGATAAGCAACTTGAGCAGCCACGGTGCCATCGCGCCGACCCGCTTCTTTCCCATAGCGTCAGTGAAGGTATTGACGAGGTCACAAAGCCTCAGCGGCTGGTCGTCGACGATGTTGTAGGTCTCTCCGTAAGCTTCACTCTCGACGGCCAGAGCGTAGGCAGCAGCCAGGTCGTCGACGTGAATGATACTCCAATAATTCTGGCCTTTGCCAAAGATACGCAGTTGCCCTTTCTGCAAGGTGTCGTAGAAGGACTGCTTGAACAGCCCACCAGGCCCATAGACAAAGCCAGGGGAGAGAAGAATGACACGCAGGTGTTGTTCCCGAGAGAGGGGGAGTAGCTCCTCCACCATCTTTGTATGTGCCTCACCTAACGGAGAAGGTCGCAAGGGGGTCTGCTCAGTAATCCACTCGTCCCCGTGGTCGCCATAGTTAAAAACGCCGCTGGTGTAGAGCAATTTCTTGTCGCATGCCAGACAGGCTCGTGAGAGGGTCCGCGTCATGAGCACATCCGCCTGCTCAATCTGCTCGAATTTCTTGCGGGTGAAGCGGCCCTGGATACCATACTGAGCCGTATGGATCACAGCATCGACCGTCGGCACGACTCCTTCATAGGAAACAGGCTTGAGCATATCACCAACGGCAAGCGTCACGCCGAGTTGCTCAAGCGCCTGGCCTTTCCTCACGTCCCGAACCAGCCCGACAACCTCATGATCTCGTCTACGAAGTGCCTTGACGACGCGAATCCCCCTTGAAGCAGGCGATCTGGTCCTGCTGCCCCACGGCGAGGAGCATCAGATCGCTGATCCAGCGGAAGAAGAGGCAGCCCCACTAGCTGCCCTGCCTTCCGAACGGATTGGGCACAATGCTGCCCTACTCTGCTATGGTGGCGATGGGCCAGCAGCGCTGCTCATTTGCGGAGGGGTGCGATTTGCGGGACCGCTCGCGCACCCGCTCCTGGACCTCTTGCCGCGTGTGCTCCTGCTCCATCGTGAGGAGCAGGAAGGGGCGCATGCCTGGCTGGATGCGACGCTCACGATGCTAGGTGCAGAGGCCCTCTCACTGCGACCGGGGAGTGCTGCCGTGATGACGCGCCTGGCGGATATCCTCGTCCTCCAGACCATCCGAGCATGGTTAGAACGCGACGAGGGCCAACAACTTGGCTGGCTCGGGGCGCTTCGTGATCCTGACATTGGCAGCGCGCTTGCGTTGATCCATCGCCGTGCCGAGGAACCCTGGACCGTAGCTTCTCTCGCGAGAGAGGTCCACCTGTCTCGCTCCGTCTTTTCTGAACGTTTCTCCAAACGGGTGGGGATGTCTCCCATGCAGTACGTGACACGGTGGCGCATGTCACTCGCCAGGAGTTGGATGCGTGAGGAGCGTATGAGCGCGAGTGAGGCAGCTCATCGACTCGGGTACAGCTCGGAAGCGGCCTTCAGCCGGGCCTTCAAGCGTCATCTTCAGGTGCCTCCAGGAGCCTTCCGGCGTGACAGGTGAACTCAATGCTCTCTGGCTTTGTAGAACTGGCTCTCCAGGCCATAGAGTATATGGATGCTGGCGATCCTGTAAGCTCGAACCCAGGGGATATGGAGGAACGGATCGTCGCCCTCTGGTTCAGAAACGGAGGCAGCCATGGCTCCATCTTTGTGAACACTGCTGTAGTCTAGCGGGTAGGTCAAATATATGAGAAGGAGGTCGTGGCGAGGTTTGAGATGAACAGCTATCCGGTCGCACCAAACTCAGGAAATGCGAGTTGTCGTGCAAGAGCGACGGGCTTACGCCGCTTGCTTCACTGCTGTTCTGGCCGCCGCAAGGCGAGCAGCCATTCTGTCTCTGAGAGCTGCCACAGGTCAAGCTGTGGACTGCGGAAATGCGTCTGGATCCGTCGGGATTCTTCACGTCAAGGATGTGCTGGTGATGCGGTTGGAAGGTGATCGAGGGAAGTCGAGAGCGCGGTCGCCTGGTACTCGATCTTCAGTGTCCCTTCGTACACCCACACGGAGACCTCTTCTCCAGCCAATCCATCCTCACCGAAGAAGCGCCAGTTCCTGAACTGGATATAGCCATGCGTATCGAGATGGCGTGTAAACTGAGTCGCATACAGAATGCGAGAGAGGACCTCTTCCGGGTAGGTTCGTCCCAGCACACTACGCAAGACATCCTGGGGACTATGCCGCCTGTCTTGTCGTGCGCGATGGGCAAAGGCGCAGTTGCTCATACAACTGCTGCTCAGGCCAGAGTGTCCATTGCTCGATTTTTGCCCAGTCGTGCGTTCGTTCCCGGCGAGGTCGCTTTGGTGCAGGCATCTCCCTCTGCCTCCCGATGCAAAGATGGTTGCTTCAAGCATACCTATTCCCCCAAAAGTTTGCAAGGAAACAGGGGGCGGTTAGCCAAGTTGGGGTGCCCATCTACGTAAAGTATGTTATGAGGAGGTATCTCATACTACTGCCGAGAATCGTTCTCTTCTTCTCCATTTACGATGACGGGTTGCAAAAACAGCACGGGAAATGCGGAAGAGCCGACGATCGATATGGCATCGTGCAAGGTATCATGATTGAAGATTTGTTTCCAGAACTGCTAATTCTCCAAAACGGGCAGCAGTTCCAATATATCTGAACTGCCTCTTTAGGCGGTTTTAGGTTGGTTAGAACAGCCACTAATTTACACATAGGTGGTCTGAAGGTATGGGTATTGCCTTACACAGACTGATAAGTTAGACTACGCATAAAACAGAACCATCCTGAGAACAGTTTAGTATCTAAAGGATGAGGTTGAGGAAGTATGAAACACATATTTATCTCCCACAAGAAAAATGATGCTAATTTTGCGCGAGTCCTGATCTACGAGTTGAACAAGGCAGGCTTCAGTAGCTGGATAGATCACGACGGGCTATATGGAGGAGACGATTGGCGTGCGGAGATTGATCAAGCAATCAGAGATGCACTCACACTTATAGTGGTGATGACTCCAGATGCTAAGGCATCCGAGTATGTTACCTATGAATGGGCCTTTGCTTTGGGAGTAGGTGTGAAGGTGATCCCAGTGATGCTCAAGGATACAATACTTCATCCACGTTTAGAAGCACTTCAGCATTTAAATTTCACCAACCTTACAGATCGACCTTGGGATAAACTGATCAATGCAGTAAAGAAGGCTGCTAAAGTACCCGATTCCTCCACAGAGAATGTGTTACGAGATGCCCCTCCTTTTATCAAAGAGGCGGTTGCAGCACTAAACAAAGCCAGTAAAGCTGAAAGAAGAGAAGCTCTTGAAACCCTAGCACAAACAAATCATCCAGTAGCACGTGAGGCACTGACAGAAGCATTGCAGCATCCAATCAAGGATGTACGTGTTCATGCTACTCTTGTGCTCGTGCAATTTGATAATCTACGCATGCGGGCAATACCAAGTTTACTAGAAGCCCAGTATGATGAAGATGGAGAAGTCTATCGCCGCGCTATGAGAGCACTAGAAAATATCGGAATCGATGCGGTACCATACTTGCTTGAAGCCTTACACAATGGCGATACGAGAGTGCGTCGTAACGCCGCTCGGGCCTTAGGGCAAATCGGCTTTAATGATGCAACTCCTGGGCTACTAGCTGCCTTACACGACAAGGATGTAGAAGTCCGTCGTAACGCTGCTATAGCATTGGGAGGCATCAAATCAGTTGAGGCAGTACCTGGGCTGCTTACTGCCTTACATGACAAAGATGTAGAAGTCCGTCGTAACGCTGCTTTTGCCTTACTACCCACAGGGTCTGTGAATTATTGCTGGGGAGAGGCTCTGGCGAGCAGAAGGTCAAAAGCCCGACGGGGATGGTAGGAAAAGGAGCGACGCGAGGCGGCAATGTGAGAAGACGCTGAGCGATGAATGAGAGTAATGGCGAGGTTGCGGCAAGCAGCCAGGAGCTGAGGAGCGTGACCGGTGCGAATGCGAGAGCGGTCTTCGGCAAACGTCACATCACGCACATAGTGCAAGCAGTTTTCGATTCCCCAATGTCCACGGCTCAGTGCCAGGAGGGATTGGGGTCCATCCGCTTCAGGTGGCAGGATGGCGATGAGGAAGACCACCTCGACAGTCGTCTCTCCCTTTTCAGTGCGGGTGCGAGTGAGCTGGGCAGCATGGGTGATGCCGGGCCAATCAGCGTGCAGATAAGCACAGAGTTCCTGACTCACTTGGATCACACGATGCTCGATGCGCCCACGATGTCGATCAAGGGTCTCAGCCTGCTGAACTTGGGCATGCGGATCAGCAAAATAGGTAGCCAGATCGGCTTGCAGTGTGGGCTCGTTGCCTTTGATGACAAAAAGAGGATAGGCATGCTTTGAACGCAGGAGGTGCCAGAGCTGGCGGTGGGAGTGCAGAGCATCAAAGGTACAGACCCGTCCGCCAATTGGCAGGGAGGGAAGCAGTTTGCGGGCTTCGGGGATCTCGTTGGTTTTTTCGCCCACCGCGAGTTCGGCCCAGACTTCTTTGCTCTGGTGGGTGAAGCAGGAAAGCAGATGGGGCGCATCTCGTTCAGCCGTCCTGGCTCCTCGCACCGTTTTGCCATCGACGGCGATGGGGTCGGTGGGAGAGGCCAGGCTGGTGGCCCTGACCCATGTCGAGAGCACCTCCTCAACCGCCTCAGCACTGATCTGAGGAAGTAACCAGCGATAGAGCGAGCCACTGGGGGTGAAAAACAAACGGGGACCAAAGAGATCTCGGAGGAGATCGACATGTTCTCGGCACCATTGGCTCACGGCTTCTGTACTCTGACAATTGCACAACAACGCGGCAATCAAACAGGTGAGCAGATACGGCAGATCATAACGTAAGCCGTGTTTCCCACGGGGATCTGGGATGGCTTCCAGCATCTCGACCAGCGTATGCAGATGCGCTTGGGTGAGCAAGTGCTGTCTCTCTTCTTCTCTGAGTTGCGGGAGAACACGACGTGATGCAATACAATACATGAGCGAAGGCTCCTTCTGGAAAAGATAGGCTTTTGGTTTTTCTATCTTATCCTTTTCTGGAGCCTTTGTCTCCCAGCAATAATTCACAGACCCTGAAAGCTTGCAAAATGTCAATATGTTAGTAAGGTTGACAAGTGTCAATCTGCCTGCTCAGGATGTGCTATTGTTTTCTCGCAGATGGTTGCTTTCGTGGCACATTCCAATACGGACTTTTGCACCGTGGACAAATACGCGGCTCTGGTTGCTCTTTCCCAGTTTCCTGCTTTCGTGGCAACCATTCATGCCCACAGCGTTCACATTTATAGCCCCATAATTGTACTCTTGCCATACCTACAAGTATATGGTGAGTAGGTATAACCTGTCAAGTGGCATATCCTGTCAAAGACGCTGAGAAGGGACTTCATGGGAATATTCATCTCTAAAAATTACCTATTAGATTATACCTAAAAAGAATATGTAAGTAGGGAGGTGAGATACCATGAATATGCGAGAACAGAAGGGCAAGGACATTGCCGCCCGCTTGAAGATAGAACGCAAGGATAATCTCTGGATTGTGCCATCACAGACTGGCAAGGGCAAATATACGGTAGACCTGGATGTGCCTCTTTGCTCTTGTCCAGATTTTGAATTGCGCGGTCTGAAATGCAAGCATATCTTTGCCGTAGAATATAGCATCAAGCATGAATCAGACACCGAGAGTCAAACCACAACGGTCACGAAAACCGTACGAGTCACCTACAAGCAGGATTGGCCTGCCTACAATATGGCACAAACGAATGAGAAACATCACTTTCAAGCCCTCTTGTATGATCTGTGTCTAGGGATTGACGAACCCCCTCAGCACATGGGTCGCCCCCGTCAATTGCTACGCGACATGGTGTTTAGTGCGGTGTGCAAAGTGTATTCGACTGTCTCCACCAGGCGATGCAACGGTGACTTAGAGGATGCCCATGCTCGTGGGTATCTTTCTTCTGTACCTCACTTCAATACCATTGTGAAGTACTTTGACAATCCCTCCCTGACTCCCCTCTTGCGTGATCTTATCCAAATAAGTAGCTTGCCTCTCAAGGCGGTAGAAGTCGATTTTGCTGTAGACTCATCAGGCTTTAGCACCTCCCGCTATGTACGCTGGTAAAATGCTCGTTATGGACACGAACAGGATAACCATGATTGGATGAAAGTACACCTCATGTGCGGTGTCAAGACGAACGTGGTGACAAGCGTTGAGATCACAGGTCGCTACGGCAATGACTCCCCACAATTCAAGCCACTCGTCAACACGACTGCGAAACACTTCCGCTTGCGTGATGTGCCTGCTGACAAAGCCTATTCAAGCAAGAGCAATCTGGAACTCGTTACCAAGCTTGGAGGTACGCCCTATATTCCCTTCAAGACGAACACGACAGGGGAAGCGGAAGAGTCTGTTGTCTGGGAACAGTTATGGCACTATTTCCAACTCCATCGGGAAGAGTTCCTCACGCACTATCACAAGCGTTCTAACATCGAGTCAACCATGTGGATGATTAAGTCCAAATTCGATGAAAATATCCGTAGCAAAACCGATACGGCTATCGTCAATGAACTGCTCTGCAAGGTGTTGTGTCACAATATTTGCGTGGTGATACAATCCATGTATGAATTGGGGATAGATGCGACGTTTTGGGGCAAATCCGCAATCGCCTGACAGGATACAAGTGATTATGAGCAACCACTTGGATTTCTTCTGATCTGGCATAGTTACTTGTTTCCGCAGAGGGTATCACATTCTTGCTGGCTAAGAAGGTTACGTTGGAGAAGTCCTTTATAGTAGTCTTCTTTGGCCGATTCATCGCTTCGCAGCAAGGACTTCAATGTTTTAAGGTCACAATGCATTTGCTTGGCTATAATTTTCAACATATCATGCCCAATTTGCTCATGGTCATTCCAAGAATGTGAATAATGCGTTGCTGCGACTATTCTCCCGTTCAGGATAAAACGGTATCTGGGATGTTTTCCTGATTTGTCATAGTCCCAGTGGAGGTCTTTTTCCAGCAGGTCTTTTAGGTCTTGAAGTATCATACCCATGAATACGCACTATTCAGTTTGTAAGTAATGTTGAAGAAGACGGAAGCCCTCTTGTAGAGGGGATGAAAGCTGTTCTCGATTCCTCCCAAGCCAGAGAAGCTCATCTGCAAGGAATTCAAGATAATTCCTTGTTGCCTCATAAAGAGTCGAGCCAAGTTCAAACGTGTTAGATATACGGCTAGTAGCCATATATCCCTCTTCTGTCGATGTAAGTTTGATAACAAAAGGGTGTGTCACAACAACAGTAGCTCCGGGTTCATCAAGGCGAATCCTTAAGCCTGAACGAATAGGACAAATGGTAAATTCTATCTCGCCTGTCCCTTCTGGCCCTAAAATCGTTGCTTCTGAACTGACTCCTTTATTAACGCGGTTAGGAAGGTCTGCTGTCGCTGTTGCCATATTATTCATCCCTTCTTTGAGAAGTCTGCAACTGCTCAACTTGCTCTAATTGGTTCTGATATAGGCTAGTCATCAAATCGATTAACTGCTTTATCATTGACCTTGACATCACACAACGAAACACAGCTTGCGCTTTGATGCTATCAATGGCTTCCAAGTCCTTGATATCTAGTATCTCTAAGGGATGGGCAGTCCCAAAAGTCAAAAAAAACTCTTCTAAACCAGAGCGGATGTTGACGCTATTGACGTAGTGAGTAGGAAGAGCTTCGTCACCTACCATGACTGTCTTTACTTGCTTAGGAGCGTGTTGTATTTTTATCTCTTCTGTCATAAGTGCTTGCTACTTTCTCAGAATTCATCGTCTTCTTCAAAGGCGACGCCTTTACTAGAGTATAATATCACACTCAATGATTCGTTCGTCAAGGATGTTGCGTTGTTTCACACGTTTTGCTCATGTTGTATCGGATTTCGGTACAGCAACCACTTTCCCGTCATCATCTGATTATCTCTGATCGTCTTGGTGCTATCCATCCACAACTATCTCTAGAGCCGACTTTGTGTGCAGAAATGCCACTTGCACACAAAGTACCCGTTTAGACGGACTTTATGTGCAAAGCCGCAGTAAACCAACGATTACAAACAAGAATCCAATCAAGCCAATACGTCCTTCGTGCTTGCATAGGAGTGCGTGTAAACCTAATACTCCCATCAACATAAAAACAAGGCTCACGGGTACTGCTGCTCGAGCATACCCATGAGGATGGAAAAGAACGCTTAAGAGATAGAGGATGCCGCCAGTCAGTGAAGCAATTCCTGCTACTTGGATGAACACTGACCGGGATGATATTACCTTTTTATTAATCTTACCTGAAAGTTTCTTCATATGGATACCGCTCCGTGTCCGTGATGTTTTCGTTGTCAGTATAGCACAAGCTGAACAAGACGCATACTGTCTAGAGCTGACTGGTTATATACGGGTTAACAAGAACCATAGTGGCAGAAGTGCCGACTGAAGGAAAGTGATATACTCAAGAAGAAAGACGAAAGGCCCAAGCAGGAGGAAGGCATATGAAACCAGCTCGGACGTTTGCTCATTTTGCTGTTGAGCTTAGTGAGGTCTTTTTCAACACTCTGATACATTGTGCGAATTACCTCAGTGACCACAAAAAGAAACTTTTTTCGCACTGCTACCGAGAAGGCTAGCTTACGGCTTCTTATGAAACTTGGGAAAGACTTCCAACTACACCTCAACCTGAGCATCCGTTTAGGCGAAAAAGCGGCCAGCAAACGGCGCCACCCCAAGGTCTCACGTAGGGCACGTATTTAGCAAAAGCAGGTCTGCCGAGCACATCTGGTGAGCCGCTAGGTCACTACGCAGGGCTACCGCACAGCTTAGGAGCGAAGTTGTGCGTAGCCAAACAAAAGGAGAGGGGAGGCTGGCACACAGTAGTACCAAGCGACCATACAGCATCCACGTAATCCCCACCTCTGGAATGCCGTTCGGGATTGAAGAGCAAACCGGCATTTTCCGCACTGCGGTGTGATCTACTTTCGCCTCAAGAACACACAAGGCCCGTCAGAAAAACTCCGGTGGTTACTCGCCTCGCCGCCGTCGAAGCATATGCGAAGCGGTTCAATCACCTTTTAGTCCCACATAGCTTGTACCCCTCCATCACATCGATTAAAGTACAGTCAGGCAGAACGTCACAGAGCCATAAGTTTGTTCATCTCCTAGAAAACGTGTCATGACCAAAAAATTCTGGGTAGCAGTAGCAATGCTCACGCTGAGCACATTGCTCGTTTCCTCCAGTGCTCCCCTTGCCATAACGGTGAACGTGACGACCAATAACAAAAGGTCCGAAGGAAGTCATCTCCATTCCGATCAGTTTCCTCGACCACAACCGGTGACACTTCAGCGACAGAAGGCTCCTCCACCCCCAACACCCGTTCCCAAGAGCACTACTTCCTCTCATGGACGCGTCCCCCCACCGCCTCCCACCACAGGGAAAGCGCAGGTGATGGCTTGGATTTACCCAGGGCCACCTGGTTGTCACGCAGCACAGGAGTATACAGACGGACGCAGCATTGATACCCTCAAACCACAATACTATACCCTTGCGGATACTGGCGCCTTGGAGCTTTTGACGGTCACAAATAGTGGCTGTAATGCGTATTCTCTTGCCAATGCGAGGCACATAAAGCAGTTCTCAACCCATCAATACGTGACGGTTTCAGGCAATACCACCAGTATGCAGGCGCTTTTGAGTGACCCAACGTTAGAAACAAATGCCATTCAGACCCTGCTTACCTTTTTGCAGACCGTCCAGTTTACCGGTGTTGAACTGGACTTTGAAGGATATGCGCAGTGGACTGCTCAGCAGTATAGCGGCTATAAACAGTTCCTGAGGCAGCTTGGCAACACCTTGCATCAACATGGCTACAAGCTGATGGTTGATGGTCCAGCAGTCATCGCCTCTCGCGGTTCTTCGTTGCTGTGGAATTATGCAGATTTTAATACTCTTCCTGTTGATTATATTGTGGTTTTGGCGTATGACTGGCAATTCGACTTTGGTGCAGGGACACCGGTGGCTCCCTTCTCACGGGAAGTAGCTGCGACGAACGACGTGAGAGGAAAAATAACTGACATTAACAAAATAGTAATCGGTATTCCCTCCTATGGCTATCATGGAGTAACAGGGAGCACGGATATCACAGAGGATACCCATGCACAGTCTCAGACCTACCCTGGCTATACCACGGCTATCAGAGACAACTCATCGGGAGAAATGATGTGGACCCATGCAGGGATTTCCTATGACTATGCTGATGCTGAAACGCTGGCTGCAAAACGTGTGACCATTGAGAGGCTTGGCATACACAACATATCTGTGTGGTCATTAGGAGGAAACCTCTGGTTTACCGGTAGCGCAGAGTAATTCCTCAGCAGGGGGTGCCGGGGGACTGCGTCCCCCGGCAGGAGCGCGAGGTGTCCTCGCTTCCTTCCCTTTTTCCTCGCCTGCCGCCGCAAGCGGCATAAGAAAGACCTGAGTAGTAACACAGGTTCTTACACACTTTATGTGTAAATGCAAAATTTAAACTGGTGAAATCTGTACAATTATACTCGTGATCAGGTATGCTACAGGAAGATGGTGTTGTTGGCTCCTTCTGTGTGAGAGAGAACTCGGAATGCGCAAAGCATCGTTCCCACTCA
>Ga0187814_10000935_pt1 | contig 10773 bp, 11 predicted proteins | sample NC_S_4_FD_132450 | JGI IMG/M metagenome (GOLD analysis project Ga0187814, IMG submission 132450) | Wetland sediment microbial communities from Neuse River Estuary, North Carolina, USA - ASW-S_4 | ecosystem: Environmental > Aquatic > Freshwater > Wetlands > Sediment | place: USA: North Carolina...
ACCAGCGTCTCCATCAGGCCGAGCGCCACGATCGACTTGCCGCTACCCGACTCCATTCCGGTGATGTAGAGATTGCGTGCCACAGCCGAGATACATCTTGCTCATGCCGGAAAGGAGCCGTCAAGCGAATGAGCGCAACCTCCCAGCTGCTGCACCACAACCAGAGCTACGCCGCCGACTTCGATTACGCCAGTGTGGGAGCCCCGCCCCGCCTCAAGCTGGCGATCGTCACCTGTATGGACGCAAGGATCGATCCCGCTCGCGCATTCGGGCTCGAGCCAGGCGATGCCCACGTGATTCGCAATGCCGGCGGAGTCGTCACCGACGATGTGATCCGTTCGCTGACGATCTCGCAGCACTACCTCCGAACCGAGGAGATCCTCGTCGTCCAGCACACCCAGTGCGGGTTGCTCACATTCACGGACGAGGCATTTGCCCGCGAGCTCGAGCTCGAGACCGGTGCACGGCCCCCATGGCAAGCGCTGGCATTCACGGACCTCGAGAAGTCGGTCCGGGATGGCGTGAACCGGATCCGAACGGATCCCTTCATCGCCCGCACCGGCAGTGTGTCCGGGTTCGTGTACGAGGTCGAGACGGGGCGTGTACGTCCGGTGTGAAATAGATTGTTCCGAGCGATGCCCTGGGTCGAGGTCTTCGTCGTGTTCGTCATCTCGCATCTGGTGGGCGACTACATGTTGCAGACGGAGTGGCAGGCGCTTCACAAGCGCGGCGGCCTGACCGGCACGTCCGAGATGAGGCGCGCCCTCCTCTCACACATCGCCACCTACACCCTCGCGTTCGTGCCGAGCCTGATCTGGCTGTCGAGCAGCGTGCACTTCTGGGTGTTCGGAGTAGCCGCGCTGGTCGCGGTCCCACACCTGATCCAGGACGACGGCACGCTGCTCTACCGCTACTCGCTGGCCGTCAAGAAGGCCGACATCAGAGCAAACCCGTCGCTGGGCGCGGCCCTCGACCAGTCGTTTCACCTCCTGGCTCTGTTCGGGCTGGCGCTGCTCGCGGGGAGGTAACTGCTGCCTGCTGCGGCCAGGCTTCCATTCGTCCCCGTTGACGCATTCAGGGGCGTCCTATAGGCTCGCGCTTTCGGCGGGCCGTAACAGCAACGAGAATTCGGGGGCCGCGATGACGCCAGACTCTGTCCAAGCACCGGCGGCTGAGCCGCAGATCCGCTCTGTCGACGACGTACCGGCCGACACCAGGCGCGGCGGCGACGTGCGCACGCTGCTCAGCCCCAAGAGCGTCGGGTCCACCTCCGGCTTCATGGGGGTGGCGACGATCGCCGCGGGCGACCGGATCAGCGAGCACTACCACCCGTACTCGGAGGAGTTCATCTACGTGATCAGCGGGCAGCTCGACGCCCAGCTGGACGGCAAGTCGCATCAGATTCGGGCGCGGCAGGGTCTGATGATTCCGATCAACGTCAAGCACCGGCTGGTGAACGACGGCTCCGAGGAGGCCTACATCGTCTTCCACCTGGGACCGCTCGCGCCGCGACCCGACATGGGTCACGTCGACACCGAGTAGGCCACGTATACGGGGGCCGGCGATCCCAGCAGGGGCGAGCATGCGCAGCCTTGAGGCCGGACGGTGGCGACCGTGAGGAGGACCGCGATCACGGGCATAGGCGTCGTCGCTCCGGGCGGTTTGACGCGCGAGAGCTTCTGGGACCAGATCACGTCGGGCCGGACCGCGACGCGGCGGATAACCGCCTTCGATCCGAGCGGCTTCCGCTCCCAGATCGCCGCGGAGGCGGACTTCGACCCACTCGCCGCCGGCCTGGACGAACACGAGCGGACCCGACAGGATCGCTACATCCAGTTCGCCTCCGCCGCCGCGCTGGAGGCGGCGACCGACTCGGGCCTGGATCTCGAGGCCGTCGATCACGACCGCATGGGCGTCTCGCTCGGCTCCGCGGTCGGCGGCACGGTCGTGCTCGAGGACGGGTTCGTCGCTGTCTCAAACCGCGGCCAGGAGTGGCTCGTGGATCCGGAGTACGCGCCCCCGTTTCTGTACCAGGGCCTGATACCGAGCTCGCTCGCCAGTGAGATCGCGCTCAAGTTCAGCGCGCATGGGCCCGCTGTGGTGATCTCCACGGGCTGCACATCGGGCATCGACGCGATCGGCTACGCCCACCAGATGATCCAGGACGGCGAGGCCGACATCGTCATCTCCGGCGCGTCTGAGTCTCCGGTCTCGCCGATCTCGATGGCCTGCTTCGACCCGATCAAGGCCACGTCGCAGCGCAACGATGACGCCGCACACGCCTCGCGTCCGTTCGATCGCGATCGAGACGGGTTCGTGATGGGCGAGGGCTGCGGGATCCTGATCCTCGAAGAGCTCGAGGCGGCCCACGCTCGCGGAGCGCACATCTACTGCGAGGTTGTCGGATACGGGACGCGCGGCAACGCCTACCACATGACCGGCCTGCGGCCGGAGGCGTTCGCGATGACCGAGGCGATCCTCGACGCGATGCGGCAGGCGGAGGTCAAACCGGAGGACATCGACTACATCAACGCGCACGGATCCGGGACCAAGCAGAACGACCGCCACGAGACGAACGCGTACAAGAAGACGCTCGGGGAGCAGGCGTACAAGATCCCCGTCAGCTCGATCAAGTCGATGATCGGCCACTCGCTGGGCGCGATCGGTTCGATCGAGATGGCCGCGTGCGCGCTGGCGATCGATCGCGGTGTCGTTCCGCCCACTGCCAACTGGGAGAACCCCGACCCGGAGTGTGATCTCGACTACACGCCCAACGTCGCCCGTCGTAAGACGATCAACACCGTTCTGTCGACCGGCAGCGGCTTCGGAGGATTCCAGTCGGCGATGATCTTCTCCCTCCCGCCGGAGCTGCGTGAGGTGTCGGCGTGACCTACACGATGACGCCCGACCACAGCCGCCGGTCGGTGATCACGGGCATCGGCGTGGTGGCGCCCAACGGCATCGGCAACGACCGATGGTGGAAGGCGACGACCGCTGGCAAGAGCGCGATCGCCAGGATCACGCGCTTCGACCCCTCCAAGTATGCGACGCAGCTAGCGGGCGAGGTCGGGGACTTCGACGCCAACGACTGGATCGAACGGCGCCTGCAGGTGCAAACCGATCGCTGGACGCACATGGCGCTCGCCGCGACCCAGATGGCATTCGAGGACGCGAGGTTCGACCCCGCGGAGTTCGACGAGTGGTCGACCAGCGCGATCACGGCGAGCTCCTCCGGGGGAAACGAGTTCGGGCAGAAGGAGATCCAGGCGCTATGGGGGAAGGGGCCGAAATTCGTCGGTGCCTACCAGTCGATCGCGTGGTTCTACGCCGCTACCACGGGCCAGATCTCGATCAAGCATGGACTCAAAGGGCCTTGCGGGGTGGTGATCGCCGAGGGAGCCGGCGGACTCGAGGCGTTGCAGCATTCGCGACGCACGATCAGGCGGGGGGTCGGCACCGTGGTCAGCGGCGGCCTGGAGGCGCCGATCGGTCCGTACGCGCTCACATGCCAGCTCGGCAACGGATATCTGAGCAGCGCAACGGAGCCGGAGCAGGCATATCGGCCGTTCGACGCCCGAGCCAACGGCTACGTCCCCGGAGAGGGCGGCGCGATCCTGCTGGTGGAGAGCGGCGAGCGGGCGCAGGAGCGCGGCGCTCCGCAGGTGTACGCCGAGATCGCGGGATACGGCGCGACCCAGGATGCATATCACTGGGGCAGACCCGAACCGGAAGGCCGCCAGTTTGCACGTGCGATCTCGGTGGCGCTGGCCGACGCCGGCGCGGACGCGGACAATGTTGACGCGATCTTCGCCGACGCGTTCGGAGTACCCGAGTTCGACAGGGCCGAGGTCGCCGCGATCAAGGCGGCGCTCGGCAAGCGCGCACGCAAGGTCCCGGTGACCGCCCCGAAGACCATGGTCGGGCGGCTTTACGCCGGCGGCGCATCCCTCGACGTGGCGGCCGCCCTGCTAGCGATGCGCGACGGGAAGATCCCCCCGACCGTGAACCTGGAGACTCCGGCTGATGGCTTCGATCTCGACTTCGTGACCGCTCCGCGGGACGCTCAGCTCGAGACGGTGCTGGTCCTCGCGCGCGGATACGGCGGGTTCAACGCGGCGGTGGTGCTCCGCCGGGCGCCGTAGGGGGAAGGGTTGCTCGCCACCATGCTGTCCTCGGCGCGGGCGGTGCGTCCGGATCATGTCGCCGTCGCCCACATTGGTATGACGGTCAGCTTCGCGGAACTCGAATCGGCCGCGGGCCGCCTCGCGGATGCGGCTGCGCTGCGACCCGGCGAGCGTGTCGCGATCGTGGCGTCGAACGTGCCCGCGCTCGTCGTCGGGATGTTCGCCTCCTGGCAGGCGGGCGCAGTCGCGGTGCCGCTGAGCGCACGCCTGCGGCGATTCGAGCTCGCGCGGGCGTTCGCCGACGCGGAGCCCGCGGTGGCCGTGTCGGTACCCGCTCAAGCGGGCTTCGAGGTCGCCCAGGAGATCGAGGCCCTGGAGCCCGTGACGCCCACGCTGCGCGCGCGAGTGGTGCTCAGCGAGCTGGGGGAGATCGTCCATGTGTCCCACGCGGTGGCAAGGGAAGCCGCATCGCTGTCACCGCCGGACCTCGCCGCGATCCTGTACACGTCTGGCACCACGGGCGAGCCAAAAGGCGCCCTCGTGCCGCACCGGCTCGCGGACGCGATGGCCGAGAACCTCGGGGACCTACTTGGCTCGTACGCGGAAGCACCGTACGGGCTGGCCGTCCCGGCCTCCCACGCCTTTGGCCTGGGATGCCTGCTGGCCGGGATGGCCGCGGCTGCGACCGCGGTGCTGGGCGACGTGACGACCTCGGTCGAGCCGCTCGTGCGCGCCCTGGACCGCCACCATGCGGCGGTTCTGCACGGCACGCCCCCACTGCTGCGGCGGCTGCTTCGCGCCGGAGCGCCGATCACGTTCCGCACCGGCTTCGTCGCGGGATCGCTGTGCCCGCCGGAGGTGCTGCAAGAGCTTGACCAGCGACGCGCCGTGGTGCTGAACCTGTACGGGATGACCGAGATCGGGGCCGCGGTCTCGTGCCGTGCGGAGGACCCACCCGAGATCCGCCATACGACCGTCGGGCGCGCACTGCCGGGCTATGAGCTCCGGGTCGACACTCCCGAGCCCGGCGCTCCGGGAGAGATCCAGGTGCGCAGCTCGTACCTGCCGTCGGGATACCACGGCCGCCCCTGGGGAGACGACGAGCTGATCGACGGCGACTGGTTCCGCACCGGTGACCTCGGCGAGCTCGATGCCGGCGGCAACCTGACGATCGCGGGCCGAGCGAAGGAGGTGATCCATGTCGGCGGGTTCAACGTCTTTCCGGCAGAGGTCGAGGCGTTCCTTCTGACTCACCCGTCGATCGCGCAGGCGGTCGTGATCGGGGTCCCGCATCCAGCCCTGGGTGAGGCGCCGCAGGCATTCGTTGTGCCGGTGGACGGCGCCACGCTCGAGCCGCGCGAGGTCACCAGCTTCGCCCGCGCCGGGATCGCGGGATACAAGGTGCCGTACACCGTTCGGGTGGTGGAGGAGCTTCCAGTGCTGCCCTCCGGCAAGACCGATCGCCGAGCGCTCGCAGCCCCGGAGGAGGTGGTGCGATGAACCCCGAGATCGAGATGCTAGGCCGCAGCCCGATGTTCGCCGGCCTCGCCGCAGCGCAGCTCGAAGCCGTCGCGCAGCGCGCCCGGCCGCGAGCGTTTGCTCCCGGCAGGGAGCTGTGCCGCGCGGGCGCGCCAGGCGAGCGCTGCTGGGTCATCATCGCCGGGCTCGTCGACGTGTACGCCGCCGGCGGCACGACCGGGGCCGGGGCCGGGGAAATTGTGGCGCGCCAGCGCAAGGGCTCGACCGTTGGGGAGGCGGCGGTGATCCTCGCCGAGCCTTACGCGGAGACGGTGATCGCCAGCATCGCGACCTCGACCCTCGAGCTGCGGGCCGAGGACATCCACGCGCTGATCGAACGCTTTCCGGCGATCACGATGAACGTGCTGCGCCTCCTCCATGGACACCTGGCGCATGCGCGGGAGCGAGCGCGAGCGGACTCACAGCAGGGCGAAACGGTGGCGGTGGTGTTCGGCGCCTCGCTTCGCGGCGTCGCTGCATCGGTGATCTCGGCGGCGCAGAGGGCGACACCCCGACCCGTGACGGCGCTCACGCGCGACCTGTCGTTCGCCGGAGCGGTAACCGCCGCCGGCGATCTAGCCTCCCGTCACGCCACGGTGCTGCTCCCAACCGAGCTCGACGCACAGACCGTGTCGACGTTGAGGCGGGAGGCGGACCGCGTGGTGGCGCTGGCCGCCACCGCGAGCGAGGTGGCTGAGCTCGACGGTCTCGAGGCGAGCGATCGACCTCCGGTGGAGCTCGTCCTTCTCGGCGAGGAGGCGACCACAGCGGCGAGCGGACTCTCATCCGAGGGCGCGCTGCGCGTGGTTCGTTCCTGCGAACCCGAGGGCGGCCTTCGTCTGGGGAGCGCCGATCTCGGGTGGGTGGGCCGCCATCTAACGCGCACGAAGCTCGGGCTCGCGCTCGGCGCCGGTGGCGCCAAGGGATACGCCCATGTCGGCGTCCTCAAGGTGCTCGAGGAGGCGGGTTACGTGATCGACTACGTGGCCGGAAGCAGCATCGGCGCGATCGTCGGCACCTATCTGGCGCTTGGCGGCGACGCCGCGGAGATCGACCGCACGTTGCGAGAGTCGTTCGATGCTCAGGCAGTCGCGGAGATTTTCAAGATCTCGCTGTCGGGGCGGTCGACCGGGTTGGAGCTGATGACGAAGCTGCTGCGGGAGACGACGTGCGATCGGACGTTTGCGGACACCAAGATCCCGCTCACGATCATGTCCGTCGACCTGGTTAGGAGGGCGCCGGCGCCGCTGCGGCAGGGGCTGCTGTGGGAGGCGCTCCTCGCGGCCACAGCGCTGGCCGGGATGTTTCCGCCGTTTGCGCGCGACGGGCAACGGCTCGTGGACGGATTGGCGCTGGTTCCCGTTCCGACAGGCACGGTCGTCGAGGACGGCGCGGACGTGACCGTGGCGGTCAGCCTGATCAGCGCGGACACGCTCCCACGCTGGCCGGGTGGCCCTGTTCCCGAACCGCCTCCCGAACGACGGAGGCGGGGTGTGCTCGACGACCTGCTCGAGGTGATGGATCTGAGCCAGCTCGCCCAGAGCACTCGCCATGCCGAGCTTGCGGACGTGCCGATCTCGCCCCGGTTTGGCCCGGGCGAGTGGCGCGACTTTCATCTGGCAGACCAGTTCCTGGCCGCCGGCCGCCTCGAGGCGGAGCGAGCGCTCCCGACCCTTCGGTCTCTGGTGCACCCATTTGATCAACACGAAGACAAAGGAGGAGGCGTTGAACGACCAGACGCAATTCGGCTTTGAGGACCTGAAGCGGATCCTCGTCGACCGGGTCGGACTTCCCGAGGAGGACGTCAAGGACGACCCCAGCCTGACCTTCGACGAGATGGGCCTCGATTCGCTGGCTTTCGTCGAGATCCAGCTCGCAATGGAGCAGGAGTACGGGATCACCGTCGGAGACGAGGACGCCGAGAACATCCACACCGTTGGCGAGGCGATCGACTTCGTGAACCGCCAGCTGGCCGAGCAGGTGTGAGCGATGGCCGCACACACCGACAACTCAGTGCAGATCGACGCCCCGCTGGAGTTCGTGTGGGAGCGGATGATGGACATCGAGGGATGGCCGAACCTGTTCAGCGAGTACGCAAACGCCGAGGTGTTGGAGGAGGAGGGGGACCGGGTGGTGTTCCGGCTGACCACGCATCCCGATCCCGAGTACGACGGTCAGGTGTGGAGCTGGACCTCCGAGCGGGTCGCGGATCCCGCGAACCACAGCTCCAAGTCCCGCCGGATCGAGACAGGCCCGTTCCGGTACATGAACATCGAGTGGTACTTCGAGGAGGCCGACAGCGGCACCAGGATGCGCTGGGTACAGGACTTCTCGATGAAGCCCGAGGCACCGGCCAACGACGAGCAGGCCGAGCAGTACATGAACAAGAACACCCAGGAGCAGATGCGTGTGATCAAGGAGCGGCTGGAGACGCAAGCGGGAGAGAGCCGCTAACGCTGCGCTGAGCGATCACCTACGTCGAGGCTTGCAAGCCGCTCTGGACGCCGATCTGCTCGCGGAGGAATGGGACGACCAAGGACGCCACGCGCCATGGGTCCTCGAACAACGGCCAATGACCGAGGCCCTCGAGGAGCTCAAGCCGGGCTGACGGAAACGACTGGCGCTGACGCTCGGCCTGATCCCACTGGATGTAGGCGTCGTATGTGCCCCATATCACCAGCGCCGGCCGGTCGAGCGTCCGCAGGGCCCGCGACGAGTTCCCCAGCATCTTCGCCGGCGTGGCGCGGTACAGCTTCAGGATCGCGCGCCTGGCGCTCCGGGGGTGGAAGTGCGCGTAGATGCGATCTATCGCGTCGGGATACAGCCGCGGGTTATCCCGACCGACCAGCCATCGGAACCCAGACCGCGTCGCCTGCGCCATAGCGACCTCGCCGACGATCGGGGTCCGCCAGAGCTTTGCGTAGCGGCGCCAATGGTAGTCGATCAGCACCCCCGTATTGATCAACGTCACGCTCGCGAGCGCGGCGGGATGCCTCACCCCCCATGCGAGCGCCCACGGGCCACCGAAGCCGTGTACCACGAGGTGCACGCGCCGAATGGCAAGCTCGTCGAGTAGACCGCCGAGGTGCTCGGCGTAGCCCTCGACCGTGTAGCTGAAGTCCGTCGGACTATCCGCGCCGGCGTAGCCGGGCATATCGGGAGCGAGAGCCCGGGCGAAGTCGCCGACCTGCCCGAGCAGGTCTGACCAATCATCTCCCCCGCCCGGACTGCCGTGCACGAACACGGCCGCTTCGGTCGCGTCGGACGGTCCCGCCTGCAGGATCGGAGAACGGATGCCCCGAACTGCGACCGACGTGCTCCGGAGTGTCGCGGTCACGCCGGCATTCCCGGCCCCGTCGCCACCTCGGCGCTGACGTACTGCGGCCGCTGGTTCAGCTGCTGTCGGTGGATGTTCTCGGCCACGAGCGGGAAGAACTCACGCACCAGCGCCCGCCTGTCGGACCCGGGTCGCGCGAGCAACCGTAAGAAGGCGGTCATGATCCGCGGCGGGGTGATGATCTCGGAGGGCAGCGCCCGGTGGCACATCACATCGACTAAACCGTCGATCCGTTCGTGCTCGAGCAACCACTGTCCAACCTCGCACAGCGCCGCCGGTGCGGGGCCCTCCTTGCCCATGTCCTGGGCGAACCAGTAGTGCCCGACCGCGTCTTTGTCACGCCAGCGACCCCACTCTGCCAGGGCTCGATCGAGGGCGTCATTCGAGCCCTCGATGCCGCGGGCGATAACCGGCGCGAGCGCCTCGGCCTGCCTCAGTGCGTCCTGGATCCCCTGGCCGGCACACGGATCCTTGAAATGGCCTGCGTCACCCAACAGGACCCAGCCGCCCCCGGATGGCTGGCGAAAGAAGCACTCCCAGCGCAGCGCCCCGAAGATCTTCCCGACACGGCGCGCTTTGGACAGCACCTCGGCCACTGGCTCGCAATTGAGGGCGTGTTCTATGTAGCTGCCCTCCAGGTCGGCACGAAAGCGCGGGAGCTGGCTGAGAGCAGGGAGCACGACTACCTGATAGAGCCCGCTGTCGGACGGGACGGCGAGGATGAACCAGTCTTGCCAGCGATGGACCACCAACGCAGGGTCCTCGCCGCACTCCGCGTCCTCGAAGAAGGACCAGTAAGCGAACCGCTCATTCGCCGTCACGTTGTACTTGCGGGCGCCCACCAGGCTCGCAATCGCCGAGTTGCGGCCATCGGCGCCGACCACCACTCGTGCCTCGACGACGCTGTCCGATCCGTTGCGCTCGATCCGTACTCCGGCGACTCGCCCGCCATCCTCCACGACGCCCGTCACTCGCGCCCCCATCAGCAGATCGGCTCCGGCCTCCGCGGCAGCATCCGCGAGGATCGGATCGAGCAGGTAGCGACGGACCGAGGTGCAGCCACCGATGTCGCCGGGGCGCTGGGGAAACACCCTCGTGAAATGCAAGTCCTCCAGGCGGAAATCCACGCGTCCGACGAGATCCGCGCCGGTGGCGCGGATCTCGTCGGCAACGCCGAGCCGCTCGAGGATTGCCAGCGCCTGCGTTTGGAAGATGTGAGTAGACAACGTGTCACGCGGAAACGTCACCCGATCCACCACCGCGACGCGCAAACCCCGACGCGCAAGCAGCGCCGCGAGCGGCGACCCCGCACAACGCGCACCGACGACCACGACATCAAACCGCTCGGTCATCTTTGCCCCCGCTCGGTCATATTCTGCCCCCTAGTCGGACGCGCAGATTACCATGGGCCGCAAGCTCGCCGGGCGGCTCCGTGAGCCCTCGATCGGGGCGTGCGCGTCTAGCGAGCATCTTGGTGTTCTGGTAGGAATCGATGCCGTGAGCGTCGAGCGCGGCAAGTCGATGGTCGAGGTAGCAGCTCTCCGACCGCCGGCTGAGCGCTACGACGTCGCGATCCTGGGAGGCGGACTCGCCGGCCTCACGCTCTCGATCCAGATCAAGCTGGCCCGGCCGGAGACGACCATAGCCGTGCTCGAGAAGCGCGAGGGCCCGGCTCCACTCGCGTATCCAACCGACGACGCGCTGCTGGACACGCTGCGCGAGAACGTGCGAAATTCGGAGGCCCTGGCGATCGCGGTGTGGGAGCGAGCGACCCGTGCGCTGCCGCAGTCGCCG
>Ga0187814_10000936_pt1 | contig 10769 bp, 8 predicted proteins | sample NC_S_4_FD_132450 | JGI IMG/M metagenome (GOLD analysis project Ga0187814, IMG submission 132450) | Wetland sediment microbial communities from Neuse River Estuary, North Carolina, USA - ASW-S_4 | ecosystem: Environmental > Aquatic > Freshwater > Wetlands > Sediment | place: USA: North Carolina...
CTGGTCGAGTGCTGCCTTGAGGTTTACCAGGCAGGCCTGGTGGTCGGCATCCAGGACCTAGGTGCCGCGGGGGTGGCGTGCGCAACGACCGAGTTGTCGGCCGGCGGCGGCACCGGCATGCGGGTCCGGCTCGATGAGGTGCCGCTCCGCGATGCCTCACTCGGCCCGGCCGAGATCCTGATGAGCGAGTCTCAGGAACGCATGATGGCGATCGTCACGCCGGCGAACGTAGGCGCGTTCCTGGCCACCTGCGCCAAGTGGGACGTGCAGGCCACCGTGATCGGAGAGGTCACTGATACCGGGCGGCTGGAAATGACCTGGCGCGGAGACTGTGTCGTGCAAATCCCGCCTGGCTCAGCCGCCGACGACGGCCCTGTCTACGACCGGCCCGTGCGCCGGCCGGGCAGCCTGGACGCTGTCACCGCTGACGATCCGGCCCGGCTGCCCCGTCCGGCTCACGGCGAGCTGCTAGCCGACCTGCTGCTGCTTGTCGGCTCTCCCGACGGCGGGGACAAGACGTGGGTTACCGAGCAGTACGACCGGTATGTCCGCGGCGACACCGTGCTGGCCACGCCGCACGACGCCGGGCTGCTGCGCATCGACGACGCGACCGGTCTCGGCGTGGCGCTGGCCACCGATGGCAATGGGCGCTACTGCTACCTCGACCCGTATGCCGGCACGCAGCTGGCACTGGCCGAGGCGTACCGGAACGTGGCGGTAACCGGAGCCCGGCCGCTGGCCGTCACGAACTGCCTGAACTTCGGCTCGCCCGAGGATCCGGCGGTGATGTGGCAGTTCACTGAGGCGGTGCGCGGCCTGGCCGACGGCTGCCTGCAGCTAGGCGTGCCGGTGACAGGCGGCAATGTCAGCTTCTACAACCAGACCGGCAGCGTCCCGATCCGGCCGACGCCGGTGGTCGGAGTGCTGGGCGTGCATGACGACGTGCGCCGCCGGGTGCCATCGGGGTTCAGCGCGCCCGGCGCCACTATCGTGCTGCTCGGCGAGACCAGGCCTGAGTTCGGCGGGTCGCTGTGGGCGTGGCTGCGTCACGCGCATCTCGGCGGCCTGCCGCCGGTGGCCGACCTGGAGGCCGAGCGCTCCTTGGCCGACGTGCTGGTGGCTGCGGCGACGCAGCGGCTGGTCGTCGCCGGGCACGACCTGTCCGATGGCGGGCTGGCCCTCGCGCTGGCCGAGTCCTGCCTGACGGGCGGCACCGGCTGCACGGTGGAACTGCCAGGCGACCCGGCCACGTTCCTGTTCGCTGAGTCAGCGGCCCGCGCCGTGGTAGCAGTGCGCGCTGGTGCCGACGTCGCGTTCGAGCGGCTGTGCGCGGCACACGGGGTGCCGGCGACAGTGCTCGGCCGGACCGGTGGTGTCGCGCTGCAGGTGGCCGGCTGTTTCGCTGTGTCGCTGGCCGAGCTTGCCCAGGCGCATCGCAGCGCGCTGCCCGCGCTGTTCGGCTGAGGCGGCCTGACGGCTTGGGCTAGGCCGTAGCCCACCAGAACGCGATGAGCTGGTCGACCGGAGCCGACGGGGAGCACGCGGACAGGCTGGCTCGCCAGACTGGGCCGGGCAGCTCGCCGGCCTCCGACAGGCAGGCGCTGTCGCCTAGGTTTGCGTACTGATAGAAGTCGTGCCCCTGCGACATGACGGCTGGCTGCACGCGCCGCCATCGCTGGCTCGCTTGCAGGTTGCAGTGCCGCAGTGCCAGCCTCGGCAGACTGGCCGGACCAACCGCGCTGAGGCAGTCACCGCTGGCCAGATAGATGAAGATGTAGCTGTTGCCGGCCATCAGGTCGGCGGTCCACTGACCCGACCCCCCGTCCAGCTCGGCCGCGCTGATGCTGGCGAACTGGGGACCGTCCGCCGGTCCGAGCAGCTGCAGCAGCTGGCCAGCCGAGCCCGGCTGCGCGTCCTCCGCTACCAGGCCCACGATCTCGTTGCCGATGACCTTGGTCGGTAGCGGCGGAACTGGCCGGGTCCCGGCCGGATGAACGACCACCAGGTAGGCGGTCACTGCGCCCGCCGCCAGCACCACGATGACGCCGATCCCGGCCAGCCGGGGCAGCCAGGAGCCACGGGCGCGGGAGCCCACGGGCCGACGCTGGCTGGGCATACCGAACGATTACCCCGCGAAGGCCGACGTCGGGGCCAGATACCCGAAAATCCCGCAGAAATTTCTCTGCGCCTCGCCGTCAGCGCCGCCGCCCGCTCCGCGGGCATCGGCTAGCCTGCAAGCCGTGCCGGCACGCGGTCTTGACCTCGGGCGACTTCTCGCCGCCGTCAACGAGCAGCGGGCCGCGGTGGGCCAGCCGCCATTCCGCGGGCCGGCGACCGTGCGGGCGCTCGGCGCCGCGAGCCTAGCCGCGGTCACGGCGGCAAACGCGGCGGGCACCGAGCCGCAGCGGTCCGCGCTGCGGGCCGCGGTTCGCTATACCCTCGGCCTGCTGGCCGACCGGGTACCGGGCCGGACCGTCGAGGTGCGGGTACCGCCGTTCGCGGCGATCCAGTGCGTGCCTGGTCCGCGTCACACCCGCGGTACGCCCCCGAACGTGGTCGAGACTGATCCCTCAACCTGGCTCGACCTGGCCACCGGGCGGCTGACGTGGTCCGCGGCGGTCGCCGCCGGGCGGATACAGGCCAGCGGCCAGCGCGCTGACCTGTCTGGCTACCTTCCGCTGGTGTCTACCGGTCCCGGAGCGGTGTCCGGTCACTAGACTTGACTGGTGATCAAGCCCGACGGCCAGCTGTCACACGATCCACATCCAGCAGACCAGCCGCCGAAAGATGCGTGCGGTGTCTTCGGCGTCTGGGCACCAGGCGAGGACGTGGCAAAGCTTGCCTACTACGGCCTGTACTCGCTGCAGCACCGCGGGCAGGAGTCGGCCGGGATAGCCGTCAGCGATGGCTCGCGGATCGTGGTGTACAAGGACATGGGCCTGGTTGCCCAGGTCTTCAACGAGTCGGTCCTCAACACGCTGCTCGGGCACATCGCCGTCGGGCACTGCCGCTACTCCACCACCGGCTCGTCGGTCTGGGAGAACGCACAGCCCACGTTCCGGGCGACCCCGTCGGCCAGCCTGGCCCTTGGCCATAATGGCAACCTGATCAACACGCTGGAGCTGGCTGCCCTGCTCGGCGGCCACGAGGCCACGCGCACCGGGCGGGCGACATCCGACACTGACGTGCTGACCGCGCTGTTCGCCGCCGCCGGTACCGGCCGCGGCGGGGCCGTGCAGCCAGCTGGCCAGGCTGGTCAGGCTGGTCAGGTGGGCGTCGAGGCCGCTGCCCGAGCAACGCTGCCGCTGGTACGCGGCGCATTCTCGCTGGTCTTCATGGACGAGCAGACGCTGTACGCGGCGCGCGACCCGCAGGGATTCCGCCCGCTGGTGCTGGGCAGGCTGGCCACGGGGTGGGTCGTCGCGAGTGAGACGGCGGCGCTCGACATCGTGGGGGCCGCGTTCGTCCGCGAGATCGAGCCCGGCGAGCTGGTAGCGATCGATGAGGATGGTGTCCGGTCGCACATCTTCGCGCCCGCCGCTCCACGCGGATGCCTGTTCGAATACGTGTACCTGGCCAGGCCGGACACGACGATTGCCGGACGCAGCGTGCAGGCGGCCCGGGTCGAGGTGGGCAGGCGGCTCGCTGCTGAGCACCCGGCCGACGCCGACCTGGTCATCCCGGTGCCAGAGTCGAGCACGCCGGCCGCGATCGGCTATGCCCAGGCCAGCGGCATCCGCTACGGACAGGGGCTGGTCAAGAACTCCTACGTCGGGCGGACGTTCATCCAGCCGAGCCAGACGATCAGGGAGCGCGGCATCCGGCTGAAGTACAACCCGCTGCGCGAGGCCATCGCGGGCCAGCGGCTGGTAGTGGTGGACGACTCGATCGTGCGGGGCAGCACCCAGCGGGCCATCGTGGCCATGCTGCGCGAAGCCGGGGCCCGGGAAGTTCACGTCCGGATCTCCAGCCCGCCGGTAGCCTGGCCGTGCTTCTTCGGAATCGACTTCGCCAGCCGCGCCGAACTGATGGCGGGCAGCCTGACCATCGAGGAGATCAGGGACTCGATCGGCGCCGACTCGCTGGGCTTCGTCTCCCTCGACGGGCTGATCGCGGCGACCACGCTGAGCCCGAACCGGCTGTGCCGGGCCTGTTTCGACGGCGATTATCCGGTATCGGTGGCCGAGGGCGAGAAGGGCAAGCACCTGCTCGAGACCCTTGTCTCTGCGGTCAGCCCTGCGGCCGGCGTGGCGGTTGGTTCGGCGGCCGGGCCGCAGTCCGAGGGATCGTGACCTCCCGCCGGCAGAGTTACGCCGCAGCGGGCGTCGACATAGCCGCCGGAGATCGCGCTGTCGAGATGATGCGCGCGGCGGTGGCCAGGACCGCGGGGCCAGAGGTGATCGGCGGGATCGGTGGCTTCGCCGGGCTCTATGACGCGAGCAAGCTCGCCGGGTTGCGCCGCCCGTTGCTGGCGACATCTACCGACGGCGTCGGGACGAAGGTGGTCATCGCCCAGCGACTGGGCCGCTACGACACCATCGGGCTTGACCTGGTGGGGATGGTGGTGGACGACCTGGTCGTCTGCGGCGCAGAGCCGTTGTTCATGACCGACTACGTGGTGTGCGGCAAGATCCAGCCCGCCCGCGTCGCCGCGATCGTCGCGGGCATCGCTGACGGCTGTGTGCAAGCGGGCTGCGCGCTCGTCGGCGGCGAGACCGCCGAGCACCCAGGTCACTTGGGAGCGGACGAGTTCGATCTCGCGGGGGCCGCTACCGGCGTGGTCGAGGCCGACCGGCTACTAGGCCCGAGCCGGGTCCAGCCGGGCGACGCCGTGATCGCGCTGGCCTCCGCTGGTCTGCACGCCAACGGATTCGCGCTGGTGCGGGCTATCGTCGACGCTCCCGAGGCGGGGCTGGATCTGGCAAGCCAGCCAGCCGAGCTTGGCCAGCCGCTCGGCCTGGAGTTGCTGACGCCGACCCGGATCTACGCGCGGGACTGCCTGGCGGTGGCGGAGAACTGCGTGGTGCGGGCGTTTGCCCACGTAACTGGCGGCGGCTTGACCGCCAATCTAGCCCGGGTGCTGCCGCCCGAGGCAGACGCGGTGCTGGATCGGGCCAGCTGGGTACCCGCTCCGATATTCGGTCTGCTCGCCGAGCGGGGCCGAGTTGAGGCAGCGGAGATGGAGCGGGTCTTCAACATGGGCGTAGGCATGGTAGCCGTGGTCGCGCCGGACAGCTGCGAGCGGACGCTCCGGCTGCTCGCTCAGCGCGGTGTGCCGTCATGGGTCCTCGGCGAGATCATCCCCGGATCCGGCGAGGCCCGCCTGACCGGGCGGCATCCGGCCTGATGCCTTCCAATTCAGACCGACCGCAGGCTGCAACGGCTAGGCCGCGGCACCAGTCCGCGCAGGTTAGCGACGGCTAGTCGGCCGAACCAGTCCGCGCAAGCTGCAGCGGCCAGCCCGCGGCCTGGCTCTGGTTGGAATGCCTAGCTTGCCGTCAGGCTCCGGCTGACGAGCCGGTCGACGAGCCGGACTGCCGGACAAGACCGTCGGTGCGGTAGCCGCCGAAGTCGTCGTCCTCCCAGTCCTCCTCCTCGTCGTCGTCTGGCGAGTGATCAGAGTCGTCGTCCTCGGCGTAGCGGTCGCCCAGGTCCGCATGCGCGGTTTCCCCGTCGGCGTCATGCCGGCCCGAGTCGACGCCCAGCTCAGCCCTGAGTCGGTCGAGGTCCGTCCCGCCGCCGCTGTACTTCAGCTGGCGTGCCACCTTGACCTGCTTGGCCTTGGCTCGGCCGCGCCCCATTGGCTCGACCCCCTCTAACGTACGGAACCCGACGGGTCCCTGGTCACCGCACTTAGTCGTTGCTCGTTACCACGCCAGTGCTGGCGGTTTCGCGCGCACAAAAGGCTAACCCGCCGCCGCTCCACCAGCCGGAGTGCGCCGCGCGCTCGCCTTGACGTACAAGTACAACCGTACCTGCTTTGGGCGCCGAGCGCCTCTGCAGATTCCGGCGAACCGATCACCGGGCAAGGTAAATGCCCCGGAGGCGGCCGACCTCGGCGATCCGGCGCTCGGCCAACCGGTCGGCGGCGACCGCCGGGGGGACCCCGTCCGCTTCGGCCGAGGCCAGGATCTGCCGCGTCGTGGGCAGGATCTGTGCCGCCTTGGCCTTGGCCCGCTCGAAGCTGAAGCCGTGCAACTCGTCGGCCACCTGGATCACACCGCCCGCGTTGACCAGGTAATCGGGGGCATAGACGATCCCGAGGTCGGCCAGCAGCTTCTCAACGCCGGGATGGGCCAGCTGGTTGTTGGCGCCGCCGCAGATCACCTTCGCGTTGAGCGCCCTCGCTGTGTCGTCGTCAACCGCGCCGCCCAGCGCGCACGGTGAAAATACGTCGAGCGGGCTCGCGATGAGTTCGGCCCGGCTGGTCGCGACCGACAACGCCGGGTGCTGAGCCTGTACTCGCTCGGTGGCGGCACGGCTGGTGTCGAAGATCACGACCTTGGCCCCGTCTGCGATCACATGGTCAACGAGCCGGTGACCCACTTTGCCCACACCCTCGATGCCCACCGTCTTGCCGTCGAGGCTCGCGGCGCCCCAGACGTGCTCGGCGCACGCTCGCATTCCCTGGAATACGCCGAACGCGGTCAGCACTGACGAATCGCCGGCGCCGCCGTTTGGCACTGTGCGGCCCGTTACGAACCGGCACTCTCGCGCGATGACGTCCATGTCTTCGCTGTAGGTCCCGATGTCGCAGGCGGTTATGTACCTGCCGTTCAGTGACTCGACGAAGCGCCCGTAGGCGCGCAGCAGCGCCTCCGTCTTGATCTTGTCTGGGTCGCCGATGATGACGGCCTTCCCGCCGCCGAGGTCAAGCCCGGCGAGGGCATTCTTGTAGGCCATGGCCCTCGCCAGGTTGAGGACATCGGCCAGTGCCGCGCCCTCGTCGGGATAGGGGTAAAAGCGGGTGCCGCCCAGGCCAGGCCCGAGGGCCGTGGAATAGATGGCGATGATGGCGCGCAGGCCCGAGGGCTCGTCCTGACAGAAGACGACTTGCTCATGGCCACCCAGACCGCCGGTGCGACTCGCGCTGTCGGCATCGCCGGTGCCAGCAAGATCGGCACCAAAGATTGTGGTCACGTCCGTGGGCTCCAGGCTCTGTCCCGCGTCCTCGTTGACGCGCGATCGGGGTCCAGCCTATAGCGGCCCGGGCCGCCGCCCTCGATGCGCTGACGATACTTACTTCTGCGTAAGCCTTTCCCAGGACGGATGGGGCATGTCACGATTAGTCATGCTGCCCAATGCGCGACAAGTGACAGGGTTTCTGACACTTTCTGGGCTGCTGCGGCGAGGCGACCTGCCGAAGCAGCTCCGAGTGTCGCAGCCCGCTCAATCACTGCCGATGCACTTGGCTGCCGGGCGCTCGCAGGCGCAAAAAGCCCGGAAGCAGATTATCTGGCAGCAGTTCAGGGGATTAATGCAGCAGTTCGGCCGGTTGGCATGGAAACACGGATACCGTATCCGGCCATTCGGCAACCCGGTCACGTAGGGCAGTGGGGGACTGACCGACCGGCGAGCGGCACTGGCGTCGTGCAGCGGCGCCGCTGGGGAGGGAGGATTCCGGGCATCAGGCCCGGGAGAGCCAGCGTCGGCTACGGGCCTGACCTGCGCATTTGACCTAAGCCGACCTGGAGGAGATCGGTGGCTGGCTCGATGCGCATGGACCATGGCGGCAATCGAGCTATGTATCTGATGAGAGGCGCGGATGACTTTTCCGAATCTGCCCGTTGCGACGCTGCGTGTCGCTAGAATCACGCAGCGTGACAGATCGCAGCGGGGGGATGGCCGCGACTCGCAGCAGTTCTTTGCTCCCGGTTGTCGACGTGTCACCGCTGGTGATGGCAATATGGCGTCAGCGGGCTATATGGGACATCCAGTGCAGGCTTCGCTAGGAGCCACGAACAGCAAGAAGAAGTAAGGATCGTAGTACCGGTCCAGGAGGAGAGGCCGTCAACATGTCAGCACGCACACCAGAGGCCGAGCCGCTACTTACGCCGGCGGAGGTCGCGACGATGTTCCGGGTTGACCCGAAGACAGTTACCAGGTGGGCAAAGGCAGGAAAGCTCACGTCTATCCGGACGCTCGGCGGCCACCGCCGGTACCGGGAGACCGAGGTCCGCGCCCTCCTGGCGGGTATCCCGCAGCAGCGCTCGGAGTGAGGAATGGCCGCGACCTGGCGCTGCGGCGCTAGGACAGCGGGCGCGCAGAGTCGCGCCGTCCGTCAGCGGCCACGTACAACAGCAGGTTGGGGGGGTCGACCCCGGCGCCAGCCTCCGCATCGGGGGGCGCTCAGCGTTCGATGCGATGAGGAACCATCGGCGGCGATGTTGCCGGGGTCGATCCGACCTCCTCGACGGGATTGCCCGGAGGTCGGCGCGTTGTCAGGACAACAGCGCCAGGAAGATCGAATCTCTTAAAACCGCAGCGTAGCGGCCCGGCAGCTGGGCGGGTTGCTGGCAGTTGCCCGGAATCTCCGGGCGCTCGCCGGGGTGGCGCGGGCCGTCGCGCGACTTGACACTGAACCGGACCCGGGCCCTCTCGTCGTTCCTGCTAGTAACTCTAAGTAGTCACATAACAACTTTTCGTAATCGCACTTGCCGGCGGCGAGTCACCGCGATACTGAGGCCCATGCCGTCGGCAGGCCGGCGCACGGCGCCGCAGTCGCCGTCCGCGCATCGGGGGCTGGGAGATCGTGCGCGAGGTGAAGAACGTGGCGTCGCGGGACCTCGCTCCCGGGCGGTGGCGCGGCGCACCTGGATGGGAGGGTACTGATAATGCGTGAGCCGGACTTAGTACAGCGCGCTGAGCGCGCGTCTATCGTGCTGGAGCAGGCATGGGAACGCTGGCGAGCGATGCACGGCCTAGGTGCCGAGCCGCTTCCGCCGGTGTCGAGCTACGTCGGCTACTCGCTGGAAGAGCCCTGGGGCCAGCCGCGTGTGGTGTTCGGGCTGCGCGCCGACGAGGCAGAGCTGCTGGCTGCGCAGCTTGACGGTCACGAGTGCGCAGGCCCGCTGTATGCCGAGGTCAGTGTCAGGGCCGACTGGCGGCGTTCGGTCAACGGCCCGGCTTCGCTGCCGAGGAGTCCCTACGGCGATCCGTACCGCGTGCCGGCCCAGGCGCGGCCGCCAGAGGCCGACCTGATCCCGCCGGAGAGCGTCACGGACTACGCCGACGAGCTGCGGATAGAGCGCGTGCACCGCGAGTCCGCAGTGGCAGAGTCCGCCACGACACGCCGTCGGGCCACGACGAGCGCTGGCGCCGAAGGCCAGGTTCCGCCGGCACCAGCCGAGGAATCAGAGGTCGCGGACGAGGCTGACTGGCCGGGCCCGGCAAGCGACTCCGGCGGGCAGAGCGAGGTGCGTGGCACGCAGGCCAGCATGGCCAACTCGCCACCGCTCGCGCCGCTGCCCCCGGTCGTCGACTTCCGGCCGCGGCCCGAGCCGCCCTCCGAGCTGGTCGAGCCCAAGACGACGTCGGCGTCGTCGCCGAACGCGGGGCGGGCGACAGGACATGCGCAGGGTCCTGGCTACCGCGGGCCGCGCTACCGCGGATTCCCGCCGCGCTATCAGGCGGGCTCCGAGCCGGAGACGACGGGAGCAGAGGTCGCCGAAGCCGATGCGGCTAACGCGGCTGAGCCTGCCGACCGCAGGCCCCAGCACGTGGCGAAGGTGACCCGGCCACCGCGCAAGCGCACGAAATCAGTGCGTCCGGCCGATCCCGCTGACCCACCGGCCGAGCAGTCGGCCGCGGACCAGGCTCGCTAGCGAGCGCGCCGCGCCGGTGATCTGCGCACTGGCGCGGCGCCGCCGGATGTCGGCCTGCTGGCGCAGACTCTGGGTGTGCGGATTGCGCTGGTATCCGGACCTGGCTCGGCGGGACTGCTGCGGCGGCTCCGCGATGACGGGACGCCGGACGGTCCGTCCGAGCGCGTTCCCGAGCTCGCCGTCGCTGTGGCCGCGCAGGAGGCGGCTGGCCCGGTCAGGTGGGTGTGGCGATCGGGCCGCGCGCTGTACCCGGAGCTGCTGCGGGCGGGCACCCGAGTCGGCCGCTGCCATGATGTAGAGCTGACGGCGTCGCTCCTGCTAGCTCGCGATGGCCCGGCCGAGACGCCAGCCGACACCGCGCCGACGCCGGCGTCGCAGCCGCGGCCGGCTGAGGCCGCTCGGGAGCGGCCTCAGCTGCCATTCGACTCGCCACAGGCGGCGCCAGACCCGCATGACGAGCTCACCGCCCTGATTGCGGCGCACGCAGATCAGCAGGCTCGGATCAGGGCCGACGCCGACCCGGTCAGATTCGGGCTGCTCGCGGCCGCCGAGTCAGCGGGTGGCCTGGCCGCGGCCGAGATGACCGCGACCGGCCTGCCGTGGCACGCCGACGTACACGATGCGCTGCTCACCAGCATGCTCGGCCCGCGCCCGCCGACGACGGCAGGACCGCCGTTGCGGCCCGCCCGGCTCGGCGAGCTGGCCATGCAGATATCGGCTGCTCTCGGGTTCGCGCGGCCGGTCAATCCAGATTCGCCGGCCCAGTTGCTGCGCTCTCTGGCGGCTGGCGGCATCCGCGTACCGTCGACCAGGTCGTCGGTGCTGCGCACGATAGATCATCCGGTGATCCCGCTGCTGCTCGAGTACAAGGAACTGGCCAGGCTGCACACCGCCAATGGCTGGTCCTGGCTAGACAGCTGGGTAGCGGGCGGCCGATTCCGGCCC
>Ga0187814_10000937_pt1 | contig 10768 bp, 7 predicted proteins | sample NC_S_4_FD_132450 | JGI IMG/M metagenome (GOLD analysis project Ga0187814, IMG submission 132450) | Wetland sediment microbial communities from Neuse River Estuary, North Carolina, USA - ASW-S_4 | ecosystem: Environmental > Aquatic > Freshwater > Wetlands > Sediment | place: USA: North Carolina...
CGTGACCGCAATGGCCATAAAACGCCGTATTAGCCTGCTCACCGAACAGAGTGTGAGACAAGCAACGGCCGCGCGCGTGATGGAATCTCGGCGCGAGCGCCTCCAGCAGTGCACGATCCCGGCTTCGGTGCACGCCAGCGCGGTCGCGCAAGTAGGTGCCGGCTTGATCCTGAGAGCTCTGCTGTGGCTCGCGCCGGGCTTATCGATGTTGGCCTGCGTCGACCTCAGTTTTGTCTAGGATCGGCAGATGACTGAACGATCAGACAGGCCATCCGCCGGCGGCCGGGAAGTGGTCAATCGCGGCGAGACTGCGGACCGCCGAGTACCAGATCGGGCGCAGGTGGTGATCGTCGGCGGCGGTGTGATCGGGTGCAGCATCGCCTATCACCTGGCGCACCTGGGCTGGACCGACGTGGTCCTGCTCGAGCAGCACCAGCTCACGGCCGGCACGACCTGGCACGCGGCCGGACTGATCACCTCGGCCGGCATGACGGACGAGACTTCGCTGTTCTTCAGCCGGTACTCGCGCGACCTGTACGCCAGGCTCGAGGCCGAGACCGGCCACTCCACCGGGTTCCGTCCGGTCGGTCACATCTCGCTGGCTACAACGCCGCAGCGGCAGGAGGCGCTGCGCCGCGAGGCGGCGTGGATGCACGGCTTCGGGGTTGACGACGTCGAGATATCGGCGCGGGAGATCGCGGAAATGTGGCCGCTGGCCCGCACGGACGACGTGCTGTCCGGGTTCTACGTCGCAGACGAGGGCCGGGCCGATCCGGTAGGGGTTGCCACATCGCTGGCCAAGGGCGCTCGTCAGCTCGGTGTCCAGATTGCTGAGGGCGTTGCGGCGACCGGGATCGAAACCTGCGGCCGCCAGGTCTGCGCGGTGCTGACCGAGACCGGCCGGATTGAGACTGACGTTGTCGTGAATGCGGCGGGAATGTGGGCCCGGCAATTCGGCGCGCTAGCCGGGGTCTCGGTGCCGTTGCAAGCGGCCGAGCATTACTACCTGCTCACCGACACGGTGCCGGGCATGGACCCGGACCTGGCGGTGATCGAGGACCCGGACAACTACGGCTACTACCGGCCCGAGGGCGACGGCATGCTGGTCGGCCTGTTCGAGCCGGTCGGCGCGCCTTGGTCGCTGGACGGCGTGGCGCGGAACTTCTCGTTCGGCAAGCTGCCGCCGGACTGGGAGCGGATGGAGCGATTCCTCGGACCGGCACTGGCGCGGATCCCCTGCCTCACCGAGACTGGCGTTCGCACCTTTTTCTGCGGGCCCGAGTCGTTTACCGCTGACGTCAAGCCGCTGATCGGCCCGGCCCCCGAGCTTGATGGTTACTTTGTCGCCGCAGGTCTCAATTCGCTCGGCATCCTGTCTGGTGGCGGCGTCGGCAGCGTGGTCGCGCAATGGATCGTCGACGGTGTGCCCCCGGTCGACACCGCGCACATCGCAGTGGACCGGACCGCCAGCTATGAGACGTCCCGGCGCTTCCGCAAGGAGCGGACCGCAGAGCAACTCGGCGTGCTGTTCGGCGATGCGGTCTGGCCGACCTGGAAGCCGTCGACCGGGCGCGGCATCCGGCGCTCGGTACTGCACGACCGGCTGGCGGCAGCGGGCGCGCACTTCGGCCAGTCCGCGGGCTGGGAGTTCCCCGAGTGGTTCGCCGACCCGGACGAGAACGCGCCGAGCACACTCGACTTCAGCCGCCAGGCTTCGCACGCGATCGTGGCCCGCGAGCACCACGCGGTGCGCGATTCCGTCGGCGTGCTGGACATGACCCTGATGGCCAAGCTCATCGTGCAGGGCCCGGATGCGGCCGTCGTGCTGAGCCGCCTGTCGGCGAACGACGTGACCGCCGGGATCGGCAGGATCGCCTACACCCAGTGGCTGAACGAGGCCGGCGGCATCGTCGCCGATGTCACGGTTACCTGGCTGGAGCCGGAGAAGTTCCTGGTGATCGCGAGCGATGTGATTCACCGCCGGATCGAGCCGATGATCAGGCGGGAGGCCAGGCCGGGCGAGTTCGTGACCGTCACCGACGTCACATCGGGAACGACGCTGTTGTCGGTGCAGGGCCCGGCGTCCCGGGAGCTCATCGGCCGGCTGACCGACGCCGACTTGTCCAATGCCGCGTTCCCATATCTCTCGGCTCGTCCCTTGCATGTCGGCTATGCGCCTGCGCTAGCGATCCGCGTCACCTACGTTGGCGAGCTGGGCTGGGAGCTGCATGTGCCGGCGGAGTACGGCGCGGGTGTGTACGACGACCTGATGAGCGCTGGCGCCGACCTCGGCATCCGGCCGGTAGGCCTGTCAGCGATGACGAGCCTGCGGCTGGAGAAGGGCTACCGCGACATGGGTGTCGACATCGACAACACAGACAATCCGCTGGCGGCCGGCCTTGGATTCGCTGTCGCATGGGACAAGCCGGGCGGCTTTGCCGGTCGGGACGCCCTGGTCAAGGCGCGCGCCGAGGGCCCGCCGCGGAACCGGGTCGTGGGTCTGATCGCCGAGGACCCGGCCGTCGACCTGTTCGGCAACGAGCCTGTGCTCCGGGACGGCGAGTGGGCTGGCTACGTCCGGGCGGCCGCGTTCGGCCACACGGTCGGCGCGGCGGTGGGACTGGCGCAGGTGGCCTGCCAGGACGGCGTTACCGGCGCGTGGCTGGGGAGCGGCGGCTTCACCGTCCGGACCCCGCGCGGCGACGTGCCGGCCCGGTTGCAGATCGCGCCGTTCTACGACCCGCAGCGGCTGCGCATCTTGGCCTAGCGGCTGCGCATCTTGGCCTAGCGGCTGCGCATCCTGGCCTCGCGCCTCAGCCTGTCCTGGGCCCAGCGGCTCTGCCGTCAGCTGGAAGACTTATGCATGCCAGAGCAGAAATTCCTTTCCGCGTGCTGCAGAGGACGGCGGCGAAGCCCGATTTGTCGGGTTCGCTGGTTCGGCCGGCCAGCGCTACTGCCGGATTTGATAGCTTGACGTCGAGATAACTCCTGATTAGGCTGGCATGCAGATAGCTTGATGTCGAGATACCTGCCGGGCGGTCGCGCAATGCATGGTCGCGACCGACAGACGGGTCGCCGCATGGACGCCGGCCCGACGGGCGCGTCACGGCCACAACGCGGCAAGATGCATGCAGGGGATGACGCAGGGCAGGTCGGCAGGACCTGCACGACCCAGGAGGCCAGGACATCATGACCGGGAACAGCTTCGGCAGCCGCGCTGATCTCGCCGTAGGCGGGACCAGCTATCAGATACACCGGATCGACGCGGTGCCGGGCACGGCCGACCTGCCGTACAGCCTCAAGATCTTGCTGGAAAACCTGCTGCGGACCGAGGACGGCGTCAACGTCACCGCCGACCACGTGACGGCGCTGGCGAACTGGGATCCCAAGGCCGAGCCGGACACCGAGATCCAGTTCAGCCCGGCCCGGGTGATCATGCAGGACCTGACCGGCGTGCCGGCCGTGGTGGACCTCGCCGCTATGCGCGAGGCGATGCAGGCGCTCGGCGGCGACCCCGGCAAGATCAACCCGCTGGTCCCGGCGGAACTCGTGATCGATCACTCGGTGATAGCCGACGTGTTCGGCAGGCCGGACGCATTCGAAAGGAACGTGGAGCTTGAGTTCCGGCGGAACCGGGAGCGATTCGCCTTCCTGCGCTGGGGCCAGGAGGCGCTGCGCCAGTTCAAGGTCGTGCCGCCCGGTACCGGGATCGTGCACCAGGTCAACATCGAGCACCTGGCGCGGGTGGTCATGGTCGGCGATGCCGAGCCTGCGGCGGGTCCCGACGGTGTCAGCCTCAGCGCCTACCCCGACACTTGCGTCGGCACCGACTCGCACACCACCATGCAGAACGGCCTCGGCATCCTCGGCTGGGGCGTCGGCGGCATCGAGGCCGAGGCCGCCATGCTCGGCCAGCCGGTGTCGATGCTGATCCCGAAGGTCGTCGGCTTCCGGCTGACCGGCGAGCTGCCGTCCGGTACCACCGCCACGGACCTCGTGCTCACCATCACCGAACTGCTGCGTAAGCACGGCGTGGTCGGCATGTTCGTCGAGTTCTACGGCGAGGGAGTCGCGGCGGTCCCGGTCGCCAACCGGGCCACCATCGGGAACATGAGCCCTGAGTTCGGCTCGACCTGCGCGATCTTCCCGATCGACGCCGAGACGCTGGCTTACCTGAAGCTCACCGGCCGGTCGGCCGAGCGGGTGGCGCTGGTCGAGGCCTACGCCAAGGAGCAGGGGCTATGGCACGACGCTGGCGCGCATGCCCGGTACTCCGAGGTGCTGCAGCTCGACCTGTCCACCGTCGTGCCGTCGCTGGCCGGGCCGAAGCGGCCGCAGGACAGGGTGGCGCTGTCGGACGCGAAGACTTCGTTCCGGGACGCCCTTGGTTCCTATGTGCACTCCGCCAGCCTGGACAACGGCGTGGCCGCGACCTTCCCTGCCTCCGACCCGGTTGCCAATGACCTCGGTGATCGCGCATCCGCGCCGGCCGAGGTGACGCTGGAAGACGGCACCAGGACCTCAGTCGATCACGGCTCGGTGGTGATCGCCGCGATCACCTCGTGCACCAATACCTCCAACCCCTCGGTCATGGTCGGCGCCGCGCTGCTCGCCAAGAAGGCGGTCGAAGCCGGCCTTGAGCGCAAGCCGTGGGTCAAGACCACGCTCGCGCCTGGCTCGAAGGTCGTCATGGACTACTACGAGCGGGCCGGCCTCACCCCGTACCTGGAAAAGCTCGGCTTCAGCCTGGTCGGCTACGGCTGCACTACCTGCATCGGCAACTCCGGCCCGCTGCCGGAGGCGATCAGCGCCGCGGTCGCCGAGAAGGACCTCGCGGTGGTGTCGGTGCTGTCCGGCAACCGGAACTTCGAGGGCCGGATCAACCCGGACGTGAAGATGAACTACCTGGCCTCGCCCCCGCTGGTGGTCGCCTATGCGCTCGCGGGCACGATGGACATCGACCTAACCGCCGAACCTATCGGAACGGGGTCCTCCGGCCACGCGGTGTACCTGCGCGACCTGTGGCCCAGGCCGGCCGAGATCCAGTCCATCGTCGACACGGCCGTCGCGGCGGAGATGTTCACCCGGGACTACGCGGACGTGTTCACCGGCGACGAGCGCTGGCAGGACCTGGACGTGCCGCCGGGCGACACGTTCGCCTGGGACCCCGAGTCCACCTACGTCCGGCACCCGCCGTACTTCTCTGGGCTGCAGACCGCGCCTAGCCCGGTAACCGACATTCACGGTGCACGGGTGCTCGCGGTACTCGGAGACTCGGTCACCACCGACCACATCTCCCCGGCCGGCGCGATCAAGACCGACAGCCCGGCGGGCAAGTACCTGACCGAGCACGGCGTGCAGCGATCCGACTTCAACAGCTATGGCTCGCGCCGCGGGAATCACGAGGTGATGATCCGCGGCACCTTCGCCAACATCCGGCTGCGTAACCAGCTCGCGCCGGGCACCGAGGGCGGCGTGACGATCAAGCTGCCCGAAGGTAAGCCCATGTCGATCTACGATGCTTCCCGCGAGTACATCGCGGCCGGCACCCCGCTGGTGGTGCTGGGCGGCAAGGAGTACGGCTCGGGCTCGTCCCGTGACTGGGCGGCCAAGGGCACGGCACTGCTCGGTGTCCGCGCAGTGCTCGTCGAGTCGTTCGAGCGAATCCACCGGTCGAACCTGATCGGGATGGGCGTGTTGCCGTTGCAGTTCAAGCCCGGCGACAGTGTCGCGTCGCTGGGCCTGACCGGGCACGAGGTGTTCGACGTGGTGGGCGTGGAGGCGATGAACTCCGGCGAGACGCCTCGTGAGGTGACGGTCCGGGCCGACGGCAAGGAGTTCCAGGCGATAGTTCGGATCGACACACCAGGCGAGGCCGAGTACTACCGGCATGGCGGGATCATGCAGTACGTGCTGCGCTCCCTGCTCGGAAAGGCCTAAGCCGAAGGCCGGCGGCCCGATGCGAGATCGTGACCCGCGGTTTCCATCCGGGAGCGCGGTCCGCGCGTCCATTCTGGTGACATAGCCAGTCACCAGAAAAGGGGTCCATCCGATGAGGCTTACTCGCGCGCGCGTTCTGCTGGCAGCCGGCCTGCTGGCGGTCACGGGGACTGTGGGGGGAACCGTCCTGGCCGCGGCGCCGGCTTCGGCCGGCTCCACCCAGGTAGTGGTCGTCAACGCCTGCAATGGCCATGGGCAGGTCAGGCCGACGGGCTATGACCCCGGCTGCATGGCGTCTCAGGAGTTCATGACCGGGCTGAAGTGGGTCAGCTGGCGTTCGGTTGCTTACGGTAGCGGGACCTTCAAGATCAACAACTGCGTGCCTAGCTGCGCGCAGGGCAAATACATCAGCTACCCGATCCTCACCGTGCTATGGCGGGCCAAGATATGGCCGAAGCACGCCGGTCAGGAGTACTTCAGCCGGATGACGGTCATCTTCACCGGTAAGCCTCCGCACGGCCCGGCGGCGCAGACGTTGACCCTGCCCGCAACCGGGTAGCGGCAGCCTCGCGGTCGGCTATCGAGATGGCAAAACTCCCGGCATATCCGTAGCAACTGCCCCTGCAGCGAGGTGGCGGCGCTACTGTCGTGCCGGTGAGACCTTTGTTGCTAGATAGCAAGTACCCGGTTTCGCCGGCGGCATGGTAGGCAGCGCCACGGCCTTGGTGCCGCTGTCAACCCCGGCGCTCTGGCTGACCGGGCTTGCGCGCGGGCTACTGTTTGCCGGGCTGGCGATGGCGCTGGGCGGACTAGCAGGCCGAGGACTGTCCCGTCAGTACAAAGGGGTGCGGCCCGGGCCGTTGCCGGGGCCATGGGCGCTGCGCGGATCGCTGGGCGGCCTGGCCGCCAGCGCCGCGTTGCTGATCACCGCGCTGATCGGGCCTGGTCTCGCAACGGAACTGGCGCGTCCGGCTCCGCCGGGGCTGCGATCAGGCGGCACAGCAGAAATCGCCGCGGTAGAGGTTGCCTGTTTCGCGCTGGCAGCGATCCTGCTCCGGCTGCGCCGGTCGGGCCTGGGCGCGCTGATGCTGTCGGGCGTCGTGGTAGCCGAGGGCATCCGGTCGCACCCCGAAGGCGTGATCCCGGTCGCCGGAGCGTTCGTCACTTACTGCCACGTGTTTCCTGCTGTCCTGTGGGCCGGCATGCTGCTGTATGCGCTGCGGGCGGCGATAGCGTGGCGCGCCGATCCGGTCGCTGCGCACGGCATTGTCCGGCTGTATGCCACTGCGGCCGGTTGGCTGTTCTCGATCGTGATCGTGACCGGCGTCATCTCGGCGCTTGTGCTGGTGCCGCTCGGATCGCTGCTAACTACCGCGTACGGGCGATTCCTGATCGCCAAGGCGGTGCTGGTCGCCATCGCCGCTGGCCTGGCCTTCGCTGGCCGGATGTGGCTGCGCCGTCACCCGGAGGCCAGCGCCGGACCGGCGCTCGCGACGAAGCTGGAGATGGTGGCGCTGGCAGCCGTGCTAGCAATCACCGGCATCCTCACGGTCATCGCGCCGCCGGCCCGGCGGAACTCCGGGGGATCGGCGCCGGCGCCCGCACAGGCCTTCCAGCTGTACCGGGCGCGCTCCGGGCCCGCTGCAGCGGGCCCGGCCGGAAGGATTGGGCCGATGGCGGGAGCCCGCAACGTCGTCAGTGGACACCTGCTGCTGAAACAACGTCAGTAGATGTCCAACGGCGCTGTTGGCGGCTTGACTGACGAACGCTGCTGACGATCTGGCCCGGCAGACGCCAATCCCCGGCCCGGCAGCTGCCGGAGACCGGGGATCTAACGCCGGATCAGCCGATGACGTGCAACGTCACCTTCGGTGCGTTCGCCGGGACCACTGTGGCGTAGCCGCGCGCCGCGGTGTACTCGCCGGTCCCGCCGATGATCGCCAGCTCGAACGTGCCCGGCCCGCTCGGGGTAGAGGTCACCACGCCCATGGTGTTTATCTGACCGCCAGCCAGCACGAACGTGACGGTGACTACTTCGTCCGCGGTTCCGCCGGACAGCCTCGTCACGGTCTGAACTGAGTCATCGTGACCGATCTTCGTGCGACCCTGCATGTCATTGCTCGCGACCAACTCGACGTAGCCGACGCCGAATGCCTTCGACCGGCCGAGGTGGAAGATCTTGTCGCTCGTCGGGTGCGAGACGAACAAGATGGTCGTGCCTGCATGCGAGGCGGGTGCGGCCGTTGCGGTTGCCGCGAGCCCGAGGCCGGTGCCTGCGACTAGCCCGCTTGCCAGCACTCCGATGAACGCTTTCCTCATGACCTGCTCCTTGTCCGATTGCGCGGCGCCTGTTGGCCACCGTCCGCGATTGCCAACGTAGGAATTCCGCCGCCGCGTGCCTCCCGCCCGCAGGCGGAATGCGGTCCTCCGGCATGCCGAACCTGACGGCGGCCGGGTCCGCCTCGCGATGGATAGCGCGTTCTCGCCGGATTCCTTCTTCTGACGGAGGCATCGCCGCACTTGACGGGGTTATTCTCCGGACATGAATCGCGCCCGGAGAATGTGGAAGGGTGCCTCGGCCTGGCTTGTGCCGCTGGGGATCGTGGTGATCGGCGCGATCGACCTTGTGCAGAACGGCAGCTTGTCCTCCGAGGGAGCGCGGGCCTCCTTCCCCGGCCCGCTTCCTGTGCACGCGCTGTTCCTGCTGGCCTGCACTGTTCCGCTCTATTGGCGTGCAAGCTACCCGGTCGCGGTCGCCATCATTACCGCGCTGGCGGCGGCAATCTGGATCACTTCCATGTTCAGCCTGTCGGTGCAGCCACCGCTGGAACCGGCGCTGGCCATCATCGTGGCCCTCTTCGCGCTCGCGAGCTATACCGATGGCCGGCCGCTCGCGGTGGGAACCGTCTTCTCCGGCGGGGTTGTCCTCGGCGGTGAGGCCGCAGGGGCGATAGCAGGCCAGGGGATCGGCAACGTCTTCGGCGCGATCTTGATATTCGCGGTGTCGTGGGTGATGGGCCGGATGGTCCGCCAGCATCGGGAGAATGCCTCGGGTCAGCAGGTCCGCGCCGACCGGCTGGAAAAGGAGCAGGAGGAGCGGACCCGGCGGGCCGCTGAGCTGGAGCGCTCGCGCATCGCCAGGGAGTTGCACGATGTGGTCGCGCACGGCCTCAGCATGATCGTCGTGCAGGCCGCGGCGGAGCGCCGGGTGCTCAAGCCCGGCCAGGAGTCCACCGGCGCGGTGCTTGAGGCGATCGAACACAGCGGCCGACAGGCAATGACCGAGCTGCGCCGGCTGCTCGGCGTGCTGCGCAGGGACGACGGCCCGATCTCGTTGTCGCCTCAGCCAGGACTTAGCAGGCTGCCGGAGCTGGTCGCCGAACTCGCCGAGTCGGGCGTTGCTGTGCAGGTGTCGACCATGGGAGATGTAAGCCGGCTGCCTCCCGGTCTTGACCTGTCGGTTTACCGGATCATCCAGGAGAGCCTTACGAATGTGCTTAAGCACGCGCATGCGAGCCGGGCCGACGTCCAGGTCCACTGCCGTCCGCAGTCACTGGAGATCGACGTACTCGATGACGGCATCGGGGGTAGGTCGGCGCCCGGCGATGGCTTCGGCCTGATCGGCATGCGGGAACGGGTGGCCGTCTACGGAGGCAGCGTGCACGCCGGCCGGGCAGAGGGCGGCGGTTACCAGGTGCACGCGGTGCTGCCCTTCGAGGCGGCGGAGTTGCTGGCGCCGTGAGCATTACCGTTGTCATAGCCGACGATCAAGCCCTGCTCAGGGCGGCCTTCCGGAAGCTGCTCGATTCCGAGCCTGGGATCAGCGTGGTCGGCGAGGCGGCCGACGGAGTCGAGGCGGTCGGCATTGTCCGCAAGATTCGGCCCCAGGTCGTCTTGATGGACATCCGGATGCCGAATCTGAGCGGCCTGGAGGCGACCAGGCTGATCACACGGGAGACCGACAGCCAGGTACTCATCCTGACCACCTACGACCTCGATGAGTATGTTTTCGACGCGCTGCGGTCGGGGGCGAGCGGGTTCTTGCTGAAGGACTCGCCGCCTGACGCGCTGCTGGCGGGGATCGCGACGGTCGCGCGCGGCGATGCGCTGCTCGCGCCCTCAATCACTAGGCGGCTGATCGCGGAGTTCGTGGCTCGTCCGCCTGCTGCCGAGGCGCGGCGGCTTCCGGAACTCTCGCCACGTGAAACTGAAGTACTGACTCACCTGGCCCGGGGGCAGTCCAACCGGGAGATCGCCGAGCAGCTATTCCTCGGCGAAGCCACGGTGAAGACCCATGTGGGCAGCATCTTGATGAAGCTGGGCTGCCGCGACCGGGTGCAGGCAGTAGTGATGGCCTACGAGGCCGGGCTGGTCCGTCCCGGCGAGGGCTGACCGTGGATCACCCTCGTGCTAAGCCAACCGGATATCACCGGACGATGATGTTGACGATCCGGCCCGGCACTACGACCAGCCGCTCGACGCTGCCGTCGCTTGTGTGCTGCGCATAGTCGCCGTGACCAGTCACGATCTGCTCGATGTCAGCGCTGGACGCGTCGGCAGGCACCTGCACCCGGAACCGGGTCCGGCCGTTGACCTGTACCGGCAGTGTCACAGTCTGCGTGCGGGCTAGCGCCTGATCGGCTTGCGGGAAGCTTGCGTACGCCAGGGACTCGGAGTGGCCGAGCCGGGACCACAGCTCTTCGGCAATGTGCGGTGCCAGCGGTGCGATCATCAGCACCAGCGGCTCGGCCATGGCCCGCGGCAGCGCGCCCGCACTGGCGGAGATCCGGGCCGCGATGGTGGTCAGCTCGATCAGCCTGGCGATCGC
>Ga0187814_10000938_pt1 | contig 10768 bp, 9 predicted proteins | sample NC_S_4_FD_132450 | JGI IMG/M metagenome (GOLD analysis project Ga0187814, IMG submission 132450) | Wetland sediment microbial communities from Neuse River Estuary, North Carolina, USA - ASW-S_4 | ecosystem: Environmental > Aquatic > Freshwater > Wetlands > Sediment | place: USA: North Carolina...
CGCCGGCCGGCGGCCGGCGTGACGCCGTGGCGGGACCATGCCGCGGCACCGCACATCGGCACGCACGACAGCCCTGGCGGGGCGTTCCAGCCGGGCATGATGGGCATGATGGCGGCCGGGGTCATGGCCGGCGGCCCGCCCGGGCCGTTCGGCTTCGGCGAGGGGTATGGCGCGTTCGGCGGCTACTGGGCGTACCGCGCGCTCGGCGCGGGGATGAACGCCCGCCAGCAGCGCCCGATGGCGCCCCGGCCCGATGTCACGCGGGGGTGCCTGACGCCCGCCACCGAGGACCTTGCGGCCCTGGTCGCGACCGGTGAGAGCCCCACCGTGCTCGCGTTCGCGCTCGGCCGCCGTCCCGGCCGGGTGGTCTACGAGGTGCTCAACCAGCCCGAGCCGATGACGTTCGTGTACCGGGCGGACGGTGCCGACGGGCTCGCCGCGATCAACCGGGCGCTCGACGACGCCGGGTTCCAGGCGGCGGCCGTCCACGCCGACGGCCTGGCGACCCCGGCCGACCGCCCGGGCTTGCTGACCTCGGCGCTGGCCGCCCAGGTGCCCCACGACGCGCAGTGGCCGGACCGGATCGCCCGGCTGCTGGCGGACTAGCAATCCGCATGCTGACACCGGCGTGATCGCGAAGGCTTTGCCGTTCGCTCAGACTGCGAAGTCTTCATGATCATGAAGAATCTGATCCTTCGCGATCACGGATTCGAAGCGTCGGAGGGTTCGGCGAGCGCCGCCATGGCCGACCGGGTCCACTCGAGGCTAGCCCGGTGCACGGCGATGCCGTGCTCCAGCGCCAGCTCGGCATGCCGCCGGGCGGACTGCGCTCCCGAGGCGACATACTGTTCGATGCCGGACACGAAGCCGTCGAGGGCGTCGGCCAGGCCCTTGAGGAAGGCGAGCACCTCCTCGCGCTCCAGCTCGTCCTCCATCATCGCGAAGCGCATCAGGTGCAGGCCGAGATCTTGGACGACGGTGACCGGATCGACCGGCCGGCGCAGCCAGTCCAGATGGGCGGCGCGGCCGGCGTCGGTCGCGTGGTAGAGGCGGAGCTCGCGGCGCCCGGGGGAGACCGTTTCCTCCACCGAAAGCAGGCCACGGGCGACCAGGCGCCGCAGGGCCGGGTACATCGCGCCGGGGCTTGGCTGGTACACACTTGCGGGCGTAGCGTTAAATCGCTTCTTCAGTCCGTAACCGGACTGCGGCTCACGGGCGATGAAGCCGAGCAGTATCTGCTCGAAATCGGTAAGCCAGCGTCGGCTACGTGGGGCGATGCCAATCTCCTTTCAATGAGTCTAATAGACATGTACCGTACGAGGCGGTGCGCGGGATCGACCTCGAGGTGGCCCGCGGCGAGATCCTCGCCTTCCTTGGCCCGAACGGGGCGGGCAAGACCACCACGACGGAGATCCTCGAGGGCTTCAGGAAACGGACCGCCGGCGACGTGCGGGTGCTCGGCACCGATCCCGAGCACGCCGCGCCGGACTGGCGGGCCCGCATCGGCGTGGTCCTGCAGACCAACGCGCCGGAGCGGCTGCTCACCGTGCGGGAATGCCTGAGCATGTACGCCGGCTACTACCCGCGTCCCCTGTCCGTGAACCGGGTGCTCGAGCTGACCGGGCTGACCGAGAAGACGGACAGCCGGTGCGACCAGCTGTCCGGCGGCCAGCAGCGCCGCCTGGACGTCGCGCTCGCGCTGATCGGTGACCCGGAACTGATCTTCCTGGACGAGCCGACCACCGGGTTCGATCCGACCGCACGGCGGCTGACCTGGGACGTCGTCTCCGGGCTGCGCGACCTCGGCAAGACGATCTTCCTGACCACCCACTTCATGGACGAGGCCGAGGCGCTGGCCGACCGCATCATGATCCTGGCGGCGGGCCGGATCGTGGCGTCGGGCACCCCGCAGACCATCGGCGGCCGCGATATCGACGCGACCGTGATCTCGTTCACCCTGCCGGACGGCAGGACGGCCGCGCAACTGCCGACGCTGCCGGGCCAGCTTGGCCAGCACCCGTCGGCGCAGCGGGCGCACGGACGGGTGGAGATAAGCGTGCCGGAACCGATGCCAGCCCTGCACGCCCTGACCGAATGGGCGATGGCCAATGGCCTGCCCCTGGCCGACATCTCCGTGCAGCGCCCGTCGCTGGAAGACATCTACCTCCGGCTCACCGCCGGCGACGGGGGGACACGATGAGCACCGCCTCCCTCGTCGCGCACCAGGCGCGCTATGACCTGCGCGTGTTCCTGCGTGACCCGCGGGCCCGCGGGTTCACGCTGGCGTTGCCGCTGCTGCTGCTGCTCTTGTTCGGCTACATCTTCCGGCACGAAGTGTTCAAGTACACCGGCGTCTCGATCCCGGGTGACAGCTACTACCTCCCCCGGATGATCGTGCTCGGCATCGCCAGCGTCACGCTGTCCAACCTGGTGGTCGTCCTGGTGGCCAAGCGCGAGACCGGCGCGCTCAAGCGGCGCCGGGCCACGCCGGTGCAGCCGGTGGTGCTGATCGGCGGCGACGTGATCACCTCCGAGGTCTCCGCGCTGGCCATCGTCGTCGTGCTGTCCGTCGTCGGCTGGGCCGTGTTCGGCGTGCACCAGACCGCGGCGGGCGCCGGCGCCGTGATCGTGACCGCCGTGATCGGCACGGCGGCGCTGTGCGGCGTCGCCTACGCGGTCGCCACGCTGATCAAGTCGATCGACGCCGCGGGCCCGCTGGTCATGCTCATCATGTTCACGCTGAACGCGATCTCCGGGATCTACATCCCGGAGAACCTGTTCCCGGCCTGGCTGCGCGACATCGCGCAGGTGCTGCCCATCCGCCCGCTGGCCGTCGCCATGCAGGCCGCCTTCGACCCCAGGACGAACGGCGGCCGGCTGTTCGCCTGGCCGGACCTGCTCATCGTCGCCGCCTGGGGCGTGGCCGGCGCGCTGTTCGCCGTGCGCCGGTTCTCCTGGTCCCCCTCCCAAGCCTGATCCGGGCCGGGCGGGCACCGTAAGCTTCACCTACCGGCGCGACGACACCTGGAGCCCAGATCATGCCCTCGTCAGTTCCCGTGATCGACCTGGATCCCTGGTTCGGCGGAAACGCGGCGGCCCGCGCGGCCGTCGCCGCCGAGGTCGACGCCGCGCTCCAGAGCGTGGGCTTCTTCCTGATCAGCGGGCATGGCGTGCCCGACGACCTGCGCGCCCGGGTCCGCGCCGAGGCGCGGGCGTTCTTCGCGCTGCCGGCCGAAGCCAAGCGACGCTACGCCGTCACCGTCGCCGGCCGGGGCTGGCTGCCGCCCGGCGTCGAGGCGAACGGCTACGCCGAGGGCACGCAGACCCCGCCGGACCTGAAGGAGTCATTCGCGGTCGGCGCCGACCAGCCGACCGGAGACCCCGACGTCGACGGGTACTGGTTCCAGCCCAACGTCTACCCGGCCGAGGTGCCCGCGCTCGAGCCCGCGGTCGTCGTCTACCTAGCCCGCATGCGCGCCCTCGCGGACGAGTTGCTCGTGCTGTGCGCCGCCGCGCTGGGCCTGGAACGTGACTTCTTCACCCGGCACACCGGGCACGCCACGCACACGATGAACATCAACTGGTACCCGCCGATGGCGGTGGCCGGCCAGCCGGAACCCGGCCAGTTCCGGATCGGCCCGCACACGGACTTCGGCACCGTCACCATCTTGGACCGCGAGCCGGGCCGCGGCGGCCTGCAGGTGTGGACTGAGGAAGATGGCTGGGCGGACGCGCCCTACGTGCCCGGCGCCTTCACGATCAACACCGGCGATCTGCTCGCCCGCTGGAGCGGCGGCCGGTGGAAGTCCAACCGGCACCGCGTGCTGCCGCCGCAGGCCGAGGCGCCGGATGAGGACCTGGTCTCGCTGGTCTACTTCTACGAGGCGGACCACGACGCGGTCATCGAGTCGCTGCAGCCGCCGATCGGCCAGCCCAACGACTATGCACCGGTCGTATCGGCGCAGTTCCTGAAGGAACGCCTGGACGCGATCACGATCGGATAGCCACTCGCGTAGCAGCAACGATGGAACATTGCTGTCGCGGGGGCGACAACGATGCTCCATCGTTGCCGTTGCCGGGGAGGTGGGCAAGCGCTGGCGCACGACGGAAGTGATGCGGGCTAGCGGAAGTGACGAGGGGGCGAGCGGGCAGGGGATCGATCGGTTAGCGCTTGATCGGTTAGCGCTTGATCGGTTAGTAGTAATAGGGGAAGCGGGTCCAGTCCGGGTCGCGTTTCTCCAGGAACGCGTCCCGGCCTTCGACGGCCTCATCGGTCATATAGGCGAGCCGGGTCGCCTCGGTCGAGAACACCTGCTGACCGACAAGCCCGTCGTCGATGAGGTTGAACGCGAACTTCAGCATGCGCTGGGAGGTCGGGCTCTTCGCGTTGATCTTGGCCGCCCAGTCCAGCGCGGTACGCTCCAGGTCCGCGTGCGGCACGACCGCGTTGACCATGCCCATCCGGTGCGCGTCCGCCGCGTCGTAGGTTTCGCCGAGGAAGAAGATCTCCCGCGCGAATTTCTGGCCCACCTGGCGAGCCAGGTAGGCGGAGCCGAAGCCGCCGTCGAAGCTCCCCACGTCGGCGTCGGTCTGCTTGAAGCGGGCGTGCTCGCGGCTGGCCAGGGTGAGGTCGCAGACCACGTGCAGGCTGTGCCCGCCGCCCGCGGCCCAGCCCGGCACGACGCAGATGACCACCTTCGGCATGAACCGGATCAGCCGGTGCACCTCCATGATGTGCAGGCGCCCGGCACGGGCCGGATCGATGGTCTCGCCCGTCTCGCCGTCGGCGTACTGGTATCCGCTGCGGCCGCGGATGCGCTGGTCACCGCCGGAGCAGAAGGCCCATCCGCCGTCCTTCGGCGACGGGCCATTGCCGGTGAGCAGCACGCATCCCACATCACCGGACATCCGGGCGTGGTCCAGCGCCACGTACAACTCGTCGACCGTGTGCGGGCGGAAGGCGTTCCTGACCTCGGGCCGGTTGAAGGCGACACGGACCGTGCCCGAGTCGACGGCGCGGTGGTAGGTGATGTCGGTGAACGAAAACCCTTCGACGCGACGCCACCGCTCAGGTTCGAAGATCTCAGAGACCATGGCCCCCATTGTCGCCGACGCCAGCTATCCGCCGGCGCCGACGCGCAGGTTGCCGACGTCCGCGCCGCAGAAGTCGCCGCTCCGCGCCTGGCCTCGTCCTCGGCGACGCCTGCGCGATCTTGTTCATCCTGTGCCATAACCGCGACACCACCGCCGGGTACGCTCCGGTGGTGAAGCTCGTGGTTCGCCGGCCTGGCCAGCGGCCGCCGCTCGCCGGGCTCGCCGACTCCCTCGACCGGTTTCTCCTGCCCCTGGTCCTGATCTCGGCCGCGGCGGGCGTGAGCTTCCCCGGTCCCGGGCGCCGCGCCGATGCCGCTGACGCCATCTTGGTCACGCTCGCGGTCCTGGTGTTCTGCACCGGCGCGGCCATGACCTTCAGCGAGATGGGCGCCATCCGGACCGCGGCCCGCCGCCTGGCGGTGGTGCTGCCGGTCACCACGGTCGGCTTGCCCGTGATCGCCTGGCTGGCCAGCCGTCTGGTCAGCGGCGTGGCCCTGCGCGGCGGCATCCTGTCGGCCGGCCTCGCGCCCGCCGAGGTGGCGTCCGTCGCCCTGACCGGCCTGGCCGGCGGGGATGCCGTCCTGGCCGCCGTGCTCCTCGCCACGTCCACGCTCCTGACGGTGCTGCTGGCCGGGCCCATTCTCAGCATCGCCGGCGCGCACTCCTCGGCTTCCGCCCTCGGGCTGCTGTCGACCCTGGCCCTGGTCGTCGCCCTCCCGCTGGTCGCCGGGTCCGCGATGCGGTCCGTGGATCCGTTTGGCGGCCGCGAGCAGCCGGCCGTCCGGGTGCTGGGAACGGCCAGCCTGCTCGTGTTGCTGTGGGAGGTCGCGAGCCAGCTCCAGCTGCGGGCCAGCGACGCCCGCGTCCTGCTGGCCCTGCTCGCCTACCTCGCCGGCGGCGTGATCCTGGGCTGGCTGCTGGCGATCGGCGCGCCCCCGGCCCAGCGCACCGCCATCGTGCTGCCGACCGCGATGCGGGACTTCGCCGTGGCGGCCGGCATCGCCGCCAGCGCGTTCGGCGCCGCGGCAGCTGCCCCGCTGGGCATCTACGGACTCCTCGTGCTGATCTTCGGCGCCGCCGCGGTCTACGCGGCACGGCGGCGCAGGCCGCGGCCGGACGCGATCCCGGCGGGACCAGAATCGGGGTGAGCGAGCCGTATTCTCTGAGCGGCCGGGGCTGGCCAGGGAGCGGGGCTACGCGGTCGCGGCCCGGTTACCCAGCAGGCGGTCCAGGAACTCGGCGACCGCGCTCTCGCCGACGCTGAGCGCGGCGGCAGGGTCGTCGGCGCGCGCGATCATCAGGGCCACCTCGTTGGCGGCGGCCAGCACGATGTGAGCGAACGTGTCCACGTGACGTCGCTCGATGCTGCCTGCCTCGGCGGCGTACGCCAGGGCGGCCCTGATTTCCCCCAGGGGGCCTTGTTCGTCGAGTTCCCGCCACCGCTGCCAGCCAAGCACCGCGGGCGCGTCGATCAGCATGATCTGCCGGACGTCCTGGTCGCCAGCCATCCGGATCCACGCCAGGCAGCCGGCCCGCAGCGCGGCGACCGGGTCCTGGGCATCCCGCGTCGCCTCCGCCCCTCGCTGGGCGACCCTGGCGCCGACGCCCTCCAGGACCGCCCAGAACAACGCGTCCTTGCCCGCGAAGTGGTGGTAGAGCGAGCCGCGGCTGACCCCGGAGTCCGCCAGCACCGCCTCGATCGACGTGCCGTCGTAGCCATGCTCGGCGAACAGTTGCGTCGCGACCTCGATCAGATGCGCCCGGGTGGCCTGGCCCCGCTCGACATTCTTGTTCATCCGCCCCCCTAGCACGATTGCCAGACCGACCGCCGGCCTGGAAGAGTTAGACCGCCGGTCGGTCTTTCGGGATACTGTACCCCGGCGACCGCCGGCGAGAGGAGAAACCCGCGCCCGCAGGCACCGGCGAAAACGTGCTGGATATTGCGTTAATTCTGGGTGACGTCAGTTCTCCGCCGACCCGCCGCGCCCTAGCATTGGTCTATACCTGTGCCGTGGGGCCGATACGGGCGCCGCCAAGGTGAGCCAGACATGACCGGCTGGAAGGCGGGGCCTCATGAGTCGCCGGGCGAAGATCGTCGGCACGATAGGACCCGCCTCCTCGGGCCGCGCAGCGATCGACCAGCTGGTGGCGGCCGGCCTCGACGTGGCGCGGCTCAACATGAGCCACGGCACCCAGGCCGACCACACGGAGGCGTACCGGGCCGTGCGGGCCGCCTCGGACGAGGCAGGCCGCAGTGTTGGCGTGCTGGTCGACCTGCAGGGTCCCAAGATCCGTCTCGGCACGTTCCCGTCCGGTCCTGTCCAGCTGGTGGCGGGCCGCGAGTTCACCATCAGCTGCGAGGACGTGCCCGGTGACGCCGCGCAGGCCGCCACCACCTACCCGGGCCTGGCCGCCGACGTCAGGGCCGGAGAGCAGATCCTGGTGGACGACGGCCGCGTCGTCCTCGAGGTGGTCGCCACGCAGGGTGCGCGGGTGCGGACCCGGGTCCTGGTCGGCGGCCCGGTTTCCGACCACAAGGGCCTCAACGTACCCGGCACCCGGCTCGGCGTCCCGGCGCTCAGCCTCAAGGACGAGCAGGATTTGCGCTGGGCGCTGGGCCTGCGCGCAGACCTGGTGGCGCTGTCCTTCGTCCAGGGGCCTGACGATGCCGCGCCGGTCCGGGCGATCATGGCGGAATCAGGCGTCCAGCTGCCGCTCATCGCGAAGATCGAGAAACCGCAGGCGGTCGACGCGCTGCCCGAGGTACTCGAGGCCTTCGACGGGTTGATGGTGGCACGCGGCGACCTCGGGGTGGAGTTCCCGCTCGAGCAGGTGCCGATCGTCCAGAAACGCGCCATCACCTTGGCCAGGGACAAGGCCAAACCCGTCATCGTGGCCACTCAGATGCTCGAGTCCATGATCAGCGCGCCCAGGCCGACCAGGGCCGAGGTATCGGATGTGGCCAATGCCGTGTTCGAGGGGGCGGACGCCGTCATGCTGTCGGCGGAGACCGGCGTGGGTCAGTACCCGGCGCAGACCGTGGCCACGATGGCCAGGATCATCGTCGCCGCCGAGCGCGAGTGCCTGCACGCCGAGTCCTCGCTGACCCGCGTGCCCAGGACCACCGGCGGAGCCATCGCGCGCGCCGCCGCCGAGGTCGGCGCGATCGTCGGCGCGACCGCGCTGGTCGCCTTCACGATGTCGGGCGAGACCGCCCGGCGGCTGGCCAGGTACCGGTCGCCGATCCCGCTGCTGGCGTTCACGCCGCATCCCGCCACGCGCAGCCAGCTGGCCCTGTCCTGGGGTGTCGAGACGTTCATCGTCCCGCCGGTGCGGCACACCGACGAGATGGTCCGGCAAGTGGAGACGGCCCTGATCGAGACCGGGCGCTGCCGCAACGGCGACAAGGTCGTCATCGTGGCCGGCAGCCCGCCGGGAACGCCCGGCCGGACCAACGCGCTGCGCGTCCACCGCATCGGTGACGCCATCGCCGCGGCAACCGCCTAGCGGCGGGCGCCGGAAATCCCCTGGCGGAACGCGGCCAGCGCATCCGGGTAGTCGGCCAGCTGGTACGGCTGCCTCGGCTCGGGCGGGCCGTTATAGCTTGGTACGCTCAGCGGCACCAGCGGGACGCTGAGGATGAGCTGGTAGCCGGCCTGCTGCCAGGCGGCCAGCACCGGCTGCGCAGACGAATCGGAGACGGGCTGCTGGTCGGGCAGGAATGCCTCGGCGTACTGCAGGCGGCCGCCGAGCAGCCGGCCGAGGTCGTTCACCCCGGCCGGGCCGCCCGCGTACGCGCCCAGGCCGGCCAGCAGCGGGCCGGGAGGGACAGCCTGATAAGTGCCCACGTGCTGGATCGCCCAGTAAACGCCGATCGCGTGGTGGGCGTACAGCCACGCGAGCATGCGGGTGATGAACGCCGGGTCGTCCTGGCCGCCGAAGCTGTGGAAGTCCAGCCCCCACTCGGGGATGGCGACCGGCTTGCCGGTGAGCCGGGACAGCTGCGCGAGCCAGTCGAGGCCGCCGGGCTGGGTGAGGACCTGCCGCCACTTCGCGTCGTGGTCCAGCTGGCCGGACGCGGTGCGCGGGTAAGTGCCGTAGGGCCCGCCGTACCAGTCGTAGACGTCGGTGCCCACCAGGTCCACGTAGGCGGCGCCGGGCCACGCGTCGATCGCCGCCGCGGTGTCGGGGAAGACGGTCCACAGGAACCGGAAGTGCTGCCCGGGCACCGACCGCATGGCGTCCACGGCGTGCCGCCAGGCGAGGGCGTAGCAGCCCGGATCGGCGCGCGGGCATTTCTGCTCGCTCCAGTTGTACCAGCCGCCGGTCATCTCCCGGCCGAGGTCGATGATGGCGCCGGCGAAGCCGTCTTTCACGAGCAGCGCGCCGAGCGCGCGGAACCGGGCGTCATCCGCGCCGGCGGCGGCATCCTCCAGCGCGGCGCTGGGCTTCTCCCAGTAGCCGGGCGCGGTGTCCGGGGTTCCCTGCCGCAGCAGCGCGGCAACCGCGGGCGCGACGGCGGGTGACGATGACGGGCTGGCGGCCGACGAAGGGGAGACACGGGTGACCCGCTGGTGGAGCACGAACAGGATGATCCCGGCCGCCGCGATCAGGGCCACAGACGCCAGGAGACTAGGCCATCCCCGGGGCCGCCCCGGGGACGGCGCGCGGCGCGTCACCTCACCGTCCTGCCGCGTCGGTGTGGTGCAGGTCCAGCGTGTGGCGCCGGAACATGCGGCTGCTGCAGATCGGGCAGGGCGTGCCGTCGACGAGGACGGCGAGGAGGTGCTCGCGGATCTGCTCGCGCTTTCCCGTCGGCAGGGTGCCTGGCCACGCCTCCACGGTACGTCGGGCAGCATATTCACCTGCCCGCGGCTGTCCGTGCATAACGCCCGCGTCGTCACCGACCCGGTGAAGCTAAGACGACTGGCGCCAGATCGTCGCGTCACCGCACACGCTTAGCGCGGGCGCCTCGCCAGCGACGTGGACGCTTAGCCGCCGGTCATCTGGCGGACGCTGAACGACGGGAAGCCCAAGAACTGGTGCATGACGTCAGCCACGCGCTGCAGTCGGGTCACGTCGACCGCTCCGACCGGGTAGGAATCGAGCGCCATGACCGCAGCCTGCACGGCGGTCAGGCCGAGCGGCGCTGGGAGCGCCTCCATGGCCTGCTCCACGGCGGTACGGTTCGTGTCCGCGATCCCCTGGCCCTGCTCGAACGCGGCGCGGAACGCCGCCAGCGTCGCCGGGTGCAGCACCGCCCACTGCCTGGTGACAGCACAGCCCTGTACCGGGAACGCGGCGGTCGCACCCTGGTCCAGGTCGGCGAGCAGCGTGACGCCCATCGACAGCTGAGCCTGGCTGGCGAACGGCTCGGGCAGCACCGCCGCCGCGATCTTCCCGGCCTTGAGCATCGCGGCCATCAGCGGCAGCGGATAGTACGCGAACCGCGCTCCAGACACCCGCAGCCCGTGATCGGCCAGCGCGGAGGCGGCCAGCAGGTACAGGATGTTCCCCGGCGCGTTGACGCCGATGGTCTTGCCTTCCAGGTCGGCCAGCGTGCGGATGCGCGAGCCAGGCATCACGTACAGGCCCTGGGCTCCCGGTTCCATCACCGAGCCTTCGGCGAAAATATCCAGGTCGGCGGCGACCACGACACCGCTGGCCGAGGAAG
>Ga0187814_10000939_pt1 | contig 10767 bp, 9 predicted proteins | sample NC_S_4_FD_132450 | JGI IMG/M metagenome (GOLD analysis project Ga0187814, IMG submission 132450) | Wetland sediment microbial communities from Neuse River Estuary, North Carolina, USA - ASW-S_4 | ecosystem: Environmental > Aquatic > Freshwater > Wetlands > Sediment | place: USA: North Carolina...
CATCGCCAGCACGGCGCCCGTCTTGACGTTCATGACGACCACCGCCCCGGAGGTGGCCGTCGTCTGCTTCAGCGTGGTCTGCTGCCACTTGAGGTCGTCGACGAGGGCGCGGTACGCCTCCTTCTCGAGCGAGAGCGAGAGCGTCGTGTGCAGGTTGTCGCCCGGCGTCGGCGCCTTCGTGCCCAGCACGACGACCGGCCGGTCCTGGTTGTCCACCTCGACCTCGTCGCCGCCGTCCTTGCCCTGCAGGTACTGCTCGTACTCGTACTCGAGCCCGGACTGTCCGACGATCGCGGTCGGGCTGAGGTCGAGGTTCTTCCACGTCTTGAGCTCGGAGGGGAAGATGTTCTGCACGTAGCCGATCACCTGCGCCGCGATGTCCCCCAAGGGGTACGTCCGGAGCGGCTGCGCCTGCACGAAGACGCCCGGCAGCTCCGGCTTCTGCTCGTCGAGCGCGGTGATCTGCGTCGGGGTGAGGTCCGTCTTGATCGTCACCGGAATGTAGGGTTGGCCCCTGTAGCTCTTCACGACGGTCTGGATCGCCTTCGGCGACAGCCTCAGGATCGACGCCAGCCGCGCGAGTTCGTCCGCCGGCAGGGGCTGGCCGAGGTCGAAGAACTCCGCCGAAAAAGAGGGCTTGTTGCTCGCGAGCACCTTGCCGTCGCTCGACAGGATGAGCCCGCGCGGCGCCTGGATCGGCATCACGCGCACGCGCATCGCGAGCCCCGCCGAGCGCAGCGACGCGCCCTGGACGAACTCGAGGTAGCCGGCGCGCCACACAAGAAGGCCGATCACCAGAACGCTCAGTATGGCAAGGAAGGCGAGTCGCTTCTCCTTGAATTGCGGTTGCATTCCGGACGCTCGCCCCCTTCAAGCTTTCTGCATTTTCTTTTCTATGTCACGAAGGGGCTTCCGGCCTGTGAAATACAGGTCTAATGATATAGGCAAATGGCACGGTGTAGATATACTCGATGACCGCCAGCAGGGGGAAATCCTGCACGGAGAAGTGGACGAACGCGAACGTCGTAAAGACGACGATCTCCTGGACCACGACGGCGATCAGCACGCCGAGCATCGGCACGAACCAGGGGTCCGGATAGAGGCGCCGCCTGAGCAGGCCCGCGGCCGCGCCGCCCAGCATCAGGCCGAGGCCGTGCATCCCGATCATGCGCCCCGTGGCGATGTCCTCGAGGAGACCGCCGACGAGCCCGTAGAGGGCGCCGCGCCATGCGCCCTGCCGCAGGGCCGCCATCACGACGACGACGAGCACGAGGTCCGGCGTCACGCCGTCGATCGACAGCGCGGGCGTCGCCGTGGCCCGCAGGAGGAACGCGATCAGCAGGAACACGGCCGGCCCGAGGTAGCCGTCCATGGCCTTCTGAAAGGTCATTGCAGCATCACCAGCACCGTGTTGAGCTGGTTGAGGTTCGCGAGCGGCGCGACGTCGGCCTCGTGCACGAGCCCGAAGTCGCCCTGGCCGACCGACGTCACGCGGCCGAGCGGCAGTCCCGACGGCAGCTTGCCGTCGAGCCCGGACGTGACGATCAGGTCGCCCTTCTTGACGTCCGCCCCTGCGGCGAAGAACTGCAGCTTGAGGGTGGCCGCCTCGCCGTTGCCCGTCAGCACCCCGGCGTTGCCGCTGCGCGCCACCATCGCGCCGATGGCGCTCTCGGGATCCGGCAGCAGCATCACGGTCGCGCTCTGCGAACCCGTGGAGAGGACGCGTCCGACGAGTCCGCCCGCCGCGAGGACGGCGTCGCCGTCCTTGACGCCCTGGGCGGTGCCCGCGGCGATCACGATCTGGTCGAGCCAGTTGACGGGCGAGCGCGACACGACGGGCGCCGCCAAGGTGCGGTGGGCCTTCAGCGTGCCCTGCCGCAGCTTCAGGAGCGCCCGCAGGCTCTTGTCCTCGCCCTGGACCGACTGGAGCTTCGCGAGATTCGACTCGAGCTGGGCCACCTGCGCCCTCAGGGCCTTGTTCTCCTGCTCGGCCGTGAACGCCCCGCCGACGGTCGCGATCGCACCCGAGACCCACTGCGCCGCCGCGTGCGTGCCGAGTTCGAGCGGCAGCAGGGCGCTGTTCACGGCGCCGCTGACGCGCGAGACCGAGACGCGCGGGTAGATCGTCTGGCTCTCGAGAAAAACGAGGGCCAGCACGATGATGGCGGCCAGGTAGAGGCGGAGGACGCCACGACGAGGCAATGTCTGACCGATCCTCTCTTCCTGGATGTGCCCTGGGGCGCCTAGGCTCGGCCTCGCCCCGGCGGCCTCGCCCTAGCTCTCGCGCTGCAGCTTCTTGATCTTCTCCAGAACGGAGCGGTCGTCGAGGCAGCGCCCGGTGCCCTTGGCCACGCAGAGCAGCGGGTCCTCCGCCGTGTGCACGGGCATGCCGGTCTCGCGCATCAGCAGGCGGTCGAAGTTGCGCAGGAGGGCGCCGCCGCCCGCCACGACGATGCCGCGGTCCATGATGTCCGCGGCGAGCTCCGGGGGCGTGCGCTCGAGGGTCAGCTTGATCGCGTCCACGATGGCCTGGAGGGGCTCCGCAAGGGCGCGCTGCACCTCGTCCGCACCGAGGCGCAGGGTGCGCGGCAGCCCCGTGACGAGGTCGCGCCCGCGCACCTCGATCGTCGTGTCCTCGGGCTCGATCGCCGCTCCGACCCGGATCTTGACGTCCTCGGCGGTGCGCTCGCCGATCATCATGTTGTACGTCCGCTTGACGTAGTTGACGACCGCCTCGTCCATCTCGTCGCCGGCCACCCGCACCGAGCGGGAGGTCACGATGCCGCCGAGGCTGATGATCGCCACCTCGGTGGTGCCGCCGCCGATGTCCACGACCATGTTGCCGGTGGGCTCCTCCACGGGCAGCCCCGCCCCGATCGCGGCGGCGTAGGGCTCCTCGATCGTCACGGGGTCGCGGGCGCCGGCCTGCTGGGCCGCCTCCTTGACCGCCCGCCGCTCCACGCCGGTGATGCCCGAGGGGACGGCGACGACGACCTGCGGATGGAACCAGCTGGCGCGCGGCTGGGCCCGGGCGATGAAGTACTTCAGCATCGACTGCGTGACGTCGAAGTCCGCGATCACGCCGTCCTTCATCGGGCGGACGGCGATGATGTTGCCCGGCGTGCGGCCGATCATCTGCTTGGCCTCGGCACCCACGGCCAGGATGGCCTTGGTGTCGCGGTCGATCGCGACTACGGACGGTTCCTGGATGACGATGCCCCGACCCCTGACGAAGACCAGCGTGTTCGCAGTGCCCAGGTCGATGCCGAGGTCGCGCGAAAAGCTGCGGTAGAACACGTCCGTGAGCGGCAACGCGTCTTCCTCCAGTTAATTGAATAATCCTCGCATCCGGAGAGATACGAAACTATTATGGCCTACGACGAGGTGGTCCACCACCTGTACGCCGAGCAACGTCGCGGCCTTGGCCAGTTGCCTTGTCGTTTCGACGTCGGCCGGCGACGGCGTCGGGTCGCCGCTCGGGTGGTTGTGCGCCAGGAGGACGCCCGCCGCACCGGCCTGCACCGCCGGCCGCAGCACGTCCGCCGGGGACATGCTGAGCCGTCCGCGGCCGCCGCGGGCCACCCGCACCTCCCCCAGCACGGCGAGACCGCCGTCGAGCAGGAGGGCGAGCAGCTCCTCGACCTGCGGGTCGAGGCGCCGTCGAAGATAGTCGTACACCTGCTCGGGCTCGTCAAGGCGCAAACGGCGCGGCGGATCGAGGCTGCGCCGACCGAGTTCGAGGGCCGCCATCACCTGCGCGGCCCGCGCCGGCCCGACGCCCGGCAGCTGCCTGAGTCCCGCCGCGCCGCGGCCCCGCAGGCCCTCGACGCCACCGTCGCCGAGCATGCGCATGGCGAGGCCGAGCGCGCTCTCGGACCGCGTGCCGCCGCCGAGCACGATGGCGAGGAGCTCGTAGTCCGCGAGGGCCGACGGACCCTCGCGCAGCAGGCGCTCGCGCGGCCGCTGGCTCTGCGGCAGGTCCCTGAGCGGCGTCACAGCACCCGGAAGAGGAAGAGCCCGACCGCGGCGGCCAGGAGGCCGAGGACGTTCGTGGAGATGCCGATGCCGACCGTCACGACGTAGAGGCCGATCTCGGCCGGGTGGAAGCCGATCGCGTGGCTGAGGAAGCCGAGTCTCAGGTCCTGCCCGATGACCGTCCCGACCAGGAGCAGGAGCACCGCTGCGATGGTGGTCACGATCCAGTTGCCGTGGCTGCGACGGCGCATCCGCGAAACCTCCTCGACGATCCCCGACAGGGTTCGTCCACTCGGGGCGAAATCCTCCGCACCCGGCAAGGAGGATCCGACGCGGGCCCGCGAGAAGAGCGGGCGGACCTCTCGCGACGAACGAGACGAGGAGGACGATCTCCTGACACCAGAGCACCGCCGCCGCACCTCTCACCGCCCGCTCGTCTGGCTGCTCGCCGTCCTGGCCCTGCTGGGCGCCGGCGCCGCCGCCCTGCAGGTCTATACGCCGCGGGCGGCCGCGGGCTACCTCGGCTCCCTGGTCGCGGAGAACCTGCACGCCCGGGCCTCCGTGCACGTTCAGGGCAACTTCTGGCAGATCGCGCAGGGCGCCTTCCAGGACCTCGCCGTCTCCACGGGATCCTTCACCTTCCAGGGCTACACCGTGCGCTCCGCGTCGCTCACGTGGCAGGACGGCAGCATCAACCTGCAGGAGCTCACCTACGGGCAGTTCCAGGTGCTGGCGCCGGGGCGGCTGCGCCTCACGCTCGTGCTGGACGAGACCGGCGTGCAGCAGGCCCTGCAGGCCGGCCTCGCCCAGGCCCTGCCCCGGGGCGCGGCGCTCGCCTCGCCGAAGGTCAGCATCTCGCCCCGGGGCATCACGCTCTACGGCACCGTGGACGTGCTCGGCACGGCCCTGCCCTACCGCGTCCTGGGCGATCTCGTCGTGCAGCAGGGCGGGCGCGTGCTGGCCTTCCATGCCCTCTCTCTCGACAAGGCCGCGCTCAAGCTGCCCCCGGTGCCGGTCCTGCGCATGCAGGACCTGCCGGCGGTCCAGGGCCTGCCGCTGCACATCGCGGGCGTCGGCACGCAGGCGGGGGCGATCGTGCTGCGCCTCGCGGGGCCGCGCTGAGGCGCTAGCGCAGGAGCCCGCGCCGGCGCAGCAGGCCGCGCAGCTGGCCGATCAGGTAGAGAGATCCGAAGCAGAGCAGCGGCGCCTGGCGCGCCTCGGCGTCGGCGAGGGCCGCATCGAGGGCGTGGTCGGCGTCCGGGTGCGGCGTCCCCCCCACCGCCTTGGCGCTCTCCTCCGCCGCGAGGGCGCGCGGGCTCGGCGGCGCCACCGTGTGCCAGCCGAGGGCGGCGTCCTGGAGGCAGGCGGTGACGGAACGCGGGTCGCGGTCGGCGAGGCAGCCGAACAGGACGACGGGGCGCCGCCCCGGGTAGACGTCGCGCCAGGTCGCGGCGAGCGCCTGCGCGCCCTCCGGGTTGTGCGCGCCGTCCAGCACGAGGGGCGGCTCGCGCCGCACGATCTCGAAGCGTCCGGGCCACGTGACGCCCGTGAGCGCCGCCAGCATGGCGTCCGTCTCCCGCGCGCCGGCCACCCGCCGCAGAGCCGCGAGCGCCAGGGCGGCGTTCTTCGCCTGGTGGCGGCCGATCAGGCCGAAGCGGACGGCGATGTCCGCGCCGAGAGGGTCCCCGTAGCGGAAGGTCGTGCCCTCCGCGGCGACCGCCACGTCGAGGACCTGCACCTCGCGCCCGAGCCGCCAGATCGGGGCCCTCACGTCTCCGGCCACCGCCTCGATCACGTGGAGGGCCTCCGCAGGCAGGTCGCCCACCACCGCCGGCACGCCGGCCTTGAGGATGCCCGCCTTCTCCCAGGCGATCTTGGCGAGGGTGTCGCCGAGGCGGTCCATGTGGTCGAGTCCGATCGAGCTGATCACCGTCGCCGCGGGCCGCACGACGTTCGTCGCGTCGTAGCGGCCGCCGAGCCCGGTCTCCCACGCGACGTCGGTGGTGCCCGCCGCCTGGAAGGCGCAGAGCGCGACGCCGGTCCAGAGCTCGAACTCGGTCGGGAGGTCCGCCATGCCGCGGCAGGCGTCCTGCACGCGGCCCGCGGCCGCGACGAGCTCGGCCGGGGCGATCTCGCGCCCGTCCAGCGCGATGCGCTCGTGCTCGCGCTCGAGGTGCGGCGACGTGTACCGCCCGGCCCGCCGGCCGGTCCCCTGCAGCATGGCCGCCAGCGCCGCGGTGACGGAGCCCTTGCCGTTCGTGCCCGCCACGTGGTAGAAGCGCAGGCCCGCCTCGGGATGGCCGAGGTTGTCGAGCAGCCGCTCGGTGCGCGCGAGCCCGAGCTCGCCGAAGCGCCCGGCGGCGGCGAGGAAGGCGAGCGCCTCCTGCTCGGTCATAGCTCGGAGAGCGCCCCGAGACGGCGCTCGGCGCGCGCGAGCCGGTCCCCAAGCTCCGCGCGGCGCTCCTCCTCCTTGCGCACGACCGCCTCGGGCGCCCGCTCGCGGAAGTGGGGCCGGGCGAGGCGCTGCTCCTGCGCCGCGATCTCCTCGCGCAGGCGGGCGAGCTCCTCGCCGACGCGCTGGATCTCGGCGGCCGGGTCGACGAGCCCCGCCGCGGGGAGGTACACCTCGAGGCCCGCGAGCCGCGCGGAGAGCGCGCCGCGCGGCGCCTGCGCCCCGGCCTCGGCGACCGTCAGGGTCGCCTGCGCGAGGCGGTCGAAGAGGTCCCGGTGGTCGAAGAGCCAGCGGGCCTCCGCCGGGTCCTCCGCCCGCACCCAGATCGGTGCGCTCTGGCCCGGCCGCATGCCGAGCTCCGTGCGCAGGTTGCGGGCCAGCCGGACGGCCTCCGTGAAGCGGTCGACGCGCAGGACGGCGTCCTGCGCCGCGGCAGGCGCGTCCCCCTGGGCGGCGTCGGGCCAGCGGTCGGTCGCGAGGAGGCCCGCGCAGCCGGGCAGCTGCCGCCAGATCGCCTCGGTGACGAACGGCTGGAACGGGTGCACCATGCGCAGGGCATCGCGCAGCACGTCGAGCAGCACGCGGCCGACGCCCGGCGCCTGCGCGGGGTCCTGCAGGCGGGGCTTGGCGAGCTCGAGGTACCAGTCGCAGTAGGTGCCCCAGACGAACTCGTAGGCGATGCGGCCCGCCTCGCCCAGCTCGAAGCGCTCGAGGGCGTCCGTGATGGCCGCGACCGCGTCGTCGCGGCGGCGCAGGAGCCAGAGGTCCACGTCCGTCGCGGCCGGCTCAGCCGCCGGATCCGGGGACTGGGCCAGCACGAAGCGGGCGGCGTTCCAGAGCTTGTTGGCGAAGTTGCGCCCCTCGAGCACGCGCTCCGGGTTCAGCCGGATGTCCTGGCCCGGCGTCGTGCCGGTCAGGAGCGCGAAGCGCAGCGCGTCCGCGCCGTACTGGCCGATGACCTCCATCGGGTCGACGCCGTTGCCGAGGGACTTCGACATCTTGCGGCCCTTCTGGTCGCGGACGAGGCCGTGCAGCACGACGTGGCGGAACGGCACCTCGTCCGTCAGGTGCATGCCCATCATCACCATGCGCGCCACCCAGAAGAAGAGGATGTCGTAGCCGGTGACGAGCGCCGTGGTCGGGTAGTAGCGCTCGAGGTCCGCCGTGCGCTCGGGCCAGCCGAGCGTCGAGAAGGGCCAGAGCGACGAGGAGAACCAGGTGTCGAGGACGTCCTCGTCCTGCTGGAGCGGGCCGCCGCAGGCGGGGCAGTCGCGAGGCGCCTCGAGCGCGACGACGGTCCCGCCGCACGCCCGGCAGTGCCAGGCGGGGATGCGGTGGCCCCACCAGAGCTGGCGGCTCAGGCACCAGTCGCGGATGTTGTCGAGCCAGTCCGTGTAGACCTTGCGCATCCGCTCGGGCCAGACCGCGAGGCGGCCGTCGCGGGCGGCCTCGGCGGCCGGCTCGGCGAGGGGCTTCATGCGCAGGAACCACTGGCGCGAGACGAGCGGCTCGATGAGGGTGCCGCAGCGCTCGCAGCTGCCTACGCTGTGGCGGATCGGCTCGATGCGCCGCAGCACGCCCTCCTCCTCCAGCGCCTGCACGACCTGCGTGCGCGCCTCGTCGCGCGTGAGGCCCGCGAAGCGGCCGGCCGCCTCGGTCATGCGGGCGTCCTCGCCCACCACGCGGATGGACGCGAGGCCGTGGCGGCGGCCGATCTCGAAGTCCGCCGGGTCGTGCGCGGGCGTCACCTTGACGGCGCCCGTGCCGAACTCCGGATCCGCGGCCGCGTCCGCCACGATCGGGATGACCCGGCCGGTCAGGGGATGGCGCAGCATCCTGCCGACGAGGTGGCGGTAGCGGTCGTCGTCGGGGTGCACCGCGACCGCCGTGTCGCCGAGCATCGTCTCGGGGCGGGTGGTGGCCACCTCGATGCCGCCCTCGCCCTCCTCGAGGGGGTAGTGGAGGTGGTAGAGCGCGCCCTCGCGCTCGACGTACTCCACCTCGATGTCCGAGATCGCGGTGCGGCAGCCCGGACACCAGTTGACGAGGTAGTCGCCGCGGTAGATCAGGCCCTCGTCGTACAGCCGCACGAAGGCGGTGCGCACCGCCAGCGAGAGTCCCTCGTCGAGCGTGAAGCGCTCGCGCTGCCAGTCCGGCAGGGCGCCGAGCGCCCTGAGCTGCGAGAGGATCGTGCCCTGCGAGGACTCCTTGAACGCGTACACGCGCTCGAGGAACGCCTCGCGGCCCATGGCGCGCCGGTCCTTGCCCTCTTTGACGACGGCCTCCTCCACCTTGGCCTGCGTCGCGATGCCCGCGTGGTCGGTGCCGGGGAGCCAGAGGGTGTCGCGGCCCCTGAGGCGCCAGTAGCGCACGAGGGCGTCCTGCATGCTGATGTCGAGCGCGTGGCCGATGTGCAGCACACCTGTGACGTTGGGCGGCGGCATCGAGATGGAGCGCACCTCGCCTTCGCCGCTCGGCGCGAAGGCCCCGGCATCCTCCCAAAGCCGGTAGATCTCCTGCTCGCTGGCGGGGTCGTAGCGCGGCTCGAGCATCGTCCTCTCCTCCTGAAGAAACGAAATCGACCGTCCATCAAGGACGGTCTTCACCGCGGTGCCACCTTGCTTCCCGGCGCGTCGCGCCGGGCGCTCGAAGGGCTTCACGCGCCCTTGGCGGCCGCGCCTGAGGCCCGAAAGGGCGTTCGGTGCGGCGGCTCCGGAGCGACCGGTCGCCTGCCGTCGGCCAGGGATCTCGCAGCCTTGGGATCCCCTCTCTGAGGCCCGGGCAGGGACGCTCTCCATCCTCGCCTTTGCTTGCTACAGAGTATCCGCAAGGCGAGAGGGCGTGTCAAGGCGCCGACCGGCTGCACAGCAGCCTGGCGCCGGCGCACCGTGACCGGTACGGCACGACGGTGATCTGGGCCGCTGGCTCGCCCGCCGGCGCACGGAGCCGGGCGGCGAGGCCCCGAATGGCCCGTCCGGTGCCGGGGGGTGCGTCGGCGCCGCGCCTGAGGTGGGCTACAGGCGCGCCGAGGGTGGGACGAGCCCGAGGATCTCGTCGGCGACGTCCTGGACGGACGCCCCCCGGTGCACCGCCTGCTGCAGGTGCCCCGCGGCGAACCACGCCCGCCCGAGTCCCACGGCGGGCGGGTTGAGCGCCTCGCAGGCCCGGACGACGTCCTCGCTGCGGGGCGAGGCCTCCCTGAGCCAGTAATCGGTCGCGAGGACGAGCGACACGGCCTCGATCCGCGGCTCGGGCCCGAAGATCCGCATCCCCTTGGACCCGAGGTACGGGCTCGCCCCAGTGAGGTTCGCCGCGCCCGCCCAGCCGTCGCGCGCGCCGAAGCGGATCTCGCGCACGCCGTTCATCACGGCCGCGCCGAAGCACATCGGGCAGGGCTCCATCGACGTGTAGAGGGCGCCCTCCGCCATGCGCGGATGGGCGTCGCTCGGCACCTGCACGAGCACGTTGATCTCGGCGTGGGCGACGCGGCTGCCCGCGACGAGCGGTCGCGGCGCACAGGTCTCGCCGTGCCGGTTGCGACCGCGCAGGAGCACCCGCCCCGCGGCGTCCGCGTAGGCGGCGCCGACCGGCACGGAGCCCGCGGCGTAGGCCGCCCAGGCCTCCTCGAGGCAGGCGAGCCACGCCGGCTCGAACTCCAACGCCGCACCACCTCCCGGAAGGTCCTCCCTCCCGTTTCGCACACCGCTGCGCGGGGACCTGCCGATCGGAGCCGGGCATGTTCCCCAAGGCCATGCCATAGGCCTTCGGGGGAGGCCCGATACCCTTTGGGCGAGCTTGCGCAGGGAACACTGACGCTGTTCGGCGCCGGCCTCATCAACCGCGTGCTCGGCTTCTTCTACCGCATCGTCCTCGCCCAGCACCTGGGCAGCCAGGGCATGGGCCTCCTGGGGTTCGCGTTCCCCGTGCTGCACGTCGCGATCACCGCCGCGACGGCGGGGCTGCCCGTCGCGGTCTCGAAGATCGTCGCGGAGCGCGCCGCCCTGAACCCCGGCCGGGTGCGCGAGGTGCTGCGCACGTCGCTGCGCTTCGTGCTCGTCCTGAGCCTCGTGCTCACGGTGCTCCTCGTGCTGAGCCTGCGCTTCATCGAGACGCACGTCCTCGCGGATCCCCGCGCCATCGCGCCCCTGACGGCGCTCCTGCCGCTCCTCACGATCGTGGCCGTCTCCTCCGTGCTGCGCGGCTACTTCCAGGGCCTGCAGCGCATGACGCCGTCCGCCGTGGGCGCGGTGATCGAGCAGGTCGTGCGCATCGGCAGCGCGCTCTGGCTGATCGGGCGCTTCCAGCACGACGGCATCGCGGCGATGGCGGCGGCCGCCGCG
>Ga0187814_10000940_pt1 | contig 10761 bp, 5 predicted proteins | sample NC_S_4_FD_132450 | JGI IMG/M metagenome (GOLD analysis project Ga0187814, IMG submission 132450) | Wetland sediment microbial communities from Neuse River Estuary, North Carolina, USA - ASW-S_4 | ecosystem: Environmental > Aquatic > Freshwater > Wetlands > Sediment | place: USA: North Carolina...
CGAGAAGCTCCTCGGCCGACTTGAACGAGCCGAAGGCGAAATGCCGCTTCATCCGGATGAGCTCTTCCGATTCCTCCCTGCCGAGGCCGGATGCGACAAGTTCGTCCACCGAAGACAGGCCGTAGTTCCCGAGATGGATATAGCGGGCCACCGCGCCGAGGTCGTCGCGATGCCCGATCAGAAGCGGTCGCAATCCACTGTTGTTGGGATGACCCGGAACGATCATGCCCTGCCGGTACAGCATCTGCAGGATCGGGAATTCCACGAGATTGCAAAACCTGCCTCCCTGCACGGGAAACTCTGAGAGGAGAATGGCATTCGGCCCCGATTCCCAGGTTCCGCCCTCCCCTTCCACCTTCGCGATAGCTCCGGCGCGTCCGAGAAGCTTGTACACATTCTCGGGGCAGCCGCAGAGCACCGACAGCCCTGATTGCGGAATCTCCACGAGGTGAACGCCCGGCCCCACTTCCACTATTTTCATGCGCTCCATTTTACATGGATTTCGCCTACTGGCAATTGATCGCGAAATGCGCTACGATACCGCGCGTTTTTCTGGAAATCGGCTCGGCTCCCGGTCCGCGAGGAGGGACAGTCGTGGCTAATCTATTTACAGGTGGTGGATTACAATGCTCATGACAGGCGATATCAGGGGCGGAACGGTCTTCAAGGTGGGCAATGAGGTGGTCGTCGTCCAGCGCATGCTCGGCATCAAGGGCGGGCGCAACGGCCAGGTAAAACGCCTCAGGGTCAGGAACATCCTGACCGGTTCCACATCCGAGCTCGGCCTCGACATGGGCGAAAAGTTCGAGGATGTGCAGCTCGATTATCACACCATGAAGCCTTCTTATATGGACGGCGACACCTGGGTTTTCATGGATCAGGAGAGCTTCGAGCAATATGAGCTCACCAAGGAAGACCTCGGCGAGGCCGCCGACTACATGCTCCCCGAAGACGACATCGAGGTCGAGGTCGCCTTCTACGAGGGCAAACCCGTCTCCGTCACCCTCCCGATCAACATCGTCCGCACGATCACCTACTGCGAGCCCGGCATAAAGGGCGACACCTCCGGCAAGTCCACCAAGCCCGCCAAGCTCGACTCCGGCTTCGAAGTGCAGGTCCCGCTGTTCTGCGAGATCGGCACCAAGATCGTCTTCGACACCCGCGACGGCAGCTTCGTCGAACGAGCGAAGTAGCCCGATTTTCGGGCTATTTTGCGAAGTATAGCGAACGCAGTGAGCGTCTGCAAAAGAAGCAGGACCAGAAGGGGGAGCGTCGCTCACGAAGCCCACGAAAGCCCCTCTCCGACGGAGGGGCTTTTTCGTGCCCTCTCGGGCGGATCCGGGCGCGATACGCCGATCCCGGACCAGGAGGAAATGGGCGAAATTGCCCTGCCCCGTGGAGATCGTGGAATGAGGACAGGACCGTCAGCCCCGCCGCCTTCACTCGAAAAGATCCATGATCTCCTCCTCCGAAAGCGCGGCGTAGAAGGCCCCGTCCTCGGCCACCAGATCGCGCACCATCGCCTTTTTCCGATCCTGGAGTTCGAGCATCTTTTCTTCCACCGTGCCGATCGCGATGGGCTTGAGCACGGTCACTTTCCGTGTCTGTCCGATGCGGTGCGCCCGATCGATGGCCTGACTTTCGACGGCCGGGTTCCACCAGGGATCGAGCAAGATGACGTAATCGGCTTCGGGCAGATTGATTCCCGCCCCTCCCGCCTTGAGGCTGAGGAGGAAGGCGGTCGCCGAGCCCGACTTGAAGCTCGCGATGCGTTCCCGCCTGTCGCGCGTCTGGCCGTCGAGATACTCATAGCTTATGCCCAGCCGCTCGAGTTCCGCCTCAGCCCGTTTGAGAACTTGCACGAATTGCGAGAACACGAGGACGCGATGCCCCTCAGCCCGAAGCTCTTCCATCGCCTCAGCGAGAAAATCCAGCTTGACCGAGCCGGCCTTCTCGAAGCTTCGATCCACGAGACCCGGGTGAATGGCCGCCTGCCTGAGCCGCAGCAGCGCTTCGAAGACCGTGATGGCCGAACGACCGGCGCCCTTGAGTTTGAGGGTGCCGCGAACGCGTTCGGCGGCCGCCTGACGGAGCTTCTCGTAGACCGAAGCCTGCTTCGCCCCCATGTCCAGGCGCCTCACGAGCTCTTCCTTGGGCGGAAGATCCTTGAGGACCTCCTCCTTGCGGCGGCGAAGGATGAAAGGCGATACGAGGCGCTTGAGCAAGGCCGCGGCCGGAGCGGCCGCCTCGGTCCCTCCGGCGATGGGTCTCCCGAACCGACGCTCGAAAATCGCCTTGTTCCCGAGCAGACCCGGAGACAGGAACTCGAACTGCGCCCATAGCTCCAGCGGACGGTTCTCCACGGGGGTGCCGGTAAGGGAAAGCCTGTGATCGGACGTGATCGCCTTCACCGCGGCGAAGGAACCGCTGGCGGGATTCTTTATGTTGTGCGCCTCGTCCATGACGAAGACGGAAAAGGACATTCCCCTGAAAAGCTCCAAGTCGACGCGAAGCGTTTGATAGCTCGTGCTGATGATATCCGCTCCCTCAAACGCGCGGGCCTCCTTCGCCCGGCCGGTACCATGATGCCGCAGGATGACGAGATCGGGAGCGAACCTGCGGGCTTCGTCCTCCCAATTGTGAAGGAGGGTGACGGGAGCGACAAGGAGAGCCGGTTTTCGCGGGATTTCGGTCCGGGGCTCTCGCGCACCTCTCGCCGATTTGGGCGGACGACCCCTCTTTTTCGGAGTGATCACGGGACGCGCTCCCGACGAAGCGGTCCCTCCCGCCGGTCCGAGGATGCCGCGCTCTTTCATCCTGAGGAGAAAGGCGAGAGTCTGGATGGTCTTGCCCAACCCCATATCGTCCGCGAGGAGCAGGGGCAGCCCCTTGCCTTCGAAGAAGCAAAGCCTGTCGTAGCCCGTTTTCTGGTAGGGCCTGAGTTCGCCGGAGAATGCCGCCGGGAGCGGCTCTTTCTCGAATTGCTCGAGACTGCGCAGTCGTTTCGCGAGCTCCAGTCGCCCGGCAAGGGCCTCCTTGTCCTTCCGGGCCGATAGCGTCGCGTCCGCGAGTTCGGCGGCGAGCTCGAGCCTCCCGAAATCCGAGGCACCGATCATGAGCGACTTCGTTTGAGCGTCCCAGCGGTCCAGGAGAGCGGCGAAACGCGCGCTGTCCGTCACGTCGAACATGAAGTGCTTGCCTCCTGCCGTCGCGAAGCCGCGCCCGATCGCCGCGTCGAAATCGGGAATGTCGAATTCAGCGCCGTCCACTCTGGCAGTCGCCCGTACTTCGAACCAATCGCCGGCCACCGAGATCCCCGCAGAAATCCGGGTTCTTCCGCGGAATTCTCCCTCAATCCCCGAAATCCTGACAACTATGCCTTTGTCGACGAGTTCGCCCAAACCTTCCAGCAGAAACCTTGACTTTTGGGCCCTAAAGAAGAAATCGGCGCCCGTGGAGGATCGGAGAAGCTGGATACGCCACCTTTCGATTTCCTCTTTTTCCAGCATCTCGCTCAGTCGCTGTCGCACACGGGCCTCGAAGGGAATGTCCCTTTCGACGACGCGGATCACCCCGTCGGCAATGGCGGCGGAGCCCGGCTCATTTCCCTTGGTCTCGTATCCGTCGTAGATGAATCTGAGTTTTGCGGCGACCAAGCCCGCCTCCCGCTCGAAATCGAGGTCGAGGCCGACGCGCGGTCGACAGAATCTTCTTTCGAGGCGGGTGGGCGGCGTATCGATCCGCAGCCTGTCCCCGGCGATGCTCGCGATGGCCCGCTCCGCCTCCACGATCTCCGCCCGTTCGAGCCCTCTTTCAGTGCTCAAGAAACGCGCTATCGCCTGGTTTATGAACTCGTCTCTGTCGGTCCAGGCGATGATTGCCCCGGGGTAGACGAGAAGCAGGCGGGGTCCGGCGAAGCCCGCCCAGAGCGCGGTCGCGCGCGATTCAGCGGACGGCGCTCCCGCTTCGACGGCCTTTGCGTCGAATCCATGGACCGGAAGGAAGAGAACTCGTCCCCTCGACTGTTCATAGGAATGAAGAACAAATGAAACCGAAAGACTCTCGAACCTGGCGACGGTGATGGGACTGTACGAACCCGGGCTCTTTCCATCGTGCATGAAGAGGGGGAATTGCCCTTTCCCGGGGTGGCGAGCATTCCCCTTGCCCGACTTGAAAATGAGATCGGCCACCTGGGCGAGAGGAACAGATGTCTCTTCCGATGAGGCGAACCTGCGCACCATGGCAATCGAGAGCTCATCGGGTTCCTCGGTCAGGCAATTCCCCACCCAGGCCTTGATCCGCCCCGCTTCCCCGGTTTTCTTGATGTAGCGCAAGGCCTTGTAAAGGTGCAATTCGGGATAGGTCCTGTAGCCTCGACTTGCCAATCGCTGTTCCGACTCCCTTCCTATCGCGAACACGAGCTCCCACCGCTCCCTTCCTTCCTTGACGCGCCGCGGTACTCCTCCGCTCCTGATGCTTTCAAGGAAATAATCGGTCGCTCCCGATGGACGCTCGCTCAAGTCCAGGACTTCGATCCGTTCCGCGACCGGCCCTTCCTCGAAGGGGTCCGGTTCCTTTCGTATCTCCCGATTCTTGAGCTCAGGCTTGAAGGCCAGGACTCGTCCCCTCGCGGTGGAGAATTTTCCACGTGCATTCTTGGGGGCTTCGTCCTCATCGTCTTCGTCGAGGGATTCGTCAAAGTCGTCATCGTATTCATCGCCATATTCATCATCGTCTTCGTTCTCATCATCGCCATCGCCGTCCAACGTCGGCAATTCAAGCGATAAATCCTTCCCCGCGTACTCCAGCCAGAAAGAAAGCAACACAGCGACACCGTGCTTGCACAGACTGCCGACCGGGCAACTGCAAATACTGTATTCCAGAGCCAATTTTGAATCCAAGCCGATTTCGACGAAATAGATCCCGTTGCCGCGCTCGCTTCGCACGTCGGCGTCGATTCGGACGGTATTGTCCGCCCGCAGCCCCGCGGTGAGCGATTTCGCATGCCCTCTTTCCTGGAGCGCCCGTCCCTTCTCCAGCGAATGGGCATCAAAATCCCCGAGGAGTTCGCGATAGCTGAGTTTCATGGGAAAACACGGTACACCACCTTTCTCAAAATGGGAATCGTGGCGAGTCCGCGGCGTCGCCGGCATGCATGCCTCTTCAAATGGAAGGCCTCGGCTTGACCGCGGCGGCGCGATTCGCGTAGCTATTCAAGGAAGTGCGGCATTGCAGGAGGTCCGTTCATGCCCGGCCAAGCCTTCGGCCCCGCCAACCCCCATCCCCTCTCCAAGCTCTCCACCCAGCTCGTCTGGGAAGGTAAGTACGACGAGTATGGCAACCGGCGCGGAGTCGACGCCTCGGGCCCTCCCTTGCGCCTCCGATGCGTCGAAAAGCTCGACGGTCCTCGCCGCCACGATGCCGCGACGGGTGGGCGCGACGGGGAGGGCGGGCGTGACGGCTTCCGCAATCGCCTGATCCTCGGCGACAACAAGCTCGTCATGCTCGGCCTCCTCGAGGAGTTCCGCGGTTCCGTCGACCTCGTCTACATCGACCCGCCCTTCGGAACCGGCGCCGATTTCACGATGGACGTGCCCATCGGAGACGGGAAAGAGACTTTTGGAAAGAACCGGTCGATCTTGGAGATGATCGCTTACCGCGACATGTGGGGCAACGGAGCCGACTCCTACCCGCGCATGATGTACGAGAGGCTCTCGCTGATGAAGGAGCTCTTGTCGGAACGCGGGAGCATCTTTGTGCATGTCGACTGGCGCGTCGACTTTCTCCTGCGCTCCCTGATGGACGAGCTGTTCGGCGGCGACTGCCTGATCAACGAGGTGATATGGCACTACACGGGCGGCGGGCGCAGCGAATCCCGTTTCTCGAACAAACACGACATGCTGCTCTGGTATTCCAAGAGTCCACGGGGGCGCACCTTCAATGCGGATGAGGTCAGGGTTCCCTACAAGGAAACGAGCGGCTACGCCAGGGGAGGCATCGTCAGCGCGGCGGGCAAGCGCTATCTGCCGAATCCTCTCGGGACCCCGGTGGACGACGTCTGGGACATTCCCATCGTCAATCCGATGGCGCATGAGCGAAACGGCTACGCCACCCAAAAACCCGAAGCTCTTTTGGAGCGCATCGTCAGTGCTACCTCGAACGAAGGCGACCTCGTCGCGGATCTCTTCTGCGGCTCGGGCACGACGGGCGCCGTAGCCGAAAAGCTCGGCCGGCGCTGGATCATGGCCGACATCGGGAGCCTCGCCGTCCACGCGACCCGCAAGCGCATGATCGAAGTGCGGCGGGGCCTCCACGAAGAGGGCAAAGCCTTCCGCGCCTTCGACGTCTACGACCTCGGGCATTCCGAGCGACTATGGTGGCGAAAGGCCGGCGCGGAAAAAGTCGAGGAGGGATATCGTCGCATCGTACTCGCGGCCTTCCGGGCCGAGCCCCTGGACTCCCCCATATCGCCCCTTCTCCATGGAAGGAAGGGAAGCGGTGTCTGTCATGTCGCCGCCATCGATGCGGTCTTCGGTCAGGTCGATGCACGCGCGGTGGCGGCGGCCGCCAAGGCAGCCGGAGCGCTGGAGCTCTGGTGTCTGGCCTGGGAGTTCGAGATGAGGCTCCGCGAAGTCTGCATCGCCCTCGAAGACGAACTCGGCCTTTCGATCGAACCCGTCACGATTCCCCGCGAGATCATGGAGCGCAATCGGAACGATCCGCCGCCCTTTTTCGCGCTGGCGCACCTGGAAGCCGAACCCGTCTGGAAGAATGAAGACGGCATCGCCACGCTCGACGTCGAATTGACCACCTTCCTCCCGAGCATCGCCGAGGCGCCCCCGAAGGATCTCCTGGTCCTGAAAGATCGGATTCTCAGCGCCGGCGTGGACTTCGTCGACTTCTGGGCGGTGGACTTCGACTGGCATCCAGGCCGTCCCTTCGCCCACCATTGGCATGCTTGCCGCACGCGCACGGACCGATCGCTCCGCACGACGAGCGACGCCGCGTGGAAATACGCCGCTCCCGGCGCCTACAATGTCTGCATTAAGGTGGTGGACAGCTTCGGCTGCGAGACGAGCGCGAGTTTCGAGACGAAGGCGAAGTGAGCCTCCTTCATCGACCGCCAATTGGCGGCAAATAGTCTCGACGGCCCACGGTCCCCTTTTGATGTACCGAATCAGCCGGCGCCGCCTTCGGCGGGCACGATATCGAGTTCCAGGCGCTCGCCTCTGCGCTGTATCGCGAGTTTCGACCTGGAACCTATGGAAGACTCGCCGAGCCTTCGGCGCAGTTCGTCCATTTCCGCTATCGGCGAGCCATCGAAGGCAAGGAGAATATCGCCTTCCTGGAGACCGGCCCGATGCGCCGGACCGTCCCGTTCGATGAGGATTGCGCGCACCGCCGATTCTCCCGCGAGACCGAGAGTCCTGGCCGCATGCCGCGAAAGGCGGAGATTCTGCCCGCCGAATCCGAGCCTGCCGCGCCTGACCCTTCCGTCCCGGAGGAGGGCGACGAGGACGGCCGCGACCGTGTTCGATGGTATCGCGAAGCAGAGACCCTGGGCTTGCCGTATCACCGCCGTGTTGACGCCGACGACGAGGCCGCGCGAGTCCACGAGCGGCCCGCCCGAGTTGCCGGGATTGAGCGCCGCGTCCGTCTGGATGACCTCGTCGATGAGTCTGCCGCCCGCCGACCTGAAGCTGCGGCCCAGCGCGCTTATCACTCCCGCCGTCACCGTGCTTTCGAACCCGAGTGGATTGCCGACGGCCACCGCGAGCTGACCGGGGACCAGTCGCGAGGAGTCTCCGAGCTCCGCGCTCGGAAGTCCGCCGATCGGAAGGCGAAGGAGCGCGAGGTCCGTGTCGGGGTCTTCGCCGACGACGCGGGTGGCGAAGCGACGGCCATCCGCGAGAACTGTCTCGACCGCCCTCGCGCCGGCGACGACGTGGCTGTTCGTGATCACGAAACCGTCCGGAGTCAGGATGAAGCCGGAACCCGATGCCGAAGGTTCCACCTCCTCGCCATGGGCACGGGCGTTGGCTTCCGCCGAAAAAAAGATCTTGAGATGCACCACCGAAGGCCCGACCCGCCTCGCGGCGTTCACCACCGCCCGCGAATAGGAGTCGAAGATCGCCGTTTCGTCCTCGCCTCCGGGATCGGCATTTCGCATCGGATCGTTTTCGTCGTACATGCCCGCCTCCCAGAGGGAAAATACGGAGCGCTGGCCGGGGAGAACATGGCCGAACGGCCGGGCCGGCGGGAATTTTCTGCGCTGGCAACGTCGGGGACAGGGCACTACAATTTCAACATGGGACACGATCGACCCGCGGTGGGCAGTTCACCACCAAGGCAGGACGGACCCGACAAGATTGCGGGAAGAACGAGATACGCGGACGACGAGCGGCGGCCGGGACTCCTCCATGCGGTCGTGCTCCCCAGTCCGCACGCGCACGCGGAAATACTCGGGATCGAGACGGACGCGGCCCGCGAATTGCCGGGCGTGCGCGGCGTCTTTACCGGGTCCGACTGGTCGGCGCTCATCGGTCTCTATCTTGGCGACAAGCCGCCCCTGGCGCGAGGCCGCGTTCGCTATCACGGAGAGCCCGTCGCCGCGGTCGTCGCCGACGACGAGGGAACGGCGCTCCGCGCGCTCAGGCTGATCCGGGTCGAATACCGCGCCCTACCTGCGATCGCCAGCCCGCGCCAAGCCCTCGAGGCGGGTGCGCCAATCCTCCACCCCGATCTCGGATCCTACCGACGAATCCCTGCCATTCTGCCTGAGCCCGGGACCAATGTGGCCAACCGCACGAAAATGCGAAAGGGCGACGCCGAGGCCGCCATGAAGACGGCGGATTTGCGCGTTGCGGGCGAATATTCTTTTCCGCCCGGCGATCACGCCGCGATGGAGCCGCGCTCGGCGCAGGCCGAGATCCTCGCCGACGGTCGAGTTCTCATCCGATCGTCGACCCAGTCGCCCTTCGGCGTGCGTAATCTCATCGCGCTCGGTTTCGGCATCCCGCAGGGAATGATCAGGGTGACCGCGCCCGCGGTCGGCGGAGGTTTCGGCGGCAAGGCGGGAATCCAGCTCGAACCGTTGGCATACCTGCTTTCGAGGGCGCTCGGCGGGCGCCCGGTACGACTTGCCAACTCGCGCGAGTCCGACATGCTCGGATCTCCGGGTCGACCGGGGATCGAAGCGCGAGTGTGCCTGGGCGCCAAACGGGACGGCAGACTCGTGGCCGCGGAGATCGAGTTCCTCTTCGATTCGGGGGGCTATGCCGACTTCGCGGTGAACGTTTCCCGGGCCGCAGGTTACGCTTGCACGGGCCCCTACAACATTCCCGCGATAAAAGCCGATTCCGTCTGCGTCTACACCAACCACCCCTTCGCCACCGCCTTTCGCGGCTTCGGCCATATCGAACTCTCCTTTTGCGTCGAGCGCGCGATGGACCTTCTCGCCGCCCGGCTCGGCATGGACCCTGTCGAACTCAGGCTGCTGAACGCCGTGCGACCCGGCGACACGACGCCGTCGGGATCTCGCCTCGACCGGAATACCGGCGACCTTCCGACCTGCATCCGTACCGTCGCGAAACGACTCGGATGGGACGGGAAAGGTCCGGTCGAATCGGGAGAAGGGAAGGTCCGCGCGACCGGCATATCCTGCTTCTGGAAAGCCCCGGCGATTCCGACTTTCACCGACGCCGGCGCGGTCGTCTCCTTCAACGAGGACGGGAGCCTCAACGTGATCACCGGCATCGTCGAGCTGGGGCAGGGAGCGCTCACGGGCCTTGCCCAGATCGCCGCCGACTCGCTCGGCATCGACGTCGCAAAGGTTCATGTCGTCGGCGAAGTCTCCACGGACCGCTCGCCGCACGACTGGACGACGGCGGCTTCGCGTTCGTTGTTCATGGCCGGACGCGCCCTCGTCGTCGCGATCGACGACGCGAAGGCCCAGCTTCGCCACGTCGCCGCTCAACCACTCCGCTGTCCCGAAGAGGACCTCGCGGTTTCCGGCGGTCGCGTTTTCGTCCGCGACGACCCGGAACGGTTCCTCACTCTCGAGGCCCTCGCCCTCGGCTACGTCTACCCCGGAGGCAATTCGATCGGCGGGCCGGTGATCGGCCGCGGTTCCTATGTCGCCCGCGGACTCTCCGACCTCGACCCGGAGTCGGGCTCCGGCAGGCCGGCCCTCGAATGGACCCTCGGCTCCGAGGGAGTGGAGGTCGAGCTCGACAAGGCCACCGGACGATTCACCTTTCTCAGAAGCGCCTGTTGCATGGACGTCGGCCGCGTGGTGAACCCCGCCTTGGCGCGGGGCCAGATCGTCGGGGCGATGGCGATGGGCATCGGCTTTTCGACGCGCGAGTCCTTTGTCTTCGGGCCGGAACAGAATGTTCTCAATTCGAGCTTGCGCGATTACAAGCTCCTCCGATTCGGCGAGGAACCGGAATATCTCGTGGACTTCGTCGAAACCCCGCAGGGCGACGGCCCGTACGGCGCTCGCGGCCTCGGCGAACAGGGTATCATCGGCATGCCCGGCGCGATCGCCGCGGCGCTTTCGCGAGCGGCGGGCACCACCTTCGTCAAACTGCCCATCACGCCGGAGGTCGTCTGGCGCGCCATGCGCGAGGCGGAGGGAGGCGGGCAATGATCCCCTTCGACATCGTCTACCGCAGACCCGAAAGCGTCGAGGAGGCCGTATCCGCCTGGCGCGGCGATCCCGAAAACTCGCTCTACTATGCCGGAGGAACGGAGATCGTC
>Ga0187814_10000941_pt1 | contig 10755 bp, 12 predicted proteins | sample NC_S_4_FD_132450 | JGI IMG/M metagenome (GOLD analysis project Ga0187814, IMG submission 132450) | Wetland sediment microbial communities from Neuse River Estuary, North Carolina, USA - ASW-S_4 | ecosystem: Environmental > Aquatic > Freshwater > Wetlands > Sediment | place: USA: North Carolina...
AACCGCGCGGCTGATCTCCCGCGCGTACGGCGCGGCGGCGTGCACTCGCTGCTGCGCCCTGATGATCCGCGAGGACGCGATCAGCTCCTGAGCGCGCGTGATCTTGGCGGTGGACTGAACTGTCCTGATCCGCCGCCGTACCGCGCGAAGCTGGGCTCCCATGCTGAGTCGCTACCGCCCTACTTGTTCTCAGCCGGCGGGCTGATGCGCTTCTTAAGCTTCTCCGCATCGACCTGTGACGGGTCCAGCGGCTCGACCGGCTCCTCTGGCACGAGCAACTCGCCGGCGCTCGTCTCGAACTGGCCGCGGAACTGGTCAATCGCGTCCTTGAGCACGACCACCGTGTCGTCTGATAGGTCGCCGGTCTCCCTGATCGTCTCGTAGATACCGGGCTGCGACCGCTGCAGCTCGTCCAGGAAGTCGGCCTCGAACCGCCGGATGTCCTCGACCGGTACATCGTCCAGGTAGCCGTTGGTACCTATCCAGACCGACACGACCTGCCGCTCTACCGCAAGCGGGCTGTACTGCGGCTGCTTCAGCATCTCTACCAGGCGCGCGCCGCGGTCAAGCTGAGCGCGGGACGCGGCGTCCAAGTCGGATGCGAACGATGCGAACGCCTCGAGGTCCCGGTACTGCGACAGGGCGAGCTTGAGCCCGCCTGCGACCTTCTTCATCGCCTTGATCTGCGCGTTGCCGCCGACCCTGGACACCGAAATTCCGACGTTGATCGCGGGACGGACGCCGGAGTTGAACAGGTCGGTCTCCAGGAAGATCTGGCCGTCGGTGATCGAGATGACGTTGGTCGGGATGTAGGCCGAGACGTCGTTGGCCTTGGTCTCGATGATCGGCAGCCCGGTGAGCGATCCGCCGCCCAGCGCGTCCGAGAGCTTGGCGCAGCGCTCCAGCAGCCGGGAGTGCAGGTAGAACACGTCGCCGGGGTAAGCCTCTCGGCCTGGCGGACGGCGCAGCAGCAGCGAGATCGCCCGGTATGCCTCGGCCTGCTTGGTCAGGTCGTCGAACACGATCAGCACGTGCTTGCCCTGGTACATCCAGTGCTGGCCGATCGCCGAGCCGGTGTATGGGGCGATGTACTTATACCCGGCCGGGTCGGACGCGGCCGCCATCACGATCGTGGTGTACTCCAGCGCGCCCGCGTCCTCAAGCGCCTGGCGCACCTGGGCGACGGTTGAGCCCTTCTGGCCGATGCCGACGTAGATGCAGCGGACCTGCCGGGCCGGGTCGCCGGTCTCCCAGTTCTGCTTCTGGTTAATGATCGTGTCTACGGCGATGGCCGTCTTGCCGGTCTGCCGGTCGCCGATGATCAGCTCGCGCTGGCCGCGACCGATCGGCGTCATGGCGTCGATCGCCTTGATGCCGGTCTGCAGCGGCTCACTCACCGGCTGGCGATTAATGACGCTAGGCGCCTGGATCTCAAGCTGCCGCTCCTGGGTATTCTCGATCGGGCCGAGGCCGTCCAGCGGCATGCCGAGCGGGCCGACCACGCGGCCGAGAAAATTGTCGCCGACCGGCACCGACAGGACCTCGCCCGTGCGCCGGACGCGCTGGCCTTCCTCGATCTTGCTGTACTCGCCGAGCACGACCACGCCGATCTCGCGGACGTCCAGGTTCAGCGCGATGCCGCGGGTACCGTCCTGGAACTCCAGCAGCTCGTTGGCCATCGCCGACGGCAGGCCGGCCACCCTGGCGATGCCGTCGCCGCACTCGACGACAGTCCCGACCTCCTCAATTGCGGCGGTGCCGGGCTCGTAGGCCTCGACAAATCGCGCAAGAGCGTCCCGAATTTCGTCCGGCCGGATTGTCAGCTCCGCCATCTTCCTCGTGTCCTTCTCATCTGTCTGCGGTTCCTGCGCTCGCAGGTCTGCTTCTGCGCTGTCTTCCTGCAGCGGGCCGTCGGGCTCGTCGGGCTCGTCGGGCTCAGCCGGTTGTCTCGTCAACTCAGGCCGCCAGCCTGCGCCGAGCGTCGGCCAGCCGGCTCGCCACGCTGGCGTCGATCAACTCGTCCCCGATCCGGACCGTCATGCCGCCGGCGACCTTGGGATCGAGCACGATGTTGAGATGCACGCGGCTCCCATAGCTCGCCGTCAGCGCCGCAGTGAGCCGGCGCCGCTGCTCATCGGTGAGCGGCGTGGCGACGTGCACCTCGGCTACCAGCCGCTGGCGCCGCTCCGCCGCCAGGCGGGCGTACTCCTGGAGGCTTATATCCAGGCTACGTCCGAGCGGATTTATGGCTGCCTGGGCGATCAGCCGCTGCGCCTCCGGCGTGGCCTTGCCGGCCAGCAGCCCGGTCAGCAACTGCCGCTTGGCCTCGGCCGGGACGAACGGATTAGTGAGCGCGATCCGCAGTTCCGGCTGGCCGACGACAATCCGGCCGAATCGGAACAACTCGTCCTCCAGATCTTCCAGCCGCCCCTCGTGCTCGGCTGCGGCAAGGACAGACTGCACGGCCAGCTGCTCAACCGCATCAATCAGGTCACCCGGTGCAGACCAGTGTGCACGGGCGACTGCGGCCATCAGGCGGGCTGTCGCATCTTGGACCTTGCCGGCCAGCAGGGCCGTCGCCAGGCCCGCCCTGGCATGTCCTGAGCGCGACGGATCGGCCAGCGCACGGCGCAGCGCTGGCTGGCCGCTGAGCAGGACAGCGACGGCGAAAAGCTCATCGCCGAGCGCCGCCGCCTCGGTTGCTTCCGCCGTGAAGGGCTGCAGCTGCTCCTCGACCTCGGCTAGGGATGCCCTGCTGATGCCTCTCATGACGATGTCCGTGCCGCCGACGTCGCGTCCTGGCTCGCCTCTAGGTCGGCGAGGAACCTGTCCACCACCCTGCTCTGCCGTGCCTCGTCCTCAAGCGACTCGCCGACGATCTTGCTGGCCAGCTGCACCGATAGCGCGCCGATCTCGGCACGCAGTGCGGCAAGCGCCTGCTGGCGGTCGGCCTCGATCTGGGTGCGGCCGGCGGCGACGATCCGCCGGTACTCGGCCTCACCCTCCTGGCGGCGCTCGGCGATGATCTGGGCGCCCTCCTCATTGGCCCGCTCACGCAGCCTGGCGGCCTCGTGCCTGGCCTCGGCCAGCTTCGCCTGGTACTGCTCGACCAGCCGGTTCGCCTCCGCCTGCCGCTCATCCGCCCGCTGGATGCCGCCCTCGATCGCTTCGGTCCGCGCCTCCAGGGTCTTGCTGATCCTGGGCACCAGGACCTTCCACAGCGCGACGAAAACGATCGCAAAGGATATGAAGCCGACGACCAGCTCGGTCACGCTCGGTACCAGCGGGTTTGACGGCTGCTGAAGTGATGAAGCCAGGTACTGCATGTGCGGCTACCTCTCGGCCTGAGGGGTCACTTGATAAAGAACGGAACCGCGATGCCGATCAGGGCAAGCGCCTCGGTCAGCGCGAAGCCGATCCACATGTAGGTCGTGATCCGGCCCGATGCCTCGGGCTGACGGGCCATCGCCTCGATGGCGTGACCGAAGACCAGGCCAATGCCGATGCCCGGACCGATCGCCGCGAGACCATACGTCAGTGCACCCAGGTTCTGGATGTGGAACGGCTGCGGGATCGTGTTGCCCGCGGCAATGAAGAGCAGGTGATGCACCAGGTGATGCATGTGTCGGTTTCCTTCTTGTCAGGCCGGCGGCGTCGCCGGATTGGTGGTGTTCTTCGGTCAGTGCGCCGCTGACATGGCGTCGGAGAAGTAGAACGCGGCCAGCGTGGTGAAGATGAACGCCTGCAGTGCCTGTATCAGCACCTCAAGCAAGGTCAAGATGATCGTCAACAGGAACGAGGTCGCCGAGAACAGCAGTCCTATCGATGCGCTGAACAAGTACCAGGAGGCCAGTCCGAAAACCAGCAGCAGCAGATGGCCGGAGAGCATGTTGGCCATTAGCCGGATGGTGAGGGTAAACGGCCGGACCAGGATGTTCGAGAACAGCTCGATCGGGCTCAGCAACGGCAGGATCCACCAGGGGGCGCCGGCCGGCACCGCCATGTTCCTGAAATAGCCGATCGGCCCCTGGCTCTTGATGCCGATGCTCAGGTAAGTGACCCAGACCAGGAAGGCCAGCCCAGCCGGGAACGCGATCCTGGACATCGCCGGGAATTCGATCAGGGGAATGATCCCCATCACGTTCATGACCCAGATAAAGAAGAACAGCGAGACCAGGAACGGCAGGTATTTGTCGCCCTTCTTGCCCATCTGCGGCCGCAAGATCTGATCCCGGACGAACAGGATGCCCAACTCGCCAACATTCTGCGCGCCGCGCGGCACTAGCTGGGGCTTGCGGAACGCGTACCAGAAGAACGCCAGCACGATCAGCGCGCAGAACAGTGCCAGCACGATGGGCTTGGTGATCTGGAAGCCGCCGACCGTAGCGATCGGCCTGAACATGAAGTCCTCAATGGACGGAGCCGGGTAGCCGCAGCCGGTGAAGATGTGACAGCCGCTTGCGGCAGCCGACGCCAGAACGTGACTCACCGAGCACCTTTCCGTGCGGTCGCATGGTGGTAACAGCAGCTAGCTGCCGCGGGTATCCAGGTACCTTCCGTCCCACGCCGTCTCGATGGCCGGCCAGCACTACCGCCCGGCCCCGGCCGCAGGGTCAAGACCTGGTTACCCGGAAGATGATCAGCGCGATGGAGAGCGCCAGGCCCACCAGCATTCCGACCGGGAACAGGAAGTCCAGGCCGGTCCAGTGCCCGATAAGCCAGCCGATGCCGCCATAGAGGATCATGCCGCCGAACATGTAGCTGACAATCCGCCAGCCATCGCTCTCCCGGGGCTCGGGCGGCGGCTGCCCGGTGCCGGACTTGGGCATGAGCGGCGGGCCGGTCGAGGTCATGCTGACGCTCCAGCCATGCTGCGCAGACAGCAGGGCCTGCGGGCCGCCACACGCCGTCCGGAGCCGAGGTCGCAGTCACGGATCACCGTTCTCCATCCGGCTCGACGTACAGCATTTTCAGCCGCATTGACCAGAAGATCTGGGCGGCGCTGTACACGAGCACCAGAACGATAGCGGTGAGGCCAAACAGCCTGGGGCTGAAGGCTGTCGTGTTCTGGAATTGGCCGACGAGTGCAAGGAGAATAACGATCTTAACCAGGTAGGTGCCAACCGCTGTCGCCATCATGGCCGGCGGGCTGACCCGCGCAGCCCGGCCAACCGCTAGCACACTGACGCCGAAGAAAAAAGCCACCAAAGCGACCGCTATGCCGGCGGCAAGCAGGCCCTTGGCCCCACCAACCAGCGCGCAGATGCCGACCATCACGGCCGCAGCGACAACCGCGACGGCGCCTGATCGGCGGGCGATCGTGGCGTACTTCCCCAGCATTCTGGAGGCTCCGGATGGTGTTTGCGGGAGCTGGTTACCCAGCTGATATGAGTTCGTCAACGGTGCCAGTGCCCGTTGACATGCACCTCCTGGCGGCCCCAGCCGCCAGGTGACGGAAACGTATCACGGGCCCCGCTCCCACAGCTGAGTGGGTGCTCGTGAAAGATATCACAAGCTGTCCGGCCTTGTGGTTTAGCAGGTCACCTAACGTGACGAATGCCGCCGCAATCTGGTGAATAACCGCAGGTCAGCTCGGTGTCTGCCGTCCAGGAGCGCAAGGTCAAGAGACGGTGGCCATCCAGCAAGGTGACGGTCATCACCACGGGCCAGATCACTGGCTTCAGGTACGGATCCGATCGTGCGCCGGCTGGCCCGGATCACGCCTCGGAGCCAGGCCCCTCGCGGTCCTGGCCAGCCCGGTCGATGACCGGCAGCGGCGCCGCAGACTCAGAGCGTTCGACTGGCTGGCCCGGGTGCACAGTTGGCTCGCCCTGGTAGCCGACTGGCTGGCCCAGATAATCGACTGCTTGGTCCTGCGACGCAGGCCAAGCCCACGACGAGGCCGGCGGCACCGTTCCGATAATCGAACGCGCAGGAGCGGTCGGGTGTCTAGCCGAAGGCGCGAGATCCGCGTCGGACCAGCCGGAGCTTAGCAAGGCGGCACCTGACCTTGGCGGATCCGGCAGCGTGGCCGGTGCCCGATCAGATCCAATCCTGGGCTGCTGAGTTGGGGCTGGCGTCACCGGCGGCGCGGGCGCCACCGGCGCCACCGGGCCGACCGACGCCGCGAGTGTCGCCGCGGCAGCTGCCACGGTGGCCAGTTCCGGCTCGGCCGTGACCGGCGCGGCTAGCCTGGCCGCGCCAGCCCGGGCCGCCTCGGCTGGCGCGGCACTCGGCGCTGGGCTGGCTGTCGCCGCGCGTCGCCCGGCCGCCCGCCGGCCCCACCACCGCAGCCTTGGCATGGACATCAACAGCAGCGCGGCCACGGCGGCCACCGTGATCGCCACGAACACGAGCACCGGCTGGCCGTGATGGTTAGCTGAGCCCGCACGCGTTGTCCTCTGCAGCGACAGCCACACGATGCTGCCGGAGAAGAGCGCCGCCCACAGGTACATGATCAGCACGCTCGAGCGCTGCGAATGACCGATGTCGAGCAGCCGGTGATGCAGGTGCTTGCGGTCGGGCGCGAACGGGGACGTGCCAGCTCGAGTCCGCCGCACCACCGCGAGCAGCAGATCTGCATACGGGATGACCAGCAGCGCCGCTGGCAGCAGCAGCGGCATGATCTCGGGATACCGGTTGATCGGATTCCTGGTCAGCAACGCGTAGTCCAGCGAGCTGATACTCGAGATGGGGGCGTATGCCAGCAGCAGGCCGAGCAGCATCGACCCGGTGTCACCCATGAAGATCTTGGCGGGCGAGAAGTTATGCGGCAGGAAGCCCAGGCACATCCCGATCAGAATTGCCGACGCCAGGGCGGGCGCTGCCAGCGAGGAGATGTTAATGACCTTGGTCAGCGAGTAGTAGTAGAGGAAGAAGGAGATCGCCGCGATGGCCACGATCCCGGTCGCGAGCCCATCCAGCCCGTCAATGAAGTTGACCGCGTTAATTGTCGCGACCACCACCAGGATGGTGAGCAGCGCCTGCTGGTTTGTGGTCGGGATGAACGTCCCGCCCCCTGGCTCGGGCAGCCAGCTGAGCTGAGTGCCGGTCGCGACCAGGATCGCTCCGGCGGCTATCAGCCCGGCTAGCTTGGTGACCGCGCTCAGGCCCCATCGGTCATCAATGAACCCGATGACGATGAGCAGGCCGCCGGCCAGCAGCAGGCCGGAAACCATGCCGGTGCCTGCGAAGGCATTCCGCAGTGGCGGGATCTGATAGGCGACAAGCAATCCGGCTGCGAGCCCGCCGAACATTGCCAGGCCACCGAGCCGCGGGATCGGGACGACATGCACGTCGCGGTCCCGCGCCTCATGCATCGCGCCGACCCGGACCGCGAAGCGGCGCACGAGCGGCGTCAGCATGTAGGTGACGGCGGCCGCCACCAGCAGCGTCAGGACGTAGTCCTTCACCGCTTCACCGAGCCCACGCAGGAATGTCGATCATCACGGCCACTGTAGAGCACTAGACCGGCTGCCATGGCTGATGCCCGGCCAGCCTCGAGCCTACACGTCCGCGCTCGCGGCGACGGCCGCGACCTCGCGCAGCCTGCCAATGGAAATCGCCCCCCGGCGCAGCAGCCGAGGCCGCTCCCCGGTCAGGTCGACGATGGTGGAGGCCACTCCTCCGGCGCATTGGCCGCCATCGAGATAAACCGCCACCGACTCCCCCAGCTGCTCACGGGCCTGTTGGGCGGTGGTCGCCGCCGGGGAACCGCTCAGATTGGCGCTGCTCACGGCCATCGGGCCGGTCTCCGCCAGCAACTCCAGCGCCACTTTGTCCTCTGGCATCCGGATTGCAACGGTGCCCTTGCTGTCGCCGAGATCCCAGCTCAGCGTGCTGGCAGCACGGCAGACGATGGTCAGCCCGCCAGGCCAGAATTCATCGATCAGCGCCTGCCCGTCCGCACCAAGATCTTCAACCAGTGCCGTCGCCGCCCGCACCGTGCCGACCAGCACCGGGGGCGGCATCTCCCGCCCTCGCCCCTTAGCCGCCAGCAGCCTGCGCACCGCGGACGGGCTGAAGGCGTCGGCGCCGAGCCCGTAGACGGTATCGGTGGGCAGCACGACGAGCTCGCCGCCCAGTACCGCCGTCACCGCGGCGGCGACCCCCTCGGCGCGCTCGGCGTCATCAGCGCAGTCGAACCAGGCGCTCATAGCCGATCATCCTGTCATGGCCGGGCGACGTCACGGGCGGGCCGTGGTGACAAACCGGTCGCGGCCCGCCAAGTCAACGTGATTGCGAGTCTCCTGCCAGCCGCGTTCGGCGGCAAAGACCCAGTAGACCGCCGGGCCCTGCTGAGCACCGTGCTCGACGGCTAGCAGACCGCCTGGCCGCAGCAGACGGCGGGCCGTAGCCTCCACGGTCCGGACTGCGTCAAGCCCGTCGGTACCGCCGCCCCACAGCGCGGTGGCCGGATCGTACTCGCCTACCTCCGGCGGCACCCAGGCGCCGACGGGGATGTATGGCGGGTTGCTGACGACCAGGTCGACCAGGCCGTCAAGCTCGGCCAGCGCGGCGGCAAAGTCGCCCGCATGCAGGCTGACCCGGCCCGCCGTGTGCGGCGAGGCGACCGCGCAGCTCGCGATATTGCGCTCGGCCCATTGCCTGGCCAGCGGATCGGCCTCAACCGCGTGTACCCTCGCCCGCGGCACCTCTTGCGCGATCGACAGCGCAATGGCGCCAGAACCGGTGCCGAGGTCTGCCACCAGCGGCTCGGCCACGTCCATCTCGGCCAGCCGGTCGATCGCCCAGCCGGTCATCACCTCGGTCTCCTGCCGAGGCACGAACACGCCGGGTCCGACAGCGAGCTCCAGGTAACGGAAGTAGGCAAGCCCGGTGATGTGCTGCAGCGGTTCCCTGGCCTCCCGGCGGGCGATATCATCCCAGAACCTCGGATCGAAGCCGGCGTCCGGCACCAGGTGCAGCTCGCTGCGAGAAACGCCATGCAGCCGGGCGGCAATCAGCTCGGCGTCGGTGCGCGGCGACTCCACGCCTGCCTCGGCGAGCCTTGCCGTGGCGATGGCGATCTCATCAAGCAGCAGGCTCACGATCAGCCCCCGTCGGTGGCGGCGATCTTCTCGGCTCGGTCCGCTTCCACCAGCGCGTTGATCACGGCGTCCAGGTCACCATCGATCACCTGGTCAAGGTTGTAGGCCTTGAACCCGACCCGATGGTCGGAGATCCGGTTCTCGGGGAAGTTATAGGTCCTGACCCGCTGCGACCGGTCTACCGTCGCCACCTGGCTGCGCCGCTCCGCCGATGCCTGCGCGTCTGCTTCTTCCTGCGCCACCGCCAGCAGCCGGGCGCGCAGCACGCGCATGGCCTGCTCCTTGTTCTGCAGCTGGCTCTTCTCGTTCTGGCAGGACACCACGACGCCGGTCGGCAGGTGGGTGATCCGCACTGCCGAGTCGGTGGTGTTGACGCTCTGCCCACCAGGCCCAGAAGAGCGGAACACGTCGATCTTCAGGTCTGCCGGGTCAATCGTGACGTCCACCGGATCAGCCTCGGGCAGCACGAGCACGCCGGCGGCCGAGGTGTGGATCCGGCCTTGCGACTCGGTCGCCGGGACACGCTGTACGCGGTGCACGCCGCCCTCGTACTTCAGCTTCGACCAGGCGCCTTCGTCACCCTTGGCCTTGACCGCGACGGTGACGTCCTTGTATCCGCCGAGGCCGGTCATGGTGGAGTCGAGTATTTCGGTCCTCCAGCCGTGCCGCTCGGCGAACCGCAGGTACATCCGCAGCAGGTCGCCGGCGAACAGAGCCGACTCCTCGCCGCCCTCCCCCGCCTTGACCTCCAGGATCACGTCCTTGACGTCATTCGGATCGCGCGGCACCAGCAGCTCGCCCAGCCGCTGCTCAAGCTCCGCTCGTCGGCTGGCAAGCTGCTCGGCCTCGATCGCGAACGAGGCGTCCTCGGGCGCAAACTCCCGCGCCGTGGCCTCGTCCTGCGAGGTCCGCTGCCACTGTGCATAGGCCTGGACTACAGGGGTCAGCTCGCCGTAACGGCGGGACAGGGCCCTGGCCCGGTCAGGATCAGCGTGAATCGCCGGGTCCGCCAGGTCCTTTTCGAGCTGGGCGTGCTCGGCCGCGAGATCGGCAAGCCGCTCAAACACTGCTTACCTCCCTCTGTTGTTGCTGACTTGATCCGGACAGGCCAAATGCCCGTTCCCTTCCGGAAATTTCGGGAAGGGAACGGGGTAGCCCGCGCTACTTGCTGCCGGCAGCCTTCTTGCCGAACCGGCGCTCGAACCTGGCGACCCGGCCGCCGGTGTCCAGGATCTTCTGCTTGCCCGTGTAGAACGGGTGGCAGCTCGAGCAGACATCGGCGTGGATAACGCCGTTCTTAGCAGTGCTGCGGGTGGTAAAGGTGTTGCCGCAGCTACAGGTCACCGTGGTGACCACGTACTCCGGGTGGATACCGGACTTCATTTTGCTACTCCTGGTTCCCGCGGTCGCCGGGTCGCCTCGCGGCACGCGCCGCCTGGCGTGAACCGGTACCGCACTGTGTTGGTTTCACCAGTGGTTGCCTACCAGTGTGCCAGACCATGCAACGCGCCCGGGCGCCTGGAGATTCCGCGTCCGGCTGCTACGCGCCGGCGGTGGTCTTCTGGACATGCAGCAGGAACTCGGCGTTGCTCTTTGTGCCCTTCATCCGGTCCATCAGCACCTCAAGCGCCTGCTGCGGCTCCAGGGCGTGCAGCACCCGGCGCAGCTGCCAGACGATCCTGAGCTCCTCAGGCGTCATCAGCAG
>Ga0187814_10000942_pt1 | contig 10749 bp, 14 predicted proteins | sample NC_S_4_FD_132450 | JGI IMG/M metagenome (GOLD analysis project Ga0187814, IMG submission 132450) | Wetland sediment microbial communities from Neuse River Estuary, North Carolina, USA - ASW-S_4 | ecosystem: Environmental > Aquatic > Freshwater > Wetlands > Sediment | place: USA: North Carolina...
CCAGAGTCGAACAAAGCGCCAATCTCTTCGCATCATTACCTGACAACTTCTCAAGCTTTGGTCATCCCACGGCTCCCAAGATCTCACGCACAAATTCTGCTGAGCCGCATTTTCAAACCGTCACTCTACCATCACCGCACCACGATCCGCCTTACTATGACAGTATCTACAATATTTTATAATGCCATATATTATCATAATAAAACATATAGCAATCATCACATAGTAAAATTCTAGTTGCCTCTTTTCATAACCTACTACTGCCACGAATTTTGGGAACCTAGCAACTCGAAGAGTCAATGGATCTCCGACCCTAATATCGGTTACTGCTCCAAGGAAATATTCTTTCCCCGAATCATATCCACCATGATAACTATACACATAATATATATTTGTATACGCCCCTAGCATTCCCGCTCTGATGAGAGTCACACGGCCTCCTGGCACCAATTCTCCATGGCCAGCTGTAAAAGCTATTCCAAAAGCCACAAGAATAAGCCACCCTTCACAAGCAACGAATGCCAAGATGGCATATTTTATCTGGTTTTTTTTCCTATTCGAATCACCAGAAATAGAAGATACCTGGCGATTCGAAGGGCCGCTATTCTTTTGGTTTTCTATCATTATTGCAACACCAATGGATTTCCAATCAAGGCAGCGCCAATAGTGCCAACCTTGGATTCCGCTTCAGACCTTGATTGCACATATTGATTTGCCCATTCGTTAGCCGCAGGTCTAATCGCAAAACGTGAAGCCGCGGAAAATACCACATCGCCAGCCACGGATCCGGCTCCTGTCCCCATAGGGCCCAATGCCGACCCTAATGTCCCGACAGTCCCTGCCCCAATATATCCGAATGTATTATCAATTGCCGCATTGATACCCCCTTGAACTCCTTGCGAACTTGCTGCCCTGGCCATATCGAATACACTAATACCAACACCAACGGGGCCAGCAAGCTTGGATGAAACGCCAGCAACTTTTTTTAGTACTAAGCCCAAATCTCGTACTGCAGTGCCTTCTGCATGAAGCGAGGCCGCCTCAAGTGCAAGGCCTGGGGAATCTTCAGAACTTGCCGTCCATGCCTTTAACTGCATGCTGGTCGCTAGGCCAATTGTACCAATTCCTTTTCTGTATATCGTATCAATACTTTTGGTCGCCGTTTTAGAGACTTCGCTGATAAAATCGAACCCATACTGAATTGGAGACGGCACGCTTGGCATATTGGCAGTACTGGATGGAGAACCAAGAGCCGCAGCAACCGCTCCGACGTCGTCGAGTCCATTATTGTCAATTTTCGAAAGTGGGTCGTTGCTAGCATAGTCATACCAATTATTCCCACTTCTCGCCGGGTCTTCGGTGATGAATCTGCCAATGTTCAGATCGTACCACCTGGCATTGAAGTAGTACATCCCGGAATAATCGTCATGCTCCTCACCGGTGTAGAGCCCTGAAGCGTCAATGCTGCCGTTCCGGCTGACCATCTTGCCGAAGGCCTCGTAGCCAGCCTGCCAGACGATAGTACCATGACTATCTGTGATGAGTTCGGTGGTCCCCTCGTGATCCGTGGAGTTAAGCGACTCCACCCGTTCTCCAACTTGCGCAAAATTATAAGCTGCCGCCGGCAGCGCAATTTCACCAGCCCTAGAGAATGGTTTCCTTTTCATGCGCAAATCTTTAATCGAGCACATTCCGGCCATCAATGTCGTAGGAATATTACTCTAATACACATTTTAAAAAATATGAAACCAAACATTAGCATCATTAGCAATCCCAGACCTGCTCGATAAGCCGAAGCAATAATGAAACTTCCTTGAGCTTCTCCTGGAATTGAAATAGACTCGTTGGCATTTGAGTATCGCACAGATATTATGGCTCCTTCAACATAGCCATTGCCAGTATTCCATTGATATATCGAACCACTCTTTTCCACACCAAGTTTGGTTGTGTAGCGATACGTTGTATATGTCAGAGGTGACTTGAAATCTGCGGCAGAATTCTTAGTGATTAGCCCAAGAACTGTTGTATAATTGGCCTGCAATACATAATATCGTAGGCAATCTTCAAAACCCGGTCTCGCATCTAAAAAACCCACAATGATCATAACAATACACAACATATACTTAATGATTGGGGCACGACTGAATACAGCATTAATATATCCCATACCGTCCATATCTACCACCCCAGCTTATCGAAGTATTGGTTAAGAGCTAGATTTGTCCCGCTTCCCGCAATCGCAGCAGCGAGTGGTGCTCCAGCAACTGTTTCAGAAGCCAATCCTCCCCCTACTATCCCCGCCAGAATTGAGCCAGCCCAAACGACACTCTCACGAGCCACCCCCTTAAGCGCAATTGTTAAATCTCGCGCTCTCACACTCTGATCCAATTTATCGCCTAGTGAAATGGCAGAACTCGCAAGGCCAAGTAGCATCGAGGCTTTTCCAGCAACGCTTAGCGTTTTCTCAGCTACGCTAAACGTTGCAATAGCTGCCTCTTTGGATGCGAGGGAAGCGCTCGCCGCGACATCCGAATCGGCTAGTGGCAAATGGCCAGACCAACTCTTATCCATAGCTAATTGTCGCAGTTTTTCTGCTTCTTCAGCGGCCTCCTGAGCCAATTTTCGAAGTTGAGCTGCTTGAGCTTGCAATAACGCAGCCTTAGTAGCACCTACTGTACTTGCAGTTATACTTGCGTAGTTCAATCTATTTGAGTTTCTCCCAAGGATATCTTGATTGGTCCCCGCTGGCTCTCCTTCCGTCGGCACTGTGTCGGGCGATTGATCTTGAACCACCGCTCGATCAGGCCCTGGCGATGATGCAGTCACGGGATTAGAGATCCAGACTCTGCCTTGATATGTTATCTGCGCGGTATTGGCGCTGGTTGGTACAGTGCTATAGCGGTTCTCATAGTGCCCGCCTGGCCCTGGTGCACCAAACCCCAATCCACCAGTGGGATCCCTCTTCCAACCTTCACTTGTGGTCGGATCCAAACCGGTAGGATCTGTGGAGTTAAGCGGTTTCTCCCATTCTCTCATTTGCGCAAGAAGATACGCCGTCACCGGCTGCGTGATTTCGGCAGCTCCGGGGAAGGGTTTCTTCTTCATGGCCAGAGGTTTGGCCGTGCAGGTACCGGTCATCGTGGTCGTGGGAATACTCTACCCGCGCCGCCCTTATCCCGCAAGCGACGATGCTTTCGGCCGAAGGATTGATTCGAGCCGCTTGTGGTACGCCTCGTCGACCCCCTCGAAGAGCTCGTGCTCGCGGGGGTGATGCTTTCGATACGCCTTCGCAAGGCTCTCCGTCATCACGTGGGTATAGCGCACCGTACTCTCGACCGAAAGATGGCCAAGGAGCTCCTGAACATGCCGCACGCTCGCCCCGTTCTCAAGGAGGTGGGTCGCCGTCGAATGCCTGATCGAGTGGGTCGAAATCTCCTTCTTGTCCATGTCGAAACGCCGCAAGAGCTCCCGGAAGCGCTCCGAGATCGACGCCCTGCTCAAGTGGCCGTTGTGGCCAGGGAATATCCAGGCCTCGCTTTCCTCGATCCTGTCCCCGAGCCAGTGCACGAGGAAGTCGTGGGCAACCTCTGAGATCGGCACCATGCGATCACGATCGAACTTGCCGCGCACGATCATGAGACGCCGTTCGAAGTCGACGTCCTTCACCTTCAGGGTCGCCGCCTCTCCCACGCGAAGGCCTGACGAATACAGAAGCTCGAAGAGCGCTCGGTCCCGAAACCCGGTCTCGGACTCGATATTGATCATCTCGAGAAACTTCGTGATCTCCTCGCGGGTCAGGGGCCGGCGCTTCCAATAGCCGCGATCGGGCACTTTGAGCGAAAGCCCGTGCGCCGGATTCTCGGCGATCACCCCACCGCGATAGAGGCTCGAATAGAGCAGGCACACGACGTGGAAGCGCCCATTGATCGTGCTCGGCGCGAGTTCCTCGCCCGACCGTTTCGACATTTGGGCGCCAAGCCAGGCGTGAAAACTCACGAGGTCCTTCTTTCCGAACGTCCGTATATCGGGCGTCCCGCGCCGGCTCGCCCAGCGGAAGAAGTCCTTGAGCGCCACGCGGATGATCCTACGCGATCCCTCGACGAGCCGCCGGGCCGACATCTCTTCCTCGACGAGACGGAACGCAAGGTCCTTCACGCTTTCAGCGGTCATTGCCGTCCCCCTCCTCATCATGGCGCTGCCAGGTCCTCGGATGAAATTCATCCAGGCTGCGCTTCAGATCATCCTTGTCCACGTGCGTGTAGATCTGCGTCGTGCCCAAGGCCTCGTGCCCGAGGATCGCCTGGATGTGCCGCATGTCGCAGCCTGAGCGCAACAGATGCGTCCCCAGCGAATGCCTGAATCCATGGGTGGTGATCACGGGGATTTCGAGCCGCCTGCACACCCGCTCGAGCTCCACGTTCACCACGTTCGCCACCCGCGCCTTGTTCGCCCTGAAGAGGGTATGCCCGAGCTGGCGCACGAACCGATGACGGATCGCCTGGGAACCTCCCTCGAGGTAGAGCGTCAGCACCTCGGCCGCGTAGCGCGTCAGGAAGGCCGTCCGGCCCTTCCCGCCCTTCCCCTCCCGGAGATACACGAGTCGCGCCTCGAGATCGAGGTCAACCTCCGTGAGCGCGCAGGCCTCCGCGATCCTGAGTCCCGTCGCGTAGAGGAATTCCGCGATCACATGGACCCGATAGCGCCGCTCACGGTCGTACCAGCTCGTCCCTTCATCGAACTTCCCGAGCTCGGCAAGAAGCCTCCCCATCTGCGCCTCCGTGAGCACATTCCGCGACAGGTGCGCCGACAACCGCGGATAGCGGAGCTCCTGGAAGGGGTTCGTCTTCACCTGTTCGGTCATGAGGAGGTAGTCAAAGAAACTTCGCGCCGTTTTCAAGTAGTTGTGGAGCGTCCCCGTCGAATAGGGGTTCCCCGCATCATCGAGACGCTCGGACAGCCATGCCTGATAATGGAGGGCCTCCTGAATCCCCACCGTGAAGAGGTCGATCTCCTCTGCCTCGAACCACTGAAGCATCCGGCGCGTTCTTCCCTCGAGACTCACGTAGCCCTGGCTGCTCACCCGCGGCCGCTGGGATGCAAGAAACTCCTCGTACAGGTCGGCCGTCGCGCTTGAGAGTGCATGTCCCATTTCATTTCGCCTCTCTTTCTCCCGCGAACAATGCGCGCAGTTTTACAGTTCATTCGCCACCAGCTACTTAGGACCCCGAAACTGCGCGCGCGCAGTTTCGCGCAGTTCGCCCACTTCGCCGCGTTCCATCCGTTCCGCCATCGCTTCCGGGCTCGGGATCATCGAGAGATCGGCTTCTCGGAGACTCGTGTCCTCCTTGAGCCGGTAATAGCCCTTCGATCGCTCGCCACCGCCCCGCGCCACCGAAAGGTACTCGTAATCAAGGAGCTGCCGCAGGTTCAGCCTCACCCAGGTCTGTGCGAGCCCCGTGTACTCCCGAATCTGCCGCTGCGTGAGCGCCACCTCCGTCGTCCCCACGCCCTGCCGCTTCGCTTCCCCGCGCGCGAGCATGCGGAGCTCTTCATAGAGCATCCGCGCCCCTGCCGACAGTTCGCGCATCGTGCTCGACAGCACCCCCTCGACCATGATCTTGTAGGCAATCCGGTAGTCCTCAAGATCGGTTCGGATGAAGTCCACCGACCCCGCCCGTTCTTCCTGCTTCTGGTACTGCCGCACATAGCACACCGTCGCGATGAGATCGAGAAAGCGATCGTGATCCCGTCGGCTCCGCATCAGGCTCGACGGGAAGCCCACAAACGGCGCGAAGTCGTTCACAATGTCGACCTTCCGCAACAGCCGCTGCGCCGCCTGGTGCGTCCGGATGATCGTCTCCGCGACGCCAGGGCCCGCTTCCAGGCGTTCAAGAGAATACTTTCGCCGCTGTCGTTCGTGGATCCGCTCCGTCTGTTCCTTCGACTCGTCCGCGTTCACCACGAAGTACCGGCTCGCGTTCTCGGGGTTCAGGTCGTGGTTCGTCCCCGACATCACGCTCGACACGATCACCGGCGTCCTCACCACCCTGGACTGCATCTTCCCCGTCTCCGGGTCCTTCACCGTCACGAGCCGGGACAGCTCCTTCCCCGACAGCATCTCCCGGATCTGGTGCTCGACCACCTCGCCGTGCACCGCCTCACCGAGGATCAGGAACTTGTGTGAGAGATCCTCAATGTAGTTCAACGCCTGGTCCGACAGACTCGTCACCGCCACCACGTCTTCAGTCGGCATCAGCTTCCGCACCGTCTCCACGAGGTAGCTTTTGCCTGCCGCCGACTGCGAGAGGATCAGCACCGAGATCGGATCGTCGAGCTTCCGGCTCGACGCGGCGAGGTACAGGAGTACCTTGTTGAGATCCTCGCCCACGTAGCCCAAGCTGCTCATGTCCTTGATGATCCGGTCGAAGAGCCGGTGGTCCCGAAGAAGCGACAGTCCGAGCTCGGTTTCAGCAGCGCTCATCTCGACGCGCTCCTTCTTCGAGCCCGAGCGCAGCGCCTCGTCGCGCTCCGCTTCCAGGCGCTCGAGGATCAAGACGAGGTCCTTCTCCACCCGCGCGAGCTCCGCTCCCGTCGCGCGTGAAAAGGCTTGCGCGAAGCCCGTCCGCGCCTTCGCCGCGTACAGGTCGAGCGAGTCGTAATAACTCGTCGCATCGTGCGTCGCCCGCACGTTCACCCGGAGGCTCGTCACGAACAGCGGCTTCACGCCGCCGAGCCGGTAGCGGCTCGCTCCGATCGTGAATACGTGGAACAGCCCGTCGCGCTCGAAGCTGACGGGGATGCTCTCCTCGCTCTCACCTTCGCCGACCTCACCGAGGGCCCCCTCGTCGACAGCGACGGGGCCTCGCTCATCCCCTGGCTCGGAACGCGCGAGTTCAGGCGCACCGGCGTCGGGCTCATTCACGGCGGCGGTCGCCACCTCTCCGGCCTTGGCCACGGCTCCAGCCGATGGTGACTCCGGACTCGTTTCGCGAGCGGGTGAGTTTTTGGGGAAAACCAAAGGTTTCGAATGAGGGGTGGCGGGCGGCGCTACCCGGTCGATCACATCGCCGCCGATCCGGTACTCGGCAAGAAAGGCCTTCGCCATCGCCTCACCCGCCCAAGCGGACCAACAGCTCGTCCGCCAGAGACCGGTACTGCTCGCTTCCCCGATCACACGGCAAGTACCCGAGAATCGAGCGCCGCTGTACCTGCGCCTCCTCGATATGGATGTTCTGCCCGATCGTCGTCGCGCACACCAACGCCGGGTATTCGGTCCGCGCCTTCTCGATCACTTCTCGCGCCAGGCCCGACCGACCGTCGTGAATCACGAAGGCCAGCGCGAGAATTTCGAGCTCCGCGTTCAGCCGTCCTTTCACCTTTCCGAAGGCCTCCAGCGTCTGCCCAAGGCCGTGCAGGCTGAAATACCGCGACGACAGGGGGATAAAGAGCCATCGGCTCGCGCACAACGCGTTCACGACAAGGATGTTCAGGGACGGGCTCGTGTCGATCAGGCAGAGGTCATAGCCAGTGCCTCCGGCGACGGTCGCCGCGGCGGCCGCGAGTTTCTCGCGAAGGACAAGATGGCTTCCCACTTCCCCGTCGAGTTCCCGAATCGCTCCCGACAGGCTCCCCGACGCCGCCACGAGCGACACCCCATCCCACGCTGTCCTCACCGCCACGTCGGGCAGCCCCACCTCCGGCCGCAGCAGCAGGTCCTCCACCGTGCACGTGATCGCCTCCGCGGTCTCGATCGCGCTCGTCGAGTTCTTCTGGTCGTCGAGATCGATGAGCAACACCCGCTTACCCCGCAGCGCGAAGGCATGCGCCAGGTTTAAGGCGCTTGTCGACTTTCCGTTCCCGCCCTTCCGCTGCCCGATCGTGATGGTGGTCATGGCTCCCCCGTGCTGCGCTCGACACCGGAGGTCACCTCGCCGCGGGTCACGCGGTCGGCGACGACACGAAGGAGCTTCGCAAGCTCCTCCGCGTGGGGCTTGCGACGGGAACTGTGCGCCCGGCTTCCCGAAAGACGCACGTCCTCTCCCTCGAAGGTGAAGGCAAGGCGATCCTCGAGCACGTCGAGCCGCGTCATCGTGAATCCCCTTTCGAGCAGGAAGGCGGCGACGCCCAGGTTCGGGGTGCTGTAGGGGCCGGGGGCAACGGTCATGACCCACCTCCCGTTCCCTCGCGGAGCGCGTACTGCCGCTTCGCCTGATGGACGTAGCTGTTGACCTGGTTGTAGGCCGTGCGGAAGGCGTAGAGGTTCACGCATGCGGTCTTCGCGAAGTACTCGTCGACCGCCTCTTCAAGGCCTCGCCCCGCGAAGCTCAACCGACACGAAAGTGCGCCTGACAGCGGGATGCACTCCACCGCCCGAACCTTCCAGCCCTTCACCACGAGGTAGGCCGCCTCGTAGAGGTCGGTCACCTCCGCACTTCCCTCGTCACTTCGCAGTGCCATGTCCCCTCTCGTTCCGGGGAACGGCTTCCCTGCGTTCTGATATACTCTCGCTTGCATGAAGAGGGCCTCCCTCTTTGTGTCTGGCCTGTCACCCGGCGTTCCGCCAAGAATCTTCCGGGTGACGGGCTCTTTCTTATCCCGCACAAGCGGGCTTATTCCCGTGTCAGCGCTTCGTGTATCTCGCCCAAGCTTTCGATGACGGTCGACAGGACATAGTCCATGCCCTCGAGCACCTCCATCCGTTCGCCGGGCCGCTCAGGATCAACGGCCTCAAGCTCGCGGGCTGCGAGTGCGACGAGCCGACAGGCGGCCCGGCTCCTGCCGATCCGGACGGCCAGGGTGCCAAGTTCGTCCCGCGATGTCCCAGCCATCCTCTCTCCTTTCGTCCCGACTCGGGGCCGAAACCCTGTCAAGAAGTATCCCTATGGAAATAATGATACATATCATGTATCAGTTCGTCAATACCTGTTGTATGCTAAAAACGTGGAAATCAACGAACTGTTTAGCATCAACTTCGTCAGACTCCGCAAAGCCAGGGGACTGTCACAGCGAGAGCTTGCAACTAAGACCGGCCTCACTCAGCGTATGATCAATCACTACGAACACAATCCCCGCTCGCTTCCGGTTGATAGACTCAAATTGCTCGCCACCGCTCTAGGCGCCCGCATTTCTGACTTTTTCAACGAGGATGAGTCGTCTCATGTTGATTCATTAGACGTGAGGTGGATCAAGAAGATTCAGGAACTACGCAATCTATCAGACGCTGACCGTAAAGAAATCAACCAGCATATCAATTCGCTTATCGAAAAATCCAGACTCAAGAAAGAAACTGAGCCCGCTTCTTCATAAAAGCCGCCGAAGCAGACCTAATCGCCCAGTGAGTGTCGCCGCTATCGCTCTCGGTAGATTTCCCGTCGATGCCCAATTCGGAGCACCAGCACCACGACCCGCTCGTCCTCGATCCGACTGACAAGCCGCCAGTCACCGACGCGGTACTTCCACAACTCACCAAGCTTCTCGCCCTTCAAAGCCTCACCCACGCTCCGCGGATCATCGAGCTTCGCGAGCCGCTCGAACATGAACCGCACGAGCCGCTCCCGCGTCGCCTTGTCGAGCTTTTTGAGCTGCTTACCTGCGTCCTCAGAAACCTCAACGCGATATGCCATACTCGGCCGCAAGCTCTTCGATCGGAATGGTCCCTTGCTTCCCGGCGCGGATCTCCTCAAGCGTCTGCTCCGCGAGGTACACGTCCTCGAGGTCCTCGAGGTGCTCAAGAATCGCCTCGCGCACGTAGTAGGTCTTTGTCCGCCCCGTCTTCTCGGCGAGAGTATCCAGGCGCGTTTCGATGTCCTTCGGCAGCCGTACAGCGATCATGGCTAACTCCTGATATACAAGTATATCGCTTGATGCTGTCTTCGCCAAGGCCACCATCGAAGGATGGCAGAGATACCAGGAACTGCCGATGGCAGAACGCGAAAAATCTCCTCCGCAATGAAGCCGGTCCCAGACTTTGCGTGACTCCCATCTTCACAGCCCTGCCCACAATCGCCCCCTTTATGGGGGGACTCATGTGGACAGGCAACAACCCAGCGTTAGGTTTTTCGACTTGTTCGTGCTGCCCTTATGGCAGCGCCAATTGGCCCTCCGCAGCAGTTCTTCGCCAAGAACAGGTCATAATCTCCGGAGATTGGGCCAAAACCGGAATGAGTCCGGTTCTCTTGACTCTTGGCCCGGCCGACTCCATGCTTCCCCCATGCCGGCCACTACCTTCCTCGCACTCAAGAAGCTCAAGAACCAAGGCGACCTCCGCCTCGCCATCGAGCATAACACCCGCGATCGCCCGCCTCCCTATTCCTACCCCAAGCGCCAGCACCTCAACGTCATCGAGTGCTTCACCGACGATGCCATGCGCCGCTACCTCGACCGTCTCCCGGCCAAGGTCAGGAAGAACGCCGTCCATGCCGTCGAATTCGTCGTCCAGGCCTCCGCCGCCTCGAAGATCGATCATCTCGCCTATTTCGAAGCCTCGAGCGACTGGCTCACCGACAAGCTCGGCGGCCGCGACAATCGCCTCATGTTCGCCGCTCACTTCGACGAGGAGTCTCCCCACCTCCACCTCCTCATGATGCCCCTTCGGGATGGGGTCCTCAACTACAACTCCTATTTCGGCGGCTCCAAGTTCCAGCTCCGCGACCTCCAGACCGATTTCGCCCGCGAGGTCGCCAGCCACTTCGGCCTTGCCCGCGGCGTCGAGCGTTCCGGCATCGAGAACCGCAACCACAACGCCTATCG
>Ga0187814_10000943_pt1 | contig 10742 bp, 8 predicted proteins | sample NC_S_4_FD_132450 | JGI IMG/M metagenome (GOLD analysis project Ga0187814, IMG submission 132450) | Wetland sediment microbial communities from Neuse River Estuary, North Carolina, USA - ASW-S_4 | ecosystem: Environmental > Aquatic > Freshwater > Wetlands > Sediment | place: USA: North Carolina...
CGTCTCGCGGAACTTCTGGCCTTGAGCATACGCCCGATTGGCAATGATGATGCCGACGACACCGGCGACCAGGCACAGGATCAGATACCAGGGGTTGGTTATCGCACCCGGAATCTTGTTGAGTAAAATGTCACGAGTCACGCCGCCACCGATGCCACCGAAGAGCGCCAGCAGCAAGAGGCCCACGACGGTCCAGTGGTTCCTCTGGTAGTAATCGGGTCGCGAGGCCAGCAGAACGCCGTTGAGGGCATTGGTGGTGGCGGCGATCAGATCGATGATCAGGAAGTTGCCCGGGTGCAGGTATTGAAACAGATTCATGTCAGTTTCCCAATTTCGTGGACGAAGTATCCTTAGGACGCCGAAACGAGATGGTGAATGCTGCTGCGAGAGCGAGGTGGAACACCCCAACGCTCCACAGCACGATGCCGCCAGTCTTGCCGATCGCGGCGAAAAGAACCAGTAGGAGACCGGCACCGGCGTTGTAGAAAGTAATGGCTTTGAGTGTGCCCGATCGAGCTGCACTCCCCGAGTCGGTCCTCGCGCCCCAACATGCGATACCGAGGGCCATCAGTGCCACCCCGCAAACGCGTCCGAGCAGCGCTGGAAGCGAAAAACGCCGTTTGGCCCCGAGCAAGGACACGACTATGACTTCGGGAGCAAGTATGAGTGCCAGGCCCGCGAGGCTCTCAACTGCTGCGGCTATCGTCAGAAGCTGTCGCTGAACAGGCATATTCCAGGTCAGTCCTTCCTCTCTGTCAGTCATCTGCCGAGCTTGTTGTGGTATGCTGGAACTCATTGTTCCTCCTTGCTGACATGCCCCCGGTTTTGTGCTGCACCGGCTGTTGCCCGGTGCGCAAAAAACAAGCATGTCGGGCGCAAGCGCTTCGCGTGAGCGATTCGGTTGGAAGAGCAAGCCTCTCCAGCCAGACAACGTACATGCGCTCTGTTCGCACCGCGCAGAGAGCGGCTCGCTGAGAATAGAAAGCTAGTACAGTTACATCACTCGTGAGCCGTTTGATATGCTCGCGTATGAGTGCGTCTCATTCATGTGATAGAGATTCACCTCCCTTGCCCCATATGCCAAACATCTGAACACTATCTTTAGCGTACTGGATGAGGAACGAAAATACATCCTACAAACACACTATTTTTGCACATTTCTGGATATGGTAAAATGGGGCATGGTGACGAAGTATTCAGCTTAACATAGTGTGTTTTCACTAGTGGGTCAGTTGGCAAATAAGTCACCGGACCTTTTCGCGCTCTGTTCCCTTTTCCTGGTCCACTACGACGACACCCCCAGTAAGCTCAGAATGAAATGGGACCTTCTGCGTTGCGCTCAATCGTATCAGTACCTTTAGTGAAGGTGTCTGGCGTTTGCTCAATCGTATCAGTACCCTTGGTGAAGGTGTCTGGTGTTTGCTCAATCGTATCAGTGCCTTTGGTGAAGGTGTCTGGTGTTTGCTCAATCTCGTCAACGCCTTGTGAGATCAGCTCGCCTGCACCAGACTCTGACGTCGCTGGTGGGGCCGCATAGCGCTCATGCTGAAGTTCATCCTTGGAGACACTCAGATATATCCCATTGGCGTCGCTGCGTTGCACGGTGCTGAGGGGAACCTGGATATCCCGGTGGAAGAATATGCCCTTGTGCAAGATAAGCGTATTTTCTACCAGGCCGTGCTTGATCACAGTTCCCACCTTCTCACCATTCACGTCATACACCGGTGTACCCTCAATGAATTGCTGGCCCATACTGGTTGGATGCATTGCTTGTTGGTCACTCATCAGGTCTTCCTTTCTGTGGCACTCGCGTCTTGTCTTGGCGCTCGCGCGTTCCGATACTAGAGAAGCAGCGGTATGGACTGCACCTCGTCTGGAGCTTCACAAGCCAACTGTTGGCATTTTATCTGGCAGAAACTTACACGGGTAGGTTTTTTGAAACGCGTTGTTCGCCAGAAGCTGTCATCCTGAGCGCAGCGAAGGATCTCTCGCCGGGCCAAGCGCAGATCCTTCGCTGCGCTCAGGATGACACATCCCACCTCGCTGGCTCCTTTCCTAAAAAACCTACCCGTGTAAGCCGCAAGGGTCGCTCCTACCCTACCACGGAGCGGCCTGCGAAGCCGTTGTAGGGTAGGGACGGGGGACCCTGTCTGGGGGACAGGTAATGCCCCCGTCCTTGGGGTGGTGCAGGGTGCGGCTTAAGTTCGCGCCTATGGGATGCCGCCCCCTGCGCGGGAGGCGGCCTTGCTGACGTGCCCCCAGCACGTCGGGCGCAAGCGCTTCGCGTACTGGATTGCGGCTCAGCCGGAGGCCCCTTGGCCGACGGCTTGCATCTGCGCGTGCTCGTGCAGGGCCTTCTCGGCCTCGGGGGGCGCCGGCTTCAGGTCGAACACGACCTTCTTCACGGTGCCCGTGAAGGCGTACGGGGCCTTGTCCTCGTAGGCGCGGTCGACGACGAGGCCGTTGTCGCGGCCGACGTCCATGCCCGCGTAGGACGAGAAGGCGATCGGCACCGTCCGCGGGATCTTGCCTTCGCCGATCTGCTTGTCGTTTGCCCACAGCGTGACGTTGCCACCGGTCCCCGGCTTGTTCTCGTCCGCCTCAAACAGCATGCGCACGGTCACGTCGCCCGTCGGGATCTTCTCCGTGGACACCTGCTTGTAGGTCTCCACACCCAGGAACGAGTAGGTGTGGTTCAGCAGGCCCTTGTCGTCGACCCACAGCCCGAACCCGCCGATGAAGTCGGCGTTGGCGACGATGACGCCCTCGGCACCGCCGTCCGGCACGTTGAGCTCCGCCTCGATGGCGTACGAGCGTCCATAGATGCGGGGGATCATGCCGCGCTGCACGTTCTGGACGTCCCCGTTGAACGTGAACCGGGTGATCGTGGGCAGCGGCGGCAGGATGCCGAAGAAGATCGCCATGCCCCCGAGCAGCGGCAGCACGCGGTTGTGCTCCGCTTCCTGCCACCACAGCTCCTGCAGCTCCTTGAGCTTGTCAGGGTTGTCGGCCGCCAGGTTCTTGGCCTGCGAGAAGTCGTCGGGCAGGTAGTACAGCTCCCAGACGTCCTGCTTCTGGGGGTCGTAGACGCCGGGAGCGAAGCGCTTCATCGTCTCCGGCGAGAAGTCCCAGGGGGCCTTGTCGAGCCTCGTGCACGCCCACCAGCCGTCCTTGTACATGGCGCGGCTGCCGAACATCTCGAAGTACTGCACGGTGTGCCGCTCGGCGGCGCTCGCGTCGTCGAGCGTGTAGAGGAAGCTGGTGCCGTCCATGGGCTCCTGCCCGATCCCGTCGACCGTCTTCGGCTCGGGGATGCCGGCCGCCTCCAGGACGGTCGGGCCGACGTCAATGCAGTGGGTGAACTGCGTGCGCAGGTCGCCGTGGGCCTTGATCCGGTTCGGCCACGCGACCACCATCGGGTCGCGCGCCCCGCCCAGGTGGCTCGCCATCTGCTTGCCCCACTGGAAGGGCGTGTTGTTGGCGTGGGCCCAGGCAGCGGCGAAGTGCGGCTCGGTGTGGGGGCCGCCGAGCGCGTCGATGCCCCCGTACTCATTGATCAACTTCAACTGCTGCTCAGGGTCGAGCACGACGCCGTTGAGGAACGTCATCTCGTTGAACGAGCCAGTAATCGTGCCCTCCATGCTGGAGCCGTTGTCGCCCCAGATGTAGAAGATGAGCGTGTTGTCGAGGTCGCCCATCCCTTCGATCGCGTCGAGCAGTCGGCCGACGTTCCAGTCGGCGTTCTCGGAGTAGCCCGCGAAGACCTCCACCTGGCGGGTGTAGAGCTTCTTCTCGGTGTCGCCCAGCGAGTCCCAGGCGGGGAACAGGTCCGGCCGCTTGGTGAGCACCGCATCCTGGGGGACGACGCCGAGCTTCTTCTGGCGCTCGATCGTCTCCTCGCGGTACTTGTCCCAGCCCTGGTCGAACTTCCCCTTGTACTTGTCGGCCCACTCCTTGGGCACGTGGTGCGGCGCGTGGCTGCAGCCGGTGGAGTAGTACATGAACCACGGCTTCTGCGCGTCCTGCGCGCGGACGGCGTGCAGCCACTCGACGGCCTTGTCGGTGAGGTCGTCCGGCAAGTAGTACAGCTCCCCGTCCTTGCCCTCCGGCACGCCGAGCGTCGCGTTGTCCATGGTGATGATCGGGTCGTACTGTCCCGCGGCACCGCTCAGGAAGCCCCACCAGTGGTCGAAGCCCCACGCCTGCGGCCAGTGGTCGAACGGGCCGGCGGCGCCCTGGACGTTGTCCGGCGTGAGGTGCCACTTGCCGAACCCGCCGGTGACGTAGCCGTTCTCCTGCAGGGTGCGCGGAAGGGCCGTGCAGCTGCGGGGCCTCGCGGCCGTGTAGCCAGGGTACGGGCCGGGGTACTCGGCGATCGAGCCGAAGCCCACCCGGTGGTGGTTGCGCCCGGTGAGCAGCGCCGCCCGGGTCGGCGAGCACACGGCCGTGACGTGGAAGCGGTTGTACGTCAGCCCCATCTGCTGCACCCGCGTAAGGTTCGGGGTGTCGATCACGCCGCCGAAGGTGGTGGGGCCACCGAAACCGGCGTCGTCGATCAGGACGACCAGCACGTTGGGTGCGCCCTCAGGCGGCTTCGTCGGCATGACAGCCGTCCAGTCGGCGACCGACTGGTCGATGGTGCGGCCCATCGTGCCGCCGAAGTTGGGGTCGGGGATCGGCAGGACAGTGCGGTCGGGGCTGAACTTGTGGGCGGCTTCTGCCAGGGCGTCCTTGAGCTCATTGAGGCCGTGTTTGTCCAACTGGGCGACCGACTTCGCGGGCGAGTCGGCGAGCGCCCGTTCGGCGGCCAGCCGGTCGTCGTCTTCGACGATGGCGATGATGGCCGCCGTGCCCGGCTTGAGCTTGTCGCCGAGGCCCTTCTCGATGCCGCTATCGATCCTGTGCTTGACGAACTTGCCGATCAAGCCGCCCGCAGCCGCGCCGACGACGATCGTGCCGAGCAGCAGAGGCGGTGAGAAGAGGCCGACCACGAGACCGACACCGCCGCCCCAGCCCATGCCCTTGCGGCCCATGTGGTCGCCGGTATGGGTCACGCGTACCTGGCCGTCCGCGTCGTGCTCGACGAGGATCACACCTTCGGACCTGACCTGCTTGTCTTTGATGAGCTTTACGAAGGCCTCGAAGTTCTTCTGGGCCGGCTCGATGCTCTGGTAGCCAGCCATGATGACATCAAACGTGTCTTTCATCGTGTCCTCGCTTTACCTTTTTTGTTCATTTCAAACTCTCCTTCTGAATACTATCTTTAGCGTACTGGATGAGGGACGAAAAATACATCCTGCAAACACACTGTTTTTGCACATTTGCGGGATATGGAAAAATGGGGCATGGTGACGAAGCATTCAGCTTCCATTAGTTAATTTACACTATCTTCTGACGATGTATCCCGCCCAAACAGGAGTAAAAATAGTGTGTTCGAGGAATGTATTCTCAAGCTTCACATCTTAGACTAGACAATAGTCTGCTGATTAATGCAATACGATAGGTAATAATGTGGAGGTTTAAAGCATGCAAGATCCACAAGAATCTTCCATGTCATACGATGCAGCATCGACGCAACCACAGAGTCCAGGTTCAGATCAAGCACGGGCAACATCAAACCGGCCTGTGCCAGGCCAGGAGCAGGCAACTCCTCCAATGCCACCGGTTCACCCCAGGCCTTCTGGTGGTGGATTACGCACAGGCGCTATTCTGATCCTGACACTGGTGCTCCTGCTCGTCTTAGGCATCGGTATATTTGCCGGCTGGCAATTCGGCAGAAGCAGCACCACTCAACCTGTTACAACACCGGTAGCCACTGTTCCACCACTTAGTGGTAACAACCTGGAAACCGTACGTACAGCAGTGATCGCGAAAGCAGCGCCAGCCGTGGTGGAGGTCAGTGTGACAACCCAGAGCGGCGGCACCATTGGCTCTGGTGACATCATCGACAAGCGTGGGTATATCGTTACCAACAATCACGTGGTTGCTGGCGCACAAAGTATCAGTGTGACGCTCTATGATGGCTCCAAACTCCCAGCACAATTGACGGGAACAGACCCTGCCGATGACCTTGCAGTTATTAAGATTACCCCGCCTTCTGCCGGCCTGACTGTGGCAACGCTTGGTAACTCATCGAAATTGCAGGTGGGACTAGAGGTGCTGGTGATTGGCAACCCGCTGGGCATTACACAGACGGTCACGAATGGCATCGTGAGCGCGCTTAATCGCACTGTCTCAGAGGGCCAGGGTGGCGGAACCATTCCCAATGCCATTCAGACCGATGCGCCTATCAATCCCGGTAATAGTGGGGGAGCATTAGTAGACTTGCAAGGCAACCTGGTCGGTATCCCAACGCTGACAGCGATAGATCCCGAGTTTAATACGCCCGCCAACGGTGTCGGCTTTGCCATTCCATCAAATCGCGTGGCCTTCATCGTACCACAGATCATCCAAACGGGGAGTGTCACACATACTGGACGGGCAGCGCTCGGCGCGAGCGTTACGACCGTTACTCCCACCCTGGCAGCACAGGACAGCCTGGCGGTGGACCAAGGGGTGTTAATTGTGAATGTGACGCCAAATGGCCCGGCAGCCTCGGCCGGTCTGCAAGCAGGCGACGTGATCGTACAGGTCGATAACAAGTCTGTGACCGATGTTCAATCATTGGCGGATGCTCTTTTGAGCAAGAATCCAGGTGACACAGTGGCGGTGACGGTCTACCGTGGTAACCAGCAAATGACGGCCAATGTCAAGTTGGGTGAACTGCCGGCGAGTGGCTAGTTGGTTAGTACTGAAATGATGAAGGAGGAACTGCTATGGGAATGTTACGAGTGATATCAAAACGCGGGGATGATCGCCTGCGCTGGAATGAACAGGATGCCCTGGCCGGTGATGCTGAAGCGATCGCCGCGATTCGCGAAGCAGAACGCATCTTTGCCCAGGAGCGCGCCAGGGGTGTGACAGCTTTTCGCGTCGAAGCAGGCAAGCCGGTCGAGCGACTGGAGCAGTTTGACCCACAGGCTTCGCAGATTATCATGGTCCCGCGGGTCGTCGCATGACGATGTTGTGGTAGAATACCCCAGTCGGGCGAGCGGGTCTGTGGCCGGTCTAACATACCGGCTCTATGCGGACACCACTCGTCGAAACTGGGCTTTACCATGTGCCGAGTGATCGGCAGCGGCGATCTGTGGGTGAGCGAGTACGTGATCACCTACGACGGGCGTCCGGTCGACACGGTGAGCATCATGGAGTTCCGCGATGGGAAAGTCGCCCGCGAGACGCAATACTTCGCGGACCCGTTCGATCTCCCGACCTGGCGGGCTCAGTAGGTCGAACGGATGTGGTGAGATTTTCAGAAAGTGTTCCTTGACAGGGTCCCAGCGACAATCATCATATATGATTAGAGCCGCAACGTCGAGAGCATCGTCTGGGCTCCTTGGGCCGTAGGAAACTTGAATACTACTAACGTGGCCATGGTTGCTTACTCCTTTCGCGTTGTCTTCACAAACCTGGATTGAGTCCAGAAGGGTCTTCCTTCTGGGCATTGTCGCGGATCTACTCCTCCAAAGAGGCCGGTGCTGATCTTGCGCTATCCCTGGGGCCTGGTCCTGCGACCCGGCTCCAGGGTTCCTCTGGCGAGACGCGGGACTCACTCGCGGCTCATCATCGCCAGGGCTTCGGTCTCCAGGTCGCGGTACTGGTCGTCACCGGTGTCGACGATGACCTCCTTGATGGTGCCGCCCGTGAAGGCCCACGGGTGCACTCCGGGGTAGTCGTCGGTGACGTTCCCACCGCTGTCGTAACCGACGTTCAGGCCTTCGCCGCAGAGGGCGAACTTCCCCACCTGGGTGTGCCACTCTTTCTTCTCGGCGACGATCTTGTCGTTGACATACAGCCTGCAGGTGCCGACGACCCGGTTCGGCACGGGCGAACCACGGAACTTTTCGATCGATTCCTTCGTGAACTCGACGCCGATGACGCTCTTGCCGGTGGGCAGATCGGCGCTGAGGATCTGCTCCTCCATACCGCAGTAGTTATAGCAGTACTTGATCTTGCCCCGCGCAGCGTAGATGGCGTGCCCGCCGAACTTGCTGCCGTGTGCGAAGATCACCCCACTGGCAAGCCTGGTCAGATCAACCTCGGCCGCGATCTTGTAGGAGCGGCCGCGCACGTTGACCGCCACGGCCTCCGGCACCTCGAGCGTCCCCGGGTAGTAGGTGTAGCGGCTCCGTGGCTCGCTGACCTCCGGTCGCTCGACAGTCAGGACTTCCATCGGGGTGCGGTCCTCGATCGGCAGACCAAAGTACTTCCCGGCTTCCGTGTACCAGAGCCTCACGAGCTCCTCGAGCTTCCCGGGGTTCTCGCTGGCCAGGTTGTGGGTCTCTGAACGATCCACATCGACGTGGAAGATCTGCCACTCGTCCTGGCTGAAGTGGCCCCAGCCGTCGACCGTCGGATGCACCGTGTCGGCCTTCCAGCCGTTGTGGTAGATACCACGGCTGCCGAGCATGGTGTAGTACTGCGTTGTCTTCTTGCTCTCGGCCTTCGCGCCCTCGAAGGTGTACTTGAAGCTGATGCCTTCCAGAGGCCACTGCGTGAAGCCGTCTACCTGCTCGGGCAGTTCGATCCCCAGGCAGTCGTAGATGGTGGCGGCAACGTCGACGCAGTGCGTATACTGGTCGCGGATGCTGCCCTTGTCCTTGATCACCCTGGGCCAGGAGACGATCATCGGGTCACAGATGCCGCCGTTCCACGAATAGCGCTTGTACATCTTGAACGGAGTGCAGAACGCCCACGCCCAGCCGTTGGGATAGTGGTTGTACGTGTCGGGACCGCCCAGCTTGTCGAGCCAGGGCATGTTGTCCTCGATCGTCGGCACGATGTTGTTGAAGTACGCGTTCTCGTTGACCATGCCGTTGGGGCCACCCTCGCCTGAGGCGCCGTTGTCGGCAAAGAGGATAATCAGCGTGTTGTCGAGCTCACCGGTCTGCTCCAGGTAGTCGAGTAGCCGGCCGATTTCGTGGTCGGTATAGCTGCTGTAGCCGGCGTACACCTCGGCCATGCGGCAGAACAGCTTCTTCTCGTCCTCGTTGAGCGAATTCCAGGGCCGGACCGTGTCGGCCACGGGCCAGGGCAAGCCGGTCGCGCTCTTGGCATCGGCCATCGGGTTGATCGGCGAAAGCTCGGTCGTCTGCGGGACCGTCCCCAGCTTCTTCATGTTCGCGAGCACGATCTCACGGTACTTCTCGTAGCCCATGTCGAACTTGCCCTTGTACCTGTCGGCCCACGCCTTGGGCACGTGGTGCGGGGCATGGGTGGCCCCGGGGCACAGGTACATGAAGAAGGGCCGCTCGGGGGCCACCTGCTTGGCATCGGCGATCATGCCGATCGCCTGGTCGACCAGGTCCTTCGACAGGTGATAGCCCTCCTTGCCTTCAGCCCACTCCTCAGGGGTCGGCGGCAGGTACGGCTGGTCGGCGAAGTGGTTGTCGACCACCAGGTCTGGGTACCACTGGTTGGTCTCGCCGCCCAGGAACCCGTAATAACGCTCGAAGCCGCGCCCGATGGGCCAGTTACGTTTGGACGACGCCATGCTGAACTCGTCCTCGGGAACCATGTGGTTCTTGCCCAGCATGTAGGTGTTGTAGCCGTACTGCTTCAGCACGGCCGGGATCTCTGCACACTCCGGTGGGACATGGCCGTTACTGTTGGGGAAGCCGGTCGTGGCCTCCTCGATGCAGGCCATGCCGATGGTGGTGTGGTTGCGGCCGGTCAGGGTGCAAGCCCGGGTTGGCGAGCAGAGCGCCGTGGTGTGGTGCTGCGTGTAGCGCAGCCCGGCGTCGGAGATGCGCTTGAAGTTGGGCATCTCTACGAGCCCGCCGAACATGTCCCAGGCGCCGTAGCCGGTGTCGTCCCACACGAGCAGCAGTACGTTGGGTGCACCCTTCTCCGGCATGGGCTGGAGGAACGGCTCCCAGTCCGGGGTCGAGTCGCGGCTGTCTTCATTGATTGTGCCCTCAAATGGTTTGGTCATAGGTTATTCTCCCTTTTGCATAAAGTAAGTGACTGAACGACGAGAGTCAGCTCCACACTACAAAAGAACAGTTTTGTGATGGACGAAGAAACCAGGCAGGTGCGGGGGGCTTCACTTCGCTCAGGATGACACATTCCACCTCGCTGGCTCCTTTCCTAAAAAACCTATCTTTGCAAGGTTCCTGCCATCCCCAATCTCGAGTATACTGGCGTGCGAACAAAAGCGTATGCCTTAAACACACTATTTCAACACACTATCTTTGCAGGAATGGACATAAGGTATGCTCCATCGTGTGTTCCTCCTCGTTTCTACCATCCCTGTTCTTGAGTGTACTGGCGGGAAAAAAAGTGCATGCCTTAAACACACTATTTCGACACACTATCTATTCTGGAATTGACAGGACGAGAAGGGGTGAGCTTATCCTCTGCTGGCAAGATACAAAAAGTAGTGTGTTTGAGTGATGTATTTTCGCTCTGAAGCCAGTATACTAAAGAGAGCCATAACGAGTACGCGCGCCCCCGGGGTCATAGTCCAGCATACCATGCAGACCAACGGTATCCTCTTGAATGAGGCCTGGTGTGCCTTTTTTCACGAGCACCACTTTCTGATCGGTCTGAGCCTGGATGGTCCGCAGGCGATGTAGGATATAGGATCCAACCAATATGGACAACCACCAAACGCCTGAGTTCCTATTTGGTACGCTTTCAAC
>Ga0187814_10000944_pt1 | contig 10742 bp, 8 predicted proteins | sample NC_S_4_FD_132450 | JGI IMG/M metagenome (GOLD analysis project Ga0187814, IMG submission 132450) | Wetland sediment microbial communities from Neuse River Estuary, North Carolina, USA - ASW-S_4 | ecosystem: Environmental > Aquatic > Freshwater > Wetlands > Sediment | place: USA: North Carolina...
CGATCGCTGGCGACGTGGGGACGATCACCCGCTCTGACGGGACCGAGCAGGTGACCTACAAGGGCCACCCTCTCTACTACTACGCCGGTGATACCGGTCCGGGCACGACCGACGGCCAGGGCAGCAACCAGTTCGGCGCCAAGTGGTGGCTGATCAGTCCATCCGGTGGGCAGGTGAGCGCTAGGGCCTCCTCGAAGTCCTCCTCGTCGAGCGGCACCTCTACCGGCTCCTCTGGGGGCGGCTGGGGCTGATCCGCTAGCGCTTGACGTCCTCACAGCAGCTTGCCGGTGCCCGCGCCAGCGCGGGCACCGCTGCGATCGAAAACATTGGCCGGTCGAATGGTCGGCCCGGGTCCACGTCCGAGCCGCCAATCGGTACGTGGGCGTTCACCGGTGTCGCGGTCGCCTCGTTCGGCGGCCCGCTGGCGCTCGCGGCGCTGAACGCGCCGGGCCTAGTCGGCGATGCCAGCGCGTCGGCGGGGCTGGCGATGCTCGCGGCGGTCGCCGTGTTCACGGCGCCGCTCGCGATCTGGCTGCGCTACTCGCGGCTCGTCAGCAGCTCGGGCGGGCTGTACGCGTTCGTCGAGGCGGCGGCCGGCCGCCGGGTGGCGCTCGCGCAGGCGGCGCTCTGGATCGTCAGCTACGTGCTGTACCTGGTCTACACGACGGTTCAAATCGTCGACGACATCCTGCCCAGCGTGGTCCCGAGCGAGCGCGGCTACCAGACGCTGCTGGCACTGCTGATCCCGATCGCGATCGCCGGCGTGATGATCGCCGGAAGAGCGGCGACGTTGATCGTGATCGGTCTGATCGCCGCCGCGCAGCTCGCGCTCGCGGGCATTCTGGACGCCGTCACGCTGGCTCATATCTCGACGCCCGCATCAACGTTCGAGGGGCACAGGGGCGCGGTAGGCGGCGTAGTCGGCACCCTCAAGATGTCGCTCCTCTGCGCTAATGCGGACGAGCTGTCAGCTAACGGCGACCGCGTCGACGACCGCGTTCCAGACCGACAGGCTCTGCATCAAGTAGCCGACGCCTCCCACCATGTACGCGGTGTACAGCGGGTGCCGAACAATGGCGTACAGGCGAGTCGGCGCCTCCGCGCAGACCCAGCCACGGCCGTGAGCACGCGCGGGCGCTGCTGGTTTCGGGTGGAAGAGCGGCCGGCGCCGGTCCGCGGAGACAGCCCATTCGCCGCTAGCTGAGGCGCCCTGGGAGACGACCGCTTCCGCGGTCACAGCCGCTGAAGCAGTAGTGGAAACCGACCACCGGTCGAGCGGCATAGCGCGTCCGGCCGCGGCCGAGCGGGACCGCTCCATCTGGGCCAAACCGAGCGTCGGGTTGCCGCCGAATCTGGGGGCCACTGTCCCCAGTCTCCAGCTGATCAATCTATTTCCCGGGGAGGTAGCGCCGTGCGGTGACGTACTCATCGCCCCGGTCGGCGAGGGGGATGATGCGCACCCAGCTTGATGAGTTTGGCGACTCGATGATGCGTCCGCCGCCGATGTACATGGCGACGTGCGTGATGGCCCGTGATGGCGGCTCGGTGGCGAAGAAGACCAGGTCACCGGGCTGGAGCTCCCGCTCGGCTACCGGCCGGCCGACCTGGGCTTGCTGGGCGGCGTCACGGGGCAGCAGGATGCCGAAGGCGTCGTAGATCGTTTGGGTCAGACCCGAGCAATCGAAGCCGAAGGCCGACGTGCCCGCGTACAGGTAGCGCACGCCCAGGAACATCTCGGCGGCCTTCACGAGTTCTTGGCCGGTCGGCGTCGGCGGTGGCGTGCCCACCGTCCGAACGGCAACGGCCGAACGGGCGATCAGCGCGGGGGCTCCGGTAGGTGTCTGCACGACGGTCCAGGCCCCGCTCTGACCCAGCGCCGACAGCCTGGTGTTGTAGCTCAGAAGCAGGAGGCGGCGGGCGGCCTTTCCCGCCGCCGTGCGCTGAAGCAACCCCGCGGTGGGTTTGGTGATGAGGGCGACCGACGTTGGGGTCGAGGTGGACGAGGCAGGAGCGGATGTGGATGCGCCCGAGGTGGGAGTGGGCGCCGTCGGGGCAGGAGGGGCCGGCGCCATAACGAGCTGACGCGCGGGCAGCCAGCCGGGGTAGCTCAAGTGGTTCGGGGTCGGCTGGTCGGTGAGGGAGACCTCGGCCCATGCGCCTCGCCTAGCGCGCACCACGACCTGCTGCCCGTACAGGGCCTGGGTGACCAGCCGGCCATCAAGCCAGAGCCGCTGGGCGGTGCCCATCGCGTCAAGCCAGGCTCTCAGCCGTACCGGGTTGGCAAGCGAGGGCTTATCGAGCGGCCGAGTTCGGGCCGGTTGCATCCACAGGGTGGCCACCGAAACGTCCACCAGCGCGAGCCGTTGGCGTGCGGCCGGCGGCGGAATGGCAGCCGTGGAGACGCGCAGCGCAACCGATGATCCCGGGGCACCGGCTGGCCCAGCCCCAATGCTCGCCAGCATCGCGACCGCCAGGACGAGGCTCGTCGTCGCCCGTGTGAGCCCTGAGTGGATGATGCGAGACCACCTAGGCATATCCGAAGGCCGTCAATCATCCCGCACGCTTCCGGCAGATGCCTCCCATAGGAAGTGGCCGTCTAGCGGTGCCGGCCGAGCGCGAGAGTCCCGGCCTCGTAGTCACTCGCATGGGCGCCCGACTACGAGATCGCCGGTGGTGCTGGCGGGACCGGTTCGATCTGGCTGTCGGTCCCGATCTCGATAACCGAGTGCGCGGACGACTCGAGCCAACGAAGCACCTCGAGCAGCCGCGCCTCGGGGAGAGCGACGCACCCCTCAGTTGCGCCACCCACCCAGCTGTGCAGGAAGATCCCCGCGCCCCGGGCCTTCGCGCCGGCGACGATCGGGTTCATGTTGAACTGCACAACAGCGAAATACGGGTAGGTGACGGTCTCCCTCCACAGGGCTTTCGACCATGCTGCGAACGCCGACCTCACGGTGCACCGAACATGGACCAAGTGGTTGTACTGCGGCGAGCACGGGTCCTCGTCCCACCAGTCGCCACAGACAAGATGGTGATAGCTGTAGTGCAGGCCACCGCGGAGGCGGTACGTGCGCTCGCAGGTGGGCGAATGCAGGAGTCCGCGGTCGGCGCTGGGGTAGCCCTCGGTTCTCGGGCGCGTGCTAGATCGTGATCGGGTCTGATAGCCCGAGCGACCACACTGCGCGCCCGTGCGGGTGCAGCGCGCCCGAGCTCGCATCACGACACAGTAGCCTCGTGCGTATGGGACACCGTCCCGAAGACGGCCATCGCATGAGCGCGGTTTCGGCCGGATTGGGGCGTCTGCGGCAACCCCGATGACCTGTGGGTGACCGCTGCTCAGGTGGTCCGCCAGTCGGGCGGTTGCGCACCCGCGTCTGGACCGTCGCCGAGTGGTGGCCCCGGCGCGCGCCGTGGCTTCCCGTCGGCCGCGTGGCGGCCAGAGCCCGACATCCCAAGCCTGCATCCCGCGTCGCCGCGCGCGTGTGACCCGGACCGCGCGTCACTGCCGCCACGCATGGGCGGCGCCCCTCCGCCGACGTTACCCTCGACGGGTGATCCTGCAGGCGCTGATGTTCGTGGCGAGCCTAGCGATCGTCACCGCGTGCGGCGCGACGACCAGATCGGCGCCCGTTGCTGCCCCGTCGACGGCCCCGTCCTCCGGTGCCCCGTCCGCTTCCGCGTCGGGCGGGAAGCTCCCCACAGCGCCCACGCATGCGCTGACGGCGCCGCGGCGACCCGCAGCGGCCCGCGTGACCGGCGCGGCGCTTGCCCGGTTCACCGCGACGACCTCGGGGCCGCTCACCGCGGCCGACGTGCCGTTCACCTGGCGCCCGGGCTGCCCCGTGCCGCCCAGCAACCTGCGTGAGATCAAGCTGTCGTTCGTCGGCTTCGACGGGCACCCGCACACCGGAACGATCATTGTCAACGCCGCCGTGACCGAGGCCGTCATCACAGTCTTCCGCACGCTCTATTACGATCGCTTCCCGATCCTGCGGATGGAGCCGGTCGACGCTTTCCACGGCAGCGACGCGAGCTCGATGGCCGCCGACAACACGTCGGGGTTCAACTGCCGTTACGCGGTGGCGAACGGCCCCCCGACGTGGTCGATGCACGCTTACGGCGAGGCTATCGACGTCAACACGGTCCAGAACCCGTACTTCGAATCCGGCCACTCGGCGCAGCCACCCGCAGGCGCGGCCTTCGCCGACCGGGCGGACCACCGGCCCGGGATGGCCTACCCAGGCGGTGCGCTTGTGGATGCGTTCGCCGCGATCGGCTGGGGGTGGGGTGGGTACTGGACCAGCCCCGACTACCAGCACTTCTCGACGAACGGCCATTAGGTCGCGCATCACCATCATCTCAACCACTGAGGAGCTGCCGCGGGGCGATGCACCGTTCCTGGCCGATACCTCAGCGAGGTCGCGCGCGGACGAAAAGGGGGCGCTCCCTACGCAACACCCGGGTTGCTCTCTCTCTCTCTCTCTCTCTTTCGCATGGGGGCGCTCCCTACGCAACACCCGGGTTGCTCTCTCTTTCGCATTCAGAAGGAGCGGTCCCGCTCGCCCGGGGCCGGACGTCTGCTATGCCGCTAGGCCGAGCCGTCCGGCCAGATGGACGCTTCGGCGAGCGGCCGACCCTAGAGCAGCAGTCGGCGACAACTACCCGTGCAGCGGCAAAGGAGCAACGAAACCCTTCGGCTCAGTGAGCGCACATTTGTGGTGAGGGCCGAATCCGGAACTCAGGTGGCTGGCGTGCCGGCCCCGCCTTGGCCGAATTCAGCCGGGATCAGAAGTCGACCCGTGGTCGTCGAGCGGTGGCTGTTGGTTCGTGAATGCTGAAGGGCGAGTTCCAAACGAGTTGAGATCCCAGGGGACTGTGGCTCGCCTGTGTCGCGCCGACCCGGCGCCGCCGAGCTATCGCCGATTTGTGGGCCGTTACAAACCGACGCCGTCGGCGCCCCCGCGGCGGTCGGGCCGCTGCTTCGCCCGCTGATCCGCCGCTCGATGCCGACAGCTGCTTCGGATGAGCCCGCAGGCGAAGCGGTCGTTTCGCGGGGCGCCTCAACTAGCGGCGAAGCGGCAGTCTGTCGAGCGCTGGCCCGGAGACCTCCTGCTCGCCTGAACGCGACTCTCGATCGGGCCGATGGGGCTGTTCTGGACGCTCGTCAGCTTTGCTGAGGGACCGCAGCGCCATCTGCGCCCACCAACCAGCTTCGCTCCGAAGTCGCCCAAGTGACGCGTACCCTCGCCCAACGACACCGCACTACGAAAAGCGCTTGCACCTGACTTTGAGAGTCGGGACAGTAGGCAGCGCTTCAGCTCAGGGGCGCAGTCTCACCCGATCCCCCGGCTGCAGCGTGGTGGGCTTGAGCTGCGGGTTCAGCTCTTCGAGCTTGCTGATGTTGATGCCGGTCTTTGCGGCGATCGAGCCGAACGACTCGCCGGGGCGCACCGTCCAAAACAGAGGTCCTGGCGGCTTGGGGCGTGGCACGGGCGGATGCCGCCACAGGTTCAGGCGCTGCCCGGGAACGAGGCTGCTCGGATTCGCTTGTGGGTTGAACGCTTCTAGCTGAGCGACGGTCAGCCCGGTCTTCGCTGCGATCTGCGTAAAGGTGTCTCCGGGGCGCACGATCCAGTAAGGAGAGACCGTGCGGACAGTCGCGTGCGGAGTTCCCGTAGCGCCAGAGTGCGGGCCAGAGCCATCGGGGACGCTCACAACGACGGCGATGACGGCCGCCACCAGGATCGCGAGCGCGGCGGGAGCGAGATAGCGCAGGCGGTAGCTTGCGTCGCGCAAGGTGAGCGGCCTGTCGGTTAGGTACGAGACGAGTGGATGTTCGTGCGCGCGAGCGGTCCGGCGTGGAGTACCGACACGAGCGCCGCGCTTTGTTGCCGCACCGTGACCTGGTATCCGTGAGGCCCGGGGCTGAGCTTCTCGATGTTCGGCGCCCCCCGCCAATTGCCGGCGCCGTCCAGCTGCTGGCCGTCGATGGTCGCGCCGGAGCGCGCGGCTGCGGAAGGAGCAAGCAGTCGCTGGATGGTTGCGGTCCCATCCCCCGGTAGGTGCAGAAGTACGGTCACGGGATGATTGCCCTTGTCGATCAGCAGCACGTGGAGCGCATTCCTCCCGACGCTCACCGCCCACGCCTTTAGCTGCAGGGAGCTTCTGGCCCGCAGGTGGACCTGCAGGAGCTTTGGATCACGCCCCAGCGTCCTTGCGAACATGATCAGCCCGTAGAGCAAGGGCCGCGCGAGCACACCATGATTGGTCAGCACGAACGCCGCGTTGATCGTGTCAGCGCGGATGTGCACATTGACGGCATCGACCCCCGCGCGCAGGAGCTCGAACAGTGTGTCGGGCGCCCACAGCGCGGTCGCGAACGTCTCGCTGACACCAGCTCGGCCGCCGCAGGTGACGGAGTTGATCTCGGTCAATCTGAATGGAAGCCCAGCGGCATGAGCCAGGGCGACAGCCGGTCGTAGCGCGCGCGCCATCCCGGCGCTCGCGCGATCGCTGAGGATCCGCGCGATCGTCGGATAAGCAGGCGATCCGATGCCCGCGCATGCCGTGTACGGGTACTCATGGGCCGTGATCTCGGCCAGTCCGGGATGCCGGCCTGCAAGTAGTTTCGAGATCCACGGGAGGCTCAGGAGGGGATGCGCAACGGCCGGACCGAGCAGCGGCGTGCCGGGAGCGACGCGCGATAGTGCGCGCGCGTAGGAGAGGAAGTCCTGGGCGTAACCGGCGGCGGAGATGCTCGCTGGGAGGATCCCAACAGCGGGCCCGATTCCGAGCATGGCGAGCCACGCTTGTCGGCTATAGGTGTCGGGCTCATTGCCGATCTCAAAGCCGACGATGCTCCGAGCTGGAAGTTCCGCTCTTGCAGCTTGCGCCCACTCGGCGGCGATCTCCGGCGTGGCCGTCACGAGATTGAGGTCGAGAATCAGCCGCGCGCCCGTCTGGCGCACGAGCGTGCCTGCTTCCTGAAGCCAGGCCGGCGTAAGTTCGTAGGCCCACTCCGGGGTGTCGTATCGACCGTTCTCCCAGTAGGCATGGTCGGCCGAGTCACCACCGATCCGCAGTACCAGGGGGCCGTCCCCGGGCGCGCGCATTAGCGACAGCAGCTTCTCGACCAGCGGTAGGTGGTGTTCCCAGATCGGCAACGTCCAGTACTCGGTTGAGACACCGAGAAACGAGCGCGGGACCGTGGTCACAGCGGCTCCCCTGTTGATCGTCAGACTTGCTTGCGGGAGCGCCACCGGGCGCGGCTGAGCCCCCGGTGCGGTGCGCGGCACAGGCGGTGGCGACTGGCGCCTCGCCGGCGCGTGCTCCAGCGCGAAGATCACGAGCGTCAGACCAAGCGCCGCTGCCAATCCGATCCACGAGAACCAAACGACCCGTTCCAGCCGGGCATCACCGGAAGATTCCTCCGCACGGGTTCCCCGCTCCGGCTGCCTTTCCTCCTCGGCGCCGTTCTGGAATCCGCTGGGCTCGCTGGCGCTGCGCCCATCACCATGCGATTGGGCTCGATCTTGATGCCGCCGGGTCTGAACCTTCCCCCGCATTTGTAATTAGCTCCTTGCTACACGTGTTCCCCCTCAGGCTGACGTCAGGGGCCAGCCCCGGCATCCGTACCAACCCCGCGCCCGCCGACGGAGAACATCCCTTGTTGCACCCGCGCCTTCGCGTGAGCGTGGGAAAGCCACCTCCAAACCGGCGGGTTTTTACGCATGACGTCGTGGAAGCTCGCGCTCGGCGCTCTCGGCGACGGCTGCTCGCCGTCGCCACCGACTCAACCCCGGAACGCGCCGTGGCGGTCGCGCTCACGCGACCTCAGCGCCCGCCCTCGATGCAGAGCACGCCCGCCAGCCCGTGGGCGATCCAGGGCTCGCACTGAGGGACTGGCGGCCTGACCGAGCCGGCCAGCGTCGAAACGCCGCCTTCGCGCTGCTCGCATTGCGTCGCGCAGCTCGGCGAGGCGTACGTCCTACTGGCGCGCCATCGCAGCGGGGACCGTATCGCCGACGGCTTCTGCAGCGTCTCCCACATGCGCGATTGGGCCAAAGCCGGCGGCCGGTGGCGATGGCAGGCGCGCGCCTCGCTCAGCTAGCTTCGGCGAGCAGGAGCTCTTCGCGCACTCGGCCCCCAGCGCACGACCGCAAGGCGGTTGCCGCGCTGGAGGCCAGTGACGGGATCGAGCTCGAACGCGCCGAAGAAACTCGTCGCGCGCAGTCGCCGGGCCGCGCCCAGTGGGTCGTCCGGCCCGAGCTCGAGGCAGCGGCAGGCGATGAGCGCGGCCGCATAGGCCTGGGCGGCGCTATAGCCGAGGCAACCAGCTCCGCCGAGCTTGGCCCGAGCTCGGCGAAGTGCCGGTCTTCGGGTGCCACTGCACGGGCGCGAGCAGGCCCTCCGGATCGCCGCCCATCAGGGCGGGAAAGGCGGCGAGCCCGGGCGAGACGCCGCCCCGGAGCGTGCTGGGGGCTAGGCGCGCGGAAGAGCAGGACCCCTCGGCTCCAACCGGCCCGCAGGCCAGGATCGCATCCGCCCCGGCGGCGGCGACCGCGGCTGGCGGGTCGTGGAAATAGAAGCAGGCGAGGATTGCCGAGGCCAAGCGCCGGATCTGCCCGCTCGAGCCTTCGCGAGCGAAACCGGAGAAGCGACCGTGGGGCTCAGCCCCCGTGCATCAGCTGCCCGCCGCTTTGCGGCGCGCGGCGAACAAAGGCCCGCCGCACTCAGGGCAGTAGCCCTCCCAGCCGGGACGACCGTTCGGCAGGGTCACCTCCTGCGCGTCCGCGATCGTGACCTTCTCGCCGCAAACGCACCATGCCTGCGGATCGGGGGCGTGTGCCTCTGAGGGCTGCGAGCTCCGCTCACCCATGCCCGACAAGCATATTCGCGGCTTAGGTACCTTTCATGCGGGGCAGGCAGCTCGAACAAGCAGGAGGAGGTCTGCGCTGCTCCTGCTCACCGCCGCGCGGCGAACTGACCGACCGCTGGAGGATCAGAGCAGCAGTGTCGGCCGGCCCGCTCGACCTTCACCAGGCTCCTCCAATGGGAACGCGCTCCGGCAGTCTCACTCGCGAACCAGCCGACGACTGCTTCGCCGCTCGACGAGCCGGCCGGCCACATGGCCGCTTCCGCGATCAGCGGGTCCGACGGAGAAGTCTGCGGACAACACCCGTAGCGGCGAAGGAGGCGCCTCGGCACGGCGCCGTCGACGGCTCCTACTCGCGCATTGCGCAAGCCACGGCCATGAGCTCAGCCGCTTGCAGAATGCTTGTGGCCTCGACCGCCAGCTAGCACTGTGGCGTGTCGCGGCTGGTGCTCGCCTGCCAGCTGGGTCCCCGGCCAATGCCAGGGCGCAGCTCCGCGGAACCTCGATGCTTGCTGGCCGCTGCTTATGGGCTTGCCGGTTGTTGTTGGGTGACGCAGTGGATGCCGCCTCCGCCGGCGGCGAGCGTGTCGATGCGGAGCTGCTCCACGTTGCGATCGGGGTGCACGACGGCGCCGATGCTCCAGACCGCATTGGCCGCGACGGAACACTCGGGCCGCGTGCCAGCCAGGATGGACACACGCTCGCCGGGCTCGATGCCATGCGCGAGCAGGCCGGTCGCGAGGCGCTCGATGTCCTCGCCGACCTCGGTGCAGGTCCGGTCCTTCCACGAGCCGTCGCGCTTGGCGCGCTCGGCTGGGCGGTCGCCGTGGTGCTCAGCCGCGAAGCCGGGCGGTCGCGCGGCCGTCTGCCGTCCGGCGTCGACCCGGGCCATGGACGATCCCTCCTCCTCGCGCGATGCCAGCCGGGCGATCCTACCTGCCCGATCGCCCGGTCTCCAAGAACAGCTGCTTCCAACGCCGAGGAGGCACGTGCCGTCGGCGAGCGGCTCGGCATCGACTGGGCTTTTACCCGACCGCTTCCGGACCGTACCGGGTCTCCGGGCAGCTACCCGGATCGACCTCGTCGTCTGGCGGCGACGAGCTTTCAGATCACCATCCCGCGTCGACCTCCGACCCCGGCGCACCCAGATCCTCTGTGTAAGGCATGAGCGAAAGCGAGCGTCTGTCTGCGAACGTCGAAGGCTGGGACCGAGTTTGGAGGAGGCCGTGGGCCGGGGTACTCTTCGATGCGCCTCTCGCGCGTGTGTCCGGTCGAAGCCGTGCGCTACGTAGTGAGGCGAGGAGCGGATGAGCGTGCACAGGCATGTGAGGTTGCAGGAGGTGGACGTTCAGGCGTTGGATGCGGCGCGGCTTGAGTCGTTGATCGGGCCGGAGCGGATGGCGCGCTTTGAGGAGGTGGCCGATGCGGCGCAGGCTTCGCTTGCCGGGCATGCGGTGCTGAACGTCAACTCGACGGCGACTGGGGGTGGTGTGGCGGAGATGCTGCAGACGCTTCTGGCTTACGCCCGGGGGGCGGGTATCGATGCGCGCTGGCTGGTGATCGAGGGCGATCCTGAGTTCTTCGCGATCACCAAGCGGATTCATAACGGGCTCTATGGCTCTCCAGGCGATGGCGGGGCGCTCGGGGAGGCTGAGAGGAGCCATTACGAGCGGGTGCTGCGTCGAAACGCCGATGAGCTGCTCGCCTTGGTCCGGCCGGGTGATGTGGTGCTGATCCACGACCCGCAGCCCGGGGGTCTCGTGGAGGCGGTCAAGCGCGCTGGTGCCTCGGTCGTGTGGCGCTGCCACGTCGGGCGGGATGAGCCCAATGAGTGGACGGAGCGTGCGTGGGAGTTCCTCCGCCCGTA
>Ga0187814_10000946_pt1 | contig 10727 bp, 7 predicted proteins | sample NC_S_4_FD_132450 | JGI IMG/M metagenome (GOLD analysis project Ga0187814, IMG submission 132450) | Wetland sediment microbial communities from Neuse River Estuary, North Carolina, USA - ASW-S_4 | ecosystem: Environmental > Aquatic > Freshwater > Wetlands > Sediment | place: USA: North Carolina...
CGCCTTGAGCATCGCCTGGACGAACAGGTACGCGACGGCCTCGCCGTAGTACGCGTTACCGTCCCACGGTTCCTTCGTGTCGTACTGGTCGTGGATCATCTTGAACAGCGTGGTCCAGCTGTTGCTCGCCTGCGCGATCGTCGGCAGGTAGCTGTCAGTGATGATCCCGTCGGTGAGCTGGCTACCGTTGACCGTCGCGCCGGCCGACTTCGCGAACGCCACGAGCAGCCCGTCCAGGGTGTACACGTCGCTGTTGACGTCGCTGACCACCAGCTGCGGGGTGAAGCCGAGCTTCAGGCCCGTCAGCTTGAGCAGGGCGGTGAAGGCCGGGATGGAGAACGCGACGACCACCTGGGCGCCGGCGGCGTGCAGCGCCGCGACCTGCGGTGCGACGTTGGTGTTGGTGACGACGTAGCTCTGCTTGCTGACCACCTGCGAGGCAGGTATCTCGTAATCGAGGCCCTTCACTCCGTCCTGGCCGAACTCGTCGTCCTGGTAGAAGTAGCCGATCTTCTTGCCCTTGAAGTGCTGCTCGATGTACTGCCCGAGGATCTTGCCTTCGCTCACGTAGTCCAGCTGGTAGCCGAACGTCTCAGGGTCCGTAGTCGGCTGATTCCAGCACACGCACCCGGACGCGACGAACACGTCGGGGACCTTCTGCGAGTTCAGGAAGCTCTCGACGGCCAGGTGCGTGGGTGTGCCGAGGCCGTTGAAGATCGCGTATACGTTGTCCTGCAGCACGAGCTGGCGAACCACCGACGCCGTCGTGGTCGGGTCGTACGCGTCGTTTAGGTACTTGTAGTCGATGCTCCGCCCGTAGACGCCGCCGTGCGCGTTGACGTACGCGAAGTACGCGGCCGATCCGGGCGCGATCTCGGAGTACCCGGGCGCGGCCGGGCCGGTGAGCGGCTGGTGGCTGCCGATCGTGATGGTCGTCGCGGTGATGCCCGGCGCGGACGCGGTCAGGGCGGCTGAGCTCGAGCTGCTGCTGCTCGAGCCCGAGCCCGAGCCCGAGCTTGAACTCGAGCTGCTGCTCGAGCACGCGGCTACGGCGAGCGCGGTAGCGGTCATGATGGCCGCGGCCTGCCAGCGGAGCCGTTGGGATCTCTTCATGAAGTGCCTTCCTTCTCATGTTGGCTGGCCGGCGTTTCGTCGGCCGAAGGCGTGACATGGGTTGCGGGCGCGGCGCGCCAGGTGCGGGATTTCTGCTCAGTACCGAAGAAGGCGTTAATCACCCATCGGAGCGCACCCTGGATGCCCTGCGGGAAGACGAGCATGACCAGGATGAGGACCACGCCGTAGGCGACGATCGGGATGTTCGCTCCGACCGTGCTGGACAGACCGTGGCTGGTGGCTATGTCGGTGATGTAGACGGGGAGGAGGACGATCAGGAGGCTGCCCCAGAGTGCGCCCGGCAGGGTGCCCAGGCCCCCGATCACGGCCGCGGTCAGCAGCGCGATGGACAGCGTGATCGTGAACGCACCGGGCGCGACCAGCCCGGTGACGATGGCGAGCAGCGCGCCGGCGATCCCGGCGCACGTGGCGCTCACGACGAACGCGCGGATGCGCGCCGCGGCGACGTTGATGCCGTCGAGCGCAGCCGCCACGTCGTCGTCCCGCACCGCCCGCCAGTTGCGGCCGATCCTGCTGTAATGCAGGTTCGCCAGCAGGACCAGGACGACCAGCGCCACCAGGGCGCTGACCCACGCCTGCCACCTGGTCAGCGGGAAGTTCGCGCCGACGAAGCTCGGGGTGGTGAAGACGACGTTCAGGCCCTGGTCGCCGCCGAAGGTCCCGGGAAACGCGACGGCGACAGCGGTGATCGCGACGCCGAACAGGAGGGTCGCGCCGGCGAGGTAGGGTCCGCGCAGCCGGGCGGCGGCCACGCCTACCACTGCTCCGGCGGCGGCCGTGACCGCGGCGGCCACCAGCAGCGCGGCGTAGAAGGGCCAGTTGAGGTGAAGCAGCAACAGTGCCGTGGTGTAGGCACCGACGGCCATGAACCCGCCATGGCCCAGCGATATCTGCCCGCTGAGCCCGGTCAGCACGCTGAGTCCGGCGACCGCCGTGACGTACATCGCGATCTCGGCGATCTGGTAGTCCCGGAACGCGTTCAGCTTGATCGAAAGGACGGCCACGATCGCGGCCACGATGACAGCCAGGCCGAGCCTGCGGGGCAGCGTCCGCATGGTCATACCCGCCGCATCCGCGACCCGGCGAACAGCCCGTCTGGCCGGATCATCAGGACCGTGACCAGGATTCCCAGCGCGACCAGCGAGGTGAGGTCGGCGCCGACCGAACCGCCCACGTAGCCGCCCGCGTAGCTGAGCGCGACGCCGAGGACGAGACCGCCGACCACCGCTCCCACTGCGCTGTCCAGGCCACCGAGCACCGCTGCCGTGAAGCCGTAGATGAAGATGATGTCCATGCTGTTCGGGTAGAGGAACGTGGACGGCGTGACGAGGACGCCCGCGAGCGCGCCGAGCAGGCCGGCCAGCGCCCACCCGACGGTGAGCACCCGCGCGACCCGGATGCCCGACAGGCGGGCGATCGTGGCATTGAATGCCGCGGCCCGCATGCGCAGCCCCGCCGAGGTATACCGGAACGTCACGGCCAGCACCAGCGTGGCGACGAGCACCGCCGCTGCGACGAACACGTCGGAGCGGGACACGCCGAGCGCAGTGCCGCCGACCCTCAGACCGGTGATGGAGAACGCCGTGGGGAACGACCGGTACTGCCCGCCGTAGAGGATGCCGGCCAGTCCTTCCAGAACGGTCAGCAGCCCGATGGTCACGATGACCGAGTTCAACGGCGGCTTGTTCAGGGTCGGCCGGACGACGGTCAGCTCGCAGGCCGCCCCGAGGACGAGGCCAGCCGCCAGCGCGACCGCGAACCCGACCCAGTACGAATGGGTGCGGTAGATGACCTCGATCGCCACGTACGTGGTGAACATGGCCATCCCGCCCTGCGCGAAGTTCAGCAGGCGTGTGCCGCGCCAGATCAGCACCAGGGACAGCGCTATCGCGGCGTAGACCAGCCCGAAGACGATCCCGCTGAGCGTGAGTTGCAGGAACTCGACCACTGCATGCTCCCCTGTGTACCTAGAACCCGAGGTAGTGGTGGCGCAGCGCCACGTCGGCGGCGAGCGCCGCGGCGTCGGCCGAGACGACGACCCGGCCGAGGTTGAGCACGACGCCATGGTCGGCGATCGAGAGCGCGCTGCGAGCGTTCTGCTCGACCAGCACGATGGTGAGCCCGTGCTCCCGGCTGAGCCGCACCACGAGGTCCATGACCTGCGCCATGACCCTCGGGGCGAGGCCGAGCGACGGCTCGTCGAGCAGCAGCACCTTCGGCCGCGCGAGCAGGGCGCGGGCGATGACCAGCATCTGCCGCTCGCCGCCGGACAGCGTGGAGGCCAGCTTGCGCCTGCGGACCGCGAGCGGAGGGAAGCGCCCGTAGGCTTCCTCGAGCGCGGCCGCCCGCTCTGCCTTCCTGGCCCGCCAGGACATCATGCCGATCCGCAGGTTCTCCTCCACGGTGAGTTCCGGGATGACGCCCTGGCCCTCGGGCACGTGCGCGATCCCGGCCCGCACCACCTGTTCCGGGCTCCGCCCGGCGACGTCGGTCCCGCCGAGCAGGACCCGGCCGCGGCGGGGCTTGATCATGCCGCTGACCGCGCGGAGCAGCGTCGTCTTGCCCGCGCCGTTGGCCCCGAGCACGGCCGTGATGGCGCCGGCTCCCGCCGTCACGCTCACGCCGTCGAGCGCGACGACCTCGCCGTAACCCGCGACCAGGCCCTCGATCGCCAGCGAAACCGCCCCGTCGCCTGCCGCGGCCGGACCAGGGTCGGCGAGCGCCTCGTTACTCATTCATCCCCCCGGCCTGCTGGGTTCCCTCGGCGGTACCGAGGTAGGCGGTCGTGACGGCGGGATTGTCCTGGACCTCGCGCGGCGATCCGGTCGCGATCACCTTTCCGAAGTCGAGGACCACGATCGAGTCGCAGACCGACATCATCAGGTCCATGTGGTGCTCCACCACCATCAGCGAGCCCTCGGCGGCCAGGTCGCGGATGAGCCGGCCGAGCTGGGCGAGTTCGGTCTCGTCCAGGCCGCTGGCGGGCTCGTCGAGCAGGATCAGCCCTGGCTTGGCGGCCAGCGCGCGGGCCAGTGCCACCCTTTTCCGCATGCCGTAGGGCAGCTCGCCGGGCAGCGACCCGGCGGCATCGGCGGCGCCGACGCGGGCCAGGGCCTCCAGCGCGAGCCCGCGCAGCGCGCGCTCGTCGCGGCCCGACCGCGGGAGCGAGAGCAGGGCGGACCAGTACCCTGCCTTGGCCCGGCAGGTCGCCCCGACCATGACGTTCTCCAGCGCGGTCAGGCCGGCGTACAGCCCCACGCCCTGCAGGGTCCTGGCGACGCCCAGGTCGGCGAGCTGGTGGGGGCGGACCTGGAGGCGCCGGCCGCCGAAGAGCACCTCGCCGGCGTCGGGCCGGATGAACCCGCACAGGACGTTGAGCAGCGTGGTCTTGCCTGCCCCGTTCGGCCCGATGACGCCCATGACGTGACAGGGCGGGACGGCGAGCGAGACCCCGTCGAGCGCGGTCAGTCCCCCGAAGCGGACACTAACGTTCCTGACCTCCAGGACTGAACCCGGATTCATCACTCTTTGTCCTAGTTATTACGAACGGGAGGTTCCGGCATGAACACTCATTCAAGGCCGGTGCCTGCGAGCGGGCAAGACCCCGACAGACTTTGGTGCCGATTCGTAGCTGAACCGCAACACGGCCGGGCCGATGAGCTCCGGGCGCCGCAACGTCATCCCCGGCCACGCCCCCAGGCGAGCGCGTCCATGACTGGGGCACGTGGCGCCCCGGCCCTGATAGGCGGGGTCTGTGGCACATGCGCCCGATCTGCATGGGCGCTGGGGCACCCCACACCCGATAGACGGTAGCTGGGGGCCCCAACACCCAAACACGCCGTGGCCGCAGTGACTTATGGTGCCTGTGGGGTCGATGAGGCGACCGTCGGCAGATCGTCGGGGGTGTCAGCTAGGCGCGGGGCCGTCGGCTAAGCGCCGGGAGCGTCGCCGAGGCGCAGGAGGTGCGCGGCGTTGTGCTTGAGGATCTTGGGGCGAACCTCGGGCTTGATCTCGAGCAACTCGAAGTCGCGCAGCCAGCGCTCCGGGGTCAGCAGCGGGTAGTCGGTCCCGAACAGCACCTTGTCCTGCAGGTAGGAGCTGGCGGCGCGGACCAGCTGCGGGGGGAAGTACTTCGGCGACCAGCCGGACAGGTCGATGTACACGTTGGCCTTGTGGGTGGCGATCGAGATCGCCTCGTCCTGCCAGGGCACCGACGGGTGGGCGAGGATCACCGGCAGGCCGGGGAAGTCCGCCGCCACGTCGTCCAGGAGCATGGGGTTGGACAGCCGCAGCTTGATCCCGCGGCCTCCGGGCAGGCCGGCCCCGATCCCCGTCTGCCCGGTATGGAAGACGGCCGGCAGGCCCGCCTCCTCGATCGCCTCGTACAGCGGGTAGTACTGCCTATCGTCGGGCGAGAAGCCCTGCAGGCTCGGGTGGAACTTGAAGCCGCGGACGCCGTGGTTGGCGATCAGCCGCCTGGCCCGCCTGACCGCTTCGGCGCCGGCGAGGGGGTCCACCGAGCCGAACGGGATGAGCACGTCAGCGTGGGCGGCGGCCCGGTCCGCGATCTCCTCGCTGGACAGCGCCCGGTGACCGGTCGCGGTCGAGGCGTCGACGGTGAACACGACGGCGGCGAGCTCGCGCTGCCGGTAGTAGTCCGCGATCTGCTCCACCGTCGGGGCCCGGTCGTTATCGGACTTGAAGTACCGGGCCGACGCCGCGAGCAGCTCGTCGTCGAGGGAGGTGTGCCCGTGCCCGTCCGACTCGACGTGCACGTGCACGTCGATACCGCGCAGCGCGGAGGGGTCCGGGCCGATCATTGCAACACCTTATCCGGCCGTTCCGGCCCCGCCATCGTGGCGCGGCCAGCATTTCCGCAGGGCCCATTAGTGCGGGGACCCCATTGCCACCGGCGTCCCGGCTGTGGCACCGTCTGCGATGTGGAGCCGCTAGGTCACGGGGTCGCGGTCCGCGAGGGCGACCTGCTGTGGACGCCGGGGCCCGACCGGGTGGAACGCGCCAACGTGACGGCGTTCATGCGGTGGCTCGCGGCCGAGCGCGGTCATGCTTTCGGCGACTACCAGGCCCTGTGGCAGTGGTCGGTGACCGATCTGGACGGCTTCTGGCAGGCGATCTGGGACTACTGCGGCGTCCAGGCGTCGGCTCCCCCGCGGGCGGTCCTCGGCGCCCGGACCATGCCCGGCGCGGACTGGTTCCCCGGGGCCAGGCTGAATTACGCGGAGCACGTGCTGCGGGGCGAGCGGCCGGGCCAGGACGCCCTGTACTACCAGTCGGAGACCACGCCGCTGACCGGCCTGCCCTGGCCGGACCTGGCGAACAGCGTGCGCATCCTGGCCACCCGGCTGCGCGAGATGGGCGTGCGCCCCGGCGACCGGGTCGCCTCCTGCATGCCGAACATCCCGCAGACCGCGATCGCGATGCTGGCCACGACCAGCATCGGGGCGATCTGGACCAGCTGCTCCCCCGACTTCGGCTGGCGCGGGGTGAGCGACAGGTTCGGCCAGCTGGCCCCGAAGGTCCTGCTGTGCGCCGACAGCTACCGGTACAACGGCCAGGACTACGACCGCACCGCCGAGCTCGAGCAGATCATCGCGCGGCTGCCCGGGCTCGAGCACGTGATCGGAGTCCGCGGGCCCCTCGGGGCGGCCGTCCCCGGCGTGCCGGGGGCGGGCCCGGCGCGGACGTGGGCTGAGCTGATCGATCACCCTCCGGTCCCCGCCGAAGGCTTCCGGTTCGAGCAGGTGCCGTTCGGGCACCCGCTGTGGATCTTGTTCTCCTCCGGCACCACCGGGCTGCCCAAGGCCCTCACGCACAGCCACGGCGGCATCCTCATCGAGCAGCTCAAGCTGCTGACGTTCCACAACGACCTGCGCGCGGGGATGCGGATGTTCTTCTACACCACGGCCGGCTGGATGATGTGGAACTTCCTGGTCAGCTCGCTGCTGCTGGGCGTGCGGCCGCTGCTGTACGACGGGCACCCCGGCTACCCGCGCCCGGACGTCCTGTGGGAGATGGCGCAGAACGCCCGCGTGAACTTCTTCGGGGCCAGCCCCGCGTACGTCGACCTGATGTCCAGGGCGGGCCTGGTCCCCGCCGACAAGTACGACCTGTCCGCGCTGTCCGCCATCATGCTGGCCGGCTCGCCCGTTTCCGCGGAAACGGGCGCCTGGTTCTACCGGAACGTCAAGCGTGACCTGTGGCTCCACGTGGGCAGCGGCGGCACCGACGTCTGCAGCGGATTCACGGGCGGCGTGCCCACGCTGCCCGTCTACGCCGGCGAGCATCAGGCGCGCAACCTCGGCGTGGCCGCGTACGCGTTCAACTCCCGGGGCCAGGCGGTCACCGGGGAGGTCGGCGAGATGGTGATCACCCAGCCGATGCCGTCGATGCCGGTCCGGCTGTGGAACGACGAGGACGGCCGGCTCTACCGGCAGACGTACTTCGCCGACTTCCCGGGGGTCTGGCGGCAGGGCGACTTCTTCAAGGTCAACGAGCGCGGCGGCTGCTTCGTGCTCGGCCGCAGCGACGCCACCTTGAACCGGCACGGCATCCGCATCGGCACCGCGGAGATCTACGCGGCGCTCGAGTCGGTCGAGGAGGTCGCCGACGCGCTCATCGTCAACCTCGACCTGCCGGGCGGCGGGTTCTTCATGCCGCTGTTCGTCACGCTGGAGGACGGCGCCGTCCTCGACGACGCGCTGCGGGCCAAGATCGCCGACCGGCTCCGCCGCCAGTACACCGCGCGGCACGTCCCCGACCGGATCATCCAGGTCGCGGCCATCCCGGTGACGCTGACCGGCAAGAAGATGGAGGTGCCCGTCCGCAAGATCCTGCTGGGCACGCCGCCGGACCAGGCCGCCAACCGCAACGCGATGGCCAACCCGGCCTCGCTCGACGCCTTCGCCGAGTACGCGGGCACCCAGGACGACTACCGCCTGGGCTGAACCTCCCAGGCTGGCCGGATCCTAATCCTGGCCCGGCTTGACGTAGCCGAAGAACCCGCGGCGCTTGATGAGCCCGGCGACCTCGGCGGGGACCATCGCCTCCCAGGAGTCGTCCTGCGCGGCGATCCGGCGCAGCACGTCGCGGCTGAAGATAGACAGGAACTCGGGGCGGTAGTTGTCCAGGTGCACGAAGCTGCCCCGGTGATACAGGTAGTCGTACAGCGGCTGGAGCTCGTTCTGGACCTTGATGTTGTCGACCGTCCTGAGCTCGTCATCGGGCGACGGCTTGTGGGGGTAGACGTAGAGCTTCAGGCCGTTCTTGAACAGGCGCCCGAAGCTCTCCAGGATCCCGCCCGGCAGCTGCGCGTGGTTCTTCTCGTCGAACAGGTCGATGAGGCTCGGCACGCCCATGACGATGCCGATCCGCTCCGTGGTCCGTTCCCCGAGGTAGGCGGCCAGCCGGTAGTAGTCGAAGTAGTCGGTGATCAGGACGGTCTCGCCGCAGGCGGCCAGCAGCTCGGCCCGCGCCAGGAAGTCGCGCCGGTCGACCTCCTGCCCGCCGGCGAGCAGGTTCCGCATGGTGATCTCGGTGAGCTGGAGGATCTCCTTGCCGGCCACGGCGGGGTCCTCGGCGAACCTGGCCTTGGCCGTCTCGAGCATGTCGAGGTTCACGTGGGTGGGCGGCCGGAAGCTGCCCCGCTCGACCAGGACCGCCTTCTTGCGCAGCACCTCGCTCGGCTGCAGCACCACGCGGTCGGGGCCGAACATCGCCACGCCGCTCAGCCCGATCTGGACGAGCTTCAGCGCCATCAGCCGGTTGTCCACACCGCGGAATTCGATCCCGCGGAACTGGATCATGTCGATCTCGATACGCCCGACGGTCAGCCCGTCCAGCAGGCTCTCGATCAGCCGCTCGGGCTCGTGGTGCTCGAAGAACGCCCCGTACAGCAGGTTCACCCCGATGATGCCGAGCGCCTCCTGCTGCAGCCACGCCTCGACGTCGAGCATCCGGATGTGCATCACGATCTGGGAAGGCTCGTCGTGCGCCTGGGCCTGGAACTTCACCCCCATCCAGCCGTGGCACTCGTTGCCGCCGCGGAAGCTGCGCGCGACCACGGTGTCGGCGAAGGCGAAGAAGCAGTTCGAGTCGCCGCGCTCGTCGTTGAGCCGCTCGACGTTGAGCTGGAATTCCTTGTCGAGCATGCCCTGCAGCCGGCCCATGGACACGTAGCGATCGGCCTTGCCGTACTCGGCGTCGCTGACCGCCATGTCGTAGGCGGAGATGGACTTGGCGACGGTGCCCGCGGCCCCTCCGACCCGGAAGAACCAGCGGACCACCTCCTGGCCGGCCCCGATCTCCGCGATCGTCCCGTACCAGCGCGGATCCAGGTTGATCCGCAGCGCCTTCTGGTGAGTATCGGACTGATGAGCGCCCGCGATGATCTCGGTCATTCGTCTCCCTGCCGGTCCGGCACTGCCACCCGGTCGCTGGGATTGTACTTTTCCCGCTGTGCCGGCCGCCAGACACGGGCGGGTGAACGGCAGGTTCCCGGCGGCCCGTAACGTTCACGGAACGGTCGCCGCGTAAGGTTCGGCCCATGAGCTTCCGCCTGGGGCCGGCGAGGACCTGGAGAGTCGTCCTCGGCCTCCTGGCGCTGCTGTCCTTCGCCGCCGCCGTCCCGCTGAGCGTGCTGTCAGACCAGGTGGCCAACTTGGTGATAGCGGCGGCGATCGGCGTTCCCAGCGCGGGGATAGGGGTGCTGGTTACCCGGCGCCAGCCGGGCAACCCGCTTGGCTGGCTCTTCCTCGTGAGCGCTGTCTGCCAGTTCATCGGCACCTGCGGCGGAGGCTACGCGCTGCTGGCTTACCATTTCGGGCACCACCTTCCCCTAGCCCCGGTGGCGTTGGCGCTGGACCAGATCTGGGGTCCCAGCCTCGTGGTGTTCGCGGTCTCGATCCTGCTGTTCCCCGACGGCAGGCTCCCATCGCGGTTCTGGCGCTGGCTATTTCGGATCTATGCCGTTGCGTTCGCGACGCTGCTCGTCGCTACGGGCGTAGCGATTGCCCGCGCCCTCGCCGCGCACCCGGTCCGCGTCGACGAAAGCGGCGGGCTGGCGGCCATCGATCATCCGATCGGCTGGTTCAACGCCGTCCAGGGCACGATCATCGTCCTGATACTCGGGCTGTCGCTTTGTTTCATCGTCCGTCAGGGGCTGAGCTGGCGGCATGCCACCGGGGAGCGGCGCCAGCAGCTGAAGTGGCTGGCGAGTGGCGCCCTCGTCAGCATCCTCTGCCTGTTCCTGGCGGGGAGCTCCAGTTCGTCGGGCAACGGCCCCACCCTCTTGGGCGTGATTGAAGGGCTGGCCTGGATAGGCGTCGCCGCGCTGCCAGTGTCGATCGGCGTGGGCATCCTGAAGTACCGGCTGTACGAGATCGACCGGATCATCTCCCGGACACTGGCCTACGCGATCGTGACCGGCCTGCTGGTCGGGGTGTACGCGGGGCTGGTGCTGCTGGCCACCCAGGTGCTCAAGTTCCACGGCACGGTGGCGGTGGCCGGCGCTACCCTGGTGGCGGCCGCGCTGTTCAATCCCGTCCGGCGGCGCGTGCAGCACGCCGTGGACCGGC
>Ga0187814_10000947_pt1 | contig 10723 bp, 9 predicted proteins | sample NC_S_4_FD_132450 | JGI IMG/M metagenome (GOLD analysis project Ga0187814, IMG submission 132450) | Wetland sediment microbial communities from Neuse River Estuary, North Carolina, USA - ASW-S_4 | ecosystem: Environmental > Aquatic > Freshwater > Wetlands > Sediment | place: USA: North Carolina...
CACCGGATGCCGAAGATGGGCGCCTATATAGCCGCCCCAACTCGGCATCCACAGCGGACGGCACGGCGACCCTCCTCACCGGTGCGCCGTCCGGGGCACGATCACCGGGTCTGAGGGCCAATCAGGGCCAATCAGGGCCAACGAGCCTGGGCCGCCCCTGCGGGTCGTTAACCGCCAGCGGCGCCGTCTTGACCCGGGCCACGTACGCGCCGTACTGGCTGCGATGCATGCTGCGAACACTTCTTATATCCCGGGAACGCGGCGCGCCCGCGCGATGTCGTCTGCATCGCGCGGGCGTTCAGCGTTTGGCCGGGTCCGGTCGATCAGCCGGGCGTGCCATCCCAGTGGAAGCCGACGAAGATCAGGCCTTTGGGCTCGAACGTCGGGCCGCTGAGCGAAACCTGACTGATGTTCCCGGTCCATGGGTTTAGCTGACCGAGGTAGTTTGCCGGGAAACCAGGCCCCGGGCAGGTCGCCGGCGCATCGTTGGCGTCACAGGGCGTGACGGCGACGAAGATTGCGCCTGGACCGAACGGCCCGGTGACGACATCGACTGTGTCGGCACTGGCGTCGGTGCCAAAGATGCGGCCGAACGGCGTCCGCGCCCATGCGGTGTCGTCCACCGCGTTCGACAGATGCAAGACGGCCAGGCGGACGCCCCGCGTCTTTGCTGTCTGGTCGCCACGCCCGTCGTGGTGCCGCAGGACGAAGATCTGCTCCTGATCGCCCTGGCTAGTCAGCATGAAGTCACCGGCGAAACGGGGAGCGGAGGCAGGCACCATTTCGTTTGAGTCGGGGTCGGTAAGGGCCAGGTTGGCTACCGTCCCCAGGCCTGGGCCGACGTTGGCGTCGCGAGCCGGAGCCTCGTCATAGAACAGGGGCGAGACCGAGGCGACGCGGGTGGCCCAGTGGAACCTCACCTTGTAGACGGCCGGATAGCTTGGCTGCGGTGCGGGCGTCCCTGTCGTGCCTGGCGCGGAGGCGCTGACCAGTACCTGGCCATGGTAGATCGTGATGGCGTCGGTGCCGCCGAAGTGCGGAAGCGGCTCGTTGTACTGGTAGTGCCGCACCTGGCGGCCGGCCGGAGCGCTCGGCCTGATTGTGTAGATGCTGGAGTTGGCGTCCTCGTTAACGGTGGCGACCACCACGCCACGGTGGGTGTCCGCGGTCAGGCCATCGCACTTGCCGTTAATATCCCACTGACCTAGTACCCGGCCGCTAGCGGTGAACTCCACGATCGTGCTGTCGGTGTTGCCATCGGAACTGGCCTGGCCCTGCGGGCCGACGCCGTTCTGGAACGCGGTGAACAGGCGATGGCCAAGCACCGTGATGTCGTCGGGATCGGCCAGCGGTTCGGATTTGGGCGTCGACGATCCGGCCGGCAGGTACGCGTGGTGCAGGCTCATCCCGTTGAGGATCTGCCGCACCTGGTACTGCTGCGCCGTAACGTGGCGACGGGCAGCTTGACGGCTGACATGTGCGCTGGCAGCGGCAGGCATGGCGAACGCAGGCCCGGCCAGGGCCAGGGTCGCCAGTCCGGCCGACGCCGCAGCGACGACCTTCGCCGTGCGCGAGGCTGTGGGAAGCAAGGCGCCTTCTTTCCTGGGTCGCGATGAAGCGGGACCGGACTCGTTGTACGCCGCAAGGCTGGCGCGGCAGCGAATGCAGCCCGAATGCCAGGTGAACGAGGCACCAAGCCTGTCGGCTTAGGAGAGCACGCGCCGCCGGAAGTTGTGCAGGCCGATGGTCAGGAACGTCGCGCCGAACGCCGCGACGACAGGGTAAATGACGTACAGGTGCATGTGCGGCGCGGTGGTCAGCGCCGCCCGCATTCCCTCGTTGACGTAGATCAGCGGGTTGATCAGCACGATCGTCTGCAGCCAGTGCCATCCGCCGACGGTCACCGGCGCAAGCCTGGTCCAGGAGTAGTAGGTCCCGCCGAGGAAGGTGATCGGCAAGATGATGAACCCGAACATCAGGCCGATGTTCCGCGGCTCGAAGCTGGTGCCGAGCACCAGGCCGAGACCGGCCATCGCAACGCAGGCCAGCGGCACGAACGTCAGTATCAGCAGCCAGTGCAGGGTCAGGTGAGCGTGCACGCCAGGCGCATGTACCACCGAGGCAATCGGCAGCACGATGACCGCCGACAAGACGCCCTGCGCAGCGCCGGAGAGCACCTTGGCGATCGCAACCAGCCAGATCGGGCAGGGCGCCTGTACCCGGTCCTCGATCTCGCGGGTGAAACCGAACTCCTGCGCCATCGCCAGCGCGATGGACTGCACACCCTGGAACATCACCGAGATGCCGACCACGCCGGGGACGAGGATGGTGGCGAACGCGGACTCTGCCATCGGACCATGCCCGCCGATGCCCTGGCCGATCTTGGGGAAAACGTAAAGGAAGACAAAGCACAGCAGGAACGGCTGGATGATGGTGCGGAGCACGAACTCCCAGATGTGCTTGCGCAGCACGACCACGTCACGCAGCATGAGGGCGCCAAGCGCCGTCCAGCTCGCGGCGGCTACCGACCGGGTGGGGCCGCCGCCAATTGCCCGGGCTGGCGCCCGCGGCGTCCCTGCTGCTCGCGGCGTGACGGTGGCCATCAGTCCTCCCTCAGCTCCTTGCCGGTGAGATTGATGAAGACCGTCTCCAGGCTCGGCTCGGCGACCGACAGGTCGACCAGGTTAAACCCATCGCGCTCGGCTGCCAGCACGATCCGCGGGACCAGCCGGTCGCTGCCCTTGACATGCAGCTCAAGCCCGCCCTCCACCTGCCGCGTGCGGGTCACGCCCTCGACGTCGCCGCTGATCAGCCGGGCGAGCTGGCCGGTATCGCCTGCCGTCTTGACGGTGACCACCGTGTCGGCGCCCACGCTCAGCTTCAGTGCGGCGGGAGTGTCCAAGGCTAGGATCTTGCCATGGTCCATGATGGCGACCCGGTCGCAGAGCTGATCGGCTTCTTCCATGTAGTGGGTGGTCAGCAGGATCGTCTGGCCAGCGTTGTGCAGTTCACCGAGTAGGTCCCACAGCGCCAGCCTGCTCTGCGGATCGAGGCCGGCGGTCGGCTCGTCCAGGAACAGCACCGAGGGCCGGTGAAAGATCGCCCGCGCCACCATCAGCCGCTGCGCCATCCCGCCGGACAGCGCGTATACCGAGGCCTTGGCCCACCTGGACAGCTGGAACTGCTCGAGTAGCTCATCGGCCGTTCGCCTGGACTCGCGCGCACCGATGCCGAACAGCCGGCCATGAAAGTACAGGTTCTCCCAGACCGTGAGCTGGCGATCCAGCGTGTTCTGCTGTGACACGATGCCGCTTAGCTGCTTGGCTAGCGCCGGATGCACGGCGACGTCTATCCCGCCCAGCAGCGCGCGGCCAGATGTCGGCACCACCCTGGTGGTCAGAATCCCCGCCGTCGTGGTCTTGCCGGCGCCGTTCGGTCCGAGCAGGCCAAAGATCTCGCCCGCCTCGACGTCCAGGTTCAGCTTGTCTACCGCGGCGAAGTCTGTGCCGGGATAGACCTTTGTGAGCTCCTCGGTGTGGATGACCGCGGCTGGCCGGCCATCGGCGAGGCTGGTCGCGCCCCCAGGCGCCGGTGCAGTGCTGATGGCACAACCTTCCTTCGTGACCGCAAAACACCCGCCGTGCCCGCCCTTTGATCATGTTACTGTCCCGGACACCCGCACCGGCGGCATGGCTAACCCTGCCTGCTCGTCGAAGGCCGTGATGCGGCAGCGTGTCCAAGGAGAGCATCGCGATGGCAACCGGCTGCACCGGCAAGCGAGGCCTGACATTGATCGAGCCCGACCCCGCCAGTGGCCGGCGGAAGATCGCCAGGCTCACCCCGAACGGCGCGCGGGGCCACCGCCGACTGCATGGAACTGCTCCGTTCCATCGACGACCGCTGGCGGGCCTGGCGGGCCTGGCCGCGGCAGCTGCTGACAGATGGCAGGATCGAGTACGTGCGATTTGTCTCAGCGCGACCGTGGGGGCGGTCATCAGCCAGGTCATCTGTCGGGACCCGTGTCCGGCAGTCCGTGTGCTACCGGGCGACGGCCGCGCTGCTGATGACCGCGGTGATCGCGCTGGCGGCCGGGTGTTCGTCTGGCTCTAGCAACAGCCGGGCCGCTGGCAGCGGCACCTCTGGCAGCGAGGCCTCCGGTGGCAAGGAGGAGACGGCTCAGCAGCGGCTCGCAGCGGCAAACCCGAACCTGGATCCAGGCTCGCCACTAGGCGGCATCGCCGCGCCCGATTTCCGGCTGACCAACCAGTTCGGCCAGCAGATCTCGCTCAGCGCGTTCCGCGGCAAGATAGTGATCCTGGCCTTTACCGACTCTGAGTGCACCACCGTCTGCCCGCTCACCACGCAGGCGATGCTGGTCGCCAAGCAGCTTCTCGGCCCAGCCGGCAGCCAGGTCCAGTTGCTCGGCGTCGACGCCAACCCGACCGCTAACTCGGTCTCTGATGTGCTGTCTTACTCGCGGTCGCACGGCCTGGTCAATCAGTGGGATTTCCTGACCGGGCCGCTGCCCGAGCTGAAGGCGGTGTGGAAGTCCTACGACATCTACGTACAGATCGAGAAGGGGCAAGTCGACCACACCCCGGCACTGTTCATCATCGACAGCAGCGGCCGCGAACGAAAGGTGTACCTGACAACCATGGCCTATGCGAGCATCGGCCAGGCGGCGCAGATCATGGCGCAAGAGGCGGCGAGCCTGCTGCCCGGTCATCCGGCGCTGACAACCATGCGCTCGCTTGCCTACATCTCGGGGCTCACGCCCAGGGCCCAGGTCAGGCTGTCGACACTCCCGTCGGGCTCGGTCACGCTCGGTCCCGGCCGTCCGCACCTGGTGATGTTCTTCGCTACCTGGTTGGACGAAACATCAGACCTGCGAGCGAGGCTGCTTGACCTGCGCCAGTACGCGCAGACCGCCGAGCGAGCCGGGCTGCCCGCTCTGGTAGCCGTCGACGAGGAAGCGGCCGAGCCATCGCAGGCGACGGTGCGGGCGTACATCGCCGGTCTGGGTGGCCCGCTTGGGTATCCAGTGGCGCTTGATCCAACCGGCAGGCTTGCGGACGGATACGGCGTCCAGGATCAGCCGTGGTTCGTGCTCACCTCAGCCTCGGGAAAGATCATCTGGAAGCATGACGGCTGGTTGCCAGACAGTCAGCTGATTGCGGCGGTCCGCAAGGCGGTCGGCTAGCTGGCACGGACGGCATTGACCTCGGCCGTAACCCGCGCCGCCCTTCCGCCTAGCGTGCGAAAGACGTACTATCTCAACAAATGGCTGAGTGGTGGTCCATCGAGGTGCTGCACGGAGAGTTCTCGGCTTTCCAGTGGCAGCAAGCACATGACTCAGAACTGATCGAGGCCGCACTCACCAATCGCGCGCTCGACGGGACGTGGCACGCGGACAACTGGGGTGTCGCCTTCGAGGTGTGCTTTAACTCCGCCGAGGAGTGGGAGGCCTTCCGGGCCCTGCCAATCGTGCGCGCTGCCCTGGACGCCGTGCCCGACCCGGTCAACGGGCTGCTCATCTATCGCGGTCGCGGCGGCACGTCGGCGTCCGGCAAGCCGCGCCGCCCACGCCCGGCGCCGAGTGCCAGTGCGGTGGCGTTGCCCGAGCCTGAGACCGAACGCCTGCTGGACCTGACCGGCATTGCGCCGCCGGAGTTCGTCCCGGCCGGGCCACTCGTGCTCACCTGGTAAGCAACTGGACCCGGTAAGCAACTGGACGCGGGGCGCGGCGAGAGCATGGCTGCCGGCAGCTCCGCCGATCACCGTGCTAGCTCCTGGCTTGGTCCGCGGCTAACCGCGCCCCGGCCGAGCCCTCGGTGTCATGCCGCGGCCGGTACCAGATGGACGGGCAGCCCTCGGTCCGGCAGCGGACCCACAGATGACCGAGCAAGTCGCGGGAGAGCGCGCTCGGGCAGTCACATGGCATCCAGCCGACCGTCACCCGCCCCGGACCCCACGGGTGCCCGGCAGGGCACTGCAGCGGATAGCACCACCAGTCCGGACGGGAGATTGCGCTCATCTCTCAAGTAGAACACATATTCGAGCACGCTGGCTGCTCCGCGGTCGGCGTCGCTAACCGGGACGGGCCGGACCTGGCCGCTGAGCCCTCGACAACTCGGGCCGGCGGCGGCAAGGATCTGACCAGGGAAACCCGATCCGCCCCAACCTAGTGGTGGCTAAATGCGACTTTCCACGGCTTTAGTTACATCGACCACCGCCGTTCTCGCTCTCGGCGGCGCACTAGCGCCGACTGCGCTGGCAGCTACGGCGGCAGCATCTACAGCGGCGACGCCTGCCGGGCTTGCCGCCGGCACCGGCACGAAGCCCGCGGCATCGAGCACGCCGCCGCTAATCGCTGTGGTGACGAACCTGACCACCAGGCCGCCCTACGACCACCTGCTGGTCAAGGAAGGCAAGCTGTCTGCTAGCTGGATCAACGAGCACAGCAACGTCGCGCAGGTCGCCGTCGCCAGCGACCCGGTGCACGGGCCGCTCATCGCGGCGCTGACCCAGGACGGCACGCTGCTGGTCAAGGAGGGCAAGCTGACCGCCAAGTGGCACACCGAGTACAGCGGCGTGTCGAAGGTTGCCGTGGCCAGTGACCCGACGAATGGGCCACTCATCGCCCTGGTCACCACTAAGGGTGAGGTGCTGGCCAAGGAAGGCAGCCTGTCGGCCCCATGGACCAGGGAGCACAGCGGGGTTTCCGGGGTTGCCAGCGAGACCACGATCGCCGTAGCCAGCGACCCTACGCACGGACCGCTGATCGCGATAGCGACCAGCACCGGCAAGGTCCTGGTCAAGGAGGGCAGCCTGTCCGTCGGCTGGACCACCGAGTACAGCGGTGCCTATCAGGTCGCCGTAGCCAGTGACACCAAGCACGGGCCGCTGATCGCAGCCCTGACCAACAAGGGCGAGCTACTGGTAAAGCAGGGCACGCTGACCGCGTCGTGGCACCACGAGCACGGCGGCGTGGGCAGCATGGCCGTAGCCACGGACCCTACGCACGGGCCGCTGATCGCCATCGTGCTTTTCCAGCCCGACAACTCCCTGGGCGACCTGCTTGTCAAGGAAGGCACGCTGGCCGCGCCCTGGCATCACGAGCACATCGAGGTATCAGACACCTCGGTGGCCAGTGATCCGTCGCTCGGGCCCCTGATAGGGCTGACGACCTACCTCAGCCAGGCGCTGGTCAAGGAGGGCAAGCTCAACGCGGGCTGGCACGACGAGCACGCCAAGACGTCACAGATCGCAGTGGCCGGGTAGCCGAACCTGACCGGCCAGCGGCCCGGCCGGCTGGCACACTACCGAACATGCAGACGACGGTCATCGATCATCCGCTGGTCGCGCATAAGCTCACCGCGCTGCGCGACACCCGCACCGACACGCCGACGTTCCGCCGGCTCGCCGACGAGCTTGTCACGCTGCTCGGCTACGAGGCCACCCGGCACATCAAGGTCGAGCCGGTTACGGTTCAAACACCGGTCGCTGCCGCGGACGGCGTGAAACTCGCCAGGCCGATGCCGCTTGTCGTCCCGATCATGCGGGCAGGCATTGGCATGCTGGACGGCATGGCCGCGTTGCTGCCGAGGGCCGACATCGGCTTCGTCGGCCTGGCCAGGGATGAGGAGACCCTCGTCGCGACGACCTATGCCGTGCGGCTGCCGGCCGACTTGAGCGGCCGGGACACCTTCATCCTCGACCCGATGCTGGCGACCGGCGGCTCGCTGCAGACAGTCATCGACATGCTGATCAGCCGGGGAGCGGCAAGCGTCACCGCTATCTGCCTGCTGGCCGCGCCCGAGGGCCTGGCCAGACTTGAGGCTGCTTTCCCTGAGGCCGGTCCGGCCGCAGTGCGAGTCGTGACCGCCGCCGTCGACACCAGGCTGAACGAGAAGGGCTACATAGTGCCGGGGCTCGGCGATGCCGGCGACCGACTGTTTGGCACCATCTGAGCATGCCGGTGCGCGGCTAGGACCTGGAGCGTGCAAACCCGTAGGCTGCCAGCGTGAGCGAGCCGCGCCAGGCGGAATCGGTTGCAGCGCGGCTTAGGTTACTGCGCAGCACCCTCGGGCTCAGCCAGGAGCAGCTGGCCCGCCGCCTTGGCGTGTCCTTCGCCACGGTCAACCGTTGGGAGTCGGGGCGGACACCGTCGGCGAGGGCGGCGGTGGCACTGGCCGAACTCGAGGCCGAGCTAGCCAACGGCGGCACTGCGGCAAGCCGGCATGCTTCGCTCCCGGTCGCGCAGTCCAGCTTCGTCGGCCGCGAGCGCGAGCTCGGCGAACTGGCGGCGCTGCTCGCCAGATCCCGGCTGGTGACCCTCATCGGGCCGGGAGGCGCGGGCAAGACCCGGCTCGCCATCGAAGTCTTGCGCCGGAACTTCGCCGATGCCGGCATCGTCTTCGTGCCGCTGGAATCGATCAGGTTCCCCCGGTCGCTGGCCTCGGCGCTCGCCTCGCGGCTGCAGGTGCACGACCAGCCGGGCATGACGCTGCGCCAGTCTCTGCTCGCGGCACTCGCTGCCACGCCGCCCATCCTGCTGCTCGACGGTGCCGAGCGGCTGGCCGAGGAGGTTGCGGAACTCACCGGCGAGCTGCTCGCGGCGGTGCCCGGCCTGCGGTTCGTTGTTACCAGCCGGGTCGTGCTCGGCGTCCCGGGCGAAGTGTGCTGGACGGTGCCTCCGCTCGAATGCCCGTCCGTGGCTGCCGGCGCATCCGACATCGCTGCATCTGACGCCGTGCGGCTGTTCATCGCCAGGGCAAGTGAGCGGTTGCCGGGCTTCCGCGCGGCCGATGTAGCGCCGCACGCGGTCGCCGAGCTATGCCGCCGCCTGGACGGACTGCCGCTGGCGATCGAGCTGATTGCCGGCTGGGTCGGCACGCTGTCGATCAGGGAGATCTTGCAGCAGCGCGCCGTACTGCTCGAATCCGAGCCTGCGTCGCCTGGCCAGCGTGGCGGCCGCAGGCTGGCCGACGTCTTGCAGGTCAGCTACGACCTGCTCGACCCGGTGCAGCAGGAAAGGCTTTCAATGCTCAGCGTGTTCGCCGGCTCGTTCGCGATCAGCGACGTCCAGGCGGTACTGGAGATCGACGGGCCGACCGCGGCCATCACCACGCGGCTGCTTGTCGATTCATCCTGGCTCGTTGTGACGCATGGCAGCGCGCAGAACCTGTTCGGCATGCTCGAGACGATCAGGACCTTCGCCGTGCTGCAGCTAGAAAAGTCGCAGGACGCCCAGGCGGTCCGGCGCCGTCACGCGCTTCACTTCGGCAGCCTGGCCGTAGGCAGCGAACTTGGACTGGCCGGGCCGGACGCTGCGGAGTGGGTCAGCCGGCTTGAGGCCGCGGTCCCCGACCTGCACGCGGCGCTGGATTGGGCCGCCGATAATGGCGAAATCGACCTGGGCCTCGACACCAGCGCGGCGCTCTGGCGCTGGTGGCTGTTCAGCGGCGGGCTCGGCATAGGCCGAAGCTGGCTGGCGAGGTTCCTGGCGCTGGCTGGCGAACGCGGCGACGAGCTGGCTGGCCGGGCACACTGCTCGGTCGCCGTGCTAGCCGCCGAAAATGGCGACTACGCCGAGGCAGTGCGCCATGCCGAGCTCGCGATGAACATTTTCCGGCAGCTTGAGCTGACCGAGCGCATGGCGTTTGCCGCCACCGTGCTCGGTTCGGCATACCGCTACCTGGGCCAGCGCCCGAACGCGCGGGAAAGCTTCCAGACAGCGATGAACCTGCGGGCCGATCTCGGCGATCGCCGCGGCGTTTCCGTCGCGATCAACAACATGGCTTTGCTCGAGCTAGACGACGGCAAGCTGGAGCGGGCACGTGAGCTGTTCGAGCAGTCCCTCGCCATCAAGCGCCAGCTCGGCGAGCAGCGGTCGATCGCCATCGGGCTGCTGAACCTGGCGGAGGTACTGATCAAGACCGGCCAGTGGGAGGCCGCCGATACCGTGCTGGCCGAAGGCGCGGGCATGGCGGCAGGCAACCCTCAGCTCATCGGCACCATCCGCTGCAATCAGGGCACGATCGCGGCGCACCGGCAGGACTGGGCCGGTGCCGCCGAGCATTTCCGGGCGGCCCTGACCGCGTCGCAGGCCGGCGGCCATCCGCACGATGTCGTGGAGGCTCTCATCGGCCTCGGCCGGGTGTGTTATCAGAGCGGCGAGCCCGGCCAGGCGATGCGGCACCTGAGCGAGGCCGAGGCCCTGGCGAAGCAGATCGGCAATCCGCAGCGGATCAGCGAGGCGCAGGCTGCGCTGGCTGAGGTCGCGGACTCCAAGCCAGGCAGGCCGCGCGCCGCCGGACCGCAGCCAGGCGGGCTAACCGGCCGTCAGGCCGAGGTACTGCGGCTGCTGGCTGCCGGGCTGAGCAACAAGCAGATCGCGGCCGAGCTGTACCTGAGCGCCGCGACGGTGGAACGGCACCTGGCGACGATCTACCGAAGGCTCGGATTGTCCGGCCGGGTGGAGGCGACCAGGTTCGCGGTCGAGCACGGCCTCGCCGATCCCCGGGCCAAAGGCCGCTAGCAGCCGGTGTTATAGCGCGCTACACGCCGGCGGGTGATATCGCCGAGTATGCCGCCACACCGTTCCCTGAAAAGGGCTTTTAGCCTTTTTGCCCGGCGAGCGAATTACATGGTCGCCATGATTCGGCCGAGCCTCATGCCCAGATAAAACAAACATCAACGCCTTTCCAGGGAACGCGGCAGG
>Ga0187814_10000948_pt1 | contig 10715 bp, 9 predicted proteins | sample NC_S_4_FD_132450 | JGI IMG/M metagenome (GOLD analysis project Ga0187814, IMG submission 132450) | Wetland sediment microbial communities from Neuse River Estuary, North Carolina, USA - ASW-S_4 | ecosystem: Environmental > Aquatic > Freshwater > Wetlands > Sediment | place: USA: North Carolina...
TCATCTGTGGGAGATCGAGGACAAGAGTTAGGCAGCCTGCCGGGGCTTTAAAGGATTGCCGAGGTGGGCCGACCGTTTGCTAGCCTGACAGCATGCTGCGCGCAGGAATGACGACGACGCCGGAGTACGTCCCGGCGCGCTGACCGTTGTACTTTGCCGAAGCCCCGGGGCGAGTGCCCTGGGGCTTCGGCGTTCCCTCGGTCGCTCGCCCGTGGCAGCGAGGAGACCGTAATGCATGACCATCGCAAGCTCGGCCGCGAGCTTGGCATATTCGACACCGATCCGCTGATCGGTTCCGGGCTGCCGTACTGGCTGCCGGCTGGCGCAGCCGTCCGGCACGCGCTCGAGGAGTACGTGCGGGAGCTGGAGCGGAAGGCCGGCTACCAGCACGTCTACTCGCCCGTTCTTGGCAAGCGCGAGCTGTACGAGATCTCCGGGCACTGGTCACATTACCGCGACGGCATGTACCCGCCGATGTCCGTGGGCGCCGGCCCCGGCGGCACCGAGCAACTGGTGCTGCGGCCAAGCCTGTGCCCGCATCATGCGCTGATTTACGCCTCGCGGGGCCGAAGCTACCGCGAGCTGCCGTTGCGGATGGCGGAGCTAGGCGGCCAGTACAGGTCCGAGCTGTCCGGCGTGCTTGGCGGCCTGACCCGGGTGCGCGCGATGCAGCTCAATGACGCGCATATCTTCTGCACCCTGGATCAAGTGGCCGGCGAGGCGGCAGCCGCGCTCGGCCTGATCAAGCAGTCCTACCGGGCACTCGGCATCGAGCCCGCCCGGTACCGGCTCTCGCTGGCCGGCGGCTCCGGCAAGTACGTCGGCAGCCGGCAGATGTGGGACCAGGCAGCCGACATACTGACCGAGGTGCTGGTGAGCTCTGGCATCGAATTCGAAGCCGAGGAGGGCGAGGCGGCGTTCTACGGCCCGAAGATCGACGTCCAGGTGGCCGACAGTGCCGAGCGGGAGGCCAGCCTGTCGACCGTTCAGGTGGACTTCTATCAGCCGGAGCGGTTCGGCCTTGAGTACATTGGCGCCGATGGAGGCAAGCACCGGCCGGTGATGGTGCACCGCAGCATCATCGGCACCGCCGAGCGTGCGGTCGCCCACCTGATCGACACCCATGGCGGCGCCTTCCCGCCCTGGCTCGCCCCCGTGCAGCTCGTTGTGCTGCCTATCACCGATACCGAGCTCCCGCCAGCCGAGGAGTTCGCCCAGCAGGCAATCGACCAAGGCCTTCGCGCCGAGCTGGTCGGCCCCGAGCTCGGCAGTCTAGCCGCCCGCATCCGCTCGAATCGCCTGGTGCCCTACCAGGCCATCATCGGCCCAGCCGAAGCGGCTGTGCGGGACGTTTCCCTGCGCCTGCGAGACGGCCGCAAGTTGCCCGCGATGCCGTCCGCTGAGGTGCTGTGCAAGATCCGCAGCCAGGTGCAGGCGTATAGCGCGCAGTTGCTGGCGAGCTGATCTGTCGGTGGCTAGGCCGGCCCGGTCGTCCCGTTTCCGTTTGGGCCGAGCGCGGTCTGGCCTAGCCTGCTGCGCCCACGACGACTGGAGTCTTGTCCCGTGACCGCCAGTACTCCTGGCCGGCCTCGGGCAGCAGGTGGATCGGGTCGTAGTACTCGTACTCGCGCTGCAGCGCGAACTCGTCGTCGAGTTCCACGCCGGTCCGGTAGTTCTTGGTCCAGTACGAGATGCCCAGCTTCCGGTCGTAGCGGGCGACCTGGTGCACCCAGCGCTTGCCGACATACGGCACGTCGCAGATGAACCGCGGAGTGGCGAAGCCTGGCAGATAGCCCATGATGTCGTGCTGGAGCCGCTGCGCCTCGGCCAGCGACAGCCGCCAGTGCTCGCTATTGGGGATCATGTCGCACATGTAGAAGTAGTACGGCATGATCTTGGCGTCATCGAGCAGGGCGAAGCACAGGTCAAGCAGCTGCTCGGCCCGGTCGTTCGTGCCGCGCAGCAGCACGCCCTGATTCCGGACGTCCCGGATGCCGGTCTCCAGCATGGCCTTGGCTGCCTGAGCGACCAGCGGAGTGACCGACTGAGCGGAGTTCACGTGCGTGTGGATCGCGATGCTGACGTCCCGCTGCTTGGCGGCCTTCGCAAGCCGCTCCATCCCGGCGCGGACCTCGTCGGTCAGCCAGTACTGCGGCAGCCCCATCAGCGCCTTGGTAGCTAGCCGGATGTCCCGGATGCTGCTGATCTCGAGCAGCCCGGCGACGAACGACTCGAGCCGCGGCCACGGCAGGTTGGCGACGTCGCCACCGGAGACCACCACGTCGCGGACGCCGGGGTTGGACCGCAGGTATTGCATCATGGCGTCAAGCCGCTGGTCGCGGCCCAGCTCGAACTTATGCTTGTCCACCACCGGGGTCGGGTTGCCGACCAGGTCCATCCGGGTGCAGTGGCCGCAGTACTGCGGGCAGGTGGGCAGCAGCTCGGCCAGCACCTTGGTCGGGTAGCGGTGGGTAAGGCCCTCAACCGCCCACATTTCCGCCTCGTGCAGCGAGTCGCGCGAAGCCTGCGGGTGCGACGGCCAGTCGGTCCTGCGGTCGCTGAAGACCGGGATCATGTACCGGCGGACCGGGTCGGCGTAGAAGGCCTCGGTAAAGCCCGGATCCGCGGGGGAGAGCCCCGGCACCATCGTGTTGATCATCTGCGGCGGCACCAGCATCGACATGGTGGCTCGCTCAGCCTGATCGCGCTGCAAATCGGCGTAGAACGCGTCGCTGAGCCCGTCGCCGACTACCTGCCGGAGCTGGCGGATGTTCTTGACGCAGTGCACTCGCTGCCACTGCGAGGAGGCCCACTCCTGTTGCGTCACCGTGGCCCAGCCTGGAAGGCGCTGCCAGTCCGGCTCAACGAGCTCGGTGTGCCGATAGACATACGGCTGATCGATCATTGCAGCACCTGCCCTCGTTGGTGGTTGCCAGAGCCAGGACGATAGCTCGCCGTGAGCGCAGGCTACGCAAGAACATCCTGTCTGTATAGTTTGAGACGACAAATTCTACTGAATCTTTGGCCAGTTCATCCCGGAGGACCTGCCCGTGACCAGCACGCCGCTCGATCAGCATCCTGGCTCGCCGCTCGGCCTGCACCGGGTGCTGGAGCCGGCCGGTGTCCTGCCGCAGGCAGCGTGGCGGCTTGACACCAGGCCGGAGATCTGGCCGGACGAGGTGCGGGTGGGGGTGCAACGGCTGAACCTGGACGCCGCCTCGTTCCGCCAGCTGCACGAGGCGAACGATGGCGACCCGGAGAAGATCAGGGCCACGGTGCTGGAGATCGTCGCCAGCCGCGGCAAGATGCAAAATCCGGTGACCGGCTCCGGCGGCATGCTGACCGGCGTGGTCGAGGAGGCTGGCCCGGGCTCCCCGCTCGGCCTCGAGCCGGGCGACAGGATCGCGACGCTGGTCTCGCTCAGCCTGACCCCGCTAGTACTGACCGACGGACTGGCCGACTGGGATGGCAGGTCGGAGCAGGTGCCGTGCCGGGGCCACGCGATCCTGTTCGGCCGGTCGATCGCTGCCAAGCTGCCCGACGACATGCCAGCCGAGCTGGCCTTGTCGGTGCTGGACGTATGCGGCGCGCCGGCCCTGACGTACCGGGTGGTAAGCGCGGCGGAAGAGCCGGTCGTGGCGATCATCGGTGCTGCCGGCAAGAGTGGCTCGCTGTCGGCGGCCGCGGCACGCCGCGCCGGTGCCAGCAAGATCATCGGAGTGGTACCGCATGACGCCGAGGCAGCGATCCTGCGGGAAGCCACAGCCGGGAACGGCCACGGCCGCCTGGTTGACGAGGTCGTGATCGCCGACGCCCGCGATCCGGTCGGCGTGTCCGCCGCGATCGAGCAGGCGGGCGGACCTGCCGACGTGACTGTCGTCTGCGTAGACGTGCCTGGCTGCGAGGGGGGCGCGATCCTGTCCACGGCGCAGGGCGGCACGGTGATCTTCTTCTCGATGGCGACGTCGTTCACCGCGGCAGCGCTTGGCGCGGAAGGTGTCGCCGCAGATGTCACGATGCTCGTCGGCAACGGGTATGTTCCTGGCCACGCGCAACTGGCGATCGACCTGATCCGCGACGAACCCGGCGTTCGGGCCATCTTCCAGCGCCGTATCGACGAGCACTCGGAGTAAGCGATGAAGACCCGACTGAACCTCGATCCAAACGTTGTCCAGGTTGCCCGCGACCTTGCCCGAGAGGCAGGCCAGCCCATTGTGGAGATGGCGCGGACCCACACGACGGTCTCGGTCGAGCGCGCGGTGCTACGGCTTGCCGGGCTGCAGGGCGCCGACGCCGATGGCATGCCGTGGGTCAACCGGCTGGTCGATGGGGTGCGGGAAACTACCGGCCTCGAGCATGGCGTGGCCCTGCCTGCCTGGGACGCATTGCGCACCGGCGGATACCCCGACCTGGCAGCCCTGGCTGACGCAGCGGCGCGCGGCCAGGCCAGGTTCAGGATCCCGGTCGGCGAGGACGAGCGGGCAGCGAGGGCGGCAGCCTCGGCGGCACTGGCGACAGGCATCGGCCGGATCGACGCCAACCGGGCGCAGCGCCAGAAGATGATCGAGCAGACTGCCCAGCCGCCGATGCCGTGGATCTACCTGATCGTCGCTACCGGCGACATCTACGAGGACATCCCGCAGGCCCAGGCCGCAGCGCGGGAAGGTGCCGACGTTATCGCGGTGATCCGCTCGACCGGTCAGTCGCTGCTCGACTATGTGCCTGAGGGTGCCACCCGCGAGGGCTTCGCCGGTACCTACGCCACCCAGGAGAACTTCCGGCTGATGCGAGCCGCGCTCGATGAGACATCGCGCGAGCTCGGCCGCTACGTCCGGCTGACCAACTACGCCTCCGGCCTGTGCATGCCGGAGATCGCCTCGCTGGCCGGGCTCGAGCGGCTGGACATGATGCTGAACGACTGCATGTACGGCATCATCTTCCGTGACATCAACCCCCGCCGGACCTTCATCGACCAGCGGTTCTCCCGGCAGATCCACGCCCGTGCCGGGATCATCATCAATACCGGCGAGGACAATTACCTGACCACCGCCGACGCGGTCGACGCCGCGCACACCGTGGTGGTCAGCCAGCTGATGAACGAGTTCTTCGGCCAGGAGGCCGGGCTGGCCGACAGCCAGCTCGGGCTTGGCCACGCGTTCGAGATCAACCCGGCGGTACCGGACTCATTCCTGCTCGAGCTGGCGCACGCACAGCTGGTCCGCGAGCTGTTCCCGGACGCCCCGCTGAAGTACATGCCGCCGACCAAGCACATGACCGGCAACGTGTTCGCCGGCTACCTGCTTGACGCGTTCTTCAACCTGTGCGGCGTCATGACCGACCAGTCGATACTGCTCATCGGCATGATGACCGAGGGAATACACACCCCGTTCCTGTCCGATCGTGATCTTGCCCTGGAAAACGTGCGCTACGTGCGGGATGCGGCAGGCCGGCTGGGCGAGAGCTTTGTCCCCGCGCCGGGCGGCTTCATCGAGCGGCGGGCGCACGAGGTCCTCGGCGAATCGGTTGCGCTGCTGCGCCGGATCCGCGACGAGGGACTGCTGAACGCGATCGCCGACGGGACGTTTGGCATCACCAAGCGGCCGGCCGATGGCGGGCGCGGCCTGGAGGGCGTCATCAGCCGGGCCGATGGCTATTTCAACCCCGCCTCCGACATTCTTGAAGACGGGGAACGGGGCATTCCGGCGGACACCGCTCCGTCGCTGACTGGGACGGGAGCGCGGCAGTGATCGGCAACATCGTGCGGCCGTACGGAGACACCACCGGCGACGGGCGGGTGCAAGTCTCGTTCACGCTGCCGGTGCCGTTCGGCACGCCCACCGAGCAGGCACGGGCCGAGGGCGCCGCCATGCAGCTTGCCGCGAAGATGGGGCTCGAGCCGGCCATGGTGGTGCACGCCAAGGGCATGGGCCCCGACTTCACCTTCTTCATCGTCTACGGGCGGGTGTCGCACCTGGTCGACATGTCAAAGGTGACGGTGGCCGAGCGCGAGTTCCCGCTGCTGTCATCCGCCGAGGTGAACCTGCGGATCCGGACCGGGCTCGGCCGCAGGCTCGTGGTCGTCGGCGCGTGCATCGGCACCGATGCGCACACCGTCGGCATCGACGCGATACTCAACGTGAAGGGCCACTCGGGGGAGAAGGGCCTTGAGTACTACCGGGAGATCCGAGTCGTTAACCTGGGCTCCCAGGTTGAGGTGCCCGCCCTGGTCGCCAGGGCGAAGGCAGAGGGCGCTGATGCCGTCCTGGTCAGCCAGGTGGTCACCCAGCGGGACGCGCACATCTCGAATGCGCGCGAGATGGCGGCGGCATTCGAGGCGGCGGGACCGGGACGTCCGCTGCTTGTGGTCGGCGGGCCGCGGTTCGACCCGGCGATGGCGGCCAGCCTGGGCGTGGACAAGATCTTCGGCAAGGGCACCACGCCGCGCGAGGTCGCCAGTTACCTTGCCTACGCTCTCGCCCCGGAGGGCAGCGGGGGAGTCGCCGCATGAGCCAGGACCCGCGGCTTGGGCTGACCGTCACGCACCGCAGGTACGTGCCGTACAGCCACGCCCACTACGGCGGCAACCTGGTCGATGGCGCGTATGTGCTCGGCCTGTTCGGCGACGTGGCGACCGAGGCGTGCATCCGCACCGATGGCGATGAGGGGCTATTCGCTTCGTACTCCGACGTGCAGTTCCGGGCGCCCGTGCGGGCGGGCGACGTGCTCGAGGTGTCGGCCACGATCACGCGCGTAGGCCGGCGCAGCCGTGAGCTGTCCTTCGAAGCCGGCGTCGTCTGCCGGGCTCAGCCCGAGCGAGGGCCGTCTGCGGCCAGCGTGCTGGCCGAGCCGGTGATCGCGGTAACGGCGACCGGGACCGTGGTCGTCCCGCCCGCATAGCGTCAACGGTCAGCGAAGTGTGCCTCGCCGCCGGAGTAGCTGTAGATCTCCGTGCCGTCGATCAGCGCGTGCTCGACCCGGCTCAGCACGTCGAGTGGGTCGCCTGACCAGATGGCCAGGTCGGCATCCTTGCCAACCTCGATGGAGCCGAGCCTGGCATCGATGCCGATGATGCGCGCCGGGTTGATGGTCAGCGCCCGCAGTGCGGTCTCCCGGTCAAGGCCGTGCTTCACCGAGAGCGCTGCCTGGTGCGCCAGGAAGTTGATCGGCACAACCGGGTGGTCGGTGGTAATGGCGATCGTGACGCCTGCTTCGGCCAGCTTGCCGGGATTGGCCAGCGACCGGTTGCGCAGCTCGACTTTGGACCTGCTCGTCAGCAACGGCCCGATGACCACCGGGATGTTCTTGGCGGCGAGGATGTCGCTGAGCAGGTGCGCCTCGGTGCCGTGATCGATGACCAGGTCGTAGCCGAACTCCTCGGCGATGCGGATCGCAGTGGCTATGTCATCTGCCCGGTGGCAATGCTGGCGCCAGGGGATCTCCCGCCGCAGCACCCTGCCTAGGGCTTCGAGCTTGAGGTCGCGATCTACGGGCTTGCGTTCGGCCTCCGGCTTTTGCTGCTCGGCGTCGAGCCGCTGCAGGTAGTTGGCCGCATCAACGAACGCGCCGCGGATGACAGCGGCCGTGCCGAGGCGCGTGCTCGGCGTCTTCTTCTGCTCGCCGTAGACGCGCTTAGGGTTTTCACCCAGCGCGGACTTCATCCCTGCCGGTGCACGCAGCAGCATCTCGTCAACCGTCCGGCCCCAGCACTTAAGCGCGGCTGTCTGTCCGCCGATCGGGTTCCCCGAGCCCGGGTTGACGTTCACTGCCAGCACGCCGCCCGATATCGCGTCGCGGAAGCCGAGGTCGGCTGGGTTAATGGCGTCAAGCGCGCGCACATGCGCGGTGACCGGCTCAGTCATCTCGTTGGTGTCATGGCCGGCCCAGCCTTCGCCCTCCTCGTGCACGCCCACATGGCCGTGGGCCTCGATGAATCCCGGCAGCACCCAGCCGCCATCCGCATCGATTACCTGGCACTCATCGGGGATGGCCAGGTTGCGACCAACCGCCGCGATCTTTCCGTCCGCAATCAGAACCGTCCCGCCGTCCACGGGCTCGCCGCTGACCGGCACCACGCGGCCTTTGACAATCGCCACCGCACCGCCCGCCATATGTACTCCTTACCGCGTTGGTAGCTACCGGGCCGACCTGGAGTCTGTATGGGTAAGTTTGGCGCATGCGCTTCGCCTTCAAGACTTCACCGCAGAACACAACCTGGGACGCCATGCTCGAAGTGTGGCGGGCGGCCGATGACATCGAGGTGTTCGAGTCCGGCTGGACGTTCGATCATTTCTATCCGATCCATACCGCCGACCCGGCCGGCCCGTGCATGGAGGGCTGGATCACGCTGACCGCGTTAGCGCAGGCAACGCGCCGGCTGCGGATGGGCACGCTGGTGACCGGCATGCACTACCGGCATCCCGCGGTGCTTGCCAACATGGCGGCCACGCTCGACATAGTCTCCGGCGGCCGGCTGGAACTGGGCATCGGGGCAGGCTGGAACGAGCAGGAGTCTGGCGCCTACGGCATCGAGCTCGGCACCCCGAAGCAGCGCAGCGACCGGTTCGAGGAAGCGTGCGAGGTGCTCACCGGGCTGCTCTCACCGCGGCAGACCACCAGCTTCACGGGGAACTACTACCAGCTGACCGACGCTCGCTGTAACCCTAAGCCCGTTCAGCAGCCGCACCCGCCGATCTGCATCGGCGGCAGCGGCGAGAAGCGCACCCTGCGCACCGCGGCGCGGTTCGCCCAGCACTGGAACTTCGTCGGCGGCACGCCCGAGCAGTTCGGCCGGGCGCGGGACGTGCTGTACCAGCACTGCGCCGATGTCGGCCGTGACCCAGCGGAGATCCTGCTGTCCAGCCACGTGCAGTTCACCGGTGATGCCGCCGAGACGGCGGCCACGGCTGCGGCGCTCGGCGAGGCGGGCGTCGAACTCGCGATCGTCTACCTGCGGCCGCCGCACACGCCCGCCGTGCTTGAGCCGCTGGCGGCGGCGCTGGCCGAAGTCGGCTGATCTTGCCGTGCCGCTACTCGCTGCCGTCGAGCGCGCTGGCGCCAAGCGTCGGCTCGGACGTGCCCCGGCCACTGCCGCGCCCGCCGCCGGACGTGCCGGCAGTCCGGCCGCAGGAACTGACAGCCTGCCGCAGATCAGGCACATCGTGATCCTGATGATGGAGAACCACTCCTACGACAACTACTTCGGCATGCTCGCGGGCCGCGGCGACGGTTTCACGCTCGGACGGAACGGAATGCCGATTGGCTCGAACCTGACGCTGAACGGGACCCAGGTGCCGCTCACGCACTCGGCGCAGACCACGCAGCTGCCGAATGTGCCGACACAGAGCTGGAATGCCAGCCACATCCAGTGGAACAACGGCGCGTGCGACGGCTTCGTGCGCGGCGTCGAGAAAACCCTGCCTGGCGAAGATGGCACGGTCGCGATGCGCTACTGGACCGAGGCGGACCTGCCGTTCTACTACGGCCTTGCCCGCGTGTTCCCGTTAGCAACGCGATGGTTCTCCTCCTGCCTGGGCCCGACGTTCCCCAACCGGCGATTCCTGGTCGCGGGCACAGCGAACGGCCTGGTCGACGACCTGGCATTCTGCATGATCGACTACCCGGCGGGCGGCACGATCTTCGATCATCTCAGTGCCAACGACATCAGCTGGATCAACTACCACCACCTGGCGCCAATCAAGATCAACTGGCGGCGACTCACGCATGCGCAAGGGCTCACCTGGCTGAGGCTGCTAGCCGGGGCGCTTGGCGGCGTGTTCCCGCAGTTGGTGCCGATGCTGAAGAGCAAGCTGCAGGTGACCGCGGATCTGTACCCGGTCGGACTGCTGCGTTCGCTGAATCACTTGCGCCCGATAACTCGGTTCTGGTCAGATGCCGCCGCTGGGACGCTGCCGGCTGTGAGCATCGTCGACCCGGATTTCGGTCAGACCTCGGAGGAGAACCCGCAGGACATCCAGGCTGGCGAGGCCTTCGCGGCGCAAGTTATCAACGCGGTGATGAACGGCAAAGGCTGGCCGAATACGCTGCTGATCTGGCTATATGACGAGCATGGCGGCTACTACGATCATGTTCAGCCACCGGCCGCCGCAGCGCCGGATGATGTACCCGCGCACGGCGCCTATGAGCGATTCCCGCTGCTGAGGCTGCTCCGGCGAACGGCGCTTGGCCAGCGGATCGCTGCTGCCGATACCGGTCCGACAACCTATGCCCAGCTGGGCTTCCGGGTGCCTGCGGTAATCGTGTCGCCGTACGCCAAGCCTGGCTACGTGACCGAGCTTGACTATGACCACACCGCGATACTCAGGCTGATCCAGCGCAAGTGGAACCTGCCGCCGCTGACGAAGCGAGACGCCGCCGCGGCCGACCTGCTCGATGCGCTCGACCTAGACGCTCCGCCGGCCTTCCTGATCCCGCCCAGGCTGCCTGCTCCTGGCCAGGCGCGGGCAACCCAAACTTAGGTAACCAGCCGCAGCACGCGCGGATTCGGCTGCGAGCAAGCTGGACGCGAAGGCGGCCCGCCGGCCGGGTCGGCTGGCGGGCCGCAGCAGCGCGCTACTCGGCGCCGAACTTGGCGATCTCCTCGTACTCGGCCTCGGTCAGCTCGCGCGGCAATTCGCCCTTGGCGACCTTCACGCTCTGCACGTGGTGCCGGATGCCCTCGACAACCTCGGGGTTAGCCAGGGTGGTGACGTCACCAA
>Ga0187814_10000949_pt1 | contig 10715 bp, 5 predicted proteins | sample NC_S_4_FD_132450 | JGI IMG/M metagenome (GOLD analysis project Ga0187814, IMG submission 132450) | Wetland sediment microbial communities from Neuse River Estuary, North Carolina, USA - ASW-S_4 | ecosystem: Environmental > Aquatic > Freshwater > Wetlands > Sediment | place: USA: North Carolina...
AACTACAAGCCGGAGAATGGCCCGCGCCGTCCACTGTCATCGATCTGTACGGGAGCTGGGCAGCGGCCCTCGCCGACGCCTTCAGCGGCGCCTGAACGTTCGGGCGTCAATGCCGCTGACATACGGACCCGCGCTTGCGCTTGGCCGCCTGTGAGCGGGAGCGCCGAAGGTCGCCGCGCGCTTCTGCCAATCGTCCCTCGGGGAGGCGCCACGCCGCGAGCCCGCGGTCGTCTGTCAGCAGCCGTCGGTTGTACGGAGCCCACAATTCGGGGATCGCCGGCGGTCACGGCCACGCGGTCGGCGCGACTATCGCAACCGTGGCCAAGCAATCGCGCGACGCCGGTGCCGGCCGACCACTCCTAACGTCGCCATTGCGGTCGCTCGGCAAGCGCCGACGCGAGAACGAAAGCGGTCGTCGGACCGCCGCTTCGCCGGCGCAATGCAAGAGCGGCCGGAGGCCGCCGGAGCCTGTACCGCTGCTCGTTGGCGTCTATCGGAGAACAGACGTGAGCCCGTCGACCGGCGGCCGCTCGACCGTGGGAGCAGCTGCACGATCAGCTTGTCCAGCGGCGAGCATCCCCGTGGCAGCGGGCGCTCGGGCGGCTGCTGGTCGTGCTGGCGAAGCGATACTCCTGGCGCTGGCGAACGCGAGATATCGCTGGTAGTGCTCCATCCGATCGCGTTGCCGTCGCGCCAGCCGGCTCGCAGGCGGGGAAGGCTTTGCTCGTCGCGCGCTGGAGCCGCCCTACGCGGCCTTGCCCGGCAATCGCCGAACCCGTTCGTCGGTGGACGGTCAAGCGATCGTCTGAAGATAGGCGCGTTCCGCTCGTTTGCGTCACCCGAGACGCAGGACGCCGGGCTTCGGCGAAGCAGGACCGGGGACAGCGGTCGAGCCGCGAGGTTCGCGACCGTTCTCGAGATCTTAGCGTCACGGGATTACGCGCGGACAGCCTGAGGACGCCGGTTGCGGTTAGCGCACCCAGAGTTGGTCGAGCAGGACGCCTTGTTGGAAGCTGTATTGGTATCCGCCGACGCGGCGGGAGACGAAGTCGGTCTCGCTCGGCGTTGTCAGCGGGACGGCGGGCGCGTCATCGGTCGCGGTGCGATCGGCCTGGGCCCACAGCGCTGCCGCGTCGGGGGAGTTGTTGCTCTCGGCCGTGAGCGCTTCGTTCATCTGGGCGTCGAGCTTGGGATCACAGAACTCCGAACCGTTTGGGTTGACCGTCGAGTGCGGCACGAAGGACCGGCACCCGAAGCTGGATTCGAGGATTTGGGAAGCGGACGGGTAGGTCGGGCTGAGCTCGTTGATTGCGGCTTGCACCCTCGTGCGCGAGTCCGAGAACCGCCCACTGGCAGCGATGTTGTTCCCAAGATTGACGACCCGCGTGGGATATCCGAGCCGGTCGAGAACCGAGGTGAGGTAGGCGTACGCTGGGGTGTAGTCCGTTTGGAACGGCCCGAGATCCCAGATCGTGATTGGCGTCCTGCGGGTGTGGGAGGCGGCGATCAGGCGCTCGGCCTTCGCGACGTCGGGCGCGTTCCAGACGCCGGCCGCGTTGGGGTCGAGCGTGTACGGGCAGTAGCGCCGATAGCCGGGGAGGCCAGGTGGGAGCAGCTGGCAGGTTGGCTGGCTCCCCTGGCCGACCAGCCGTGCGATCTCCCCTCGGTCGACCGCGTAGTTGATCGCCCGGCGAACCCGGACGTCATTGAATGGGGCGACCCTGGTGTTGAGGACGAGCGCATCCGTACCGATCGCGGGGTTGACATAGAGTTGGCTGGCGAACCGCGTCTGCACCTCCGCAACGCGGTCAGGCGGGATGCCGTCGTACTCGTAGTCGGCGCTGCCGCGCTCGACATCGGTGATCTCGGCCTCCGGGCTCAGGGTTCGCCGAAAGACGATCCGGTCGGGGTAGCCATCGGGGCGCGCCGCGTGCGACCACTCATGGAAGTACGGGTTGCGCACGAGCACACCCTCGCGCGGCGTGAAGCTCGCCCACTCGTACGGGCCGGTGGCGGGAATCGGGTGAAGGCCAACGTCATGATCCGGCGTGCCGGCCGGCACCGCCTCCGCGTCCTGAAGCGAGAGCCGCGCCAGAAACTCGGGGTCGGGCGCGACGAGGTGAAAGGTGACCGTGTTCGCGGCGTCATTGACGACCACGCCCTTGGACAGGCCGCAATGGCTGGGGTGAGCGGCGCAGGCGGCCCCGCCGACGACGTCGGCGAACACGCCGCCGGGCCCGGCGGCGTCGCCGAAGGTGAGCTCACGCTGGAGCGCGCGACGGAAGTCCTCTGGCCTGACCAATTCGCCGTTCGAGTAGCGGATCCCGCGCCGCACCTGGAAGGTGTAGGTGGTGCCGCCGTCGGTCGGCGTCGGCAGCGCGACCGCGAGGTCCGGCACCACCTCGAGCGAGCCGCTGCCGCCGACCCGCTGGTACGCCGTCAGGCCGTCGTTGGTCAAGTCGAGCCCCGGGATACCAACCGAGAAGACAGGGTCGACCGACGTGACCCAGGCCTGAACCAGCACGGTCAGTGTTCCTCCGCGGTGGCTCGCGGCCGACGCCTGAGATCCGACCCACACCAGGCCACCGGCCAGGGCCACCCCCTGCGGGCGGCTCCCGACCCTGATCTTCCGCGTCACTGCGCCCACGGCGGGGTCGATCCGGGAGACCGTACCCGCGTACGGACTGGAGACCCACACAGCGCCGCGACCGATCGCGATCGCGTCGGCGCCGTCACCGACCGGGATCGTCGCGTCCACCGCGTTGCTCGCAGGGTCGATCCGAGTGACCGTTCCGTCCAGGCTGTTGGCCACCCATACCGATCCGATGCCGAAGCCGATCGCGGTCGGCCCGCTGCCGACGTTGATCGTCGCGGTGACCTGGTCGGCCTGCGGGTCGACGCGCACCACGCGGTCGCCGGGCTCGTCGCTCACCCACACGCTCCCCGCGCCGACCGCGACGTCGGTCGCGCCCGCGCCGCCGAGGCTGATCGTGTCGGTCACCCCGCCGGTGACCGCGTCGATTCGACTGAGCGTCCCGTCGCTCGAGTTGGCAACCCACACAGACCCGTAGCCCAACGCAATCCCATCCGGCGCGTTCCCGACCGGAATCGTCTGCACCACCCGGTTCACCGCCGGGTCGATCCGAGACACGCTCTGGCCGTAGTTGTTGGTGACCCACACCGCGCCCGCGCCAACCGCCACTCCGGTCGGCGTGGTGCCGGCCTGGATGGTCTGGACCACGGCCCGGGTGGCGGGGTCGATTCGCGACACCGTGTCCTGGTTGTAGTTGGCCACCCATATCGCTCCGTCGCCGGCGGCCATCGTCGAGGGGGAGGTCCCTAGCGGCACGACGGCGCGGATCGGACCGCCAGAGGAGCTGATCGCGCCGACCGCGTCGCCGGGGATCACGATGGGTTGGGCTCGACCGCCGTTGGACTCGACCACGACGACAATGAGCGCGAGCGCGAGCAGGAGCGCCCCGGCCGCGAGCCTAGCCCGCCGCCGTGGCCACCGTGCGGGCGCAGCGGGCGGCGCAGACGGGACGGCCTCGATCGCGTCGGGCGCGTTGGTAGGGGTGGGGGGGTCGAGCGCGGGGTCGCGGCTCAGGATCGCCAGCTCGAGCTTCTGCAGCCCCGGGCCGGGCTCGAGCCCCAGCTCCTCAGACAGGACACGGCGGAACTCCTGGTAGACCTCGAGCGCCTCGGCCTGCCTACCGCACCGGTAAAGCGCGAGCATCAGCTGGCCGCGCAGACGCTCCCGCAGCGGCTGACGCGCGACCAAGTCCCGCAGCTCCCCCACCAGGCTGTGCGCGCGGTCGAGCGCGAGATCAGCCTCAACCCGGTCCTCGACCGCACCGAAATGAAGCTCCTCCAGCTGCGCAATCGCCGACTGTGCGAACGGGTCATACGCAAACTCAGCCAACGGCGCACCTCTCCACACGCCAAGCGCGTCACGCAGCGTGCTTGCCGCCTCCTCCGGCCTGTCCGCCGCAAGCGCGTCGCGTCCTTGATCTGCCAGCTCGCTGAACCGCTCCAGGTCAAGCTCCCCGGGCTCGACCTGCAACACGTATCCGTGCCCGCGCGTTACGAGCACCCCGTTGCCAGATCGAGCACTAGCGTCCCCGGCCGAGGCCGACCGGGCGCCGTTTCCGTTCAGCGCCTTGCGCAGCCTCGACACGTACCCGTGCAGCGTGCGAACGGCGGTCGTTGGCGGCGACTCGCCCCACAGCTCGTCGATCAGCCGGTCCACCGAGACCACCTCGTTGCGATGCAGCAGCAGGATCGCGAGTAGCGCCCGCGGCTTATCGCCGCCGAGCTCCACCAACCGACCGCCGGCGCGAACCTCGAAGGGACCGAGAACCCGGTACTCCATCGCCCTCACGTGTAGCCGCTCAACCAGAGATTACGGCCGCCCGCCGCCCGCCGCCAACCGGACGATAAACACCGTCACCGCAAGCCGCCACCACCGATCTGCAACCGGTTTGCAACAGCCCAAGCGCACAGTCGTGCGCCCCACAGCGGGTTTGCCTTCCTCGACGACGGCGGCTCGCCGACGGTGCAGCAGAACTCATGATCTAGGGGAGCCTTCCCCGGGCTCCCCGAGGGCGAGGAGGTCTGGGATGGATTGGACATCGCCGATGACACCGCGCCGCCAGCATCCGGGTCGGCCTTGGCTTGGAACGCGTGGCGAAGCGTGGCTGCTCAGCGGACTCATCGTCATCGCGATCGCGACAGCCTCGCCGGCAACGGCCACCGCGGGAGCGACTGCGCCGGCCGGCTACGCGGTGACGATTCTGGGCACGCTGAGCCCGAACCCCAACCTGAGCGCGGTTAGCGACGGCGCTGGCGTTAATGACCTGGGCTGGGTCGTCGGGGACGCCAACTACCCGGATACCTGGACCGACGGCCGCAACAGCTACCCCCCGAACACGACCGAACATGCCACGCTGTGGCGCAACGGGCAGATCACCGATCTCGGCACGCTCGGCGGCCCGAACAGCAGCATCGGGTTCGTCGCAAGACCCAACAACACGGGCCTGATCTCCGGCAACGCCCAGAACGATCAGGTCGACCCGAACGGCGAGAACTGGGGCGTCAACTTCAGCTGTGACGCAAGCGGTGATCCCTGTCAGGGACAACAGTACGAGTTCCGGGGGTTCGCGTGGGAGAACGGGGTGATCCGCCCCCTCCCGACGCTCGGCGGCAACAACGAAGCGGCATTCGGCGGCGCCAACGACGAGGGGCAGATCGTCGGCATGTCCGAGACCGCCGGCATGGATAAGAGTTGCCAACCGACGCGGTTCTACGACAGCACGATCAACCAGACGATCACGCTAAAGCAGCGCCTAGACTGGAAGCCCGTCGTCTGGGGACCAACGTATGGCGAGGTGCACGAGCTTCAGGTCTGGCCGGGCGACACCGTCGGGATCGCCAGCGCGATCAATGACGAAGGACAGGTGGTCGGAGGTTCCGGGTTCTGCACGACCCCAGCATTCGGCCCCCTCGAGCACGCCCTGCTCTGGGAGAACGGTCGGACAATCGACCTTGGCAGCCTCGGCGGGACCTACGACAACCTCGCCACCGCCATAAACGACCGGGGCCAAGTCGTGGGATGGTCGGACTTGCCGGGCGATACGTTCAAGAAAGGCAACCTCACCGGGACCACGCACAGCTTCCTGTGGCAGGACGGCGTGATGACCGACCTCGGCACCCTGCCCAACGACGTGTCGACCTACGCGTACGGCATCAACGACGCCGGCCAGGTGGTAGGGCAGTCATGCGATGCAAGCGGAAACTGCCAAGCCTTCCTCTGGCAGAACGGAACGATGACCGACCTCAACACAATCGCGCACCTCACAACTGCCGGCTCCTTCGATCTCCTCCAAGCCGCAGGCATCAACTCGCAGGGGGAAATCGTCGGGGAGGCGATCGACGAGAACACCGGCTACTCCCTGGCTTTCTCCGCACTCCCATGCGACAGCTCGCCCGCCACCGAGGAAGGCTGTCGCGCGCCTGCTGGCATCGCACCCGCGACCGCCGGGCCGACAGCCCTGACCCCGCACACAGCCCTCGCACCGGATCGCAGCCGGATGCGGCTCGGCTCCTTCGCTGGCCAGCCGTGAACTCCCTAGCTCGGCGAAACAGTGGAAAGCCGTTTGGAGGGACACGATGAACCCCGCTCATATTTTCGAAGCCTGTCGCAGGCCGCTGGTCATTCCAATAGTCGTGGGCATCACGCTTATGGCAGCCGGCGCGGGGGCTGCTCCAGCGATCGCCGCGTCCGGCTCGGTCCTTTCGGGCGTCTCCTGCTCGGCAGCGAACGCGTGCACCGGGGTCAGGGATTACGTCCGGTCGGGCACCTCGGTCAAGCTCTCCCCGTTGGCGGTGGCCCCGCTTACCGGGGAGGGGCTCACAGGCGCGGGCAAGTCGACCGGCGGATCTACGTCCGGAAACTGCTCCAATCGCCTCAGCGAAAGTGGTTCGATGGGTTTCAGCGTCAGCGGTACGGCGGCGGGACCGTATCCCGGCGCGTTCTCTGCCTCGATCTTGCAGTAGGCGCGGAATCGCGTCGCTTGCAGTAAGCGTCGCCGGGGTTCTCGGAGCGGTCCGGATGGGATGTGTCGGGGTGTGGCGGGTGATGATCGGCGTGTTGACGGTGACGCGGGCGGCTGTGACGCGTTTACTTGGGGGTTGGCGAGTGGTTTGCGGGCAGGCTGACGCCCGGTGGGTATCGGGCGGTGGTCGTGGTTGGTGGCGCCGCGTGGGCGACCGGGTCAGCCGGTGGGGGCTGGGAGCGCTTGCAGGCGCGCGAACGCGGCGGCGAGCTGGCCTGCCCAGGGCCAGTCTTCTGAGAGGCGCAGGATCGTCCGGCGGGCGTGGCGGGCGATCCGCCCTGACTGGTGCAGCAGGCGGTAGCGCAGCCGCTTGAGCTCCCACGCGCGGGCGGCGTCGGCGAGACACAGCTGCCCGGTCCACGCGATGAGGTCTTGGGCGAGCATCACCAGCCACAGCCACACCTGGTTGTGGTGAAAGCTCTTGAACGGGAGGTTGCGCAGGCCGCAGTCCTTGCCCTGGCGGATGCGATCCTCGACGCGCGCGTGCCCGCGGTGGGTCAGGTCGAGCTGGGGAACATCATCGCCGGGCTGGTCGGTGAGGAACACCGCCAGGCGGTAGCCGTCGTGGTCGGCGAACGACTGCTGGTCACCCTCGCGGAGCTTCGTGCGCCTGGCGATCAGCCGCGAGTCCTCCGGCCAAGAGGGCAGACCGACGCGGTCGGTGATCTCGCACACCTGCGAGTGCTCACGCTCGGTGCCGTCAGCGCGGATCGCCTTCACCCACGCCGTTTCGGGCATCATCACGATCGCGTCACGCACCGGCTCTGAGAGATCAAACCCGAACGAGAACCGCATCCCGCCCTCGCGGCAGTACACGGTCAGCCCGTGCGTGGAGCCGGCACCGTCGCCGCGCACCAGAATCTCGCCCTCGAGCGCCCGCCGGTCCAGCTGTCCGAGCGCGAGGTCGAGCACCAGCTTGTGATCCGAGGCGGTGTTCGAGCCCGCGTTCCCCGGCCGCAAAATCCCGGCCGGCGCCTCGCCCGTGTCGTCCAGGTAGCAGAGCAGCGGATGATGCCCGTAGCCGCCCTTGAAGTTCCCGTGCGCGTCGTCCTTCTCGGAGTGCGCCGTGGTCAACGTCGCATCGATGTCGATCACTGTCAGCTCCGGACCCTCCCGCTGATCGCGGCGCTGTGGGCGCGCGCCGAGCTGCCACGCCCGCGAGCGCGCGAGCGCAACCGCGCCACGCAACCGCGCCAGGCCCTCCTCATCGATCGAGTCGATCACCCGGAACGCGGTCGAGTCCGAGCAGACGTTCCCGAACAGGTCGAGCTGGTCGCGCAGCGCGCCCATGTCGGCCAGACAGTCGCCCCCGTCCGCCAGCATCACCGCCAGGTCGCGCAGCACCACCCCCGGATCGTGGGCAGAGCGCCGCTGGCGCGTCGCTGCCATCGCCTCACACAGCGCCCTTGTCAACCCCACCCGGTCGGCCACTCCCGCCACCAGCGCGCTGCCCGCATGCGATACCTGACCGGTGCCGTCCGCCCTGACGACTAGCTTGTCAACCAGCCCATCACGCTTCACCATACCGGTGATCCTCCTGAGGTCGAGATGCGAGTGTCAGCAACCCGCATTCTCCCCGCCCAGGCGGACGTTTCCGCGCCCCGGCCAGTCCGGGGCGCGGCGCTTAATGCACGATCCAGGTCTGAGACGGGTAGCTTCTCGTTGTCGGGGTACCGCAACCCGCCGTGGGCGATCAAGTTCAGCGCCGCATTCACGATCAGCTCCGGCAGCACCACGATCACCGGGAGCTTCGCCAGCCCGAGCAATGCTTTGTGGAGCGTGGGCTTCATCTGTAACTCGGCTGGCGGGGTGGCGGGATATAGCGTGAGCGGACCCGTCACGTATGCCGCGACGATTGATGGTCAGGCGTTCCGGGGCACCGGCACCGTCAGTGCGGCTCTTTATGCGAAGTCCGGTGCTAAGGACAGCGTCAGCGAGAGCGTGACGGTGACCTACGGGCAGATCAGCGGCGCGGCCATCGACAGCGCGAGCAGCGCTCCGATCGCTGGCATTTGCGTTCGGGCGTACAACAGCAGCGGCGGCGTAGTCGCCTCCACGCAGACGAACTCAAGCGGCGTCTACACGCTGATCGCAGTGCCGGCCGGCTCAGCACAAGTCGGGTTCTTCTCCGGCTGCGGCGCAAGCAACTATCTGACGCAGTACTACAACGGGAAATCGTCGCTGGCGAGCGCCGATCCTGTCAGCGTGACCGCGGGTGCGACGACATCGGGGATCAATGCGGCGATGGTTGCCGGTGGCCGGATCGCCGGCACGGTCACCGACAGCGCCACGAAGGCCGCGCTCGCAGGCATCTGTGTTCAGGCCTATGACAGCAGCGGCGGCGCGGTCGCCTCCACGCAGACGAACTCAAGCGGCGTCTACACGCTGAGCGCCCTTCCGACGGGCTCTTATCTCGTCGGCTTTGTCGATTGCGACGCGGGCTCCTACGTGACGCAGTACTACAACGGGAAGACGACGCTGGCGAGTGCCGACCCGATCGCGGTCACCGCCGGCACAACGACTTCGGGAATCAACGCAGCGATGGTCACAGAGGGCCAGATCACCGGAACGGTCACCGACAGCGCGACCCAAGCGCCGCTCGCAGGAATCTGCGTCGACGTCTTCGACAGCAGCGGCAGCATCCTCGGTTCCGTGTCCACGGACGCGAACGGCGTTTATACAAGCCCTCGCTTAGCGGTCGGCTCCTATCGGGTCGGGTTCTTCAATTGCGGCGCGAGCACGTACGCTTCGCAGTACTACAACGACCAAGCGACACTGGCCAGCGCCGACCCGGTCACGGTTACGGATGGCACCACGACCTCTGGAATCAACGCGGCGCTGGTCGCAGGCGGCCAGATCACCGGCACGGTCACCGACAGCGTGACCGGTGCGCCCGTCACCGGCATCTGTGCCGAAGCACTCGACAGCAGCGGCAACGGCATCAAGCTCCTGTCGACGAACGCGACCGGGGCCTACACGATCAGCGGTCTTCAGACCGAGTCATACCGCGTCGAGTTCTACTCGCAGTGCGGCACGATGAACTACGTCACGCAGTACGCCAACGGCAAGGCGACGCTCGCCAGTGCCGATCCCATCGCAGTCACGGCCGGCGCGACAACCTCCGGGATCAACGCCGTGATGGTCAAGGGCGGCGAGATCACAGGGACCGTCCCCGACAGCTCCACGGGCGCCGCGATCTGGGGCCTCTGCGTCGACGCGTTTGACAGCAAAGGCAACGACGCGGCAGCGGGCTACACGGACCGGACCGGTGCCTACACCCTCTACGGCGTGCCGCCCGGCACTGACAGAGTCGAGTTCTACTCGCAACCCTCGTCCTACTCGGACCCGTCGTGCGGCGGGACCAACTACGTAACCCAGTACTACAGCCACAAATCGTCGCTGGCAACCGCAGATCCCGTCAGCGTCACGGCAAACGCGACGACCTCTGGGATCAACACGACAATGACTGCAGGTTAGTCGAGCGTACGCCGGCACAAGGCTTCAGGATGGCTTCGTTTACTTGATTTGATGGCCCACCGAGCTGGCCTGGCTCGAGGCGGCGACCGATAAATCTCCTGAAGCGCTACGGCCACAGGAATCGCAGCCGCTACGACGTCAACGGCTCCACCGACCGCGCGGACCGGACGATTCCTTTCATGCTTCCGCCGACGCCCCAGCGGGCGACTGCATCGGCGACGTACGAGTGGTCGGCAGGCGCCGCGTCGCGCGATCGCTCTGCCACGGTTGCGATAGTCGCGCCGACCGCGTGGCCGTGACCGCCGGCGATCCCCGAGTTGTGGGCTCCGACAACCGACGGCTGCTGACAGACGACCGCGGGCTCGCGGCGTCGCGCCTTCCTGATGGACGAATCCCGCACCGCGGGTGACGCCGACCTCCGTCTGCTGCTTCTCGCGGTTGCGGAAGTCGTGCCCGACGACGATGTCGGACTCCGCGACGGTCGAAAGGGTTGTGCGAGTCGTTCGACCGGAGGGTGTCGACGGAAGCGCGAGAAGCCGCCGCCGGCGGCTTGCTTATGGATGCTGTCCCAGGAACCTGATGTCGATCCGGCGAGGGTCCCAGAGGCGACTGGGGCGCCCATCC
>Ga0187814_10000950_pt1 | contig 10708 bp, 13 predicted proteins | sample NC_S_4_FD_132450 | JGI IMG/M metagenome (GOLD analysis project Ga0187814, IMG submission 132450) | Wetland sediment microbial communities from Neuse River Estuary, North Carolina, USA - ASW-S_4 | ecosystem: Environmental > Aquatic > Freshwater > Wetlands > Sediment | place: USA: North Carolina...
GGACTGGCAGTGTCAGCCTGCGGAGAGGCTGTAAGACCTGGACGGGCGAAGGCCCTTTCAGGCAGGGCTCGCTGAAACAGGAAAGCTCACCCGCGAGGGTGGGAGTCCCCCGCATTTATGCGCGGGGAGGATGTCAATGAGCAATACTATTGCCACCGGTCATTGTTCAGCGCTTCCCTTGCGGGCCTTTGTCATTTTTTCTTCCCACATGCGCCGCTGGGCTTCGTCATAGGCTCTAGTGGGGACCATGACATGCCGCTTGAACGACAACACAGTCTCACCACGCTGGTTGTAGGCAATGGTTTCGACAGTGACGATGCCGCGATCGGGCTTGCTGCGCGAAAGCTGCTTGTCCAGGACGGTTGTTTCGGCATAGATGGTGTCACCATGAAAGGTGGGGCCAACATGTTTGACATGTTCAAATTCCAGGTTCGCGATGGCTTTGCCGCTGACGTCCTCGACCGTCATGCCGAGCACGATGCTGAAGACGAGCGAACCGACGACGAGACGTTGCTTGAAGGGGGTGTTCTCGGCGTAGTTGGCGTCAATGTGCAGAGGGTGGTGGTTCATGGTGAGCATGCAGAAGAGGGTATCATCGTATTCGGTGATGGTGCGCCCTGGCCAGTGCTTGTAGACTGCGCTGACCTCAAATTCTTCGAAACAGCGTCCAAATTGCATGATGTGTGTCTCCTGTTTTGAACTGATGGTAAGGTCGCTTTATTAGAGAATAATAGCATGCAATTCGGCAAAAGCCTAATGGGAAGCAGAGGATAGACTCATGCTCGGTGATTAGACAAACACGTATCCACTCAGTTATAATAAGCATTGTAGTCCCCCTCAGCGAAGCGCGTTTAAATCCTTCGTGGGGAATGCCTTGGACTACTCGTAGCTTGTATAGACCACAAGAAATGACAGGAAAAGGTATGAAGAGTGTAATCTGGACTTCACGAGATATAGAAATGATGCCAGATGACGGGAAACGCTATGAAGTAGTGGATGGAGAGTTGTACGTGTCGAAACAGCCAGACTATCATCACCAGCGTTTTTGTCTGCGATTGGGCGGGCTACTCGATGCCTGGTGCCTTCAGACGGGAGCAGGAGAAGCAAATGCTGCCCCTGGGTTGATCTTTGGCGAAAATGACGACGTTGCCCCGGACGTGATTTGGATCAGCCGCGAACGCCTGACTATAGCACTGCAAAAAGATGGTAAATTGCATATTGCACCTGAATTAGTGGTAGAGGTCCTCTCGCCCGGTGTGACTAATGAACATCGAGATCGTGAGATCAAGCTGAAACTCTACTCCCAACGGGGCGTCTTAGAATACTGGATCGTGAGTTGGCGAGAACGACGCATTGAGATCTATCGGCGTGTAGAAACCGTGCTCACACTTGCGAGTACACTCTATGAATCCGACACACTCCAGTCGCCTTTGCTTCCAGGTTTTACGTGCCCAGTCAGTAAACTTTTTATGGGGATTCGATAAGGTGGCCTTCGTTGAGGAGCATAAGCGATGAGAGCAGAATCCGCTGGTGCCATTAAAGTCTTCTACTCTTACGCTCACGAAGACAAAATGTTACGTGATGAGCTAGAGAAACACCTGGGCACATTGAAACGGCAAGGTCAGATCACTAGTTGGCACGATCGAGATATTAGTGCAGGTATGGAATGGGAACGTGAGATTGACGTGCACCTAAATGTTGCGAGCATCGTTCTGCTGCTAGTCAGTCCAGATTTTATATCCTCAGAGTATTGCTACAGTATTGAGATGACGCGAGCTTTAGAAAGGCATAATGCCAGGGAAGCCTGGATTATTCCTATCATCCTTCGTCCAGTCGATTGGGATGATGCGCCCTTCAGCAAACTCCAAGTTTTACCCGCAAATCGTAAACCCATCACTAGTTGGCCAAATCGTGATGAAGCGTTCCTGATCCTAACAACATCGAAGCCTACCACCTTAGGGGCAACGCTCTCTATACTGGTACCTATTACGAACGAGCTCTTGTTGTCTATGAACTAGCTATTCACCTCGATCCCAATAATGTTAAGTCCTACAATGGCAAGAGCAGTGCACTCTCCGCCCTTGGACGCTACGCAGAGGCTCTCATAACTTGTGACCAGGCCATTTCCCTAGATCCTTACGACGCTAGAGCCTACAATGACAAGGGCGTTGCACTCCGTAAACTCGAGCGTCACGAGAAGGCTCTTGCCAGCTTTGAACAAGCCATTCACCTCGATCCCCACTACGTTGCTGCTTATATTAACAAAGGGAATACGCTCAATGACCTCAATCGATACAAAGATGCTTTAGCCGCCTTTGAGCAGGCAATTCGCCTCGATCCTAGCTTTGCTCATGCCTATAATGGTAAAGGTAACGCCCTCTACAAGCTTAATCGTTATGAAGAAGCTCTTGTTGCCTATGAGCAGGCTATACTCATGGATCCCAACCTCGCTATCGCCTACAACAATAAAGGTCTCGTACTAGAACGTTTGGGAAGGTCAAAAGAAGCCAAGCGAACCTACAAAAGAGCTCGACAGCTTGATTTAGGCCGATAGCAGACAAAAAATTCACCACCAGGTAAGCAGGCAATTGACGAACGCTCTCAATACCAGTACAATCGGATATACAAGTTCCGGCAGTGCTGAGGTATTTGTAATGGCAGAATATGTATCGTGGAATACGTTCAGTGAGGAAGACCCCTATACACTTGAGGGGCCTGATGACCTGGGTGTGCTGAGCAGCACTCGAGAGGTGGTCGAGCAGGGGGAATATGTCTGGATTGATGGGGATGCGCTAGGACTCCTGAGCGATAAATGGGCGCGGGAAGTAGGGACGGATAGCAGTTCCGATGTCTTTACATGGTATGATCGCTATCACTTTCATGACGGCACAGAGCGGACCCTCAATTGGTTGCTACTGCTCGACGCGCTGAATTTTTGTTTTTGGGCGGAAAAAGGCCAACCGCGCTGGCGTATTGAGTACCAGGGCGAGGTGCTCGATGGATATTGGGCCGAAGCTGCTTCGCTGACTAGAGCGGTGGAAGAGGGAATTCCGCTGTGGGATGCCGAGTATTTGCGTAATGTCAGTGGCAAAGAGGTAGCGCACATTTTTCGTGGTGAGCATACCATCCCGCTCTTTGAGCAGCGCCTGAACAATATGCACGAGGTTGGACGGGTGCTGTTAGAGCGGTTCGATGGGCAGTTTGTGCATGCTATTGAGCAGGCAGACGGGAGTGCTATCCGGCTGGCATTGCTCTTGGCACAGGACTTTCCTTCATTTCATGATGTGGCATCCTTTCGTAAGCGCGAGATACGTTTCTTGAAGCGTGCGCAGATATGCGCTGCGGATATCTACGGATCTTTTAGTGGCAAGGGTTGGGGAGCATTTAGCGATTTCGATCGGTTGACTGCCTTTGCAGATTACAAACTCCCACAGGTGCTCCGTCATTTTAATGTGCTGGAGTATGATCCGACGCTAGCTAAGCGCATCGATCATCAGGAGTTGTTAGAATCGGGCAGCGAGGAGGAGGTAGAGTTGCGTGCAGCGACTATCTGGGCGTGTGAGTTGCTACGGCGGGAGATGGCTGCTCGCAATCACCCGATGAGTGCTGCGGCAATCGATCAACGGCTCTGGTTGCTCGGTCAACATACGCTGGAATTGCGACCATATCACCGCGTAAGGACAATATATTACTAGCGAGGATCTCTATTCTTGCAACTACAAGTTTTATTAGCGGCGTTGGAGCGGCCACCAGTGGCGCTCCATGGGGTTATGAACGAATCGGACACTGTTGAGATCAGGTCGTTGGCGTATGACTCACGGCAGGTACAAACAGGTGGGATGTTTATTGCAGTGCCTGGAACGCATACTGACGGGAGACGCTTTCTAGCTGATGCTTCACGGCGCGGGGCTGTTGTTGCGCTGGGTGAACCTCTCCAGGAGGAAGGCTCGTTGTCCTCTCTCCCCCTGCCTTATATAGAGGTACGGGATGTGCGAACGGCTTTGGCGAACCTTGCCTGTACCTTTTATGACTACCCTGCCCGGCATCTTTGCACGATTGGAGTGACCGGTACGGATGGGAAGACGACGACCAGCAGCCTGATCAGCGCGATCCTGGAAGCCGCAAGCAGGCGCACGGGGCTGATGACGACGGTCAACTTTAAGGTCTGCGGGCAAGAGTGGGAGAATGCTACACGGCAGAGTACGTTGGAGGCCTTGGAGGTACAACAGTTCTTACGACGGCTGCTGGATGCCGGTGCATCGCATGCTGTGATCGAGGCAACTTCGCATGGGCTAGAGTTGCGACGGGTACATGGATGTGACTTCGATGTGGGTGTTGTGACGAATATTACGCATGAACATTTGGATTTTCATAAGACGATTGAGGGGTACCAGCGTGCTAAAGCGCGTCTTTTTGAAATGCTGGATGCAACGCGTGACAAGGGTCTGGGAGTGCAACCTGTCGCTATTCTTAATCGTGATGATGCAAGTTACGACGTGTTGAAACCCTACTGCCATGTCCCCATACTTGACTATGCGATCGATCAATCGGCATCGGTGCGTGCGACGGATTTGCAACTCGATGCTGATAGCACCCGTTTTCGTGCTATCCTTAGGGATTCTGAAAGGCTCAACTTGCCCGATACAGAGATTATGATAGAGACGTCTTTGATTGGACGTTTCAATGTCAGCAATTGCCTGGCCGCCATTGCAGCGACGTACAGTCAAGGTATACAAGCGAGCGATATTGCGGAAGGGCTGGCGAAGGTCGGCGGTATCAGTGGACGAATGGAGCTTATTAACTCGGGACAGCCTTTCTCTGTTATTGTTGATTACGCCCACACGCCCGATAGTTTAAGAAAGGTGCTCACTATTCTGCGTCCGCTGACTATAGGAAGTTTGATGGTGGTGTTTGGTTCGGCCGGAGAACGTGATGTGCAGAAACGCCCTATCATGGGTCAGATTGCCGCCGAGATGACGGACTTCTTCGTTATAACAGATGAGGACCCACGCGATGAGAATCGTGAACACATCCTGAATGATATTGCCAGGGGCGCTGAGGCAGCGGGGAAGCACAGGGGACGTGACTTTCTGTGTATTGCGGATCGCACAGTGGCTATTGCTGCGGCTTTTGCGCATGCGCAGGCCGGTGATACCATTCTGCTGGCAGGCAAAGGACACGAACAGAGTATACTGATAGGGGGAGAGAAGTTGCCCTGGGATGATCGGCAGGTAGCGCGTGAGCAGTTGCATGTGGCGGGATACGATCTCAGCCTGTGAGAGCCTGGATAAAGTCCTTACGTTACTGTTATTGCTTATGTTACGTTTCTAATGTTGGAACACTTAAGCCACACAATTGGGAGTGGGAATAGCTATGGTTCCACTGTTCTTATTACTCATTTTCATCACTTGCGCGGCAATGAGCCTGCTACTATGCGGAATAGCCAGAATACTATTCCCTAAATTTCGCAGTGGTGAATTTAAACCTGGTCCCCATCGCTCAGACCTACCGGCAGGGGGACGAGAAATCAAGACGATAGAACTTCCTCTGGTAGGTGGCCCTGCATTTATCCTTGCGATTATGCTGACTGGGATTGGAGCGTGTATTCTCTTCTCCTTTACTCGTGATCAATGGACTCTGTTAATTATTGGTCTGGTTGCGACCTGTGGCTATATGGTCGTTGGCTTTATCGATGATTGGCATAAGGTATATAGCAAAGAAGGACTTCGACAACGTACGAAATTTTTTGCTGTGCTTTCAGTTTCAGTGGTAGCGGCAATACTCTACTTCTTTCTACTCTCTCGTGGACGAGTACCTTATTCTCCCTATACAGAACTACCGATCATCGACACCCTTCTGAATGTGAAACTGTTCCCCTATGCATCTTACGCTTGGCTAGTCTTACTCATACTTATAACAGGTGTTATTGGTAGTGGCACATCGCTCTCGGTCGATTTCAGTGATGGACTCGATGGTCTGGCAGGGGGCCTGGTCTTTAGCGCTGCACTGGCTTTCGGCATTATCCTTACCGGTACCCTCAATACACCTGAGGGCATCGTTTTAGAGATCTTATCGCTGCTGTGCGCGGCTGGCACTTTAGGCTTTTTACCATGGAATTGGCCATCCTCCTGGGCTGCCCGCAAGGGAAGCTCTAAGCGCTATGCCAGGATCTACATGGGGGATAGTGGAGCACTAGCCCTGGGTGGCATGCTTGCTATGATCGCAATTTTTTCCCGTAATGAAATATTTTTGGTCATGATTGGTGGAGCCTTTGTGCTGGAAGGCCTTTCTGCTTTCATTTCGGCCAAGGTGATGACACCATTCTTCCGCAGCCGACTGCAGATGCTGCGTTTTGCTAGCAGCCGTGAATTTGTCCCACACACAGAGTTTCCTAAGCCATTTCTGGCAACGCCGTTGCACCACCATTTTGATCTGCTCGGTTGGGACCGTCGTCGCCTGGTCTACGGAGCCTGGGCATTGGGGGCAGGCTTTGCGGCATTAGGCGTAATGGTCGGTCTAGATCAGGTTGGCTGGCAACGTTGGGTGGCCCGCTTTCTGGTGCTGATCCTTGCCTGGTGTGTGTGGTCGAGCGGTGGGTGGACACGACGATACTTTGTTGGCAAGCATCCTGCTGAACGTACTCGCCGCCGCAGGCTGGCCCTCTATTATGGCTACCCCTATCGCCTGATGGGGTTGCAGTTGTATCACCTGGTGGAGATTATTGAGGCCAGCGAGGATGTGATCGAGACACCCGCCGAGGAACTTGCTCTCTGGCAGCGCATGACGATCTATGATGCTCGTGCCATGCTTGGATTGTACTGCTATCGGGCAGGGTATTACCCGGCGGCACTGGCACAGTGGACCCGCATCCCGGAAAGCAATCGCGCACTTCGTCCACATATCGCACAACTCTTGGCTGAACTTGATACCCGCATTGCCCTTGAAAATCAAGCGACACAGCCGATACTGCGCGATCAGATTATGCGAAAGCTACCTGCTCCGATTATCTCTGGCAACCTGCTGCCAGCCGATCTACCTAACCCGCACGAGCCGGTGCGCAGCGAGGAGACGCTGGGTGGCCATGTTGGGAGCTTGACCGGTTCAGCACGGGACGAAGTTTGATGAGGAGAAGCCTTTTATCTTGCGACGCGCAGAGTGACTTGAAATTCGTAACGTGTGGCCGGGTAGAATGATTCGCTGTATTCTACGGGAATGCCTGTCTGATCGAATGTAGTAGAGATGAGGCGCAGTCCAGCTTCCTTTGGTTGTATGTGCAGAAGATCAGACTCACGAACAGAGGCGTCATCAACCTTGAGGGTCTGTTCTGCGACGTAGGGGCGGAGCCCTTCAGCAGCCATCAGGGCGTAGAGGGAGCCATCTGCTAACTCTTTGACTTTCTGATAGACACCTTCAGCCCGCGGATAGGGCAGATAGCTTATTTGATGGGCAATTGGAGTACCGTCGGCGGTACGCAGTCGCTCCAGGCGTATAGCTTGTTCTGCATCTGCCAGGCACAGTCGCTCACGTATGGTGTGCGAGCCACGCACAAGTTCACTGACGAGCACAATGCCACCCGGACGCTTGCCACGTCGCCGCATTTCTTCTGTGAAGCTGGTCAGTTCGCTTAAGGTCTGTTGAATACGCGGCTCACAGACAAACGTCCCTTTGCCATGCTCGCGATAGAGCAATCCTTCATGGACAAGTTCGCTAAGTGCCTGGCGTACGGTGGCACGACTGACACGATAACTTCCCACGAGTTCCGGTTCGGAAGGAATGGCTGTATGGGGTGCAAGATGACCGGAGATAATCTGTTGCTTGAGCACTTCTTTGAGTTGGTAGTAGAGTGGAAGTGGATTGGAACGTTCTAAGGTTGGCATATGATGACCTCACTACTAATTTTTTTATGATCTATGCTTACCTCATGTCCAGACAACAGCAGGGCATGAGAAGAATATACCACAAAAGCACAGAGGCGTCGAGATGGAAAATAAAACATCACTCCAGGCCCTGAAGCAATCTGGGGTGATGTTTGCCTTATGGGCAATGATTAGCCGTTTTGGGTCAACACTTTGTCGATTTCGTTCTTTAAGCGACTGGGAGGAGGTCCCATCAGTCGGCCAATGAGCTGACCATCTTTGAAGATCATCAGTGTAGGAATTGCCTGAATACCGAGGTCAGCAGCTAAGCGGTTATTCTCCTCGCTTGCATCAATATCCATCTTCGCAAAGGCCAGCCGTCCCTTGTACTCATCGCTCAAACGCTCGTAGACGGGAGCAATAGCGCGGCAGGGACCGCACCATGCGGCCCAGAAATCAACGATCACCGGAATATCGGACTTGATCACCTTTTGCTCAAAGTCAGTAAAATTAACATGGAACAGATTTGCATGCGCTTGCACTATGTCACTCTCTCTTTCATGGCAATGGATATGCCTGACGTTCAGATAGGGTCTATACATGATCATGGCGGCAGCTTGGTTTGTAGGGCTAGCCCCGCCAGATGCTGAATATTTACTTATAGTTAAGAACACATTCAGTGCCGCTCTTATTCCCGATTTGCTACCTGCGGTTTCTGCCACCTTGCAGAATAGAGAGAATTTCCAAAATGTAGAGGAACAGGTTGAGCACAGTGATGAAGATGGAAACGGTCAGCCCAATAGCATTGGGCATGGTGTCGGCCATGTATTTAGCACGCTGCACATAGTAGAGGACATAGCCAGAGAAGATGGCAACGCCCACGACCGAGATGATGAGTGCAAAGAGTGTGCTTTGGAAAATGCCCTGGAAGAAGATGCCTACGAGACTGGCTACGATGAGCAGAATCAAGCCGAAGAACAGGTAATCACCCAGGCGTGAGAAGTCACGTTTGGTGGTCCAGGAATACGCGGCCAGCCCCAACGAGGTGACAGCCGTGATCAAAAAGGCTTCGCCCAGGATATTACCATAGCCGCCGCTCAGGTAGGCGGAAATGATCGGCGAGAGCGACAAACCCTCTAAGAAGGTGAACAAGTAGAGCAGGACGAGATTAAGTCCCGATACCTGGATGGTAAAGCGCAGGATGATTAGGACGATAAGGCCAGCGATGGCGGCGAACCAGAACGTTCCTATGCCAAAACTGGGAATGAGAGAAAACCCAACAAAAGTGCCTATAGTGGCAACAAGGAATGAGAAGGCGAGCAAGAGCATGACTTTGCCGATGAGGCTGCTGGCCTGTGTGCCTTCGTAAGCATTAGGTATCGTTTGATATTGATATCCGGAGGAGCCGAACATGCCATTATTTCTGCCAAAAGGACTGTTACTTCTTTGATTAAACATGGTAAACCTCGAGAACTCCCTTCTTCAGTTGCGTCTGAAGAGGAACTATCTAACTCCAAGATACGATACGCAGTTTGAGCGCTATCGGTTGCATGTTCCTGGCAGGAGCCTTTACTTCTTCTGGTTTTTCCCCTTGGGAGGCGTGCGCGGCTGCTCGGGGGGTTGATCAGAAGTTTGCACGGTCAGAGAGGACTCAACGATGTTGGTGATATCACAACGTGGGTGGTTATGGTCAGCATGCCAGAAGAGGGAGCTCCCTGGTTGCTTGACCATGAGGCCACCACAACGTGGACAGTAACGAGGTGTTGGTTCACCGGTGCCCTGTGTCATGTGGTTCTCCTAAAAAAGCTGGGAGAGCAGATAAGCTGAGAAAGCATCGACAAAGTCGACGTGGTAGTTACATAACGCTCCAGACGCCACAAATCTCACACATAGCGATACCAATTTCGCCGAAGGTCTTGCTACGAGTGTTCCAGCGATCATAGAAGATGGCAATGGAGCCACAGTTCCAACAACGAGCACGTCCACCGGCTTTGCTTTCCTCGGCAAGCTGATTCAGCAATGCAGCGCGAGCCTCGTCAGAGCCGGTGTAGCCTGGGTTGTAAGCGAGATGAAGCAAGTTGCCTAAAGGCAATGATATTTCGTGGGTGGGTGCCTGCAAGGGAACGGATGCCGTTGGCGGTGGCGTAGGGAGTTGTGGCGGCCGGCGGAAGAGTTCACCACGGGCAGTACGCCGCCCACCTTCGATAGAAGGCGTATAGTCCTGACGCTCTACGCGGTCACCATTAGAGACTGGTGTTGGCGGGTGAACAACAGGTGGGAACGGCACATTCTCTGCAAGGGCCATCTCGGCGTTTTCCCTGTCTACGGATGCCGTTGGAGTTTGCTCCTCAGTGAGTTGGTCCCCAGTAGACTCGGATTGATCGGCAAGATGGTTATTATTTTCTGGTTGGTCCGGGTTCGGGCGTCTACGACGTGTGACTGGCATAAGGGTAACTCCCTCACAATAGGCAACTACGCCACTCTAGACTTTGAAAAAATCTGCATTGATCTTGATAAAGTCTTTCCACTCTTCAGGAGTGGCGGACTCTTCAAAGATGGCAGTGACGGGACAGGCAGGCTCACAGGCACCGCAGTCAATACACTCATCAGGGTTAATATAGAGCATCTCAGCCGTATCGAACTCTTCCTCGTTCTGCGTAGGATGAATGCAGTCAACCGGGCAGACATCTACGCAGGAGGCATCTTTTACGCCAATGCACGGCTGAGTAATCACGTAGGTCATTGTTCAGCTATCCTCCTCTTGGCCCACCTTGCGAAAATTTAGGTACACGGTATGGTGGCAAAGTTATGTTTGTTTTTGGCCTTCCTCAGTATAGAATGTTGAGCAGATA
>Ga0187814_10000951_pt1 | contig 10705 bp, 8 predicted proteins | sample NC_S_4_FD_132450 | JGI IMG/M metagenome (GOLD analysis project Ga0187814, IMG submission 132450) | Wetland sediment microbial communities from Neuse River Estuary, North Carolina, USA - ASW-S_4 | ecosystem: Environmental > Aquatic > Freshwater > Wetlands > Sediment | place: USA: North Carolina...
CGGCTCGGCGTCAATGTGCATCTCGTGATCCTCGGCCACCGGCCCGATCTCCGACGCCGCCTCCATCAGTACCTCGTCGAGCTGAGTGGGTCGGTGTGGCTGGACCCGCTTGGCGTCGGCCCGGGCCAGCAGCAGTAGGTCGCCGACCAGCCGGCGCATCCGGCGGGCCGAGCGCAGCGCTGCCTGGGCGGTGTCCGCCTGCTCGCCGTCGAGCTCCTCGGTCAGGAGCTCCAGGCTCGCGAGCACGCTCGTCAGCGGTGTCCGCAGCTCGTGCGACGCGTCGGCCACGAACTCCCGCTGGCGGTCGAGCATCGCCTCGGTGCCGCTGCGCGCGGCGTCCAGGCTCTGGAGCATTCCCTCCAGCGTCCGCGCCAGCTCCGCCACCTCGTCGTCCGCCTGGGGCAGCGGCACGTGCCGGCTCGGGTCGCGGGTTCGCTCGATCTCCCGGGCCGCCTCGGTCAGCTCGACGACGGGCCGGATCGCCCGCTGGGCCGTGGCCAGGCCCGCGAGCAGCGCCAGCACGGTCCCCCCGAGCACGCCCAGGAGCAGGAAGGCCCGCACGCGGGCGAGTGTGTGGTCGAGGTCCGACAGGGGCGCCGCGTACATCAGCCACACGTCCCCGCTGCCCCTTGGGAGAAGGTGCATCCTCGGGAGCACGTCGACCCGGTAGCCGAGCTCCTGGAACACACCCTGTCCGGTGGGCACGGCGAAGTCTGGGTTCGCTGTCGGCGGCTTCTGGCCCCTGATCCGCACATCGTTCTGCGTGCAGAGCAGGCCCTCGTCATCGAGGAAGCCCTCCGCCCCGTAGATCCTGATCTGCGCGTGCTCCGTGCTGACGTAGTCGGGCAGGCTGACGTTCTTGTCGCAGTCCACCCCGCCGTTCCGCAGCAATGTCAGCGGTGCGAGCTCGCCGCGGAGCTGGCTCGCGGCCGAGTCGACCTGGTCGTTGAACTGCCCGCGCAGCTGGTTCGTCGTGAACACGCCCACCAGCACGGCGAACGCCGCCAGGATCACGAACGTCAGTGCCGCGGATCCGCCGGCGAGACGCCAGCGGATCGGCAGCGACCTATACGCGGAGAACGTAGCCCGCGCCGCGGATCGTATGTAGGAGCCGAGGCTCGCCACCGGCTTCAAGCTTCCTTCGCAGATTGGACACGAACACCTCGATCGTGTTCGTCATCGAGAACGGGTCGTATCCCCACACCTCGTCAAGCAGGCGCTGGCGCGAGATCACGATCCGTTCGTTGCGCATGAGGTATTCCAGCAACTCAAACTCTCTCTGGGTTAAATCGATCCGCCTGCCTGACCGCGTCACTTCGTGCGTGTCGGGGTTCAGCCGGAGGTCGCCGACGGCCAGCGCCGCCTGGCCACGCGGGGGGCGCCGCCTGAGCAGGGCCCGCAGGCGGGCCAGCAGCTCCTGGCGCTCGAACGGCTTGACCAGGTAGTCGTCGGCGCCGGAGTCCAGTCCCTCGACGCGCGCCTCCACGGCGTCGCGTGCGGTCAACACGAGGATCGGTACGTCGTCTGTCTTGCGCAGCCGCCGGGCGACCTCGATCCCGTCGAGCAGCGGGAGGCCGAGGTCGAGGATCACGAGGTCGGGCAGGAACGCGTGCGCCTCCTCCAGCGCTTTGACCCCGTCGGCCGCGATCTTCACGTCGTAGCCCTCCAGCCGCAGCGAGCGCTGGAGAACCTGCGCGATCGCCTCGTCGTCCTCGACGACCAGCACGCGTGGAGAGCGCTCGTACTCGCCCATGGAGCCAGATAGTAGGGACGGGAGGAGCCCGCCGGTTGCCGTCGAAGCCATCCATTCGGACATGGCCGCCCGCAAGCGAAAGAAGCAGCGTCCCCGCCGAGCCCGGCGCTCGCTCCTCGGCGCCCGTCCCTCGCTGCGAATGCCCCGGTTCGACCTCCAGCCTCATCAGGTGGACGTGATCGCGCTGGCCCTGATCGCGATCGGCATCTTCCTGGGGTGCGTCGCTTACACCCACCTCGCCGGTGGCGCGCTGGGGGATGGGGCGGTGAAGGGCCTGCGACTGCTGTTCGGTGCGCTCGGCTACGCGGTTCCGGCGGCGCTGGTCCTCGGCGGCGCAATGTTGCTGGCGCGTGAGCTGCGGCCTCCCGCACGCCCGATGCGCATGGGCGTGCTGTGCCTGACTGCCTCGGTGACGCTCGCGCTCGCCGCGGGGACGCTGGGGCTGGGTCCTGGCGCTGCGCACGGTCATGAGCTCTGGCGGCCGGCGGCGCTCGAGGCGCGGGGAGGCGCCCTGGGTGAAGCCGAGCTGTGGGTCGCCTCGCATCTGCTCTCGATGCTCGGAGCCGACATCCTGGCCGTGTTCCTGTTCGTGGCCGGCCTGATCCTGGTGAGCGGCGCCGGCGCGGCGGGGATCCTGCGCGCGACCGGTGCAGGAGTGGCCCAGACGAGCCGGATGCTGAGGCGCTCGACCGCGGGCGTGTCGCCCGCGACAGCCGGTGGGCGTTCTCGCCGGGTGGAGCCGGCCTCACACGGGACGGAGGCGCCGGCCGCGGGGCTGTCCTCGCACGAACCCGAGCCGCTGCTGCCGCCGGAGCCGGACACCTCCGAGCTCGTGATCGGCGCTACTCACGTCGAGGCGCCCCCAATCGAGTTCGGTCGGGAGCCCGAGGAGGAGACGGATCCCGCGCCCGAGAAGCCGGCGCTCGAAGGCGAGCAGCTGCCGCTGGAGCGCCCCGAGGTGTCCGAGGACGCTCTCACCCCGCACGGGCGCTTCCGCTCGAGCGTGACCGACGACCCGGACTTCGAATGGCGAGTGCCTTCGTCGCGGTTCCTGGTGCGCGCGACCGGGGATGCCGCGAAGCCGGACACGGCGGGGCAGGAGCAGGTCGCGAGGACGCTGCTGGAGACGCTCGGCCACTTCGGGATCGAGGCCAAGGTGATCGGTCGCGTGACGGGTCCGCACATCACCCGGTATGAGCTGCGTCTCGCCCCCGGCACGAAGGTCTCCAAGGTCTCGCAGCTCAAGGACGACCTGGCGTACGCGCTCGCCGCCACCGACATCAGAATCCTCGCTCCGATCCCAGGGAAGCAGGCGGTCGGGGTGGAGGTTCCGAACGCCCTTCGCCGGATCGTGCACCTGGGCGATGTCTTCCAGGAGCCTCCGCCGGACTGGTCGCCATTGACCGTGTGGCTGGGCAAGGACATCGCCGGACGGGCGATCGGCGCGGACCTGGCGAAGATGCCGCATCTGCTCGTTGCGGGGACGACCGGCGCCGGCAAGTCGGCGTGCGTGAACGCGATGCTCTCGTCGATCCTCCTGCGCGCCACTCCCCACCAGGCGCGGTTCGTGCTGGTCGATCCCAAGCAGGTCGAGCTCAACCACTACGAGTCGATCCCGCACCTGTTGACGCCTGTGATCACCAGCCCGCGGATGGCGGCGAACGCGCTCCAGAACCTGGTCAAGGAGATGGAGCAGCGCTACGGGATCATGTCGCTGGCGCGCACCCGGTCGCTCCCGGAGCTCAATCGTGTGCGGGAGCGCCGCGGCGAGCCGCAGCTCCCGTACATCCTGTGCGTGATCGACGAGCTCGCCGACCTGATGATGGTCGCGCCCGCCGACGTCGAGGATGCGATCATCCGACTGGCCCAGAAGGCCCGGGCCGTGGGGATCCACCTCGTGCTCGCCACGCAGTCCCCCCGCGTAGATGTGATCACCGGGATGATCAAGGCCAACGTCCCGTCGCGGATCGCGTTTGCGGTCTCCAGCCAGACCGACTCCCGCGTGATCCTCGATCAGAACGGTGCCGAATCGCTGCTCGGCCAGGGCGACATGCTGTTCTCGCCGGTCGGCGCGGGCAAGCTCCAGCGGATTCAGGGGGCGTACATCGACGAGCACCAGATCGCGGAGCTGACCGAGGCATGGCGGCGCCAGGGCGAGCCCGAGTTCCACGAGGAGCTGCTCGACGAGGTGGCCTCGGACGCGGACGAGAGCTCCGACGGCGAATTTCGGCCCGACGAGGATCCGCTGCTCGAGGAGGCGATTGCGCTCGTCGCCCAGATGGGCACGGCCTCGACCTCGATGCTGCAGCGCCGCCTGCGGCTGGGCTACACCCGCGCGGGGCGCCTGATCGACATGCTCGAGCGCCGCGGCATCATCTCGGGCTACGAGGGGTCGAAGCCGCGTCAGGTCCTGATCGGCGAGGCCGACGTGCCGCGGATCCTCGCGCACCTAGCCGAGGCCGAGGCGGCCGGTGCGGGCGCGCCCGCGCAGGTCTCGAGCGGGCGCGAGTCTCTTTGAGAAGCGCCGCCCCAGCGGTCGTTTGCTTCACGCAGACGCCGGTAGCCTTGAATGCCGATGGACGAGATCGGCTCGACATTGCGAGAGGCGCGCATGCGCGACCGGATCGATATCAGCGAGGTGGAGGCCCGGACGAAGATCCGCGCCAAGTACCTGCGCGCGATCGAGAACGAGGAGTGGGACCTGCTCCCCGGGCCCGTGTACGCCAAGAGCTTCCTGCGCACGTATGGCGACTTCCTGGGGCTGGACTCGAGGATGCTGCTGGACGAGTTCAAGCGCCGCTACGAACGTCCCTCGGACCACGACGTCCGGCCTCTCGGGTCGATCGCTGCGCGTGACCGCGACCGCGGCCAGCGCGGACCAAGATTTCCATCGTGGGTACCGATCGCGGTCGTGCTGGTTGCGGTCCTGGCCGTCCTGTACGTGGTTGGCAGCCTCAACGGCTCCGGCCCGTCGAGCTCGACGACAGCGCAGCGCACCCACCGCCGTCCCAAGCGCAGCCGGACGCTGCCGCAGAGGACGACGGCGGCGGCTCTGCCCACCCGCGCGACGCTCCAGTTGGTCCCGACGGCGCTCGTCTACGTGTGCCTCGTCAACGGGGCCGGCCTGAAGCTGATCAACGAGCAGACGTTCACCACCGGCGAGACCATCCCGCCCGAGTCGGCGCGAAAGCTGCTGCTCACGCTCGGCAACGCCTCGGTGCAGATGAAGGTGAACGGGAAGACCGTGCCGGTGGCGCCGTCGCCGACCGCGATCCGCCTGCTGATCACGCCCGCCGGCGTCTCGCACATCCCTGAATCCATGACCCCCACTTGTCCGTGAGCGACGCTCCCGGAGGCCGCTCCGAGCAACGCCCTGCTCGTGCCGCCCGCCCGCGCGCTGGGATCCTCATCACCGGCACCGAGGTCCTAACCGGCATCATCTCCGACCGCAACGGGCCCTGGCTGTCCGAGCGTCTGCTCGAGATCGGGGTGGACACGGAGATGATCGAGATCGTGGGCGACCGCGCCGACGATCTCCTGCGGGCGCTGCGCTCGATGGCCGAGGAGGGGGTGGCGCTGATCGTGACCAGCGGCGGCCTGGGGCCGACCGCCGACGACCTGACCGCCGAGGTCGTGGGCCGGTTCAGCGGTAGGGAGATGGTGCTCGACCCTGCGCTCGAGAGCAGGATCGAGGAGATCCTCCACGGGCTGATGCAGCGGTGGCCGAGCCTCGACCGCGAGGCGATCCGCGTGTCGAACCGCAAGCAGGCGATGATCCCGTCCGGTGCCACGGTGCTCGATCCGGTCGGGACCGCGCCGGGGCTGGTGGTGCCACCGCTCGATGTAACGACGCCGACAGTCGTCGTGCTCCCCGGACCGCCCCGCGAGCTTCAGCCGATGTGGCGGACGGCGGTCGCCACCGACGCGTTCCGCGGGGCGATCGTCGGCGCGCCCGAGTACCGGCGGGGGATGCTGCGGCTGTTCGGGATACCCGAGTCCGAGATCGCGAACACCCTGCGTGCCGCGGAGGCCGCGGGTCTGCGATTGGACGCGCTGGAGATCACGACCTGCCTGCGGCGGGGTGAGATCGAGGTCTCCACGCGCTACGAGCCGCCCGCCGAGGAGGATTACCAGGCGCTCGTCGAGTTCATCCGAGAGCGTCACCGGGACACCCTGTTCTCGACCGACGGAACCACGGTCGACGAGCAGGTCGCACTGCTCCTTCGCGGAGGCACGGTTGCGGTCGCCGAGTCGTGCACCGGCGGGCTGATGTCCGCGCGGCTGACCGAGCGTCCCGGTTCCTCTGACTACTTCGTCGGTGGGATCGTTGCCTACTCGAACAAGGCGAAGTCCGATCTGGTGGGAGTGGATGGCGCACTGGTCGAGCGCTTCGGGGCGGTTTCCGAGGAGGTCGCAGAGGCGCTTGCCGAGGGCGCGCTCGAGCGCTTCGGGGCGGACTTCGCGATCGCCATCACGGGAGTCGCCGGACCCGGCGGCGGGACGGAGGAGAAGCCGGTCGGGCTCGTGTGCTTCTCGGTCGCATCCGGGTCCGGGGATCGCGTGACGCGGAGCACCCGCCTGCCAGGGGGTCGCCAGGACATCCGAGAACGCTCGACCACCGTGGCGATGCATCTGTTGCGGCGGCTGCTGGTAGCAGAGGGGCCGGGCGCCCGCGCCGGCGCGGTTGGCCGCGCGGACGCCGATCGACCGGGGTGAGCGGCGCCGCGACTCCGCTGACCGGCGAGCAGCCTCCGGGCGACGAGCGGGTCCGGCTGTTCGTTGCGCTCGAGCTCCCGGACGATGCCCGTGAGACGCTCGTCCGCTGGCGCGGGCGCGTGCCCGGCGGCGCCGAGCGGCTTCGCCTGATCGCGTCCGACGATCTCCACGCGACGCTCTGCTTCCTCGGCTGGCGATCCGCCGGGGACATCTCCGCGATCCGGGATACCTGCAACGTGGTAGCTGGGCGCACCGCGCCCGAGCTGGTCCTCGGCGAGGCGATCTGGCTGCCGCCGCGGCGTCCCAGGGTCCTGGCGGTGTCCCTTCAGGATCGCTCCGGCTCGCTCGCGGCCGTGCAGTCCGCTCTCTCGGAGGCGCTCGCCGCCGGTGGCTGGTACGAGCCCGAGAAGCGCGCCCACTTGGCGCACGTCACTGTGGCACGAGCGGGACGCGGGTTCCGCACGCCGCGGGGAGAGCTCCCGGCGCCGCCGGCGCTCGAGTTTCGGGCTTCGAGGGTGACGCTCTACCGCTCCCGGCTGCTACGCACGGGCGCACGCTACGAGCCGCTGGGAGCGGTAGAGCTCAGTACGGGTTGACGCGCAGACGCATCGCCCGCGAACCGACTCAGCCGACGACCATCAGGACGTTGCCTTCAAGATCGCGCAGCCAGAACAGCGGCGGAACCGGGCCTCCCATGCGGCTGACCTCGGGGTCGACGTCCACGCCGGCGGCCTTCAACTCGGCGTGGTAGGCGTCGATGTCCTCGGTGTACAGGCTGATGCCCGTCTCGCGGTTGCCGGTCGTTCCGCTGTCAGGCGGCGGAGCAAGCGCGATCGTGGTCACCGCGTCGCCGGGCGCCACCTCGACCCACCGGTAGCCATTGCCGAAGGGCACGTCGACGCGCTTGTCAAAGCCGAGCTTCTCGACATAGAACTCGATCTCGCGGTCCTGATCGGTCACCGGGATCACGACCGTCGCGATCTTGCTGACGTGAGTCTTGGTGCTGGTCACGACATCCTCCTGGGGTGGTTGGAATTGCACCCGCTAAGACTGGCGACTGGGGTGAAATTCATCGCGCAGGCTTATTGAAATGATTGTGCCGTGGGTGATGTGTCGTTTGAGGCGGCGTATGCGCCTGTCGTAGCCGAGCTGCGGAGGCTGGCGCCGTCTGGTCATCAGGTGATCGATGCGCATACGCATCTGGGTCAAGACGAGGATGGCCAGTCGCTCGGTCTCGCACCATTGATCCACTTCCGTGGCAATGATGTGACGAACGCGTCTTGTTCGGTTGCAGGGCTCCGGTCTAGCGTCCGGTCCATTCCGAAACCCCCGCCAACCCGACCGGGTTCCGTCCGACCTGCCACCTACCGTGGTGGGTTCCAAGAGAACGCATGGATCAAGGAGCCGACCGAACATGAGCGAGCAAGAGAACGGCGCGCCGCCTGACGCGAAGCTTGACGCCAAGCGTCAGGCTGCCCTCAAGGGCGCACTCTCCCAGATTGAGAAGCAGTTCGGTAAGGGCACCGTGATGCGGATGGGGGACCCGGGTGCGCGTGTGGCCGTGGACGCGATTCCCACCGGCGCGCTGCCGCTCGACCTCGCGCTGGGAATCGGCGGCGTTCCCCGCGGGCGTGTGATCGAGATCTTCGGCCCCGAGTCATCCGGCAAGACGACGCTCGTCTACCACATCATCGCCGAGGCCCAGAAGCTCGGTGGTGTGTGCGCATTCGTCGATGCCGAGCACGCCATGGACCCGCTCTACGCGCAGCAGATCGGCGCCGACATCGACGAGCTGCTGGTCTCGCAGCCTGACTACGGCGAGCAGGCGCTCGAGATCGTCGACATGCTGGTCCGCTCCGGTGCGGTCGACGTGATCGCCATCGACTCCGTCGCCGCGCTCACTCCGCGCGCCGAGCTCGAGGGTCAGATGGGGGACCAGACCGTCGGCTTGCAGGCGCGAATGATGTCCCAGGCGATGCGAAAGCTCGCCGGAACGCTCAATCGCACGCAGACCCTGTGCGTGTTCACCAACCAGATCCGGGAGAAGGTCGGCGTGATGTTCGGGTCTCCGGAGACCCAGCCCGGTGGCCGGGCGCTGAAGTTCTACTCGTCGGTCCGCCTGGACATCCGCCGGATCGAGACGCTCAAGGACGGGACCGAGGCGGTCGGCAACCGCGTCCGGGTGAAGGTCGTCAAGAACAAGGTCGCGGCGCCGTTCAAGCAGGCCGAGTTCGACATTGAGTTCGGCAAGGGCATCTCGACCTCAGGCTGCCTGATCGACTATGGGATCGAGCACAACGTGATCACCAAGTCCGGCTCGTTCTTCTCCTACGGCGAAGAGCGGCTGGGACAGGGACGCGGGAACGCGAAGGCGTTCCTCGATGAGCACCCGGACATGGCCAAGGAGATCGAGGAGAAGATCTACGCGGCGCTCGGGATCGGCCGTGACCTGGTCAAGCCGATCGAGGGCAGGGAAACAGCGCCGGGCTCGCCGGGTGCTACGAATGGCGAGTGGGCCGGGATCGACCGGATGCAGGCTGCGGAAGAACGGGCCGCTTGACGGTCACGTGGAGGATGACCGAACGCCGCAGCGCGATCAGGCGGTCCTGGTCGATGAGCGGTTGGATGATGCGCTCGCGCTCGCGTACCGCTACCTGAACCGCCGCGAGCGGACGGCTGCCGAGACCCTGGCTCACCTGACGGGCAAAGGTGTCGACGAGGAGACTGCCCACGGAGCGGTCCGCGCGCTCGCCGAGCACGGGTACCTCGATGACGCGCGCTACGCAACGATGTTCGTTCAGGACAAGCGCGAGCTCGATCGGTGGGGCAGTGAGCGGATCAGACGCGCGCTGCTGGGCCGCGGGATCCAGCACGACCTGGTCGAGGCCGCGCTCGCTGCAGGCGATGGCGAGCTCGAGCGCGCGGTCGCGGTGCTTCGCAAACGGTTCACGAGGCCGCTCGAGGGCCAGCGCGAACGCGAGCGCGCTCTCGGTGTGCTGGTGCGCAAGGGGTATGACTGGGACCTCGCGCTCGAGGCCCTCACGAGTTACGCCCGCGGGTCTCCGTGAGGAGTCTCCGGTCCCGCGGCGTTTGCGCGACCCGGCTCCCGGTACTACGATCCAGTCAGCGAACGAGTGGCCTGCGGGCCGAGAAAACACCAGCAAACTTCATATATTCATTGGATTCCGGACTTTAGTGTTGACGGCGCTCTCCAAGGACCTCCCGGTCCGCACAGACACCACATAGAGAGCAGCATCTAGCCGCCGCCTGAAGGGCGCTGGCGCCGTGCCGGCATCCGTTCGTGCATCCGCACGAGCCACTTGGTCGCTCCGACAACCGATTGAAGGAGTCCCGGGCAGCCGCCCGGGTCATGGAGAGGACGACCAAATGCAAATCATCGGTGCCGCAGCGCTGATTGCGGTGGCCGTCATCGCGGCCGCGGCCATCTACGGTCGTACGCACCGGGTGGCGGTGGGTGTGGCGAACTCGGGCGGATCCGACGGGGCGGATGCGGAGCGCGAGCGTGCGGAGCGCAGCGCCACGCTCACCCGCCGCGAGGACAGCCTGGCTCGTCGCGAGGCTGACCTCGAGGCCGAGCGTCAAGCGCTCGCTGAAACCCGGCGCGAGTTGGAACGCGCGCTGGAGCAGGCCGCAGGCATGTCCGCGTCCCGGGCCAAGCAGCTGCTGCTGCAGGAGATCGAGGACCAGGCCAGGCACGACGCGGCGCGGCGCATCAGGCAGATCGAGGAGGAGACCAAGCGGGACGCCGAGCGCCGAGTACGCAACATCCTGTCCGTCTGCATGCAGCGGCTCGCCGCCGGTCACGCGACCGAGACCACGGTCTCGGTCGTCCAGCTCTCGACCGACGACATGAAGGGACGCATCATCGGCCGGGAGGGACGCAACATCCGGGCGCTCGAGAACCTCACCGGGGTGGACTTCATCATCGACGATACGCCCGGCGCTGTCGTGCTCTCAGGCTTCGACGGCGTTCGCAGGGAGATCGCGAAGCTGACTCTCGAGAAGCTGCTGCAGGACGGCCGGATCCATCCGGCGCGGATCGAGGAAACCTACTACCAGGCTAAGTCGGAGCTGGAGGATCACATCGTCGAGGTCGGGGAGCAGAGCGTGTTCGAGGCGGGCGTCCAGGGGCTCAACCCCGAGCTGATCAAGCTGCTTGGCCGTTTGAAGTTCCGCACGAGCTACGGCCAGAACGTGCTGGCTCACTCCGTGGAG
>Ga0187814_10000955_pt1 | contig 10690 bp, 8 predicted proteins | sample NC_S_4_FD_132450 | JGI IMG/M metagenome (GOLD analysis project Ga0187814, IMG submission 132450) | Wetland sediment microbial communities from Neuse River Estuary, North Carolina, USA - ASW-S_4 | ecosystem: Environmental > Aquatic > Freshwater > Wetlands > Sediment | place: USA: North Carolina...
AGACCGTCGCCGACGCGGGCCGGCGCATCATCGAGCTCGTCGAGGAGGACGTCAAGCCGCGCGACATCCTGACCGCTGGCGCGTTCCGCAACGCGGTTACCGCGATGCTCGCGATCAGCGGCTCGGTGAACTGCCTCAAGCACCTGCAGGCGGTTGCGGTCGAGGCCGGCTGCGATACCGACGTGTACGCCCTGCTCGAAGACCTGGCGCCGCAGGTACCGCTGCTGTCCGCCGTGAAGCCCAACGGCGACCGGCGGATCGATGAGTTCGAGGCGGCCGGCGGCACGCTCGGGCTGCTGCGCCAGCTGCGCCCTCTGCTCGACCTCGGGCAGCCGACGGTGGGTGGTCAATCGATCGGCAAGCTGACCGCGGCCGTCGCGGCCGTCGACGAGGACGTGATCCGGCCGCTGCACGCGCCGCTCGCCCGGCACCCTGGCATCGTCATCCTCCGCGGCTCGCTCGCCCCGGACGGCGCCGTGTGCAAGCGCACGGTCACCGACGACGGGGAACACCGGTTCACCGGCCCGGCCCGGGTCTTCCGGTCGCGCGAGGAAGGCCTGGAGGCGATCCGGGCCGGCGAGGTGCACGCGGGCGAGGCCCTGGTGCTGACCGGCCTCGGCCTGCGCGGGGCGCCCGGAATGGGCTTCACCTCTGCGTTCGTGTTCGCCCTCGACGGCGCGGGCCTGTCCGACAAGGTCGCCGTGATCACCGACGGCCAGCTGTCAGGCCTGGTCAACAACGGCATCTCGGTAGCCGAGGTGAGCCCGGAGGGCGCCGTCGGCGGACCGCTCGGCCTGGTCCGCGACGGTGACGTCATCAGCGTCGACGTGGACGCGCGCACCATCGATCTGCACGTGCCGGACGCCGAGTTGGCGGCGCGGCGGGCACAGCTGCCCGCGCTGGCGCCCCCGGCTGGCTGCGGCTGGCTGTCCGTCTACGCGCGCTCGGTCCGCCCGCTCGGGCAGGGCGCGACGCTGGGAGGCTGACACCATGACGGCCCATCCCGTCACCCAGGAATCCCCCGCCACGCTGGAGCGCGGCCGTCCCGTCACCGCCGCGGAGCTGTCCTGGCGGGCGGACTGGATCCGGCTGCACACCGTGCGGCTCATCGAGCAGGCCGGGCTCGGCCACTACGCGAGCACGTTCTCCTGTGCCGAGGTCATCGCGACGCTCTATTACCACACGCTGCGGCTGCGGCCGAGTGACCCGAAGTGGCCGGACCGGGACCGGTTCCTGCTCGGCAAGGGCCACGTCGCCACGGGGCTGTGGCCGGTGCTGGCCGACCTCGGCTACTACCCGCAGAACTGGCTCCAGCAGTTTGGCCACGTCGGCTCCCCGCTGAACGACCACCCGAACATGCGCCTCGCGCCGGGCATCGACTTCAGCTCCGGCTCGCTCGGCCACAACCTGTCGGTCGGCGTCGGCATGGCGCTCGCAGCCCGCCTGTCCGGTCGTGACTATCGCACGTTCGTGCTCACCGGCGACGGCGAGTTGCAAGAGGGTCAGGTCTGGGAAGCCGCCATGGCAGCCAGCCACTACCAGCTCGGCGGCCTGGTCGCCATCATCGACGCCAACGGCTTCTCCGGCAGCGGACCGACCTCCGGGGCCATGAACATCGAGCCGCTGGCTCAGCGGTTCGCGGCGTTCGGCTGGCTGACCCACGAGATCGACGGGCACGACGTCAGCGCGCTGCTGCGCACGTTCGACGACCTGCCCGCGCCGGACAGCCGCCAGCCGGTGTGCGTCATCGCCCGCACCCGCAAGGGCCGCGGCGCGGCCATGTTCGAGCAGGCGCCCCAGACCTGGCACCTCGGCCTGCTGTCGCCCGAGCAGCAGGCCGAGGTGCTCGCCGAGATACAGGCGAGGATGCAGTGACCGAGACAACGACGGGGGCGGCAAGTCCGGTGCCGGAGGCTTCGGCGGGCCGCACCCCCGAGCTAGGCGGCATGGTCGACGTCTTTACCGACACCGAGATCGAGACGGCGCTAGCGGCCAACCCGGCCGGGTACTCGATCGCCGAGCTCGCCGACGAGGACCCGCGCATCCTGACGATGAGCGCCGATCTCAGCTCGCCGCTGGCGGAGTTCCGCGAGCGCCACCCCGGCCGCTACATCGAGCTCGGGATCGCGGAGACGAACTCGGTATCGGTGGCCGCGGGACTGGCGGCATGCGGCTTCGTTCCCTACATCTTTTCGATGTCGCCGTTCGGCATGCTCAAGTGCGCGGAGCAGGTGCGCACCGATCTCGCCTACAACCACCTGCCGGTCCGGCTGGTCGGCCGGCTGTCCGGCCTGGCGATGGGGTTCTTCGGGACGTCGCATCACGCGGTCGAGGACGTCGCGATCGCTCGCGCGATCACCAACATGACCGTCATCGCACCCGCCGACGCCCACGCGGTGCGCAGTCTCATGCGCTCGACCTCCGGCCTGGACGGGCCCATCTACCTGCGCATCAGCGAGCGAACGCCGGCCGTGTACCGGGGCACGCCCGAGTTCACTTATGGCCGGTGGCTGCACCTGCGGACCGGCGACGACGTGACCCTGATCGGCTACGGCATGGGCGTGGGCCTGGCGATGCAGGCTGCCGAGCTGCTTGCGGGTGACGGCATCCAGGCCGACGTCTACGACGCGGCCTACCTGAAGCCCTATGACGGGGCCGCGCTCACCGAGAGCGCCGCGCGCACCGGCCGGGTCGTCACCATCGAGGACCACAGCGAGATCGGCGGCCTGGCAAGTATCGTCGCCGAGGTCGCTGGCCGGCGTAACCTGGCCGTGGCCTTGCGCGCCGTCGCCCTGCCCGACACAGACCTGGAGGTAGGCATGCCCGCGGACTTGTATGAGTACTACGGACTGACTGCGCGAGGCGTGGTGGACGCAGCTTGTCAGCTGGTCCGCCCGTCCGGCCCGGCCGCGTCCTGATCGGGGGGCGCGATGCGGGCCGTTGTGTGCGTGCCGGACGGCGCGGAAGTCGCCGAGGTTCCCGACCCGGCAGCGGGACCGGGCCAGGTCGTCATCCAGGTCGAGGCCTGCGGGCTGTGTGGGTCGGACGTGCACGCCATCGAGCACGGCATGACCCAGCCGGGGCAGGTGCTCGGCCACGAGTTCAGCGGGCGCGTCGCCGAGGTCGGACCCGGCGTGACCGGCTGGCGGGTCGGCCAGGCCGTCGCCGTCAACCCGCTCGGCTCCTGCGGGACCTGCCGTGAGTGTGCCGGCGGGCTGCCGTTCCGCTGTGCTGCGCTGCCGAACCTCGGGCTGTCCGCGCCCGGCGCGTACGCCGAGTACGTCGCCATGTCAGCCGGCCAGCTGGTCGCGCTGCCCGACGGGCTCCCGGTCGAGATGGGCGCGCACGCCGAGCCGCTCGCGGTCGCGCTGCAGGCCGTGTCACAAGCTGACGTCGGTCCGGGCGACGCCGTGCTGGTGCACGGGGTCGGCCCGGTCGGCCTGAACGCGATCATGGCCCTGCGCCTGGCCGGCGTCGATCACATCGTGGGGGCGGGTCGCTCGCCCGGCCGCCGTGCCGCCGCCACGGCGGTCGGCGCCGACGCGGTCATCGACACCAGGGAAACCAGCGTCGCCGAGTACGTGGCAGCCAGCGGCCGCCCGTTCGCGGCCGTGCTCGACTGCTCCGGCGCGATCGGATTGTTCGCTGAGTCGCTTGAGGTGCTCGCCGGCGGCGGCACTTTCGTCGAGGTGGCGCTGACATCCGACGTGCCTGCCGTCAACCTGTTCGGGCTGGTCCAGGGCGGCTTCCGGATGGCCGGGACGTGCGCGTACAGCTACGCCAGCTACGAGGCCGCGGTCGGGCATATCGCGGCGGGCCGGGTGCCGGTGGCCTCGCTGATCAGCGAGCGGGTGAGCCTGGATGACACGCCGTCGGCCCTGTTCCGGCTGCGCCAGCCGGGCAGCCTGGTCCGCATCCTGAGCATGCCGGGCCAGCGCACCGAGCCCGCGTCGGCAGCGGCCGACACCGTCGCGGCCCCGTAAGGAGCGGCATGCAGGAGTTCGCCGGCCGGGCCGCCGTCGTCACCGGGGCCGGGAGCGGAATGGGCAAGGCGTTCGCGCTCCGGTTCGCGGCCGAGGGCATGAAGATCGTCGCTGCCGACATCCAGGAGGACGCGCTCGCCGCTACCGTCGCCGAGCTCGAAGCGGCCGGGCACGAGGTAGCCGGATTGCGCACGGACGTCTCCGACCCCGGCTCGGTCCGCCAGCTCGCCGCCGCGGCCGCCGCCCGGTTCGGGGCGGTGCACCTGCTCTGCAACAACGCCGGCGTCGAGGGTTACCTGGACGGGCCGATCTGGGCGGCGACCGACAAGGACTGGCAGTGGACCGCCGGGGTCAACTTCTGGAGCGTCGTGCACGGCATCCGGGCATTCGTGCCGGGCATGCTCGCGCACGGCGAGCCGGCCCACATCGTCAACACGTGCTCGATGACCTCGGTCGTCAGCGCCGCAAACATGTACTCCATCACCAAACACGCGGTGCTGGCGCTGACCGAGGTGCTGGCCGCGGACCTGCGCAAGCAGAACGCGCCGATCGGCGTCACCGCGCTGTGCCCCGGCATCATCGCGACGAACCTGTTCCGCGGCAGCCGGAACCGCCCGGCCGCGCTGCGCGAGGACGATGGCAACGACCACGCCGGGGCCAGCGGGCGCGACCAGGTCGCGGGTGACGAGCAGCGCGAGCGCATGCACGCGATGCTTGCCACCGGGATGCCGCCAGCGGAGATCGCGGACAAGCTGGTGGACGCGATCCGGCGCGGCGCGCCGTACCTGCTGACCGACCACGCCTGGGATGACCGGATCATCCAGCGGCACGAATCGATCCTGGCCGGCGCGCTCGGTCCGCTGGTTCCGGTTGCGGACAAGGGAGCTGCCGATGGCTGATCGGTTCGCCGGCAAGGTCGCGGTCGTCACCGGGGCCGCGGCCGGGTTTGGGCTCGCCGTTTCGCTCCGGCTCGCGGCCGAGGGTGCGCGCCTCGTCCTCGTCGACCGGGCGGCCGACCCGCTGACCGAGGCCGCCACGGCCATCGAGGACGCGCTGCCGGTGGTCGCCGACGTCAGCCAGGAGGCCGACGTCGAGTCCTACGTGCAAGCGGCTGTGGCGCAGCACGGGCGGATCGACCTGTTCTTCAACAACGCAGGCATCGAGGGCCGGATGGCCCCGATGACCGAGTTGTCGGTCGAGGACTTCGACCGCGTGCTGGCGGTCAATTGCCGCGGCGTGTTCCTCGGGTTGCGCGCGGTGCTGCGCGTGATGAAGGAACAGCAGTCCGGCGCGATCGTCAACACAGCGTCGATGGCCGCGATCCGGGGCGCAGCCACGTTCGCGCCGTACGTCGCGTCCAAGCACGCGGTGGCGGGGCTGACCAGGTGCGCCGCGCTCGAGGGCGCGCCGTTCGGCATCCGGGTCAATGCGGTGGCGCCCGGCCACATAGACACCCGGATGGCACGCGCCCTGACCGCGCAGATCAACCCTGCCGATCCGGACAGCGTGTTCGAGCAGACCGCGTCCCGGGTTCCGCTCGGCCACCGGTACGGCACCCCGCAGGAGGTAGCGAACCTGGTGCTGTGGCTGCTGTCGGACGAGGCGTCGTACGTGTCCGGCACGACTCAGCTGATCGACGGCGCCCTCAACGCCTGAGCGCGGTTTGTAGCGACGCGCGGCTACGACTGTCGGCGGACGGAAGGTGGTATTCCGCGCACGGACGCGACCACGCGAAGGCTGTGCATTCGCAGGGGGCTGCGAACAGCTCCGGTAGACATTTTGCTACTTAACTGATACGGAGCACTGAGCCAGGCCCAGACGGCCAGCCACGGCCAGGACCATTTGGGGATTGATGAGCAGCACCGACGAGTTTCTCGGCAACAACGCCCGGTACGCCAGGCGGTTCGGCGGACCGCGCTCATTCTTTCCGCCCAAGGGCGTTGCCGTCGTCGCCTGCATGGACGCGCGGCTCGACGTGTACGCCATCCTCGGCCTGCGCGCGGGCGAGGCTCACGTGATCCGCAACGCCGGCGGGGTCGTCACCGACGACGAGATCCGCTCGCTGGCGATCAGCCAGCGCCTGCTCGGGACGCGCGAGATCATCCTGATCCACCACACCGACTGCGGCATGATGAAGATTACTGACGACGCGTTCCGGCGCGCCCTGCAGGACGACACGGGGATGAAGCCGACGTGGGCCGTCGAGGCGTTCGATGACCTTGAGGAGGACGTCCGGCAGTCGAAGGCACGCATCGCCGGCAGCCCGTTCGTCCCGCACAAGGACGCGATCCGCGGCTTCGTCTTCGACGTCGCGACCGGCCAGCTCAACGAGGTCGTCTAGCGGCTGCCGACTTGCCGAGCGGCCGCGGTGCCGCTGCGGGCCGCGCGGGACCTGGCGCCAACAGTCCGCACCGTACGGCACACTTCTAACCGTGCGCCCGCTCCGGTTGATCCTCGACGGCTTCGCCACGTACCGGACTGAGACCGAGGTCGACTTCACCGACGTCGACTTCTTCGCGCTCACCGGGCCCACCGGCGCGGGCAAGAGCACCGTCATCGACGCGCTGTGCTTCGCGCTGTACGGCACGGTCCCGCGCTGGGACGACGAGCGGGAGGTGCGCAACGCGCTCGCTCCGTCCGCCAACGCGTGCCGGGTCAGCCTGATCTTCGAGCTGTCCGGTGAGCGCTACGTCGCCGCACGGTCGCTGCAGCGCGACCGGCAGGGCCGCGTCACGACCAGGGCGGCGCGGCTGGAGCGCCTCGACGCGAGCATCCCCGCCGATGCATCCCTGACCGAGATCCTCCAGGCCAGCACCGAGCAGCTCGCCGAGGGCCCGGACCGGGTCCGGGCAGCGGTCCAGGAACTGCTCGGCCTCAGCTACGAGCACTTCACCCAGTCGGTGCTGCTGCCGCAGGGCGGCTTCGCCGAGTTCCTGCGCGCCACCCCCGCCAAGCGGCAGGGCCTGCTGGTCCAGCTGCTCGCCTTCGGCGTCTACAAGGAGATCGGCCAGCGCGCCCGCACCCGCGCGGACCGGGCCGAGGTGGAGCGTGACGCAGCGCAGCGGGCCCGCGATCAGCTCGGCGACGCAACCGAAGCCGCCGAGGCTGCCGCGGCAGCGCGCCTGGCTCAGCTGACCGCACTCGCGACCAAGGTCGAAACAACCATGGCGACGGTGACCGAGCTGCAAAGGCGAGCCGCGGACGCCACCGATCAGGTCACGACCGAAGGGAACGTGGCCGCTCAGCTCTCTGCCGTCGTCATCCCGGCGGAAGTGCCCGGCCTGGCCCAGCAGATTGCCGCCGCCGACTCGCTGGTCGCGGCCGCCCGGGAGCGCCGCGACGAGGCGGCCGAGACTGCCGAGATGGCCGGCCGGGCGCGCGCCGGCCTGCCGGATAAGGCCGCGACGCAGCGGCAGCTCGACATGTACGTCCTGCGGCATGACCTGGTCGCTGAGGCCGAGCAACAGGCAGAGGCGCTCACCGCCGAGCGCACCCGCGAGGAGCGGCTCACTGCGCAGCTGCAGGCCGCCGACCGCGCGGTCGCCGCCGCCCAGGACTCGGTCGACACCGCGCTCCGGGCGCACGCCGCCGCGGGCCTGGCCGAGATCCTGCACGTCGGTGATGACTGCCCGGTCTGCCGCCAGCGGGTGCAGAGCCTCCCCCGGCACGAGACGCCAGCCGACCTCGACGCCGCCAAGGCGACGCTGGCGACCGCGGTCGCGGCGCAGCGACAGGCCCGCAGCGCATATCAGGAGGCGGCCAAGGCCGCTGCGTCCGCTCAGGCGAGGCTGGACGGCACGCGGAGCAGGCTCGAGAACGCGGCGCGGGTCATGGCAGACGCTCCGCCTGAGACGGAGCTGCTCCAGCAGCTCGCGGCGATCGCCGCAGCCGACGACATGGCGCACGCGGCCGGGCGGGCGGCAAGCGCTGCCCGGACCGAGTTCGCGGCCGCTGAGCAGGCACGGGCGTCGCTGGCCAGCAGCGAGCAGCGGGCCTGGGCGGCGCTGCGCAACGCGCGGGACCGGCTGGTCAGCCTCGGCGCACCGGCCGTCGAGACCCAGGAACTCGCCGCCGCCTGGTCCGCGCTCGTCGCCTGGGCCGCTGCCGAGCACGAACAGCGAGCGGCGCGGCTTCCGGAGCTGCAGGCGGCTGCGATCGGCCTGCAGCAGCAGGCTGATGACGCCGCGACCTCGCTCGGGCAGCTACTCGCCGACCATGACGTGACCGCCGATCCGCCGAGCCGGGCACCGGCCGCGGTCGCCGAGCAGCGGGCGCGCGCTGAAGCCGCGCTGCTCCGGGTCCGCGCGGATCGGGCGCAGGCCGCCAGGCTCGACCAGCAGATCGCCACGCACCGCGAGGACGCGCAGGTCGCCACGATGCTCGGCAACCTGCTGCGGGCGAACTCGTTCGAGCGCTGGCTGTGCAGCGAGGCTCTGGACTCACTGGTCCGGGAGGCGTCGGCCACGCTGATGGAGCTGTCCAGCGGGCAGTACGAGCTGGACCGGGACGAGCGGAACGACCTGGTCGTCATCGACTACGCGGACGCGGGCACCAGGCGCGCGGTGCACACCCTGTCCGGCGGCGAGACGTTCCAGGCCTCGCTGGCGCTGGCGCTGGCGCTGTCCCGCCAGGTCATCGGGCTGTCCGCCGGGATGCGCGAGCTTAACTCGATGTTCCTGGACGAGGGATTCGGCACCCTCGACAGCGACACGCTGGACACGGTTGCCAGCACCTTGGAGCGGCTCGCGGCAGACTCAGACCGCATGGTGGGCGTCATCACGCACGTAGCCGACCTGGCCGAGCGGGTTCCGGTCCGGTTCGTCGTCAGCCGCACCGGCACCACGTCGACCATCGTCAAGGAGCGATCGTGACCCTGCTCGAGTCGGCCGGCCCGGGCACGGTGAGGCCGGCCGCGGCCTTCTCGGTCGATCCCTGGGATCCGAGCTACGGCATGGCGTACGGCGACGAGATGGCCGGCGAGGCGCTCCGCGAGTCGAGCGCCGAGCTGGTGCTCGACCTCGAGCTACCCGCCGGGCAGTGGCGCCCGCTGTCACCTGAACCGGGGCTGCTGGTCCCGGACACGCTGCTGTTCCTCGACGGCGTGCGGCGAATCGACGCGCGAGTGTGGGTGCACGGCGCGGATCCGCAGCCGGTTCCCGGCATCGCCGCGTCCTACGCCGCGGGACTGGCTTGCCTGAACGGCTCGGCCCGGATCAGCACGGTGACCGTGGAGCGCGGACTGTTCACCGCCTCTCCCGATGCGACAGACATCGACAGCCGGCACGCCAGGTACCTGGCGCGGACGGCCGCCGGGCCTGGCCTGGACCAGCTGTCGCTGGGGCTGCAGCAGCACCTCAGCGACGCCGAGGTCCAGCTGGCGCTGGTGTTCCGGAAGGAGCACCCGGAGGCTGGTGATCTGCTCGTGGTCGACGGCCCGCTGCGCGGCCGGACGCACCTGGCGCGAACCATCGGCTACATCAAGACGCACCACACGGCGTATTTGCCAGCCGAGCAGGCCGCCGTCGTGAGCTCGCTCGTTCCCGGCCAGCGAACGCCCGCCTTCACCATGGGCACTTCGTGGCGGCGCAACTCCTGGTACTTGCGTCTACCTGCCGCTGGCGCGGTTGCGCCGTGGTCGGGCGTCGTGCGGCTGGAGTGCTCGGCCGACCTGCCGGTGCCGGAAGTTCGCCGGCTCGCCGACCTGAGCGCGCTGCTGTTGCCGCCGCTGGCCAGCTCGCCGCACAAGGACCCGCGCGCACCACAGAATCTCGTGCCGATCGGCGGCCTCGAGCGTGAGCTACGCCGCCGCCTCGGCGACCAGCAGCTGCTCTACCGGTCGCTGCGTGCCGCTGCCGCTCGCTAGGCGGTGGTGCCCGGCCGCGGCCGGATAATCCGCTGGCTGCCCGGCCCGCCGTCATGCCAGAATCCGCGCCGTGCACAGGGCGGACATCACGGCGGAGCTCGCGCGGCGGCTCGTTGCCGAGCAGTTCCCGCAGTGGGCCGACCTGCCGGTCCGCGGTGTCGACCTCGACGGCTGGGACAACACCACGTTCCGGCTCGGCGACGCCATGTCAGTCCGGCTGCCGAGCGGCGAGTGGTACGCCCCGCAGGTGGCCAAGGAGCACCGGTGGCTGCCGGTGCTGGCGCCGCGGCTGCCCCTGCAGATCCCGGTGCCGCTGGCGGAGGGCGCGCCCGGCTGCGGGTACCCGTGGCCGTGGTCGGTGTACCGGTGGCTTGACGGCGAGCCCCTTGCCCCCGGTCTGGTCACCGACCTGCCGCAGTTCGCCGCGGATCTGGCCGGCTTCCTGGCCGCTCTGTACGCAGCCGATCCGGCTGATGGCCCGCCGCCCGGCCAGCACACGTGCTTCCGCGGGGCCCCGCTGACGGTCTACGACGCCGAGACACGTGCGGCGCTGGCCGCGCTCGACGGCCAGATCGACGCGGCAGGCGCCGCCGATGTCTGGGCAGCCGCGCTGCGGGCGACCTGGGCCGGCTCTCCGGTGTGGTTCCACGGCGACATCAGCCCCGGCAATCTGCTGGTCCGCGACGGGCGGCTCAGCGCGGTGATCGACTTCGGCTGCTCCGGCGTTGGCGACCCAGCCTGCGACACCGTCATCTCGTGGACGTTCCTGACCGGCGAGAGTCGGCGGGTCTTCATGGACGAGCTCCCGGTCGATGAGGGCGCCTGGGCCCGCGGCCGCGGCTGG
>Ga0187814_10000956_pt1 | contig 10688 bp, 9 predicted proteins | sample NC_S_4_FD_132450 | JGI IMG/M metagenome (GOLD analysis project Ga0187814, IMG submission 132450) | Wetland sediment microbial communities from Neuse River Estuary, North Carolina, USA - ASW-S_4 | ecosystem: Environmental > Aquatic > Freshwater > Wetlands > Sediment | place: USA: North Carolina...
CCATCATGGTATTTCCAAATATGACAAGATATCATAGAGAGCAACCACTGACGTAGGAAGTGCTGACGTGTGTTTCGGGTAGGCTCTGCCTACAGTTGCCTACTCTCTTAAACGGTGCGATTGTTTATTACAGGGTCTACTACAGTTTTTTATCTAACACCGAGCCGCTTTTTTCATGATCATGTGAGAATACGGTGGGGGTGACTCATAAAAGTAACAACTGGCTTACACGTTGAGGAGCAGCTTGCAAAATCACCCAGTGGATGTTAATTGTCAAGGGGATTAAAACACTAGGGGTGGTTATCAGGTGGTAAGATTTTTCGATTAGCATTTTCAATGCCCCTCTGCAAAGTGGGTCCCATGTACGTGATCAAAAACATTCGATTATCGTCAACAGCCTGAGGCTGTAAATTTTGAAATTGCATGGGAGAAATTCCGCACATTACGCGGGAGGTTCGGTTTCTTTGACATACCGGTACAACGTGGCGCGGGAGATCCCAAGAGCAGCACAGATTTCTGGAATAGAGTGACTCTGATCAGCAAACATCTGCCGAGCCAGAGCCACTTTCCCATTGGTCTTGAGTTTCCTGGGTCGCCCACCAACGCGCCCTCTCACCCTGGCCGCCGCTAATCCTGCATTGGTGCGCTCACGAATGAGATCCCGCTCAAATTCTGCCAGAGCTCCCATTAAATGGAAGATGAGCTTGCCGCCTGGAGTGGTGGTGTCGATCTGCTCTGTCAAACTGATGAACTCGATCCCACGTTCCTGGAGACCCTTGAGTAGCTCGATCAGATGGGTCAAAGAGCGCCCAGCGCGATCCAGCTTCCAGACGACGAACGTGTCCCCTGGCCGCACATAGGCCAACGCTTCTTCCAGCCCTTTTCGCTCCGCCTTCGATCCGGTCATCTTGTCAATAAACCATTTGTCACATCCTGCTTCTTTGAGCGCGTCTATCTGGAGTGCCTCGTGTTGCTCCTGTTTGGAAACACGCACATAGCCAATCTTCATAAACTCCTCCATATGTCTCAGGTTTCCCGTCAACGGCCTGATGTTTTGAGATTTTGATTATGAGATGAGTTTTGAGAATTGTCAAGAGGGAGATCTGCGCTCGCGGAGATCATGAGGAGGGCACAGAAAAAAGCAGAGCCATGTGTCGCAGAAAACGGCCGTTTTTGGCATAACGCAACAGAGACGGGTATTTGTGCGGAAGGTGAATACAGAGGCGACGAGAGAGAAAAAACAGGTACCGCCGGTCGCCGATCCTGAGATGACACCATCAACCTCCTGCGGCTGGCCTCTCCATCCTCGCCGCAGGAGCCTCTTCAGACAAGCCCAGTGCTTCTCAGCTTCACCTAGGAGACCACTCCAAGTTGGCGCATCGCCCCAAGATCGTCATTGTTACACCAGTGTTCAACGATCTGGTTGTTGGCGATGCGCCACAGATGCATGCCCGTTATCGTGAAATGTCCGCCGGTCGGCGCAATGCCAAAAAACTCCCCGCTGTGCGTGCCGGTATAGGTGCCGCGCACCACCACCATGTTGCCCTCGGCGACTTCATGCTCGATGTCATAGTGGAAATCGGGGAACGCGGCGTGATACAAGGCAAGGATCTGTCGATGCCCCTCGCGCCCGAGCGGCCAATCTGGTGGATTCGTGTGATCGACATAGTCATCGGAGAGCGTCTCATCCAGCACAGCGCGGTTTTGCTTATTAAAGGCTTCCTCGATATGGCGCCGCACTAACGCCTTGTTCATTTCTGTTGACATCTGGTGACCTCCTTTTACTCGTTTGCTCATGGACGAGTCTTTCCATCCTTGTGCTCTGAGCACTACAACATACACGTGGCTCAGTCGTGATCGCTTCCTCGCTGGGAAGCCCGGAGAGCCTGGAGAACAGTTGCTCTTTCGTGCCGGGGAAAGCCTGCTCTCTGGTCTCCCTCGGCGATTACCGCCTCAATTCTAGCATAGGTTGTCTCTCCTTGCCCTCGAAGCTCAAGCGAACGACACCACACACGTCGCCTGGATGCTCTTATCGACCTCATCCTGTTCTTCCCGAAAAGGCCGCGTGATTCTGCCTTAGGGTTGTACCTCACCGGTGTGTACTCTTGCCTGTAGCCGGACCCAGGCACGCAGCTGCGGCAGGGAGGTGGGAGGCACAAAGGTATAGACCCTGTCATGATCGCCACCTGAACCACGTTCCAGCTCTCCTCGTCTGTGCTCCAGCTCACTCGTTCTCCACTCATCCAGGGATCCTTCTCTCGTGTGGCCCTCATGGAATGAGCGGCGGCGACTCTCAGCGACCGAGACCATCGCTAGGCGCTCACCCACCGCACACGCTGACGTTTCTTCTGGAAACGTCCAGAGGTGTATCTTTCTCTCCTGTAGGAACTGGGCTGCTGTGACGGACTGGGATGCTAAGCCATTATTCTCCCATGCAAGCTGCTCGTTCAGGTCTTCCTTAGCGGAGGAGGAGAACACACGCAGGCGATCTGGCGGGAGCGCGCGATAGAGCCTGAGGAAGCCGAACACGGCTGCAAGCTCGGACAAGACGGTCGATTTCCAGATCCAGGTCGGCGATTGCTCCGCCTGGAACGCGATGCGATAGTAGATCATGAGACACCTCCGGCATTTCAGATCACAGCGTGCTTTTAGGGCATGATTTCGTACAGGGTGTTGAACGGGTTCTCCAGCGGTACGCGCCGCACGTTGCTGAAGCCAGCCTCTCTACAAAGCTCCTGCAGCCTCCCTTCTGGCAATCCTGCGGTGCCCAGTCCCTCCCCCTCGCCGGAGAGCGAGGTGGTCATGCAATACAGCACACTGAGGCCGTAGAACAGGCTGCCCAGGGGTCCGGCATTGCCTTCCAGATGCTCGGCACAGTTGATCTCCAGGCACACATAGCGTCCATCCGGGCGCAGCGCCTGGCCAATGGCGCGCAGCAAGCCACGCGGGTCAACGGCATCGTGGATCACGTCAAAGGTGGTGATGACATCGTAGTGTTCGGGCAAGCCCGCGCAAACGTCGCGATGCTCGAAGCGCACCCGGTCGGCGACTCCCGCTGCCCGGGCACTCGTGGTGGCCTCTTCGATGGTTGGTGCGAAGCTGTCGTAGCCGACGAAGTGCGAGCGCGGGTAGGCTTGTGCCAACTTGATGAGGGCCTTGCCACGTCCACAGCCGACATCGGCCAGCACGGCGCCACGTTCCAGCTTGTCCTGCACAAGGGGCATGGCGGGCAGCCACACCGGGATGAGCAGGTTTTCAAACCAGCCTGAGGTCAAGCGCTCCAGCCCATCCCACATGTTGTGGCCGTAGGCAGACTGCGGTACGCCACCCCCATGTTGGAAGGCCAGGATCAGCTGGTTGAGGGGCTCGATCATGCCAGCTAACATCTGATGCATGCCGCCGAAGAAAATGGGACCATGTTCCTGTGCCAGCACCGGGATGTGCTCGGCGGGTAAGGTGAAGCGGCGACTTTCCGGGTCGTACTCCACGTAGCCAGCGCAGGCCATGGCGCCGAGCCACTCGCGTGTGTAGCGTTCGTTGATCTCGGCGCGGGCTGCCAATTGCGCACTGGTCGCCGGTGCCTGTGCCAGTTGCTTGAAGAGACCGAGGCGATCTCCAATAGTGGCCATGATGGTGGTGGTCATGCCACTGGTATCGCTGAGCACCTTGCCCAGAAATGCTTCGGCCTTCGCCTGATCGATCGTTTGATGAGTTGTCATGTCTAGTCCTCCTTATTCTGTCTTTCACGGAGTCTCTCTCCTGTGGAGGGAAACTCGAAAACATCCATGCGCGTTATGTGTCGTACGTTGAGAAGTTGCAGGCTGTGACGTCACTGTGCTTCTTCTTACAGGACTAGTATGCCAGAAAACTTTGGGATTTCTCTTCGTATTTTTACGAAGAGAATCGTGGACACGATACGAAGCTTTCTGTAAGGAAGTGCGGTAGAGCTACGTAGCTTGCGCAAAGAGCAATACAGAAGCGTCTTGGAGGTACTTCAGGTCCACCAGGCACGGCAGAAGAAGAGAGGGGGTGTTGTATCCTGGCAGGGCGCTTCAGAGCTGTCTCTGCTCTTTTTGCCCCAGCCCTTTTTCACTGGCCCACACCGCGATCTGTGTTCGCGAGGTAAAGCCTAATTTGGACAGGATGTTCTCGATGTGTTTCTCGACCGTACGAGAGGTGACGACCAGGAGATCGCCGATCTCCCGACTCGTTTTGCCCCGTGCGATCAAGGCGGCTACCTCGCGTTCACGCTCGGTCAGGCCGCCGAATTGCTCAGCTTCGAGATGGCGCGCTGAGAGGAGCTTTTCCCGGGGCCAGAACGTGGCGTGCGCTGCGTGAGTGAACTGCTCACGCAGGGCGGGCTCGTCAATCGTCGCGGCAAGGGCTGCGATGGCGTTGCGGGCTGCCATGCCCTCGCGACGGGCCTGCTCCTCCTGCTGCCTCTGCTGGTACGCACGTGCAAGCAGGCCATGGATGTACCACAGGCGGGAACGCTCTTGCCGAGCCATCGCGCCGCGTTTGGCCTCCTCCAGCACCACTACGGCTTCGTTGACGTGCCCCAGGGCCAGCAGCGCCTCCCCTTGCAGCCTCAAGAGCCAGGGGATCGGCTGCCCCCCCGCAGCAGTGGCCGCGCCCGGGACGGTGGAGAGCAACTCCTCTGCGATCTGCACGGCCTGGTCTGGTTGTCCCTGCGCCAGCGCCAGTTCGCCCCAGGCCAGGCATACCCAGCGCTCGCTCAGATTACGAGAGCGCTGCTCACGCGGCAGCACGGCTGCGAGCGCCGCCTCGGCGTGCTGCGGGTCATGTGTGAGCAGATACGCCTGGGCAAGCGAGTAGGTGATCTGGTGGACCCAAAACACTGAGCCGAGGTCACGTGCCAGGGGCAGCACTGCTTCCAGGGTATTCAAGGCAAATCCCGGTTCCAGCATCAGGACGTAGATGCCGCCCAGGGCAGAAGACGCTCCCACGATCCACTGCTGGTGCCCGATCTCACGGGCAAGCCTGAGCGCCTCGTGCCCATGCAGAAGCGCGGTGCCGAATTCCCCAAAGGACGCCAGGACACAACTCGTTATGTTCTCGGCATAGGCCAGGGCAACGGGCAAATCGCCCTGGCGCGCCAGGCGCAGCGCTTCTTCTGCATCGTGCACGCACTCGTCGCGGGTTCTGAGCGCGCCGTAGGTGGTGGTGTTCATCCACGGGAAAGAAAAACTGGCCCGTGAGCTGAGCGCAGAGACCAGGCCTCCGGTGTCCCCCGCAGCTCGAAACAGCTCAATGGCCTGTCCCCACTGGCTCACCGCGGTGAGCGTCTCGCCAGCAAAGGCGTTGGCCATACCGAGCAAATCAAACGTTTCTGCCATGCCCTCTGTGTCCTGTCGGCGCTCGAAGAGCTGCAACGCCTGCTGGTGGAGTTGCACGCCCTCTGCGCTCTGCCCGGTATTCACGAGCCAGTTGCCCAGCCGATTGAGGCTCATCGCCTGTAAGCGGGGATCGGAGAGCGCCTGGGCGAGCTCGAGTGCGCGCCGGAACAACGGACCCGCCTGACTGTAGTCGCGGCTGGCCCACAGGAAGCCCAGATCCAGCAGCCCTTGCCACTCCATCTGGCCATCGTGGGCCTCTTCCGAAAGCTGCAGCGCCTGCTCGTAGTCGGCTCTGGCTCGCTCAAATTCGCCCAGCAACGCGTAGGCCTGTCCGCGCGCCCGGTACAACGCAGCCGGTGGAGGGTCTGAGAGGTGGGAAGCGGCCTGGACGGCCCAGCTCAACTGCTCGACTGCCGCACGCGGGGCGAAGAGCACGAGCGCCTGTTCCCCGGCCAGCTGGCCGTACTCCCGCGCCTTCTCCCACTCCTCTCCCTCAAAGCAGTGGTACGCCAGGTCAGCCAGGTGGGCATCCAGCGCCGGGCCGCCGCCAAAGAGCTGTTCGAGCGCCTGCGCCAGGCGACGATGCAGCGCTCGGCGCTCCCGCGCGAGGAGGCCGGCGTAGATCGCCTGGCGCGTCAGGGCATGCCGGAAGGAGAACTGCTCCGCCGATTCCTCTGTCACCAGTTGCGCTGCCACCACGTCTTTGAGCAGCGAGAGTAGCTGAGAGTCCGTGCAGTGCAGCAGGTGCTGCAGCACGCGCACATCAAAGCGGCGCCCGGCCACGGCTGCCAGGGTGAGGAGCTCTCGCGCTTGTCGAGACAGGCGCCTGGTGCGTTGCTGCACGGCATCTGCCACACTGCGGGGAATGGCCACCCGGCGCGTTGCCGCAGGCAGGACATGCACCCACCCGTTCTCGGTGAAGGTGATCCCTCCGCTGGAGAGCTCCGACTTGAGCACTTCTTCCAGAAAGAACGGATTGCCGTCCGTCAGCGTCCAGAGGGTCTCGAGCAGGTCGCCGGACATCACCTGCTGCTCTGCGAAGATGGCCCGCAGCATCGCCTCGGTCTCGCTGCGGCTCAGCCGGGCGAGCGTCACCTCCTGGCATAAGCGTGCGCGATCGAGCTGGGCCAGAAAGCTCCTGAGCCGTGGATGCACCTCGTCACTGCGGTAGGTGCACAGCAGCAGCAAGGGCCTGCTGGCCAGCTGCCGGGCCAGGGTCTGCAGACACTCCAGGCTCGCCTCGTCGCTCCAGTGCACGTCCTCGACGATCAGCAGCAGCGGGCGCTGCTCTGTCTGCCGCGTGAAGAAGTCTGCCAGGGCGGCAAAGAGGCGGCGTTGCTCCTGCTCGGGGTCCAACGGCAGCACCGCAGGCAGGCTCGCCAGCGCAGGGAGCGAGGAGACGCGTTCGGGGAGCAGGGGAGCGAGGGCCCGAGCGAACGGGCCAACTGCCGCGACGATCTCGGCAGAAGAAAGGGAAGCGCAGCAGGAGTGCAGGAGGTCGCGCAGGGGCGCGTAGGGATGAGTGCGGTCGGTGGGGAAGCAGGTGCCTTCCAGCACGCCGAAGCCCTGGGCAGTGGCGGAGGTTGTGAGTTCAGCTACCAGACGTGACTTGCCGATGCCTGCTTCGCCACTGAGCAGCAGCATTTGACTATGTCCGCTGCTCGTCTGGTTCAACAGCTGTACCAGGGCCGCCAGCTCTTGATCCCGGCCAACGAGCACCGGACAGATGATCGGTTTATCCACTGCTCTAGTCATAATCCTCACCAATGTCGCATCCTCTGCTTGCTGCTAGAGGAGCACAGAATAAACGCAACACATCACTTGTCGCAAGAAACGAACGATTTTGAGACACCTCATCAACGAATCACCGTTCAATCCGGTCCAATGATGAGGTTCTGACGTGCGGTCTCGACGACTTCTTTGGTGACAACAGTAATTTGGTTGGCAACCAGGACATGCTCGACCTGCATCATCAGGCGGTCGATTAACCGCAGGTTCCCCCTGGTAATCCTGAGGATGGCTGCAACCGCTTCCTTGTCGGTAAAGTCGTCCGAAGACGGTTTGACTCGATGATTCCAGCGTTTCTCTAGAAAATCACGCGTCTCGTCGTCGGACAACGGCTCCATCTCATGAGCGAATCCGATCCGTGAATAGAGTTGGGGAGCGCGCATCAAGCGTTTTTCCAGGCCGGGCATGCCAAGAAACACCAGGCCGAACTCACCGCGATCCGCAAAATCACGGATGAGTTCCAAACCCGCATCCTTGAGCCGATTGGACTCATCAACAATCAATAACTCAATGAGATGTGAAAAACGGCGTGTGACCAGAAACTCCTCTTTGCCCTGATGGTTCTGATGGGCCGCCTGCACCAGATACGAAAAGGCCGAAAACAATGTCAACACCTGTCTTTCAATGCGTGCAACGGAAGCGGAAACGGGAGGCGTATAGAACACAGTGCGACACTGCTGCATCGAGGTGTCCAGCGGAGCGGATGCAAAAGTGAGCGGTCGGTAGGGATACAGGTCGTCCATCGCGTTGCGTCCCGTAAAGGTAATCAAGGTTTCGGGCAAGAACGGTTTGAACAGCTCCCATTGTGCGTACTGTTTGGCAGACTCGGTTTTGCCCGTGCCGGGAGGACCATAGCCCAGGCCAACCACACGAGCCCGCCGACAGGCATCGCACATCTCGCCAAAGCGACGATAATTTTTCGTCGTCACAAAGTGTTGAGGAGTTCCCCCGTTCTGCTCAGTCATTGATGTACCTCTTGAGTCGTGGCCGCGCTTCGACTGGCGCGGGCTCCGCTACCACTGTTTTTGGTGCCGAGGGCGGGGCATGATGGATCTCGACATACTGATTGACCATGGCCTCTCGCGTTTTCAGCTCTGCTCGAACCTGCTTGCGGCGCTCTGTTCTCGCCTTCTCGATCTCTTTCAAGGTCACTTTCCGATCGCTGAGTTCAGCACAGACCGCGCGGCAGAGGAAGCGGTCCTGGTAAAACACATGAATTTCACCCATGTCAGCAGGGTCGAATCGGATCAGAACCTCTTCCTTGACAAAGGACGCCAGGGTGATGTCCATGTAGCGGTGATTCTGGAAATGAATGCCATCTTGCTGGATCCGGCGTGTCTTGGCTACGGTGAGCAGCAGCAAGTCAAGTTGGTCCAGAGACGTTGGCATCCGAGGCACAAATCCGCCTGTTTCCCATCGTTCCTTGGGGTGGTCTCCCGTTTCGCTATGGGCTCGGCGATGATAGTCTTCCAGTAGCCATGTCCGAAAGCGCTGTTCAAATGCCGGTAAGGTCAAGGTAGCCTCGGCGTCTGGATATCCCTTTGGGGCATAGCCAGGCACGTCTTGCAAAAACAACTGATCAACACTGCGGAAGAAGCGCTCCACCTTGCCACGCCCGCGAGGCACGCCTATTTCAGAAAAGACTAACTCCATGCGGATATCTCCTGCAACCTGCTCCATGTGTTTGCTGGTGAAATCAGAGCCATGGTCGGTATAGAAGACGCTGGGGATACCACACGCAGACCAACGGGGGTCTTCTTTGCGCCAGATGGCTTGACGCAGGGCCAGTGCCGTCGTCAGCGCCGTGGCTGGCTGAAAGCTGAGTCGATAGCCGACGATCATGCGGCTGTAATCGTCTTCGATGGCGGTGAGGTAAGGTTTGGCCGGTTTGCCTGCTTCGTCGAGCAACCACACATCCAGTGGGGTATGATCGGCCTGCCACATGGCATTGGCATGAGTGGCCTCCCGCCGGTAGAGCAGGTCATACTCCTCACGATATGCAGCAGCTCCCTGGTGGGCCAGAGTGAGAAGCGCAGGATCAAGCTTCTTGATGATGCGAGACACACTATCATAACTGGGAATATTCCATCCCCGATCCTTGGCAATGGCGCAGACCTGACGATGAATGGCGGCACTGGTGCGTGGAGGGGTTTGTAAGGCCAGTCCCTCAATGAGGGTGACGGCTTCGGCGGGCAAACGACGCGACTTACCTTTATCAGACCGCACTTGAACATCAGCCAGACCAGCCAGGCCGATCTCACGGTAGCGTTTGATCCATCGCCCGATAGTGCTTTTCGAGATATTGTGGGTACGTGCGACCTGTGCCTGGGAGACTCCATCTTCCAGGGCCGGTCGAATGAGGGTAAAGCGGGTATGTGCTTGCTCTCGTTGGCCCTCTGAAAGGGCCGTCAGCGGGATAGATGGTTCCACCATGATCGCGCTCTCCATGGGAAAGAAACCAGCCGCACGATTTTCCTCTCAAGTATACCGTATCTCCCACGCAATGTGCAAATTTCCTCCCATGAAATGAGCGAATTTACAAATTGTTTCTTACAACATACGGTGATGTGATGATTCATCCCATAAGTAGATTACGGTTGACGTGTGAGCTGCGGCGTCCACATGCTCACTATTCCTGCTATGAGAGCCAGCAGACAGATGACACCCACAACGGTCACGGTTGCCTGGTAGAATCCGATAAGTCCAGCACCGAAGCCCACCCCGAGAGCCGCGGCAGATGCACCGAGATACACGACGAGATTGAAGACGGAGAACACCTCTCCACTGGCGGGCCTACGGCCCACTTTGAGGGAAAAGGGAATGCGAGGACACCTCGCGCTCCGGCAGAGGACTTCGTCCCCTGCACCCCTACTTTCTGAGTGGATTTCAGGCACGGAGCCTGGCCCAACCAGTGTATCCCTTAGCAAGGACATAGGCAATGACCGTGACGACTGCCAGCAAGCCGTCGGCAATTAAGATCGTCTGAGCGCCTTCCATTCCGTGCTGGAGGAGCACCAGACCCGTCACGGACAAAGCCGCTTTGTCCAGCAGGATCAGTTCCCAGATTCCTGGATAGCGACGAGGCCAGAATGCCAGGAGGACAAAAAGCCCGGTAAAAATGAAAAAACCGTACCAGCGCCAGAGTTCGACTACCAGTGTTGCCGGACTTGCCGTTGCGACTGTGCCGACATCGCTGATGAACGCGATGAAAGCGCTGACCGCCGCGAGCAGCATCAACCCGGTTGCTATCCTGTCACGCCATGTGGATACGGGATGCAGTGAGGTTTTGTCAGATGTATGATGACCTCTCAAAATGCTTCCAGGTAATGGATACTGTGGATGTGTTCTGTCTAGCGGTAGTCCATATGCCCCAGGCAAACGACCAGATCGATTACATGCCAATGCTGCATGAGCCCTTGAAAGGCATCTGCTAATCGCTGTCGATTGACACGAGCAGCGGCCAGACGAGGAGCCATGACTCTCTCCCTATGACGAAGCGTCACCTCTGCGAGAAACTCGCCGGGAGCGTTTCCACAGATGCTC
>Ga0187814_10000959_pt1 | contig 10680 bp, 10 predicted proteins | sample NC_S_4_FD_132450 | JGI IMG/M metagenome (GOLD analysis project Ga0187814, IMG submission 132450) | Wetland sediment microbial communities from Neuse River Estuary, North Carolina, USA - ASW-S_4 | ecosystem: Environmental > Aquatic > Freshwater > Wetlands > Sediment | place: USA: North Carolina...
CAATTCCCCGTCAGGACCGGTTTTCCGCGTCACAGGGCCACTAAACCCCCTGCGACGGGCCTCGTCTCGGTCACCGGGGTCCCGGCCCACCCGCGCCGTGGCGGCCATCCGAGCCCCAGGGCCCACTCGCGCGGCGGCCATCCGAGCCCCAGGGCCCACTCGCGCCGCGGCCATCCGAGCCCCACTTCTTCGCTCTGTGCGGGAACCGTTTATCCCAATGTCCAGACGACCCTGACGTTTCCTAGACCCGCGGACATGGCTGGGGCGCCGGGTTATGTCCACACTGCCACCAGATAAAGCAGGGGCGCTGTAGGTGGCCACCGTGGATTGCGGTGGCCTTAGCGCGTATGCCCCGCCACGTCCACTTCCGAGCCGAGAAGGAGATCCATTGCCAGTTGAAGCACCAAGTTGGCTTAACGCAGGAGATACGTCGTGGCAGATCACCGCCGCGACGCTCGTCGGGCTGATGAGCGTGCCCGGCCTCGCCGTCCTGTACGGCGGCGTGATGCAGAAGCGCTGGTCGATCAACAGCATGATGCTGACCTTCGCCACCTTCTCGATCGTGCTCTTCGTCTGGGTCTTGTGGGCCTTCAAGATGGGGTTCGGAACGCCCTGGCACGGGCTGTCGCACGCCGGCTTCTTCGGGAACTTCATCGGCAAGCCGGGCCCGGTGCTATCGCACACCGAGCTCCAGCACCAGAGCAACATCCCGTTGATCGGATCGCAGTCGTTCCCGAAGTCGGCGCTCGTCTACTTCCAGTTCGTGTTCGCCGCGATCACCCCGATCTTGGCGCTGGGCTCGGTACTTGGCCGCGTGAACTTCAAGGCGTGGATCCCGTTCTGCGCGCTCTGGATCACGTGCGTGTACGCGGTTGACGCGTTCCTGCTCTGGGGCGGCGGCTTCTTCGCCCAGAAGGGAGCGGTTGACTTCTCCGGTGGCTACGTGATCCACCTCTCGGCCGGCGTCGCGGGCTTCGTCGCGGCGGCGGTGATCGGGCCACGGCTTCAGCGCGACCGCGAGATCGACGCACCGAACAACGTCGCGATGGTCGCTGTCGGTGCCGGCTTGCTGTGGCTCGGCTGGAACGGCTTCAACGGCGGGGACCCGTACGCCTCGAACATGTCCGCTGCCGCAGCGGTGCTCAACACCAACCTGTGCACCGCCGTCGCGTTCCTGATCTGGGTTGGCTGGGACTACCTCACCGGCCGCAAGCCCTCGCTGCTCGGCGGCGTCAACGGGATGATCACCGGTCTCGTGGCGATCACCCCGGCGGCCGGCTACGTGAACGGCTTTGGCGCAATCGCGCTTGGCGTGATCGCCTCGACGCTCGTGTACTTCGCACTCAACTACCTGAGCCGAGTGCGCCCGTTTCGGAACGTCGACGACACGCTCGGCGTGGTCTACACGCACGGCTTCGCCGGCCTCGCCGGCGGCCTGCTCGTCGGCATCTTCGCGGACCCGCAGATGGCGTTGTTCTACAAGACCAGCAAGCACGGGCTGATCGCGAGCGGCGGCGTCGCGGGCGTCATCCATGGCAACTGGACACTGCTCAAGTGGCAGGCGCTCGCCGCGCTGTTCGTCATCGTTTGGACGGGACTCGTGACGTTCGGGCTCCTGAAGCTCGTCGGCGTGTTCATCCCGCTGCGGATGACCGAGGAGAACATGGAGATCGGCGACGTTGCCGAGCACGGACACGAGGTCTACCCGTCCGACGTGCCCTCGCTCGGATACCCGGCCGGCGTGCCCGGTCTGGCCCCCGGGCAGGCTCCTGCGCCAACCGCCGCGTGAGTCCAGGGCGAGCGCGCAGCTGCAGGCACCGGCGCCACTCGTGGCGCCGGTGCCGCGTGCTCGCCGGAGAGTGCGACATCGCTCTGCCCAGGAGAATGAACCTGAAGATCTGATCCCGTACGCTTGCCAGACGCCTCGGCCGCCGTGGCGTGAACGCGGGCGCTCTGGAGCGAGCGGCGTCCCGGTGGCGTCCCGCGCCAACCTCGAAGTGCCACACGAAGGAGTCTCGAAACCTATGCCTCGCATCCGCCAGCAAAACGTCCTCGCCGCCCAGTGGACGCCGAACGGGGGCTCGCTGGGAGCCGCCGATCTCACCGCTCCCGACAATCAGGTGTTCGGGCTCAACGTGTTCAGCCCGGCCGTGCAGCGGCAACGGCTGCCCAGGGACGTATTCCGCCGCCTGCAGCAGACACTGGCCAGCGGCGAGATCCTCGACACCTCGCTGGCCGACTCCGTCGCGCAGGCGATGAAGGACTGGGCACTGGAGCGCGGCGCGACCCACTACACCCACTGGTTCCAGCCGCTCACCGGCTCTACGGCCGAGAAGCACGACAGCTTCTACGCCCCCACGGGCGAGGGCACCGCCCTGGCCGAGTTCTCCGGCAAGGAGCTGATCCAGGGCGAGCCCGATGCCTCGAGCTTCCCCACCGGCGGGATCCGCGCCACGTTCGAGGCGCGCGGCTACACCGCCTGGGACCCCACCAGCCCCGCGTTCATCCTGGAGAACCCCAACGGCGCGGTCCTGTGCATCCCGACTGCGTTCGCCTCCTGGACGGGCGAAGCCCTCGACCACAAGATCCCGCTGCTGCGCTCGATGGATGCGCTCTCGAGGTCTGCGGTTCGCGCGCTGCGCCTGTTCGGCGACACGACCGCCCAGCGCGTGTTCACCACCGTCGGGCCCGAGCAGGAGTACTTCCTGATCGACGAGCAGTTCTACTTCGAGCGGCCCGACCTGATCACGACCGGACGCACCCTGTTCGGCGCCAAGCCGCCCAAGGGCCACGAGCTCGACGACCACTACTTCGGCTCGATTCCCGAACGGATCCTCGCCTACATGCTCGAGACCGAGCGCGAGCTGGCCAAGCTCGGGATCCCGGTCAAGACCCGTCACAACGAGGTCGCGCCCAACCAGTACGAGATCGCGCCGGTGTTCGAGAACTCGAACGTGGGCTCCGACCACCAGCAGCTCACGATGCAGATCATGCAGAACGTCGCCCGCCGCTACGGGCTGGCCTGTCTGCTGCACGAGAAGCCGTTCGCCGGCGTCAACGGTTCGGGCAAGCACAACAACTGGTCAATGGGCACGGACACCGGCAAGAACCTGCTCGACCCCGGCGATACGCCGCACGAGAACCTGGAGTTCCTGTTCTTCTGCGCCGCGGTGATCCAGGCGGTGAACAAGCACCAGGGGCTGCTGCGCGCGTCGATCGCCTCACCCGGACAGGACCACCGGCTGGGGGCGAATGAGGCGCCGCCGGCGATCATCTCGATCTTCCTGGGCGCCGAGCTCGAGAAGGTGTTCGGCGCGATCGAGCGCGGCGAAGCGGGTGAGACCACGCCGGGCTCGTTCCTGGGCCTTGGTACGCCGGTGCTGCCGCCACTTCCGATGCACGGCGGGGACCGCAACCGCACCAGCCCATTCGCGTTCACCGGCAACAAGTTCGAGTTCCGCGCGCTCGGGTCGAGCATGTCGCTCTCGTTCCCGAACACCGTCCTGAACACAATCGTCGCCCAGGCGATCGACGAGCTCGCCGCGGAGCTCGACGATGCGCTTCAGGCCGGCACCGAACTCGAGGCGGCGCTTCGGCCCATCCTCCAGCGCAGCTACGCCGCCAACAAGCAGATCGTGTTCGGCGGCGACAACTACTCCGAGGAGTGGCACGCCGAAGCCGAGCGGCGAGGGCTGCTTAACCTCCGGGCGACGGCAGATGCCGTCCCCTACCTGGTCAGAGACGAGACGGTCACGCTGTTTGAGAACTACGGCGTGCTCTCCGAGCGGGAGCTCGGGTCCCGCTACGAGGTGTTCCTCGAGCAGTACGTCACCAAGCTCAACATCGAGGCGGAGACGGCCGCGTCGATCGCGCGCACGATGCTGCTCCCGGCGGCGGTGCGTCACCTCGCGATGCTGCTCGAGGCCCAGCTGTCCGATCTCGCCAGTGAGACCTCGGATCTGATCGAGCAGTTCACCGATGCGATCACGGGGCTCGAGTCGGCCAACCGAGCCGAGAACCAGCCTCACGACGACGTGCTGGAGCACGCGCGCTACATGCACGACACGGTGCTGCCGGCGATGGACGGCGTCCGCTCCGCCGCGGACAGGCTGGAGCGCGTGGTCGCCGACGACCTTTGGCCGTTGCCGAAGTACTCGGAGATCCTGTTCATCAAATGATGCGGGGCGGTAGCCATCGCCATCGGTAGGAGGAATGACGAAATGACGAAGCTGGACAGCGCAACCGTGAACGCGGTGGCGGGCGCGACCTCGGCCGAGGAGGTCCTCGAGTTCGCAACCGAGCGCGGGGTCGAGATGGTCGACCTCAAGTTCGTCGATCTTCCCGGCACCTGGCAGCACATGAGCCTGCCGCTCCGGGCCCTGGACGAGGACGATTTCGAATCAGGCCTCGGCTTTGACGGCTCATCGATCCGTGGCTTCCAGGAGATCCACGAGTCGGACATGCTCCTCATGCCCGATGCGACCACCGCGTTCATCGACCCGTACTACACGCGCGCGACGCTTTCGCTGATCTGCTCGATCGCGGACCCGGTTCTCGGCGAGACGTACGAGCGCGATCCGCGGTTCGTCGCGCAGAAGGCGGAGCGCCACCTCGTCAACACGGGGATCGCCGACGTCGCGTACTTCGGCCCTGAGGCCGAGTTCTTCGTGTTCGACCACATCGCCTACTCCCAGACGGAGAACCGGGCGTTCTACGAGGTCGACTCCGGAGAGGGCTTCTGGAACACCGGCGAGTCTCCCGGCACCAATCCCAACCTGGCCTACAAACTGCGCCAGAAGGAGGGCTACTTCCCGGTGCCTCCGGCGGACTCGATGGCGAACCTCCGCGCAGAGATGGTCCTGACCATGGAGTCGCTAGGGATCAAGTGCGAGTTCCACCACCACGAGGTCTCCTCGGGCGGCCAGGGAGAGATCGACATGCGCTTCCAGCCGCTCCTGCGCATGGCGGACCAGATGATGATCTACAAGTACGTGGTCAAGAACACCGCCCGCGCCGCGGGCAAGACCGCGACGTTCATGCCGAAGCCGATCTTCGAGGAGAACGGATCGGGCATGCACGTGCACCAGTCGCTGTGGAAGGACGGCAACACCCTGATGTTTGAGGAGGGCGGCTACGCCCACCTCAGCGATCTGGCCAAGCACTACATCGGCGGCCTGCTCGCGCACGCACCCGCGCTGCTCGCGTTCTGCGCCCCGACCACGAACTCCTACCGCCGGCTCGTCCCTGGCTACGAGGCACCGGTGAACCTCGTGTACTCGGCCCGCAACCGCTCGGCGTGCGTGCGCGTGCCGATGTATCACGACTTGCCCAAGAGCAAGCGGATCGAGTTCCGCTCCCCGGACCCGACCGCCAACCCGTACCTGGCATTCAGCGCGCTGATGCTCGCGGGCGTCGACGGGATCAAGCGCCAGCTCGATCCCGGCGAGTCCCTCGACGAGGACATCTACGAGCTGCCCGCGGAGACGCTGAGCAAGATCGCCACGGTGCCCTCGTCGCTCGAGGCGAGCCTCGATGCGCTCGAGTCGGACCACGCGTTCCTGCTGGAGGGGGACGTGTTCACGCCCGGGCTGATCGAGGCGTACATCCGTTACAAGCGCGATGAAGAGGTCGACGCCATCCGGATGCGGCCGCATCCGTGGGAGTTCGCGCTCTATCACGACGCGTAACTGATTGATCGATTGGGGCCGGCTGCCCCCAGGGGGGCGCCGGCCCTTCTTTAGTTCGAGGCCAGGAACTCCAGCAGAAGTTCCCCGAACGCCTAACCCAGCACGAGCTCCGCCGCGGTCCGCAGGGTCTGCGGATCCCCGCCGACGAGCAGCGTGGTCACGCTCGAGTCGCGCCAGGCCTCGAGGTCGTGGCGGATCTTGTCCGCGGGCCCGATCAGCGTGAGCTCCTCGATCAGCTGGACGGGGACGGCGGCTGCCGCCTCCTGCTTCTTGCCGTCGAGGTAGAGCTCCTGGATCCTCCTCACCTCGTCCTCGTAGCCCATCCGGATCGGGACGTTGGCGTGGAAGTTGGCGCTCTTCGCGCCCATCCCGCCGAAGTACAGGGCGTACATCGGCCGCATGGCGTCGATCGCGGACTCGGGCTCGTCGGTGACGATCAGCGGCACGGTCGCCGCGACCTCGAACTCCTCCTTGCGGCGGTGGGCCTCCGGCCGCTCGAAGCCCTCGGCGAGGGCCTCGGCGTACAGGTCGTCGTGGTGCGGGGAGTAGAACAGCGCCAACCAGCCGTCGCACAGCTCCGCCGCGAGCGCGATGTTCTTCGGCCCCTCCGCCGCGAGGTAGATCGGGATCTCCTCACGGAGCGGATGGATGCTCGACTTCAGCGGCTTGCCGAGGCCGGTCCCGACCAACGGACCCCTCCAGGAGGGGTCCGTCGGTGCCCGCAGGGGCAGTGGATAGTGCGGCCCCTCGTTGGTGACGGGGCCCTTGCGAGCCCAGATATCCCTGAGGATCCCGATGTACTCGCGCATCCGGGCAAGCGGCTTGGCGAACGGCTGCCCGTACCACCCCTCCACCACCTGGGGGCCGGAGACGCCGAGGCCGAGGATCAGCCGCCCGTTCGATAGATGATCGAGCGTCATCGCCGCCATCGCTGTCGCTGCGGGAGTCCGGGCGGAGATCTGCACGATCGCCGTTCCCAGCTTGATCCGCTCCGTCGAGGCCCCCCACCAGGCCAGCGGGATCAGCGCATCCGACCCGTAAGCCTCGGCGGTCCACACCGATTCGAATCCGAGCCGCTCCGCCTCCTTCACGGTCTCGGCCGCCCCTGCGGGCGGCCCGCCCCCCCAGTAACCGATGTTCAGGCCGAGCCTCAGGTCGCGCGCCATGACGGCAGACCCTATCCGTTGGCGCGCTTCAGGCGCGCGATCGCCCTTTGCCAGAGGCTCGGGGAGCGCGGCTGCGTCGCAAGCCACTCGGCGCGGGTCGGAAGTTCCCCCCGCCTGCGCGCCGCCATCACGCACTCCGTGTGGGCGTGCCGGCGTCCCGCTGGATCCCCCTCGGGCAGTACCAGCATGTGCTCGCTCAGGGCCGGCAGGTAGTTGCCGCAGAACGGGCAACGGTACGTCGACGGCTTTCGGTTCTGAGCACGGCGCAGCTGCCACCAGCGAGCACGTGGAAGCTGACGAGACGCCATGAGTCAAGGATCGCAGCCGACACCCGTCCACCTCCATTGCAACCCGTCCGAAGAACCCGCTATCTTCGCCGCGCGTGGAGCAGCGCCCTCAGCAGATCGTCGCGGAGACGGACCGCTACCGGGTCACCGGCAGCGTCCGCATGGCTCGCGACGGCTATCGCAGTCGCCTCAGCGACTTCCTGAACGCTCCGGAGCGCACCTTCCTCGCCCTCACGGACGTCGAGCTCACCCCGCTCGATGGCAGTGGGCCCCCAGAGCATCACGACTTCGTGGCCCTCTCGATCGGCCACATCGTGTTCGCGGTCGAGGCGGGCGGCGGCGAAGTCTAGTTCGGCGATCGTCGAACATCCCGTTAGCGCCCCTCGAAGGCCAGGTATGTTTAACGGCATGGCGACCCGTGAGGCAGACGAAGTCGAGGGCCTGAGCCGCAGCGAACTGCTCCGCGCATCGCCGCGGATGTTCGACTCGAACCTGCTCGAGCGCCTCTCCCGCGTCCACCCCAGCGTGCCGCCGATCATCTTCGGCCCGGTGATCGTGCTTCTGCTGGTGGAGGGCTTCGTGCACGGAGTGGGATGGGCCGCGCCGGTCTGGATCCTCGGCGGATACGTGTTCTGGACCCTCACGGAGTACTGGCTTCACCGCATCGTCTTCCACTTCGAGCCCGAGCACGGCATCGGCGCGCGGCTGCACTGGATCATCCACGGGGTCCATCACGACCATCCCAACGATCCTCTGCGGCTGGTCATGCCTCCGTCGGTCAGCGTTCCCCTGGCCGCGGTGTTCGTCCTGGTCTTCTATCTCGTGATCGGGACCCCGGGCTACCTGCCGTTCGCGGCTGGATTCCTCGGCGGATACCTCGCCTACGACATGCTGCACTACCACGTGCATCATCACACCCCCACCACGGCGCTCGGCAAGAAGCTCCGCGAGCTGCACATGCGGCACCACTTCCAGAACCACGAGCGCGGCTACGGGGTCAGCGCGCCGTTCTGGGACTACGTGTTCGGCACGCCGCTGAAGACTCGTCGTTAGTGCCGGAGCGGGGTGCTTGACGGTGCCCACCGGGGGCGACCGCGGCGCTGCGATCCGGGGGGTCGCAATGGCTGTTCCGTCCCGCAGCGTCTCCAATCAGGAGATCGCTCCGCGAATGGGCGTGAATGAGGACTGGATCGCGAAGCGAACGGGCACCTCGAGCCGACCTTGGGCCGTGGAGGGAGAGCGCCTAACCGACTTCGCAGCGCGGGCCGGCTCAGGTGCGCTTGCTCGCGCCCAGGTCGATCCGCTCGATCTCGATCTCGTCCTCGTTGCCACCTCCACCGCGGACGAGATCACCCCGAATGCCGCCCCGCTCGTGGCTGGGCTGGTCGGCGCCGAGCGCGCTGGAGCGCTCGATCTCGGCTCGGCGTGCACCGGATGGCTGGCGGGCCTGGCGCTCGCATGCGGGCAGATCGAATCGGGCCGCGCCAGCCACGCGCTCGTGGTCGGAGCCGACTTCCTCTCCAGGTTCCTCGACTTCTCAGACCGAGCGACGGCGCCGCTCTTCGCCGACGGCGCCGGTGCCGCAGTCCTCTCGGAGACATCAGGACCGGAGGGCCGGATCGGACCCGTGCTGCTGCATGCAGATCACTCGGGCGCCGACCTGATCAGACTGGAGCGGGGCAAATCGATCTCGATGCAGGGGCAGGAGACCTTCCGTGCGGCGGTCGCCTCCCTCACCGCCGTCACCCACGAGGCGCTCGACGCATCCGGCCTCGCGCTCGGCGACATCGACCTGTTCGTCTACCACCAGGCCAACTCCCGCATCATCCGCGCCGTCGGCGAGCGCCTGGGGCTGCCGTCCGAGCGCGTGGTCGACTACGTGGACCGGTTCGCGAACTCCTCGACGGCGACCCTCCCCATCGCCCTCTCGGTCGCAGAGGCGGAGGGTCGTCTGCATCCAGGCCACCACGTCCTCCTCGCCAGCTTCGGGGGCGGCTTCACGTGGGGCGCGACCGTGCTGGAGTGGCACCCGAACCCCGTGCCTGCAGTATCGACGTCGGGCGCCGTCCCCACTCGCGGGTCCGCGGCGTCGTAGCCCAGGGTCGGCGCCGTAGCGCGGGTCGATTGGGACGATGCTGATCGCGCCGCTGACGATCGCGCCCACCACCGGGATTCCGAGCGCGCCTCCGGTTTGGCAGAAATCGGCCCGTGGTCCGAGACGCCGGTTGCTCACCCAAGCTCCTAGCGTGCGGCGCGGGCCTGTAGGCGCTGAAGGCCGTCGTAGGCCGCGTACTTGTAGGCGTCGGCGCGGGTGGGGAAGTTGAATGTCGTGTTGATGAAGCGGTGGTGAGGATGCGAACCGGTCGCCAGCAAGATCACGCGGGCGCGAAGCGTCCGCTCGCCGCCTCGCTCGTTTCGAACGATCACGGTCCGGTCGGGACCCACCCTCGCGTGACCATGCACCAACTCGACGTCGTGGCGCTTCAGGTTCTCCTCGACGGCCGCCGTCATCTCGGCCACCACGTGGCTCACGCGGGCACGCAGTCGATTCATCATCACGTCCGGTGCAAGGCTGATCCCGACCCCGTAGGTGTCGCGGCGCAACCAGCCACTCAGGTAGATGGCCGTGTCCCTCAGCGTTTTCACCGGCACACCAGAGACCGCGATCGCAGCGCCGCCTACCCGGGACCGACGCTCGACCACCGCCACACGATGACCGAAATACGCGGCCTGGTTGGCTCCCTTCTCGCCAGCCGGGCCGCACCCGATCACCACCAGATCGAAACGGTCGGCCTCGGGGAACCTGCGGTTCGCCACGGGTCCGACACTACGGTAACCGGCAGACCGTCGGTAACTGGATCAGAACACGCTCGCGTTCAGCGGACGCATCGGCCACCGGTCGGGTTTGCCATTCCCTCGGGGAGCGTGGCCCGACCCGCTGACGGGCACGTCGGGACAACGCCGCCCCTGGGACGCGTAGTTCGCCGAGACGCCTCGATTCAGCTCGCTCACTCGCGCGCCAGCACGCGCTGGAGCGTGCTCGCCGAACTTCATTGCGACTCATCTGCCGTCCCGGCTGCTCGCTGACCGTGCCAGAAGCCCGTTACAAACGCCTCGTGCTTCGAGACAAACGTCTCGTCACAGAGTTCCCGGGCGTCGAGGAGCTCGTCGATCGGCAGCGTCGTACCCATCGCCAGCAGCGTGTTCGGTACCGGCTTGTTGCCACGCTCGGCCGACGTGCCGCCCGCCATTCCCGGACGCTGTCCTCATATTCCTCCCGGCGGCGGATGTCCTCATCGAGCACGGGCCTGTATGCCATCCACTGCGCCGGACTCTTACCTGCGCCGGGCTCCGCGACCAGCGGTATCCACGGCGCGGCCTGCTCCTCCCACCCTGCCGAGGGGCTGATTAGCGCGCAGTTCGTGATCACGCCTGCGGCCGCGCCGAGCACTGCGCCCCCGATAAGCGCCGGCGCCAGGTCTCCGATGGTACTCTCAGCTCAGTCGGCACAGAGGGCTTTGGCGACGCGGAGATCAGGAG
>Ga0187814_10000960_pt1 | contig 10675 bp, 10 predicted proteins | sample NC_S_4_FD_132450 | JGI IMG/M metagenome (GOLD analysis project Ga0187814, IMG submission 132450) | Wetland sediment microbial communities from Neuse River Estuary, North Carolina, USA - ASW-S_4 | ecosystem: Environmental > Aquatic > Freshwater > Wetlands > Sediment | place: USA: North Carolina...
CAATCCCGCCGGCGCGCAGCTCCGCGAACGTCACCGGCACTCCGCCAGCGCGGCGTAGTCGCTCGAGCATCAGCAGCTGCCGGGAATCGGCCACCGTCATTCCTGGATTGTCGTCGCTGGCGCATCGCGACGCCACTTACGGGCCCCGGTCTCGCCGCGTGACCCAGAATCAGCGCAACCTCGATCCGCGGACAGACTGAAGAGGGCTCGCACCTGACTTTGAGAGCCGTAACAGCTCGCGCCGGTCCGACAGCGCGACCTCCCATCCGCACAGGTCAGCTATCCATCGGCGGTACGGCCTGCTCCCACTCCGAGGAGAGATCCGACTCAACCGTCACGCTCTCAGCCGTTGCTTTGCCGCCGGTCGCGCCGGGCTCCCCGACGGTCGCCGCGGTCTCGGCAGGGCCGGGCTCTGCGGCGCTCTCGCGGGTGGCGGCGGCCTTCGCCCGCACGCGGTCAAGCTCCGCTTGGGCTTCGCTGAGACGCCGCCTGGTGAGGACCAACCCAACCGCGAGGACACCTGTCAGCAGGGGCCATGCTCTACGCCACATCCCTGAACTCCTCTCGACTTGACGTTCTTCCACTCCTTGCTGGCGGGCCTGACGGCAGCGGTAGCTCCGCTCCGAAGCCGTCCAGCCGTTCAATCGACCGTAGGCATACCGGAGCGGTCCGGCATCCGGAGGCTTCCGCAATCGGGATCGGGTCTTGTCCGCGCGTGATGCAGTGGTAGCCCCTGTGGCCGGTGGCTGCCAGTCCCGATACAAGTTTCCAGGGATGACTCGCTCGCAGCCGGCAGCAGTGTCCCTCTCAGATCCCGCTGCCCCCGCCGCCGAGGTCGAACCGCGCAGGCTGCGGCGACGCAAGATGCGACCGCGGCCGCTTGGGCAACCTCGTTCTTTGCGGTGAGGAGCGGGCGAACGCATCCGTTTCTCAGTGCGTCGGGCCCGATCGCGTTTGCCCACAGAGGCGGGTCCGGCGAGGCGCCGGAGAACACGCTCGCGGCATTCGAGATCGCCGTGAGCCTGGGGTACCGGTACCTCGAAACCGATACCCACGTCACTCGCGACGGCGTGCTCGTCGCCTTCCACGATGACCGTCTGGACCGGATCACCGACCGCACCGGTGCGATCGCGGAGCTCGACATCGTCGAGGTGACGGCGGCCGACGCCGGCCATACGTTCTCGTCCGACGGCGGAAAGAGCTTCCCCTTCCGGGGCCGCGGCGTTCGCATCCCTCGGCTGGCGGAGATACTCGAGCGGTGGCCCCGGGTCCGGGTCAACATCGACCCGAAGTCGGATGCTTGCGTCGAGCCGCTCGCAACGCTGCTAGACCGTCTCGGCGCCTGGGAGCGGGTGTGCGTGGGCTCGTTCTCCGACAGCCGACTGCGACGGATCCGGGCGCTTGGTCGCGGAAGGGCGTGCACGTCGATGGGGCCACGCGCGGTCGCGGTTGCTTGTCTGGCAGCAGCCTCGGGCGGGATGCCGCGCCTCGGCGCTGACTGTGTGCAGGTGCCGATCCGCCGAGGGCCGATTCGAATCGTTACCCCGAGGTTCGTCGAGTCGGCGCACCGCGCGGCGCTGCCGGTGCACGTATGGACGATCAACGACGAGCCGACGATGAATGCGCTGCTGGATCTCGGAGTGGACGGGATCATGAGCGACCGACTCCGGCTGCTGCGCGACGTCTTCGCCCGCCGGAGCTAACCAGCCTTCGGGCGACCGGATGCGCAGCCTACGCCGGTACCTCGGCCAAGCTTGCGAGGAGCTGCTCGACCGCGGGGGCGCCGGCCTCGCGCCAGGTGGGCACGAGACCAAGCCTGCTGCGCCGGTCGAGCACGTCGTCGGCACTTACCGCGCCCTCGCGCTGGACCGCGGCGAGCACCTCGACGCCCAGCGCTGGCACTTCGGGCGCTAGCGGCTCAAGCAGCTCGGGATCGCCCGCCGCCAGCGCGGCGATCTCCTGAGCCTCGGCGCCGAACCGGCTCACGAGCCGGGCAGGGACGCCCGCCGGGGCCGGACCGGCGACAGCCTGTGCGCCCACAACGGGAAGGGCTCTCGTCCGGCAGGGGCCGGCGCCGACGCCGGGGCGGGCGGCGATCAGATCGACGGCATCCTGGGCCATCTGCCGGTAGGTGGTGAGCTTTCCGCCGACCACCGTGATCGCGCGGGTCGCCGGGTCCTCTAAGACCGCGTGGCGACGCGAGAGATCGGCCGTCGCTTCGCTTCCGCTGTCGAGCAGCGGGCGGAGCCCGGCGAAGCTCGCCACCACATCGAGCGAGTCAAGCGGCCGCTGGAGGCCGAGCGAGAGCGTCTCGAGCAGGAAGCGCTCGTCTTCTCGGTCGACCGGCGGCGTGTCGGGGATCGGACCCTCGAACGGATCGTCTGTCACCCCGATCAGTACCAGGTCATCGGGGCGCGGGATCGCGAACAAGAACCGACCGAAGTGACCGGGCATCCCCACGTTCATCATCGCGCGTGGATAGCCGAGCCGTTCGGCGCGCACGAGCAGGTGCGCGCCCTTGCTCGGGCGCAGCTTGACCGTGTCGACGAGCGTGTCCGCCCACACGCCGGTGGCATTGACGACATGCCGAGCCCGCAACTCAAAACTCGCGTCGCCGAGGACGTCGCGGACGCGAGCGCCTTCGCCGGTCAGCTCGGTCGCCTCGCAATACGTGAGCACCCGAACGCCGTGTGCTGCGGCGGTGCGCGCCAGCGCGATCACCAGCAGCGCATCGTCCTCGAGCAGCCCGTCCCAGGAGAGGATCGCGCCGCGTAGCTCGCTGGTGCTCAGCTCTGGCGCCCAGATCCGCGCCTCCGCGGCGCTGATCCGCCGCATCGCAGGCAACCGTCTGCGGCTGGTGCCCGACAGCGCGCGCATCGCGTCGCCCATCCGGATCCCGGTCTCGAACGCCGCCGCTACGGGCGGCGGGAAGCGTCCGGAGACGATCGTCAGCTGCGGCAGCGCCCGGACGAGGTGCGGCGCTGTGGCGGTCGCGAGCGTGGCGCGCTCGCGGGCGGACTCCCACGCGACGTCGAACTGGAGGTTGGAGAGGTAGCGCAGCCCGCCGTGCGCAAGCTTTGAGCTGAAGCCGCTGGTGCCCGCCGCCAGGTCACGGCGCTCGATCAGCGCCACCGACAGCCCGCGGGTGACCGCGTCGAGCGCCACGCCGGCGCCCGTGACGCCCCCGCCGATCACGAGCACGTCAACGATCGCTCCATCCGCCAGTGCTTCCAGTTCGGCCGACCGCCGCGCCGCGTTCAGGTACGTGCGCTCGCCGCGCGGCGGCGGCTCTAGCCGGCCGCTCACGGGATCAGAATGCCGGGGTTCATGATCCCGGCCGGGTCGAGCGCTGCCTTCACCGCGCGCAGCACCTCTACTCCGAGCTCTCCCACTTCGCGCGGATACCAGTCGCGGTGATCGGAGCCGATGCCGTGGTGGTGGGTGATCGTGCCCCCGGCCTCGATGATCGCATCGCACGCGGCGGCCTTCGCTGCTCGCCACTGCCGGACGGGATCCTCGAGCTGGGCCGCGCCAACGGTGTAGTAGAGCGAAGCGCCCGACCGGTACATATGCGAGATGTGGCAGAGCACCACCGGCGGGCTTCCCTGCTCGGTCAGCGACTGGCGAAGCGCCGCGCCGACGGCCTCATACAGGCGCGGAAGACCAGACCACCAGGTGGCCGTCTCGAGCGTTTCGGCCAGTGCGCCCGCGTCGAGCAGCGCATCTCGCAGGTACGGGCCCTTGTAGCGCTCGCGCTCCCAGCCCTCGCCCGCCCCGGCCTCCGGCTCCGCGCCGCACTCACGCAGCAGCGCGGTCGTGCCCGCGCGCCGCGCCTCCACATCCTCGGCGCTCCCCTCGTAGCCCACGATCGCCAGGCAGCCACCCGACCCTGGCGCGCCGATCTCCGTTGGGCGAGCCAGGTTCAGAGCGGTCTCCGCCTCGTCGGAGAGCCGTAGCACTGTCGGCACCGGGCCATCCTGGACCAGCCGCCTGATCGCGCGAGCGCCTTCGGTGAACGAGGTGAAGCGCCAGCCCTCATACGCGCGCTGCGCCGGAGCAGGGCTCACCTCGACCGTCAGCGAGGTGATCACGCCGAATGCGCCCTCGGAGCCCAGGATCAGCTGGCGCAGATCCGGGCCGGCAGCGGACTTGGGGGCGCGCCCCAGCTCGACTGTTCCTCTTGGCGTGGCCAGCGTGAGACGGACGACACGCTCGTCGAAGCGCCTGTAGCCAGCGGAGGCCTGGCCGCTGGCACGCGCGGCCGCGGCTCCCCCGATCGTCGCGTACTCGAACGACTGCGGGAAGTGCCCGATCGTGAACCCGTGACCTGCAAGCAGCGCCTCGGCCTGCGGACTGCGCAGCCCAGGCTCGAGCGTCGCGATCCTGGACTCGGCATCGACCTCGACAAGGCGGTTCAGTCGCCGTACGTCGAGCGCCACGACCCCTGCGAACCGCTCGCCACGGGGCTCCAGCCCACCCACCACCGACGTCCCCCCGCCGAACGGCACCACCGCCACCCGCTGCTCCGAGCAGATCGCCAGCACCACCAGCACCTCCTCGTGCGAGCCCGGCAGCAGCACCAGATCGGGCGCGTCGTCAGCCTCGCGCGCGCGCAGCCGCAAGAGATCAGGCAGCGACTTGCCCCGCGTGTGCAGGGCGCGCGCCCGTGGATCGTCGCGCACGTACTCGCTCCCGAGCGCAGCGACCAGCTGGTCGCGTACCGCCTCCGGGAGCCTCGGATCGGGCAGCCGCAGCTCGGCCAGGTCCGGCACAAGGCGTCCCGGGCCGCGCACGCCGAGCGCCTGCGACAGCAGCCCGAGCACCTCGGGAGACAGGGTCATCGCCTCGCCGGGATCACCCCAGAGTCCCAAGGGCATGTCCGGGTAGGGCTCGCTCGGCCTGGACACTTTCTGACTGGCGGCAGAACCGGCAGCGGTCGCAGGTGCAGTCATCGGTCGCTGTCGGGCAGCTCCGAGGACTCCTCGTGATCTGCCTCGCCGTACTCCCCGGTTTGCACGCCGCTGTCCACCTCGGGCGCGAACGCATCAGCTAACGGGTCGGACTCGCCGTCGCTGTGCTCGGCCGCCCCGATCAGTTCCTCCTCGGCCAGTTCGAACCCCTCCGCTACACCCTCGCCTCCTTCGACCAGCGGCCGCTGAGCCGGGTCCAGCTCCTCGTCCCCGGCACGCCCGCCGATGGCAGCCGCTTCGCGCGCGGCCGCCTCCGCCTGCTGCGCCTCCCACGGGGAAAGCCAGCGGTCACTATCACCAGAACTCGTCGGCATCAGCGTCATCTCCCGATCAGAGAAGGATTGCGCGTCTTGGATCGCAGAGCACGCTACGGGCCGCCTAGCCCACCGACATCAGCAGAAGGCCACGCGGGTGCTCTCGGCCAATTACGGAGATCCGATGATCGTGGAATTACCCCCCTAGGAGCTGCGCTTGGCGGGCGATCGATGAAGTGCTCGATCAGCTCGCAGCCGACCGTCTCGGTCTATCGTCGTTGTCCATACCGCTCCAGACCTGATTGGCGTTCCGCTCGACGAACCGCCCCGGAGATGGCGATCGTGCTCGACGAATACGCCGCCACCCAGGGCCTCAGCCGCCCTCGGGAGCCTCCGGCGGTCGCGAGTGGAAGTGCCGTCGCGGCGTGCGTGCGCCGTGGTGTCGCGGGTGGGCGGTGAGGCTGGGTTGTCTGGCCAGCCAATCCTCGATCTCATCCGGCATGTCCTCCCCGTATTCCTCGCGTAGCGCCTCGCCGATCACGGCCTGCTCGACCCGGCGCCGCTCGGGGTGAGCAGCCAGGTAGACGATCACCGCAGATACCACCTCGAGCATCGCGGCGTCACCATCGCCTCTCACCTGGTCGGTGATCTGGCCCATCCGGCCGCGCAGCTCCTCGACGCCCTCGGCCGGCGCCCAGTCATCCGGAAGCGCGGCGGTCCAGGCCTGCTCGATCGACTCGTGCTCGCCATCTGGGTTGATGATCGTCCACGCCAGGTTGGACAGCTCGATCAGCTCGATCATGCTTGGTTGATCTTCGGAGGTGGACATCGCTTCACGGCTCCCAGCCGGCTGTGAGGACAGAGACTTGGACGTAGAAACGGCGAAAGGCCGCCCTTTTGATTCTCGCTGCGTTTGCTTTGAGAACCTTCTTGACGACCTTCCGTCATCAGTGATCGTCTCAACCAGTTCGGCCGGCCCGCATCCGTAATTCCCACCGTTTCCGACGCGAAAGACACCGAAACGCGAGCCGCCCTCAGCCGCCCGGTGCGGTGGATGTCCGGATCCGACCGCCGCAATCGCCCGGGGTCAGTACTAGTCCGCAGCTTGATCCGCGGGAGCGCCCGATGCGGGCAACGCACGGCGGCGCGGATGATCCTGCGCACAGCGTAGGCGAGGAACGGAGGACGGTTATGTCGGTGCCTGGAGAGGATGTTCGGTTCGCTGGCAGGGTGCCTATTGCTGCGGAGATCGTCCGGGGGCTTGAGGCGCCGCTGGACGTGATCATGGTGCGCAAGATTGGGGCGCCGTGGCAGCCCGATGCCAGGCGCTTGAGATGGCACCCGCCCCAGTGGCGGCGTAGCGCGAGCTGATGGCGACCCTGCTACGCGATCCTGCGACGTCGCCTGCCGCCGGGGCTCGTGGCGAGCCGGGCACTGGAAAGGCGCCGATCGCGTTGGTGCTTCCGGGATGCGAGCGCTTCGCTCGCCGTGCCCGCGTCCGTGTCGAGCGAGTAGCGATCGGTCGGTTCCCGAACGGCGAGCTGCGGGTGGAGGTGCCCGAGGGTATGGAAGGTCGCCGCTGCATTGTCGTCGGCTCGATCTCGCCGCCGGCCTGCAACCTCGAGCGCCTGACGCTGGTCGCTCACGCGCTGCGCCGCGCCGGTGCCGAACGGGTCACCGCGATGCTGCCCTACCTCGCATATGCACGCCAGGACCGGGCGGCGCCGACCGAGAGCCTGGGGCTCGCCTGGGTTGGCGAGCTGCTGCGCGCCAGCGGAATCAGCGAGCTGGTGACGGTGGACGTGCACAGCGCGCAAGCAGGCGATCTGCTCCGGCTCCCGCTCACATCACTTTCACCGGCCAGCCTGCTGACGGCGGCACTGCCGCCAGCGTGGCTGGACGGAGTGACGTTCGTCGCGCCTGACGAAGGTGCCATCGACCGCTGCTCGGCGGTCGCGCGAGCCGCCGGCGTGAACCGAGCGATCGTCTGGGCGCGGAAGCGCCGCACCGCCAGCGGGATCGAGTCACTCGGCCTCGTCGGATCGCCAGGAGGTCGGGTCGTGATCGTCGATGACATCCTCGACACCGGCGCCACGCTCGTTTCGTGCTGCCGCCAGCTGCGCAGCGCCGGGGTAAAGCAGATCGGCGTGATCGCTACCCACGGACTGTTCACAGGCGAGCGCTGGCGGGCGCTGTTCTCAGAAGGGATCCAGGGGCTTTGGGTCACCGACACGGTGCTCTCGCGGCGCCGGCCACCACAGGCACAGATCGTGCCCGTCGCCGGATTGCTCGCACCGGTCCTCGACGAAACAGCGAGTGACGAGGTCGTGATGGACACGACCGCTTCCAAAGCCCGCTGGCCGTCACGCCGCGGAGCGTAAGCTCGAGGTAGCAGGCCTCGATCCGCGCGGCACGGGAGCGTTTGAGGCGGTAGTCGCCCGAGGCCAGGCACGAGAGCCCACATCCGCGCCTACGACGGGTCTTGAGCTAAGGGAGCGGTCGTCTCGGGTGGGATGCTTGAGTCCTCAGCGGGAGCCGGACCCTCGACCACCTCGATCGGCCTAGACTCAACAACGCGTCCGTTGCGGCTAGGTGGCCTCGGCGGTGCTGCCGTGCCAGGCCGCTGCCCGCGCTGACCGTGAGACACACGCGTGCCTCGTGCGATCAGCAGCTCGCGTACGCGGTCGGAGGCGAATGCCCCTGACCCCTGCTGGCGCCGCCCACGTGAACGAGTTCCAGCGGGTTCCCAGCGGAAAAAAAGCAGCGCGAACGCGGCGGCGGCCAGGCCCCAGGCGGCGATCACCACGAGATGCCCTGCATTGACCGAGTGGCTGCCGGTTGCCGGGTTAAAGGCCGATTCGAGGGTGTCCGCGAACGGCCGCAGTGGGAAGAAGGATGCGACCGCACGCAGCCAGTGAGGCGCGGTGTCGATTGGCTGGAACACGTCGGAGATGAAGCACAGAGGCAGGATCGTCCCCCACGCGATCGGCAGCGCGCTATCGGCCGTGGGCACAAGCACGGTCACGGCAAACCCCAGCGAGCAGAAGCAGAACATCGCTACTGCGAGCGTCAGCAGCGCCGACGGAACGGCGCTCCAGACCATCTCGAAGTCATACACGCCAGCTCCGACGGCCAGCACGACGATGGCGCTGACGAGGGCCACCAGCCCGGCCGAGACGACCCGTCCGGTCATGTAGATCCAGGGCGGCAGCGGCGTTGAGCGAATCCGCTTGAGGATGCCCTGATCGCGCGCGAGCGTGGTCGAGGAGATCACGCTCATGTAGCAGGCGTTGACGACCGCGAAGGCAACCATCGCGGGCGTGAAGAACTGGGCAAAGCGGATCCCGCCGCGCGTACTCAGCCGCGTTCCCTCGAACAGCAGGTTGACGGCGAGGAGCACCATCAGCGGGATCACCAGCGTCGCGAACGAGGCGATCGGCGAGCGCACCAACACCTTCAGCTGGTAGCCGACCTGAACGAGCAGCAGTCTGTACGCAAAGGGCCGCCGCCGACGTCCCCGGGTGCTGTCAATCCCCGCCATTGCGCGTGTCCCCGGTCAGCTTCAGGTACGCATCCTCAAGCGATGAGTGCACGACCTCGAGCCCCTCAAGCTCCACGTCTCGCTTCGTCGCCCAGCGACACAGCTCCAATAGCACGGGCGTCGGCGCGCTTGTTCGCAGCGCCAGCTCGCCATCGGCGACCACGACCAGACGCCGCAGCTCGTCAGGCAGCTAATCGACCAGCCGAGGATCCGACAGTCGGAACGAGATGACGGCCTCGCGCAGCGAGGAGCCTCGCAGCGAATCGGGGCTGCCCTGGGCCACGATCCGGCCGCCGGCAAGCAGGACCGCCCGGTCGGCCAGATGCTGGACCTCGTCCATGTAGTGCGAGGTCAACACAATCGTTCGCCCCAGCTCGCCCAAGCTCTTGACCAGCCGCCACGCGCCGCGTCTTGCTGCTGGGTCAAATCCGGTCGTCGGCTCATCGAGGAAGATCAGATCCGGATCGCCCACCAGCGCCAGCGCCAGGTCAAGCCGCCGGCGCTGACCGCCCGAGAGCGTCTTCACCCGCGTCCGGCGCTTGTCCTCCAAACCCACCAGCGCGATCACATCCGCAACCTGGAGAGGCCGCGGGTAGCAGGCGGCGTATAGCGAGAGCACCTCCCGCACGGACAGCTCTGGATCGATCCCGGCCGACTGCAAGACGATCCCAATCCGCTCGCGAAAATCACGGCCGCCCAACGCAGGATCGACGCCGAGCACCGACACCTGCCCACCGCTGCGGCGCCGATGACCCTCGAGGATCTCAAGCGTGGTCGTCTTGCCCGCCCCGTTTGGCCCGAGCAGCGCGAAAACCTCGCCCTCCTCCACCCGGAAGCTGATCCCTCGCACAGCATCGACGGCGCCGTAGCTCTTGAACAGATCCTTGACCTCGATCGCGGGCATCTGGCCTGACCGTATGCCGCTAAGCGCCCGGCACCATCGTGACGATCCCGCATAGGCCTTCAGGGAAGCTACGGAGCCGGGAGCCTCAGGCCGTTGCGCCCGGTTGCTGGCAAGTTGACGTAGTTGTAGGAGCCCAGCAGGTGCTTCGGCCAACTACGGAGCCCAGCCCGTCGAGTGACGGATGGCGCCCTCCGGCCGCGGCCTCGAGTTCCTCCCGGAGCACGTTTGCTGCTCACATCGAGTCGGCGGGAGCGCTTGCCTGCGGCGACGATTACCTGGGAAAGGGGTGCCATTAGAGCGCCTCCGCGACCAGTGCGCGGCTTTGCGGATCGTGGAGGGGGGTTCCCCCGGATGACGCGCCGCGTGGACGGCCGGAAGATGGGCGGGCGCTATCGAGGAAGGCATCGATCCCAGCTATGGCAGCCACAACCACTTTCTCCATTAGTTCTGCGACCGTTGCCCACCCGACAGGTGCGGCCACGCTGACGCTCGATCCAGACCGAGCGGTTGTCTACTCCAGGTTCAAGGATGTCATCGACTCCCTCTACGAATGAGCTCAGGATCCTCGGTGCGCCGATCGCGCTGCGCGACGGCTCGCACGTCCGCATCCGCCAGGGTCACAGCACCGACAAGGAACTCCTGCGGCGCGGCTTCGAGCGCCTCAGCCCCGAGTCCCGCTACCGGCGGTTCCTTGCCCCGATGCCGGAGCTAACCGAGGATATGGTCCGCTACCTCACCGAGATCGACCACCACGATCACGAGGCGATGATCGCCCTCGACGAGGACACCGGCGAAGGCATCGGGGTCGCGCGCTACGTCCGCGATCCACAGCGCCCCGAGGTGGCAGAGGTCGCCGTGACGGTGATCGACGACTGGCAGGGCCGCGGCCTCGGCACGCTGCTGCTCGAGATGATCAGCGCCCGCGCACGCGAGGAGGGCATCACAACCTTCACCGCGCTGATGCTGGCCACCAACGAGGAGATGATGGACCTGCTAAGGCGCCTCG
>Ga0187814_10000961_pt1 | contig 10674 bp, 7 predicted proteins | sample NC_S_4_FD_132450 | JGI IMG/M metagenome (GOLD analysis project Ga0187814, IMG submission 132450) | Wetland sediment microbial communities from Neuse River Estuary, North Carolina, USA - ASW-S_4 | ecosystem: Environmental > Aquatic > Freshwater > Wetlands > Sediment | place: USA: North Carolina...
AGATGCAGCTGAAGTGCTCGGTATACGCCGGCATCTGGAAGGCGTAGCACGCATGATCGGCGGCGAGGTACGGAACCAGCACGAGCGGCTCGCCGGCACCCTGTACGTCGTAGTTGATCCGCAGACCATCGACATCGACTTGCGGCATGTCGTCCTCTCCGTACGCCGAAGCGACCCTAGCATCCGCCCGCCGTGTCGGAGCGGACGGCTGCTAGCCGCCACCGACCTCGCAGCTTGCGAGGGGTGGCTGAGCCCGACGGCGAAAGCCGTTGCGGGCCATCCGCCATGAGCGTGGGGTGGACTCCGGATGACGTGCAGTAAGCGTCGCGCGACGATTTGCGTGACTGAGCCGCTGCTAACGAGGAAGGTGAGTCATGTCTACAGGATCTGAGTCTCCGCTTCAGCCGGCGCGGCCTCCCCGAGTGTCGTCCTCGTGGCTCCACGCCAGGGAATTGTGGGCCGGCCTTTCCATCATCACGATGTGGCTTGCGGTCTTGTTCGTCGGCCTGTTCGGAGGCAACATCGTCAGCATCAACACCGGCGGCAGCTCGACGACGGTGCCAGTGGTTGTCGCGCTACTTCCGTTCGTATTGCCGGCCACGATCTCGGTCGGCCGCCGAGGGTTCAGGGACCCCAGCGATCCTCTTCGAGCTGCGCTCGAAGAGGAAACGCAGGCGCGCGAGCAGCTAACGGTAGAGCTGTCCGAGTTGCGGACGAGGGTCGCGTGACGGTCGACGGCGATTTCGCCGACTAGGGCGTCCAGATGCACCGGGGCACCCGGTGACTACTAGGACATCATCATCATCATCATCATCATCCGCAGCCGGTGTTGAACCCGCAGCTGGAGCACGTGTAGCAGCTGCCGGTGCGCTGCATCATCCCGCCGCACTGCTGGCACGCCGGCCCGAGGTCCAGTCCGCCACGGACCGCTGGGACTACTGGTGGCTCATCGGTGAACGCCGTGGCTGCGGGAGCGGCGCCGGTAGACGCCGAGCCGTTGCCCTCACCCTTGGGGTCCTCGGCAGGCTCGCCGGTCGACGGTCCGGCAGTGTCGCTGACGCGTGAGCTGGCGGCGTCCTGGGCGGCCTTGCGAGCACGCACTTCCGGGGTCAGGATCCCAAGCTCCTCCTGCAGATCGGCGTCCAGGAACCGAGAAGCCAGCCACCGCATGATGTAGTCAGGCATCGACTTGGCGAACGGGATTTCCGGGTTGGTGGTCATGCCCTCGGGCTCGAAGCGCATGTAGCTGAACTTCCGCACAAGCGTCTCGAGCGGCACGCCGTACTGCAGCGCGATCGAGATCGCGGTCGCGAATGAGTTCATCATCCCGCGCAGCGTGGAGCCTTCCTTGCCGATGTCGGTCAGGAAGATCTCGCCAACCGAGCCATCCTCGTACATCCCGGCGGTGATGTAGCCCTCATGGCCGCCGATCGAGAACTTGTGCGTGATCGACCGGCGTTCCCGCGGCATGCGCCGGCGCTTCGGCGGAGCCTTCGCAAGCGCCGATGCAACCGCCTTCTCGATCGCGGCCTCCGCCGACTCAGACAGGGGCGCGCCCTTTTGAGCGTCGGTCCGCAGCGCCTGCGCGGTCTTGGAGCCGTCGCGGTAGATCGCCAGCGCCTTGATCCCCAGGTGCCAGGCCTGGATGTAGGCGTCGGCGATGTCTTCGACCGTGGCCGACTCGGGGAGATTAATCGTCTTCGAGAGTGCGCCGCTGATAAACGGCTGCACGGCACCCATCATCTTGATGTGGCCCACGTGCGAGATCGCCCGCTCGCCGACCGCAACGTCGAACACCGGCAGGTGCTCGTCGGCGAGGTCGGGTGCTCCGATGATCGTGCCGTGCTCGTTGATGTACGCGACGATCTGCTCGATCTGCTCGTCGCTGTAGCCGAGGGTCTCAAGCGCAAGTGGGACCGTCCGGTTGACGATCGTCATCTGGCCGCCCCCGACGAGTTCCTTGAACTTCACCAGCGAGAAGTCGGGCTCCACGCCGGTGGTGTCGTAATCCATCAAAAACGAGATTGTGTTGTGGCTAACGAAGCCGTTGGCCACGTACGTGACGTTGTCAGGGACCGACAAGTCGAACGTCGGCTGGTCCTCAAGCAACTGGGTCGACTCGACCGTGTCGTAGAAATATCCGAGCAGCGCTTCGAGTTCCGGGCTCGGATTGCGCTCGAGCGCGGCGGTCGCCGACCGACGCGACACGGTTCCAGTGCGAGACGCCGACAACAGCATCGTCTTACGCAAGCGGTCATTCTCGGGAGCAAGTTCATCGATCAGCCCGCGGCTGATCGGAATGTCGTCGTAGCGGGCGGCTTGCGGATGATCGCCACAGGCCAGTGCCTGGTTCTTACGAGTCGAGATGAACCCCACCTCGGCTGCGAATCGAGAGCCCGTACTCGCGTTGAGAAGGCGAAGCCGGTGGCCTGGTCGACCTAGTCGTTCCCGGCTGTCTAGCACGTCGCGAGTAGTCACGAAGCCCAGCGTCAGGAGCAGCGTTTGCACGTCGCGTGAGAACTCCTCGCAGGACGACATCCAGTGGGCGTAGCCGTGGTTCGGATTCCCGTCGGCCTCGAAAAGACCACGAACGAACGCTGCGTAGACCTCCTGATCGTTCGTATGCAGAATCGCGTCGGGGACACGAGGCGAATAGCCCTTGCCGCGATGCCCTTCGTACGGCGGAAGCTTCGCGAACCCGCATGCCTCCCACCAAATGGTCAGCGGCACCGAGTGAAAGCCAAGCTCGATGCATCCCTCACGCGGGAGCGCGTAGCCCTCGAGGCCGAACAACTCCTGCCCGAGCGCGAGCAGCCGCTCGACTACGTCGTCGTCTCCGTCGGTGACGCACAACCGAATGCCTTTTGCATGCAGTGAGCCATCGCCCATGAAGTAACCGACAAACTCCGCCAGCTCCGCGCTCATACACCGCGGGACCTTGGTGCGATAGTCGGCATTCCAATGCAGGTCACCGAGCGGCGGAAGCTCGACCTCCTGTGGTTCGCCGATCAAGCCGCCGAGCATCATCGGAACGCGGTCGCCTTCGCGGATCTCGGCCATCCGCCGCCATACCCAGTCACCGTCTGCGTCGATGACCTTGATCCTGTGGGTAGGCGTGCCTTCGATCCGGTAGCCACGATGTGTCTCGATCGAGACAACCTGCTCCATGCCGTTGACGTAGAAGTTGGTGGCGCGTCGGGGGCCGTCGTCGGTGGCGACCTCAATGTCAAGGTCTTGCCATTTCTGGCCGTCGACGTCCCCCAAGGTGCGGAGCCGGACGAGTCCACGGCTCGTTGAGATCAGCGAGCCGGCCACCAAGCACCCCGTCGGCGCCAGCACCGTGGCCTGCGCGTTGCGATAGCCCTGCACCTCTCCAGTGGCCACCGCCTCCTCCCAGGTGGCACGCGCGGCGTCGAGCAGAGCGGTGTCCGGGCACGCCGAATCCGGGATCACATGCGAGGCGTCCCGGTGCATCCGCATGACGGCGTTGTGCGCATCGCGATTTTCCGCATACCGCTCGTAGGGTCCCATCGCGGCGGCGATCCGCGCCGACCCGAGATAGCCGCGTCCGGTCATCAGCGCGGTGATCGCGGCCGCTGTGGCACGGCCGGCGTCCGAGTCGTAGGCCATCCCGTTTGACATCAGATATGCGCCGAGGTTCGCGTAGCCCAGCCCCAGCTGACGGAACGTGCGTGCGTTGCGCGTGATCTGCTCGGTCGGATAGCTGGACGGAGAGACGATGATCTCCTGCGCCAGAAACACGATGTCGACTGCGTACTTGAACGACTCGACGTTGAAGCTCCCGTCGCCCCGGCGGAACTTCATCAAGTTCAGCGAGGCAAGGTTGCATGCGGAGTCATCGACGTGCATATATTCACTGCAGTTAGCCACAACGAAGCCATCGACCATGTAGGAGTGATGGAGCGGCTCGGTCAAGTTGTAGACGTGCTCTTGGCCATCGTCCTCGCGAGCCATTAGCTGCGTAGTCGCCTTCGTGTGATAGCGACGCTTCTCAGCGACGAGCTCGTCGAGTGCGGCGTTCTTGCGTGGTGTGGAAAACCCGATCGCGTCGGCAAAGCGCTCCAGGTCGTTGCCAGTTATGCGAAGGTCGAATCCCGGGTGTGATGCGTACTGGACCGTTGTCCCATCCGCGCGCGTGTACGAGAAGTTCTGCTCCGCGCTTCCGCTGACGCGATAGATGCGAGTGCGGACCCCGAACGCCGATAGGAGGCGCTGGACGTCTCGCAGCATCGCATCGCTCCGGCTGCCGAGCCCGACATACCGGTGCGCCTTACCTGCTTCAACACGGGACACACAGCCGTCGGCGCCAAAAAGTCCGCGCAGGAACGCCGCCTGCACCTCGGTGGGTGCTGTGAAAAGCGCTGCAGGGACGCGCTTGCTAGGCGCGCGAGCAGTTGTCACGCCGAGGCCGTGGAAGAGGTCACGGACAGCCTCGCTGCCAACTCGAAGCTGTGTCGTGCCGTTGTCCATTTCCTGACGAGAAACTCCGCCGACTAATTCACGGATGAGACCTTCATGAGCATCGGCAAGGCCGTCTGTTACATCGTCGCCGCCGTACACCCAGCCGGTTTGGACATCGGTGAGCCAGCCATCGCCAACAAGATGGCCCGTGAGCTCGGCCAGGCCCTCGCTCCAGCGATCTGGGAGTTGCTGATAAGTGATAGTGCCACCACGGCTGAACGACTTGGCGGCTGCCGCGACCTTGACCGGAAGCTCCCACGACACGTCGGCTGCCGGGGTCGCAGTGTCGTTGAGCAGTACGCGATCGGTGTCGGTCAGCTCATCTGCTCGAACGTAGCCTCGGTTGATCGTCCAAATACGGTGATTCGGCGTACAGCGGAGTTCGGCGCCGTTGGCAAAGCGGAGCCGCATGATCGGACTAGTGCCGTTGCGCATGAACGCAATTGGCTGGGAGCGCACGACCCCCTGACCGGGCTCCTCTGCTGTCACACGGTGCGTATACACATGGATCTCCTCGCCTGCTTCGCCTCGTTTCACTAGCTCAGCGATCGGCATCAAGCCCTTGGTCGTGTGCACCCGTGCATCCGCCGGGAAGCACGGGTTAGACGCATTGATCCGGCCCGAGACGGGGCAGGTGTGCCACTGGTTGATCGTGGTGTCGTACTGCACGCCCGGGTCGGCGCAGCGCCACGCCGCCTCAGCGATCTCCTTCATCAGCTGACGGGCAGGGATCGGGTCACCGATCGGCTCACCGGTGCTGCGAGCGATCAGGTGCCAATCGTCGTCGTTCTCGACCGCCTGCATGAACTCATCGGTGACGCGGACCGAGTTGTTGGCGTTCTGGTACTGGATCGAGTGGAAGCCGTCCCCGTCGATCGACATGTCAAAGCCGGCGTCGCGCAGCGCAGCTGCCTTGTCCTCCTCCTTGGCCTTGCACCAGATGAACTCGCGGATGTCCGGGTGATCGACGTCGAGCACGACCATCTTGGCCGCGCGCCGCGTCCCGCCGCCCGACTTGATCGAGCCTGCCCAGGCGTCGGCACCGCGCATGAACGAAACCGGGCCCGAAGCGGTGCCGCCGCGGCTGAGCGGCTCCATCGAGCCACGAATCTTCGAGAGGTTGATCCCGGAGCCCGAACCGCCGCGAAAGATGATCCCCTCCTTGGTGTTCCACTCGAGGATCGACTCCATGTTGTCCTCGACGGACAGGATGAAGCAGGCGCTCGCCTGCATCTTCGGGTCGCCGACCGGGTGCCAGCCGACGTTGAACCACACGGGTGAATTGAACGCCGCGATCTGGTGAAGCAGGATGTAGGTCAGCTCCGCCTCGAACGCGTCGCCATCCTCGACAGTTGCGAAGTAGCCGCGCTCCCGCCCCCAGCCCGCGATCGTGCTGGCGACGCGGCTGATCATCTGCCTGACCGAGCGCTCACGCACGGGCGAGCCGAACTGGCCGCGGAAGTACTTCTGGGCGACGATGTTGGTGGCGTTCTGGGACCAGCTCTTGGGAAACTCGACGTCGCGCTGCTCAAAGGAGACCTTGTCGCCGTGGCCGATGCGTGCGTCTCGAAGCTCCCACTCGACGGTGTCGAAGGGATCCTCTCCCGGCGTCGTGAAATAGCGCCGGACAGAGAGGCCGTGGACTGCCCGGGTCTCCGGGCCCAGTTGCGTTTGAGGGGTGTGCTCCATACCGGCCGGCTCCTTTTCTCCGCTCGCTTCGGCTGCTGTCACCCGGCCCGGATCGGCCGAGCGGGGCAGTAAAGACTGGCGGTTGCCCCGGACGGAATCAGTGTGCTGGCAAGCTCTCGTCGGGGAGTCTGCGAAGCTCGGATCTAGCTCAGATTTTACTGCGCCGGACTGCCAAACCGGGGGTGCCGGCGACTGCCAGAAACGAAGCTGCCAGCCTCGCCGCGCGTGTCGAAACGCCCCGGGCGCCATGGCTGGCGCGCGGCGGATCGCCGCGCTCGACGCAAGAGGGCAGGCCGCTCAGACGATCCTGCGGGCCGAGTTGCTCTCACCGCCACTCTCACCGCCACCCTGGGACTCGGTGACGGCCACCCCCACGCCGCTGCCCCCCAGATGACAAGCTATCCCCGTGAAGCTGCTCGTCACCGGCGGGGCGGGGTACATCGGCTCGATCGTCACCCGCGACCTGCTGGCGGCCGGTCACGAGGTCGTGGTGCTCGACAGCCTCGAGCGCGGACACCGTGAGGCCGTCCCGGCCGACGCGCGGTTGGTGGTCGCTGACCTGCTCGACCGCGAGGCCGTCGGACAGCTCGTCGCGGATGGTTTTGACGGCGTTTTGCACTTCGCCGCGCTGGCGCTGGTGAGCGAGTCCGTGAGCCACCCCGAGCGCTACTGGCGAACGAACGTCGGCGGGACCTTGAACCTGCTCGAGGCGCTCACCGCCTCGGACGTCGGTCGGCTCGTCTTCTCCTCGACCTGCGCGGTGTACGGGCAACCTGATGAGGTTCCCATCCTGGAGAGCGCTCCGCTCCGTCCGATCAACGCGTACGGTGCTTCGAAGCTGGCGGTTGACGAGATGATCGGCCAGTTCTGTGCTGCCCACGGGCTGGGTGCGGTCAGCCTTCGCTACTTCAACGTCGCCGGTGCGAGCGGCGAGCTCGGCGAGGACCACGATCCCGAGACCCACCTAATCCCGAACATCCTGCGGGCGGCGCTCGGCAGCGAGCCTTACGTCCAGATATTCGGTACCGACTACCCGACGCCCGACGGAACCGCGATCCGCGACTACATCCACATCGATGACCTCTCGCGAGTCCATCTGCTCGCGCTCGACGCGGCGCGTCCGGGGGAGCACCAGATATTCAACCTCGGCAACGGCAATGGGTTTTCGGTGCGCGAGGTGATCGCGGCCGCCGAGACCGTCGTCGCCGCTCCGATTCCAACGCGCGAGGCCGCACGGCGGCCCGGCGACCCCCCGATGCTGGTGGCAGCCAGCGACCGGATCCGCTCAGAGCTCGGCTGGGAGCCACGCAAGCCCGGCCTCGAGCAGATCGTGACGGACGCGTGGGCATTTGTGCGGTCGCACCCGCGCGGCTACTCACAGTAGGTCGGCGAGCTCCGCCAGGGCGGATTCGAGGACCCGGTCAGGGGGTGCGCCTGCATCCAGCCGTCTGACCCGCTCGGGTTCGCGCGAGCACAGCTCCAAATACGCGGCGGCGATCCGCTCGAAGAAATCATCCCGCTCAGCCTCGAGCCGGTCGACCGGCTCGGCCCGCGAGCGCGACCGCGAGCGACCAACCCGCGGATCGACGACGAGCAGCAGGGTGCGATCGGGCCGCAGAGCTCCGGTCGCAAACTCGTTGATCGCTCGGACCTGCTCGACCCCAAGCTGTCTGCCGGCCCCCTGGTAGGCCAGCGAGGAGTCGACGAAGCGATCGAGCAGGACCCAGGTGCCGGCCTCGAGCAGCGGCGTGACGGCCTCCTCGACCAGCTGGGCGCGCGCGGCTGCGTACAGCAGCGCCTCGGCCCGAGCCCCGATCCGCAGCTCGGGATCCTTGACAAGCTCACGCACACGCTCGGCGGCGCGCACCCCTCCCGGCTCGCGCAGCAGCTGGACGTCGATGCCCCGGGCGGCGAGCTCGGTCTGGAGTGAAGTGGCGAGCGTGGTCTTCCCGGCTCCGTCCAGTCCCTCGATCGTGATCAACCGTCCGCGGGCCATCGTGGGGTTGGACCGTAGCGGGCAATAGCATCGAGTCGTGCTCGCAGAGCTCGAACGCCATCCCCACGCCCGTGCGGTGCTCAAGCCGGCGCTGGGCGCAGGCGGGGAGGCCTCCCACGCCTATCTCTTTCACGGACCCGAGGGAGCCGGGAAGCGCGAAGCGGCCCGAGCGGTGGCCGCCGAGCTGCTTGCCGCCGGCTCTCCCGATCCCGAGGGGGCGCGAGCGCGGGTCAGGTCGGGAACGCACCCTGACCTGACCTGGGTGGTGCCCAGCGGCGCGCACGAGATCCTGGTCAGCGACATCGACCGGCCGGTCGTCGCGGCGGCGAGCAAGACGCCGTTTGAGGCCAGCGCCCGGGTGTTCGTGATCGAGCGCGTGGACGAGCTCGGAGACGAGGCCGCCAACCGGATGCTGAAGACGCTCGAGGAGCCTGCCTGGTTTGTCCATCTGATCCTCCTGACCGACCGACTCACCGAGGTGCTGCCAACGATCAGCTCCCGCTGCCAGCTGGTTCGCTTCGACGCCCCGCCGGTGGAGCAGGTCGCCGGGTGGGTGGAGGCGCTCGGGGTCGACTGGGACACGGCGATGGCGTGTGCTCGGCTCTCGCTTGGAGATGCCGAACGGGCGCGCACGCTCGCCGGCGAGGGCGGTCGCTCGCTGCGGGCCGGCGGCGAGCGGCTAGCGCGAGCCGCGCTCGCCGGGGAGGCGTCGGCAACCAAACCGTGGCTCGAGGTCCTCACCGCCGTTCGCGCGACCGGCGAGGCCGTTCGCGAGCAGCTCGAGCGCGAAGCGGCTGCGGACCTCGAGCTCTATCCGCGCAAGGAGCGAAGGCGGATCGAGACGGAATGGTCCGAGCGGATCAGGCGCGCCAGACGCCGCGCTGAGACCGCGTCGCTCGACCTCGCGCTTCAGGTCACCGCGCTGTGGTACGCGGATCTCGCGGCGCTTGCGTGGGGTGCGGCGGAGCTGGTTCGCAACAGCGATCGCATCGGGGAGTTGCAGGCCGAGCGGGGAACCGAGCCGACCCGCCTGTTGGCCTCGGTCGAGCTGGTGGAGGAGACACGGCGGCGCTTCCAGCTCAACGTCTCCGAGGAGCTCGCGTGCGAGGCGCTGGCCTACAGGCTGGAGCGGTTGGTCCAGGGATGAGCACGGGCGGGCCCGGATGAGCGACGGGTGGATGAACCGAGACGGACGGGTGTTCTTACGCTCGCCTGCTGCCTCCGACCGCGGCGAGTTCGTCTCGCTGATGCGCGCGAGCCGCTCCTTCCACCGTCCTTGGGCGACCGCCCCGACCGACGACGAGCGCTTCGCCGCCTACCTGGCGGACTCCCGCCGTACTGACTTCGAGGCGATGCTGGTGTGCCGGCGGGGGGACCTGGCAATCGTCGGCTTCTTCAACCTCTCGCAGATCGTCAGGCGCTCACTCCAGAGCGCCTACCTCGGCTACGCGGTCGGCAAGCCGTACGCCGGTCAGGGCTACATGCGCGAGGGCATCGCGCTCGTGCTGCGACACGCCTTCCTGGATTTGCGACTGCATCGGATCGAGGCCAACATCCAGCCCGGCAACCACGCCTCGATCGCGCTGGCGGAGGGGGCCGGATTCCGGCGCGAGGGATTCTCGCCTCGGTATCTGAAGATCGGCGGCCGCTGGCGTGACCACGAGCGATGGGCGATGCTGGCCGATGACTGGCGCGCGCGCCCGGAGGGGCGCCTGGCGCTTGAAGTCCTTCGGTGAGCCGCAGCTCAGCCCGCTGCCGCGGTGGACACGGCCCGTGCCAGCCGTTCCTGCACGAGCGCCGAGGCTGCCGTGTTGCTGGCTATGTAGCCGGTGACCACGCGGACGAATTGCGGGCCTGCGAACCGCAGCAGATCCAGCGGAGTGTCTGCGCGGACGGTTGAGGTTCGGCGGCTCCCGGTGAGGCCGGCGATCTCACCGAAGCAATCCGCGGTACCCAGCTGTCACACCCTGTCGCCGTCGACCCACACGCCAGCCCGTCCGCCAACGATGACGTAGAAGTCGTCTCCTGTGCTCCCCTCCTCGATCACGGTCGCGCCGGCCGACACGAGTTCGTCTGACGCCTCGGCCGCCAGCCGCGAGGTCGTCGCCAGCGGCACCGGACCGCAGCATCGCGACGCGCTGCCGGAGTCCCACGACCTCACCTCTCACTCTGGACGTGAGAGTGGGTGCGCCGAAGCCTGGAGAGAGCCAGCAGCGCGCCGACCGGGGCCACCAGGCCCGCTGCGACCAGTGCACCGCGAATGCCCGCAATCAGGCCCGCCGCGGCAACTGTTGTCGGACATCGAGGATGGTGATGGCGACGACACTGGGGTGGTGATGCGGGGAGGCGTGCGAAGAAGCGAAATGAGGGTCCCGGGTGGGCCGCGATGGTCGCGGCGTTCGGTTCGAGTGTTGGGCAGCGTCCCGCGGCGCCGCGCCCTTCGGCGCTGATCAGGTGGGCAGCGAGGGGGGCGAGGTGGCAGCCGGGTTGCGGCGGTTTGGTCGTCG
>Ga0187814_10000962_pt1 | contig 10673 bp, 10 predicted proteins | sample NC_S_4_FD_132450 | JGI IMG/M metagenome (GOLD analysis project Ga0187814, IMG submission 132450) | Wetland sediment microbial communities from Neuse River Estuary, North Carolina, USA - ASW-S_4 | ecosystem: Environmental > Aquatic > Freshwater > Wetlands > Sediment | place: USA: North Carolina...
CATCACCCGGCCTGCCGTCGATAATCCAGCGGGAGGTCGGCCCGGGAGCGAGCGGATCGGCGAGCCGCGCCCGGCTCCTGCTCTGCGGCTCGGCGATGTCGGTGATCGGCGGGCTGCTTCTGGGCCGGCGCCGCTACGAGGGCGGGCGGGTCTTGAGCTGATCGTCCAACCCTTCGGCTACCGGGATGCCGCGCGGTTCAGGGAAATTACCGACCGCAGGCTGGCCGTGCTCGTGCATTCGGTGGTCGGCGGAACTCCCGCTTACCGACGGGAACTCCTACGCGAAGACACCCCGGCCGACCTCGGCGACTTTGATGCCTGGGGGATCCGGACGGTCCTCAATCCCCAGACCCCGCTATTCCGGGAAGCCCGCTACCTGCTCGCCGAGGAGACGGAGATCCGCGACCCGTCGCTGTACCACTCGGTGCTCGCCGCCGTCGCCGAGGGGAACGCCACCTCCGGCGGAATCGCCAGCTATATCGGCCGGAAGTCCAACGAGGTCGCTCATCCCTCCGGGTGCTGGAGGATTCCCGGCTGCTGGTCAGGGAGGCCGACCTGTTCAGGTCGGGCCGGGCGAAATACCGGATCGCCGAGCCGCTTATCGCCTTCTACCAGGCCATCATGAGCCGGGAATGGGCACGTCTCGAACTCGGCGGTGCGCCAATCGTCTGGACCGGGGCTCGCGCGCGTTTCCTGTCGCAGCTGACCGGGCCGCATTTCGAAACGATCTGCCGCGACTACGCGATCGCGGGCGATCCCGACTTCTTCGGCGGCCCGCCGGGCAAGGTGAGATCCGGGGTAGTCCCGGACCCCGCCAACCGGACGCAGATCGAGATCGACGTCGCGGTGCTTGCTCCCGCCGAGCCCGGGCGTCCGCGCAAGGTTCTCTCCCTGGGCGAGGCGAAGTGGGACCGCGTCATGGACCTCCGCCACGTCGAGCGCCTGGGCCGGGCCCGGGACCTGCTCGCGGTCAAGGGATTCGACACCCGGGACACCGTGCTCACCGGTTATCGGGTGCGGGCTTCGAGCGTGAACTGCAGGCTAGCCAGCGGCACGACATCCGTCTCGTTGGCTTGGACCGGCTCTACGCAGATTAGGGTGCGCCGGATGCGGAGCGGGGGCCCGGTGCACCGCGGGGGGGAGACGGCGCTGCCGGGGCCCCACCCCTGGCCCGGCTCGCTGCGTGCCCCAAGGGCATCCGCGGTCGGGCTGCTCCAACAGCATGCCCGAGTCGGAGCATGTTCAAAGGGGAAATTTTGTATGTTCTCAGCAAGAAGCGTGACCGGGAGCAGACCACGGCCGTTCCCGACGGCGTGAAGATCGTCGGCCGGAGCGATGATCCGGCTCGTGACCAGGACTTTTCGGTAATCCCGACGGGCTCCTCGGGCGCGGCGCCGGGCGGACGTGGCGCGAGAGAGCAACTCGCCGGAAGGCGCGCGGCCGCGGGGAAAGCTGCGGCCGGCAACTGGCCGGGCGTAATCGTGGCGTGCGCTGGGCAAACAGAGGCAAAATAGCCAGGTGACTTCCGGTCGGCCCACGACGTCGGAAATCCTTCCCCTGCGCGACTCGGATCCGCATGAGGTGGGTGGCTACCGGTTGCTCGGCCGCCTTGGCGAAGGCGGCCAGGGCGTTGTGTTCCTGGCGGTTGGTCCTGCTGATAGTCGGGTGGCGGTCAAGCTCCTGCCGTCAACGACGGACCCACAGGTCCGGAATCGCTTTCTGAAAGAGTTCGCGGCCGCGCAGCGGGTCGCCCGGTTCTCCACGGCGCAAGTGCTGGATGCGGGATTCTTCGAGCGGCGGCCGTTCATTGTCAGTGAGTACGTCGACGGGCCATCGCTGGTAGAGGTCGTCGAGCAGGACGGGCCCCGCGCCGGCCCGGCCCTCGAGCGCATCGCCGTGGCCACGCTGACCGCGCTCGGCGCGGTGCACGCCGTCGGGATGGTGCATCGCGACTTCAAGCCGGGCAATGTCCTGCTCGGGCCCGACGGGCCGGTGGTGATCGACTTCGGGCTGGCGGCCGTGCCCGGGATGACGACCACGGGCCCTTCCGGTCAGGTCGCCCTGGGAACACCGGCGTTCATGGCCCCTGAGGCGCTGGCCGGGACTCGGGTGACCGCGGCCGCCGACATGTGGTCGTGGGCCGTGACCATGGCGTTCGCGGGTACCGGCGAGTTGCCCTTCAGGGGCGAGTCGCTGACGGCTGTGGCGTTCGGCATTCTTCATTCCGAGCCAACGGTGGGACTGCTGCCCGAACCGCTGTACTCGCTCATTCACCACTGCCTCAGCAAGGACCCAGCCGCCCGGCCGTCTGCCCGCGACGCCCTCGTCGAGTTGGTGGCCGCCGGAGTGCGGCTCGTGGGGCCGATGCCGCCGGTGGCCACCGCTCCGGCCACAGACGAGGCGACACCCCGCCCGCAGCCTGCCTATGGCGGAACGACGGGGCCGCCGCGGCGCCAGGGCGATGGTTTGCTGAGCGGGGCGCCGACCGGGCCACGGTCGGCGCGGCACGGGACTAGTCGCACCCGGCGGCGGCGTCGGCGGGCGGTTGTGATTCTGGCCGCGATCGTGCTGGTGGCCGGGATCGGCGCGCTGGCCCTCAATCTTCCCCGGCACGGCGCATCGCCTGGGCGGCTAACGGGCCAGTCTGGGATCAATCAGGAAATTATCGCTGAGACTGCGGCCAGAACGCGGGCCATCGACTGGATCATGCAGCAGGTCAACCGGGCCGACATCGTCGGATGCGATCAACAGTTTTGCCAGGATCTGCTCGGCAAAGACCCGTCCGCGCACGTGTTGACGCTTGGGCCGGGGGCGAACGATCCTCTCGGCTCTACCCTGGTGGTCGCCACTGCCGCTATCCGAGCCCAGTTCGGCGGCCGGCTTGAGTCCGTCTACGCCCCGGCCGTCATCGCGACCTTCGGCACGGGGCCCGCCAAGATTGAGATCCTGTGGGTCTATCCCAGCGGCACTGCTAAGTACTACTCCGACCTGCAGACGGGCCTGAGCTACAGAAAGGCGGCCGGCGCCCAGCTGCTGACCAACAGGCAGATCACGATGTCACCTGCCGCCAAGACACAACTTCTCGGCGGCGACATTGATCCGCGGCTCCTGCAGCTCCTCGCCGTCATGGCCGATATTCACCCGGTGGACATCGTGGGCTTCGTCGATCAATCGCCTGGTGGCGGACCTGCCAGCCTGATGCGGGCGGTGGACTTGGCCACGGTGGACAGCAAGGCGCACCTGACACCCACCGCATACCTCGGCTGGATAAAGAGCTTCGTCCAAGCCCAGCGAACCCAATACCTCCCGGTCTGGGAGCAACAGGGCACACCGGGTACTGGCCAAATGCTGCAGATCGCGTACGGAGCACCGAGCCCGCTTAGCTAACGGCGGGACAGACGTCTGGCTGCGCGGCCGGAGCGCCCTTGCGCTCCCCTCCAAGTTGCGCGAGGACGCCACCGGCCCGCAGCGACGTGCTGGGCTCACCGCCTCCGGCAGCGGTGCGGCCCGTTGAGACTCCAGGTCCGGGTCAGCGTTCCGGCTCCGCTTGATCCCGAAAGTGAAGATCTCGGTAGGTTTAGGAAGAAGTAAGAACCCTTCTTCCGATACAGGTACCATAGAGCAGCACAGGCAGGAAGTAAAGAGAATCAACAAGATGAAGCATGAAGAGAGACGCAGCCCTCTGTAGGTAAACGCCCGCAAAAGAGCTAGACTCTTCTAACTTCTTCTGATGGGATGAGCACGTGGCCGGGGGCGGAATGAGCACCGGCCTGGGGGAGGACGCTCACATGGCCGGTGAGGACTGGTGGCGGCTCGCCGATTACGTCATCGCACGCCGGGTCGAGCTAGGCATGCGGGACCGGCGAGCCTTTGCCGAGGCGAGCGGGGTGACCGAGCGGACGCTCGGAAAGCTCGAGAACGGCCAGCACGTATCCCCCAGCACCCTCGCCATGGTCGAGATCCGGCTCGGCTGGGCACCAGGTTCGTATCGACGGATCCTGGCCGGCGGGGAACCTATCGTGGGGGCGTCAGACCTCGGCCAGGGCGAGAATCAGGACGCAACGCTGCATCACCTCGCGAGCACCCCGGGTCTGCCTGCCGAGGTGGTTCGCGGCCTCGTCGCCATGGCTCGGGAATACCGGCAGGGTGACGGCGGCGCGGACGAACAGGCCCAGCGCGGCTCTTTACCGCCAACCGTCCGTGCTATCGCGAGCGGCCCCGCCGATGTCGTATCCCGGCGGGACGGTCGGCGTGTCAATGGTCGCCCCGCCGCCGCCTAGCGCCGCGATGACTCCGAGCAGCGCACCGAATAGCGCGCCCAGCAGCAAGTCGTAGCGCAGCCGGGTCAGCGGCGCCGTCCCGGTGGCCTTCGTCGCTGGTTCGAAGATTTGCGCGGCGGCCTGCTCGCCCGGGTAGCTCAGCGATTGGGCGTAAGCGAAGTAACTGCGGGCGGCGGTGTTGGTGGCCGCCTCGGCCTGGGCGGCGGTTCGGGCGGTGGCGCTCACCCATAGGCCGTTCGCCGCCACGGGCTTGACCTGGACGCCACTCGGGAGGTTCTGGAGCAACTTGGCCCCGATGTCGGCGGGCCGGTCGGGCGCAAACAGAGGCCCGCCGCAGATGGCCCCGGCCGGGCAGTCCGACGCCGGAAATATGACGAGCGCCTGACTGGTGAACACCGGGGGGTTGAGCGCGGCGAAGACCGCGCCACCCAGAACGCCAAGTACGGCCATGAGGGCGATGAGGGCCCGGTACCGCCCCAGGATCTGAACGAACTTCGGCAAGTCCGGAGCCTGCTGGTTCATGTGGCCTCCGTATGAAACCGCTGGCGGCCGATCCAGCGTGGTCGCTAATGCGAACATGATACGACTCGGCCGTGAAAACGAACATGGTGAATGACGGGTCGGCGGCTAGCCGGAAGCCGCCTGGCTGGAGGCTGACGCGGCGGAGAAGGCGCTGATGCCGGTGATCCGGAAGTCGGCGGGCAAGGCACCGAAGCGGAATTGAGCGGCGAGTTCCCCGGCCTGGGCTCGAGTGAAGGCCCCGGGGAGCCGGAGGTGGCTGCCTGAAGTCGAGTACACCGGGCATGGCGATGGCCTTGAGTTGGGCCTGCCGAGCGCGCTCATCCACCGGGCATCTCCCTCCTGTACCCGTAAAGACACCGCCCGGCCCCCGCGGCTATGCCGCCGCCGGCAATTTGCCGGATGGTGCCGCTTGACCTTTCCCTTGGGTCAAGCCGCATGCTCGTGGAGCCGGGCAGGTGACCCGGCCCTGGAGGAGACCGATGGACCTGATGACGATCGGTACCTTTGCCGAACGGACCCGGCTGTCGCCCAAGGCGCTGCGCCTGTACGACCGGCTCGGGTTGCTGCCGCCGGTGCGGACCGATCCCGTCAGCGGTTACCGCTTCTACAGCGAGGAGCAGGTCGCGGGGGCCCGGCTCGTCGCGCTACTGCGACGCCTCGGCATGCCGCTGCCCGTCATCGCGGACATCGCGGCGAAGCCGCCCGGCGAAGCGGCGGAGGCGGTCATGAGGTACTGGGCGGGCGTCGAGTCGGTCATGGCCGACCGCCGGGTCCTGGTCTCCTACATCCAGGCCAGACTCACGGGAGACGACATGGCCAGCTACGACATCCAGACCCGCAACATTCCCGAGCGCACGGTCCTTTCCATCAGCCGGCATCTGCACGCATCCGAGACCGACGCGTTCTTCAGCGACGCCTTCGCCCGGCTGCGGTCAGCCGCTCCCGGCGTGGAGGGCATCGCTGGCTGCCCCTTCCTGGTGTTCTACGGCGAGGTCAGCGATGACAGCGACGGGCCGCTGGAACTGTGCCGGCCGGTGGCCTCTTTTGGCTCCGTGGATCCGGTTGCGGCAGACGTCCAGGTTCGGGTGGAGCCAGCCCACGATGAGGTCTACATCCGCGTGGCCCTCCAGGACATGGGGTGGCCAGCGCTGGTGCCGGCGGTCGACGCGCTGGAAGCCTGGGTGCGCGGACAGCGACGCGAGCCGGCGGGGGCGCTGCGCCAGGTCCTGATCGCCGACCAGCGGACCGCCGCTCCCGATACTCCCGTCTGCGACCTTAGCGTCCCGCTGCGGTGAACGGCGCGCCGCTACGGTGTTCTTATGGCGGTGAAGCTGGCGGTGGTCGTCAGGGCCGATCTGGAAATGGGGCGCGGCAAGATCGCCGCTCAGGTGGCCCACGCGGCGGTCGCGGCCGTGCTCGCGAACCTGGGGACGGACGACCTGGCGGGCTGGCTGCGGGACGGCCAGCCCAAGGTCGTGCTCAAGGTCACGAGCGCGGAGCAGCTAGAGGACGTGATCGACCAGGCCAAGGCAGCCGGGCTACCGATCGAGCTCGTCCACGATGCCGGCCGCACTCAGGTAGCTCCCGGGACGCTGACGTGTTGCGCGGTCGGGCCGGCCGAAGGCCAGCGGATCGATGCGATCACCGCGGGACTGCCGCTGCTGTGAGGACACCGTTGGCCTAGAGTGACGCTGTGCCCAGCACCCTGTACCGTGACGCAGCACTGGCCGACGGCCGATCCCCGCAGCTACAGGTAGGCGTCAGCCTGCTGGAGGAGGACGGCCGGGTCCGCTGGATCCGGCCTTCCGGCGAGGAGGGCCAGTACCCGCCCGGGTGCGAGGTGGTCGACGCGGGCGGTACGACGATCGTGCCGGGCCTGGTGGACGGCCACAGCCACCTGACGCTGCCCGGTGGCTCGCACTGGATCGACCGGAGTGCGGACCCGACCGAGACGCTCCTGGCCGTGGCCGAAGCCAACGGCGAGCTCCAGTACCGTTCCGGCGTCCGGTGGGCGCGTGACGTCGGCTCCCCCCGGCGCGGGTACGACGGCCGCGACCGGGGGCTGAGTATCGGCGTCCGGGATCGGTGGCACGGGCGGCGGGACCGGCCGTACGTGCGCGCGGCAGGCACGTGGATTACGGTCGCCGGGCTGCTACCGGACGGGCTGTCGGTGGAGGCCCGCGACGGTGACGAGTTGCTGGCCGCGGCGGTCGGCCAGCTCGACGACGGCGCGGACTTCGTCAAGCTCTACCTCGACGGGCCCGATCCGCAGGTCGCACCCTGGACCGCGGACGAGGTGGGCCGGGTCGCCGGAGCCGTGCACGCGCGCGGCGCGAAGGTGACCGCGCACTCGACGACGCTGCCCGGCGCACGGGTGTGCGCCGAGGCGGGTGTGGATTCGATAGAGCACGGATTCGAGCTCGATGGGGACGTCGTTCGGCTCATGGCCGAGCGCGGTGTCGCGCTGGTCACGACGATGACGGTGCTGAAGTCATGGCTGACGTTCAGCACGACCACGGCGATCCCCCGGTTCGCCGGGCCGGAGAGCCGGGCTCGGATCATGGACCGGCTGGATCAAGCCAGGGACAGCGTGCGGCTGGCTCACATAGCGGGGGTCGCCATCGTGGGCGGGACCGACTTCGGCGGCGGTTCGGCGCGCGCGAACCAGTTGCCGTGGGAGGTCGAGTGCCTGGTCGAGGCCGGGCTTGAGCCGTGGGAGGCCCTGGCCGCGGTGACCTGGCGCGGCGGCGAGCTGCTCGGCGAGCCAGAGGCGGGAGTGATCCGGGTGGGCGGGCCCGCCGACTTCTCGCTCGTGCACGGCGACCCGCTGAGCGACCCGACGGCGCTGTGGCGCGTCTGGCGCGTGGCCTGAGTTTTCGTCCTCAGCCGGATTGGCGGGTCACGATCTGCTCGACCGTGCCCTGCTCCACGGCGGTCCGGCCGGCGCGGGTGCTGCGGTAACCGAAATACCAGATGTTGCCGCTGTACCAGAAGGCTGGCGCGATGAGGTTCGCGTGCTCGAGGAGCTGGATCGCCTCGACCGCGATGTCGTTGAGAATCCGCACGCCGTCCGGGGTCGGATCGCCGAACTTGGAGCCGGAGTTCGGCGGGATCAGGGGACCCGCGACGGTGTCGAGGTCGACCCACCGGCCCGGGTGGTACTCCGACCCGAACAGTTCGGCCATCAGGTAGGCGGCGAGCTTGGGCAACGGCTGCCCCGCCGCCGCGAGCACGGCGTTATCGAGGGCCTGGCCCAGCTCGATAAGGCGCGGGAGGTGCTCCGGGTCACCGACCACAGCGTCCCTTTCTGGCCGTCGTTGCCATCGTTGTCGTCGTTATGGCAACTGCAAATATCCAGGGGTACCGTACTAGCTTGCTGACCATTGCGCAGTCACTCGAGTCACTTGTGGATCCGGGGCCTGCGGGGCCTGCATCCGTGGTGGCCTCGGGGACCGTGGTGGCCTCGGGGAGCAGCGACATCGCGCTCCTGGGCGTCCTGATACCGGTTGTCTTGGTGCTGTAGATCTCCGCGGTTCCGGCGTGCTTCGCCATGGCGGCCTGGCGGCCTGGCGGCCGAATTGAGTAGCCGTTACTCAGGCGCCCAACGGGAGGGCGGCCCTACAACGGTACTAGCGGGCTGGCCTGCGGCCCGATTGACCCAACTGAGGAAGGGGCTTGTTTCGTGACTGCATCCGTACTGGCGTCGGAGAGCAGCGACATCGCGCTCCTGGGCGTCCTGATACCGGTTGTCTTGGTGCTGTTGATCTCCGCTGTACCGGTGTACTTCGCCATGAGCGAGCGGGGCCGTCGCCGCCAGGGCGCACAGCAAATTCAGCAGCAGCGTCAGCAGCACGACCTCGCGGCTGAGGTCGAGCAGATGCGGCGGGGGCAGGCCGGGGAATAAGGGCAGCGAACCCGGCCGCCTTGGTCAGCACTTTATGACGGGTGCGCTCGAGGGATTTCATGATCGCGAAGAGTTTGTACCCTGTGGAGGGTCAAAAGTCTTCGTGATCATGGGTGAGGCATTTAGGGTGGTTGTATAGTGGGTCTGTGAGTCATGATCGGATCATTCTACTCAGTTATGATGATGTTACGCCACACAACGTCATATCCTTCCGGCGCGCCGCCGCTGAACGGCATATAAGGCTTTGCGAATGGATCCCGCACCGCATATCTATCTGGTGCGGCGACGGGCGCGTGGAGCCCCTGTACGAGAATGCCCCGCAAGATCCGGGCGTGATCATCCACCGGACCGTCTCCCGACTTCGAGGGATCATAGTGCCCGCGTTGCGACTGTGGGAAAGCGGCGGAAGCAGGATACTCAATGACCTATCGGCCTCAGCCGTGGCGCGGGACAAACTCGCGACAGCTCTAAAGCTGACCGAGTCAGGCCTACCCGTGGTACCGAGCCTGGCATTTTTTCCGTGGGAAGAAACCGCATTCAGCCGCCTGCCACCCGGCAGCACCGTGATAAAACCCGCGCACGGACGCCAGGGGCGAGGGGTATCGTTCTTCGCCACGAGGGACGAGGCGGAAGTTGAAGCACGAGCGATACAGTGGGGCGATGCTCGCGAGATCCTTTCGGAACACTCCCTGGCCCAGCCGGTTATCGGACCCGTTGGCCAAGACATACGCGCCTACGTGGTCAACGGTATCTGCGTGGCCGTGGCGAGGCGGACCGCTAGTGACCCACGCGAGCGTAGAGCCAACCTGACGCTGGGAGCAGTGGCGACACCCCTCCCGCTAGGACATGCGGCCGCTTCCCTCGCGGTGGCCGCCACTGCGGCCGTCGGCCTCGATTACGCTGGCGTGGACATGGTGGAAGACGCGGACAGGGGACTGCAGATCCTCGAGGTCGACGCTTGGGCCGGATTCGCGGGTCTTGAACAGGCCACCGGTGCCGATATTTCCGGTCGTATACTCGACCTGGCCATGGAGAGGCTCGGGAACGGCACTACATGACCACTTGCTTTGGCGTGACCTGGAATCCGCTAGCGCCCAATGTACCTAACGCTCTGACGGCGGCATGCCGGCAGCTCGGTGTCCCATTCCGGATAATTGATCTCACATCATTGGCCACCGACCTGCATGCGGAACTTGCCGTCTATGACAAGGACGGTCCGGTTAGCGTTGGCTATATCTCCCCGACCCTATTTTACTGGCAGGAACAGGCTACCGTCGCTCTTGACGTGCTCATGATGCAGGGTTGCCGGATGCTCAACAGTGTTGCCGCTTCCCTGACCGCTGACGATAAGGCCGCCACCGCCCTCGCGTTGACGAGGGCAGGGGTCGCGCAAGTTGCCACTACCGCCGTTGCGGCGGATTTCGGGCACGTGCAGGCCGCGGCGGAGAGTTACGGTTATCCCGTAGTCATAAAACGTACGCATGGCGGTCAGGGGCGGTGGGTTCGCCTGGCGCATGACAGCCAGGAACTGGAGCGCGCTACAGCGGAGCTACAGGAGGAAGGGCCGGGGATGATATTGGTCCAGCCCGTCGGTGCAGAGCGACTCGGTGAGAGTGTCCGCGTCATCGTGACGGCTGGAGTCGTCCGCGCCGCCACGGTGCGCCATTCGGCTGGCCCTGAATGGCGGTCAAACATCTCCGCTGGCGGTACGCAGGCCCCCGCGAAACTCAGTACAGCCGAATGTGATCTCGCGCTGGCGGCGACCCATGCGGTCGGGCTCGGGCACGCTGGAGTTGACCTGCTTCGCTCATCCGCGGGTGCGGTAGTACTGGAAGTCAATTCCTGCCCAGATTTCACCAGCATGACACCGTATGTGGAAGACGATTTGGCCGCTATCGTGGTCGAGCAGACGCTGGAATTGGGTGATACTGCGTTATCACTCGGCAGCGATGGCCGGCGCATGCGGG
>Ga0187814_10000963_pt1 | contig 10673 bp, 10 predicted proteins | sample NC_S_4_FD_132450 | JGI IMG/M metagenome (GOLD analysis project Ga0187814, IMG submission 132450) | Wetland sediment microbial communities from Neuse River Estuary, North Carolina, USA - ASW-S_4 | ecosystem: Environmental > Aquatic > Freshwater > Wetlands > Sediment | place: USA: North Carolina...
ACCAGCGCGTGGCCGCCGGGACTGCCCCTGACGTGGTCGTCTTCAACACCTGCGCGGTTCGGGAGAACGCTGACAACCGCCTCTACGGCAACCTCGGTCACCTGCTGCCGGTGAAGAACTCCCGCCCCGGCATGCAAATCGCGGTCGGTGGCTGCCTGGCCCAGAAGGACCGCGCCACGATCACCGAGCGGGCGCCGTGGGTGGATGTGGTGTTCGGTACTCACAACGTCGGCTCGCTGCCGGCCCTGCTGGAGCGCGCCAGGGTCGAGCAACAGGCCCAGGTCGAGATCCTCGAATCGCTGGAGCGCTTCCCGTCCGTGCTGCCGGCCAGCCGCGAGTCGGCGTACTCGGCTTGGGTGGCGATCTCCGTCGGCTGCAACAACACCTGCACCTTCTGCATCGTGCCCAGCCTCCGCGGCCGGGAAGAGGACCGCCGCCCGGGAGATGTGCTGGCGGAGATCGAGGCGCTGGTTTCCGAGGGCGTGCTGGAAGTCACCCTGCTGGGCCAGAACGTCAACTCCTACGGCGTGGGGTTTGGTGACCGGCTCGCGTTCGGAAAGCTGCTGCGCTCATGCGGGAACGTGGCGGGTTTGGAGCGGGTCAGGTTTACCTCGCCACACCCGCGTGACTTCACCGATGACGTCATCGACGCGATGGCAGCGACACCGAACGTGATGCCGCAACTGCACATGCCGTTGCAGTCTGGCTCTGACTCAGTGCTGCGGGCGATGCGACGCGCCTACCGGCGCGATAAGTATCTGGCTATCCTGCGCCGGGTCCGGTCCGCTATGCCCGACGCGGCGGTCACGACCGACATCATCGTGGGCTTTCCCGGCGAGACCGAGCAGGACTTCGCCGACACGATGGACCTGGTTCGCCAGGCCAGGTTCGCGGGTGCTTTCACCTTCCAGTACTCGATCCGCCCAGGCACCCCAGCAGCCGACATGCCCGGCCAGGTACCGCCTGACGTGGTGGCGGACCGGTACGAACGGCTGGCGGCCCTCGTAGCCGAGGTAGCCGGGCAGGAGAATCAGAAGCTGGTCGGACGCGAGGTCGAGGTCATGGTCGCGGTCGGCGAGGGCCGCAAGGACAGCGCCACACACCGGATGTCAGGCCGCGCGCGCGATAACAGGCTCGTTCACTTCGCGCCGCCTCAGCCTGCGCCGCGGCCGGGTGATGTGATCACGACGGTGGTGACGGGAGCCGCGCCGCACTACCTCATCGCGGACGGCGTCCCGGTGAGCGTGCGCTGTACGAAAGGCGGCGATGCCTGGGAGGAGCGGCAGAATCGGGGCGAGCCGGGTAGCGGCCACCCCGGCGGTGGGCACAGGTCGGGGGATGACTCGGTGCTGCTGGGGATGCCAGCCATGCGGTCAGCTAGCTAGCAGGCCCGTGCTGGCGCGGACCGGCTACGGCGGGGTGAACAATCGCCGAGGGTCTCACTCCTCCTCAGGCTCATCCTCGCCTTCGTACTCCTCGTCGTCGTCGTCTTCGTCTTCATCGAAGTCTTCTTCTTCTTCTTCTTCTTCGTCTTCATCGAAGTCGTACTCGTCGTCGTCATAGTTATCGTCGAGGTCGTACTCGGCGTCGAACTCATCCTCGTCGTCGAAATCGTCTTCGTCGCTGGGCGTGTCGAGGTCATCGGCGTACGTCATATTTCCCCCAAGGACCCGGGCGGCCACAGGCCACCTCGCGTGGGCTGGGACATACCCTGCGCTGCCACACTGATGCCATGCTACGGCCAGTCGTTGCGGTCGTGGGGCCGACAGCGGCAGGTAAGTCTGAACTCTCGCTGACCCTGGCGCGCTCCCTCGACGGCGAGGTGGTTAACGCCGACTCCATGCAGCTCTACCGGGGCATGGATATCGGCACGGCCAAGCTGACCATCGCCCAGCGCGAAGGGGTGCCGCACCACCTGCTCGATATCTGGCCGGTCACCCGGACCGCCAGCGTGCAGGAGTACCAAGTGCTGGCCCGGCAGGCGATCGACGACATCCGCGGGCGTGGCCGGACGCCGGTCCTGGTCGGCGGCTCCGGGCTGTACGTGCGCGCGGCGATCGACAAGCTGCAGTTCCCTGGTACCGACCCGGAGGTTCGGGCCAGCCTGGAGCGCGAGCTCGCTGAGGTCGGCCCGGCGGTGCTGCACACCCGGCTGCTCGCGCTTGATCCGATAGCCGCAGTAGCGATCCTGCCGGGCAACGGGCGCCGGATCATCCGCGCGCTCGAGGTGATCGAGCTGTCCGGGCAGCCGTTCAGCGCGACGCTGCCGGAGTACGAGTCGGTCTACCCAGTGGTACAGGTGGGCGTCGAGGTACCCCGCGGTGAGCTCGACCTGCGGATTGCCGGCCGGGTGCAGCGGATGTGGCGGCTCGGGCTGGTGAACGAAGTCCGAACCCTCGTGCGGGCCGGCCTGCGCGAGGGCAGGACCGCCAGCCGGGCACTCGGCTACGCGCAGGTGCTCAGGTTTCTGGCCGGTGAGTGGACCGAGCAGGAAGCCGCGGCGCAGACCGTGCTCGCGACACGGCGGTTTGTCCGGCGGCAGGAGTCGTGGTTCCGCCGCGATCCCCGGGTCGTGTGGATCTCAGCTGGACCAGACCTGGCAGAACGAGCGCTAGCCGTCACCGGGGACTAGGCCGCCGTTGCCCGCTCGCGGTGCAGTCGCGACTCGTGGCTAGCATCGTTGGTATGCGGTTCGCTAAGGGGCACGGCACGGGGAATGACTTCGTGATCTTGCCTGATCCAGACGGCGAGCTCAACGTCACGCCTGAGCTGGTGGCCGCGATCTGCGATCGGCACTTCGGGCTGGGCGCTGACGGCCTGCTCAGGGTTGTTCATGTCGCTGCAGTCGAGTCCGCGGCCGACGCGCGGCCGGCCGAGTGGTTCATGGACTACCGGAACGCGGACGGCAGCACGGCGGAGATGTGCGGGAACGGGGTCCGGGTCTTCGTGCGGTACCTGATCGAGGAAGGGCTCGCATCCGGGCCGGACGTCGCCGTGGTCACCCGGGCGGGCATCAAGCTGGTGCGCGCTGAAGCAGACGGGCAGTTCACCGTGGACATGGGCGGCGCTGTCGTGCTCGGGGATGGTGTCGCCGAGGCTGGCGGCAAGAAGCTACCCGGCCTGGCGATCTCGGTGGGTAACCCGCATGTGGCCTGCCTTGTCGATCAGCCAGTGGCTGATATCGACCTGAGCGCTCCGCGGGTGCTGATGCCGGACGAGCTAGCGGCCGGCGGGGCCAACATCGAGGTGGTGCGCATCGCGGGCGAGCGCGAAGTCGAGATGCGCGTGCACGAGCGCGGCTCGGGCCTGACGCTCTCATGCGGAACTGGTGCGGTGGCCGCGGCGGTCGCGGCGGCGGTGTCGGCCGGGGAGTGGCCGGCCAGCGAGTGCGCCTGGACCGTGCGAGTCCCGGGCGGCAAACTGGCCGTGACTCCGAGTGCCACGGCCAGTCTGCTGAGCGGTCCGGCTGTGATTGTCGCGCGGGGTGTGCTAGCCGCCGACTGGCTGGCTCGCCAGGCCGGGGCAGCACCGCGGCTCGCCTTGCTGAGCACGGGCTGAGGGCCCGTCACGGACTGGCCGGGCGCGCCACGGTCGGGCTGGGCTGGGCCACCAGCCGGAGCCCGAGCCCGACCAGCGTCCAGCCGGTGCGTACCCGCAGGGACTGACGCGGCAAGCGAACGCGACCACGGCGGCTCGCCGAAGCTGACTCCCGCAGCTCGGCGGCGCGCTGCTCGGCCAGCGCCAGGAGCATCTGCTGATTCATGGCGACGCACTCCCTTAGTGGTTGGTTGATCGTCGGCTAGGTGAGCTCAGGGTTATGACTATCCGGCGGCGGCGGATTCAGCGTCGTTCGCGTCGGGCCGGCCGGACGACGACCTCGTGATGCGGATGTCGCCGCTCGTGGTGCGCACTCTGATGTCAACCGCTGCCGTGGCACCGTCGGCGGCCTCGACCTCGTCCAGGTCGCTGCGGACGCCGCCGCTGGTGCTGGCCAGGTCCAGATAGACGCCGATCCCCGGCACCACCGCGATGCGCACGTCGCCCGACGTGCTGGCAACCTCGACGCTGCCGGACACAACGCCGCCGAGGTGCACGTCCCCGCTGGCAGTGCGCGTGGTCACCGGGCCGGCGCAGTAGCCGACGGTCACGTCGCCGCTAGCGGTGGTGATCCGTACCGCGCCGTCCACCTGGGCCACCCGCGTGTCGCCCGAGGCTGTGTGGACGCTCAGCTCGCCGCCCGTCTTGTCCAGCATCACGTCGCCGCTCGCCGATCGGACGGTGACGTCCCCGGTCACGGTCGGAGCGGTGAGATCCCCGCTGGTCGTGTGCAGCGCGAGGCCGCTGAGCTGCCCGACGCAGGACAAGTCCGCGGAAACGGTCCTGGCCGCGCAACTCGAGCCCGCCGGGGCCTTGATGGTGAGGTCCAGGCCGCTCCGGCGCCGGAACGGGCCGATACGGGGACCCCTGACGTAAAGCTGGCCGTCCTCGAAGGCGACCGTCACCTGGTCGAGCAGATCAGTGACGTTCGCTCCGCGATGGCTGGGTACGACCTCGACGACGATCGCGTCGGCCGGCTCGCCCGAGAGGACGATGCTCCCGGACGTCCAGGAGTCGATGCTGATGTCGACCGGGTCAGAGCACGGGAAATCCCACTGGGTCATGGCAGTGTCCTTCTGTAACGCGGGTGGGTGCAGGAGTGTTGGGTCGGAGTCGCTAGCTTCTCGCGAAGCCGGTGTACCGCTTGCCGGGTCCTTTCCGGCCGGGCGGCGGGAATGGCGGGCGCGGTCTCAGCCCGCCGGGCGACGCCTCGAGCGCCCGGCCGATCGCCCGGTGGATCAGCCAGCCGTTGACCGAGAGGCCCGCGGCGGCGGCAGCCGCTTCCACCCGGGCCTTCAGGCCCTCGGACAGCCGGAGGGTGATCCGGGCGCTGCCCGCGTCCTCGCCGCTCTCGCCTGGCTCGGAACCAGCATCCGCTGGCCCGTGCGTGGTGCTCACCACGAACTCCGGCTGAGTACCGGTCAGCCGGACGTCGATCGTTGCGCCCTCAAGGCTCGCGGTTATCTCCTCCGCCGCCGCGGACAGCACGTCAAGCAGCGCAAGGCGGATAGACGAGTCCAGCGTGTCCGCGATCATCTCGGCCGCCCTGGCGATGTCGTCGCCGGCGAACCGTGTGATCGAGGTCAGCTCACGTCGGAGCGATTCGGCATACGCGCTGAGGTCCATGACGCCATGATGACGTCATAGACGACGTCATGTCAAGACATCCATGACGTCATTATGACCCACTGAGACGTCATGGAGACGGCACGCTGAGCGTTCTTGTCACCTACGTGACGTCAGCGTGATGTCTCGACCGGGTCATGCCTGCGGCTCGGGCACGATCACCGCCCGCCCCTCCAGCTGCTGGGCTTCTAGCTGCTGGTAGGCGCTGAAGGCCTGATCCAGGGTGAACGTGGTAACCGTTGGCCGCACCAGCCCCCGGGCGGCGAGAGCCAGGATTTCGGCCAGCTCGGGGCGGCTTCCCCAGTACGTGGTCTGCACTGATGCCTCGTACGGGATCGAGAAGAAAGAGACAGGCAGGGTGCCGCCGGCGATTCCGACGATGGTCAGATCGCCCATGACCCGGGTGACCGCCGCTGCCAGGGCGAGCGTCTCCTGCGATCCGACGAAATCCAGCACGACGTCGGCGCCCCGGCCGCCAGTAGCGTCGCGGATCTGCTGCACGGCGGCATCGCCGGTGGGGACGGTCATGTCAGCGCCGCACTCGCGGCCGAGGGCCAGCGCCTCAGACCGCGTGTCGGTCGCGATGACCGTGGCCGCGGTGGTGGCCTTGAGGATCTGGATTCCCATATGGCCCAGCCCGCCTACGCCGATGACCAGCGCGGTGGCATCCGGGAGCAGTTTCGGCCAGGAGCGGCGGATGGCGTGATACGGAGTCAGGCCGGCGTCGGTCAGCGGCGCGGCGTGTACGGGATCCAAGCCGTCGGGCAGCGGCAGCACGTGCCGGGCCGACGGGACCAGGATGAATTCGGCCACGCCTCCGTCGGCGCCCAGCCCGCCCCCGCCTCCGGGCACCGGTGCGGCTAGCGGGTTCTCGCAGTAGTTCTCCATGCCAAGCAGGCACCGCGGGCAGGTACCGCAGCCCCAGGCGCCGTAGAGCGCGACCGGCTGGCCCACCTCGAGCCCGGTCACCCTGGGGCCGAGCGCGTGTACCCAGCCGGCGTTCTCATGGCCCAGGGTGAACGGCGGTTGCCAGGGCAGCTGGCCCGCGGTGAAGTCGCGCATCAGGTGCAGATCCGAGTGGCACGCACCGGCCCCGCCAATACGCACCACCACCTGCCCGGGGCCAGGCTCGGGCTCGGGCACCTCTACCAGGACTGGATCGGACTTCCAGTCAACCAACCGGAGGGCTCGCATGACGTTCCTCCTTCGCTGGGCAGGCGTCGACTCGCCCAAGTGTCTCACTGGCCGCGAGCGCACATCCGGCCCCGGCCCGGCGTCACGGCCAGCCCACAGCGTGGCGGCGAAGATCCGGCCTGCGACCGGGGCGACTGCACACCCCGAAGGCGCTGGCTACGAGCGCGGCGAGGCTTGCAACGGTCGGTTTGGGAGCGACGCTGCGCTCGCTGCGTTCTATAGTCGGGGCGTGTCAGCCGATGAGCACACGCCAGACGCCGTCGACCGGGATGGGCTGAGCGAGCTGCCAAGCCTCGGTGGCGGCCGGCGCCGGGACTCCGCTGCGCTGATCCGCATCATGGTCGGCGTCGTTGCGGTGGTGCTGCTGGTCGGCTCTGTCACTAACCTCGTGCCAGCCGTGCGGGCCGGGCTGCACCACGGCGTCCGCGGCTCCTGGGTTGTCACCGGTCTGAGCTGCGTCCGGAAGGCCTGCACCTGGACCGGCAAGTTCGTGCTGCCCAGCGGCCACGTGCAGCTCGCCCGCGCCCAGTACGACGGCGCGGTACCCGCTGGCATTCATACCGGCTCGCGGATCCCGGCGCTGTACTCAGGCGGTTCGGCGCTGGTGTACCCCACTACCGGATCTGATCAGTGGATCTCACTCGTAGTCGCCATCGTGGTGGCCTTGCTCGGGCTGTATTGGGCCGGTCATCGCTGGGTGGCGGCGTATCTGCGCAGCCGCCGGGCGGCCTCGGCCGGGGCGAGCCCGGCTGGCTGAGCTCGCGGCCGTCAGTGAACCAGAGCGCTGGTCGAGCGGCCCATGATCGACGCGTCGATCACCTCAGCGATGTGCGCAACCGGCATCGGCTGCCCGGCCGCCGCCAGAGCCTGCGCGAGCTGCAGGGTGCAGCCCGGATTCGCGGATACCAGCAGGTCGGCTCCGGTCGCGTGTACGCTGGCTGCCTTGCGCGCGCCGAGCTCGGCCGCAGCCCGCGGCTGGACCAGGTTGTAGATGCCGGCCGAGCCGCAGCAGGTGCCCGCGTCGCTGATCTCGGTCAGGCGGACACCGGGAATGTCACGCAGCAGCTTTCGCGGCTGCGCCGTGATCCGCTGTGCGTGCGCAAGATGACAAGCGTCGTGGTAGGCGATCGTCAGCGGTAGCTCCGCCCGCCGCGCGACCGGCCCGAGGTCCGCCAGGAACTCGCTGAAGTCCTGAACCTTCGCGCGGAACGCCGTGGCTCGCCGCGCCCATCCGGCGTCGCCCGCGAGTACGTGCTCGTACTCCTTCATGGCCGACCCACATCCGGCCGCGTTCACGATGACAGCATCGACGCCGGCCTGCTCGAAGAGCTCGATGGTCGTCCTGGCGAAGGCGGCGGCCTCGGCGCGCCGGCCGCCGTGCAGTGACAGCGCTCCGCAGCAGCCCTGCCCCGCAGGCACGATGACATCACAGCCCTCGGCCGCGAGCACCCGCGCGGTCGCGCCGTTGACCTGGGGAAACAAGACCTGCTGCACGCATCCGGTCAGCATGCCGACCACAGCCCGGCGCTCGCCCATGGCCGGGACGCGAGCCGGCAGCGTCCGTCGGCGGAGAACGGGACCGGGCCGCCGCCCACGGCCGCTGGCCGGGCGGGGTGCGACAGCCAGCGCGGCGACTGCCTCGGGCGCCAGCCGGCCAAGCAGCGCGCTGCGCACCGCGATCCGGTCCAGCCCGGTTCGCTGGGCCGCACGCAGCGGAGCGAGCGCCGCCCGCAGCCGCGCCGGGTACGGGAACGTCGCGAAGATCGCGGCCCGTACGGCCCGGTCTCGTCGCGACCGCGGCGGCAGCGGGACGGGCGGCGCGCCGGGGGACGCCGCGCTCTCCTGGCTCGTCGCTTCGCCCCACGTTCGCGCCGCCTCGATCAGCTGGTCGTACTGCACACCCGACGGACACGCCGTCATGCAGGCCATACAGCCGAGGCACCGGTCGAAGTGCTCCGCAGTGGCCGGCGTGCCCGCACCGCTCGCCAGAATCTGCGTGATGAGATGGATCCGGCCGCGCGGCGAATCCATCTCCTCGCCCCAGAGCTGATACGTGGGGCAGGCCGGCAGGCAAAAGCCGCAGTGCACGCAGTCGCCAGCCAGTTCGCGCAGCCGTCCGTCCGGGTCGAGCAGGTTCTCCGCCGCCATCAGATCCCTCCCGCGAGCCGGCCAGGCGCCATCCGGTGTTCCGGATCGAACTGATCCTTGACCGCCTGCATCAGCCGCAGCGACGGCACCGGCCCCCACACATCGACCGCGTCCCTTACCCCTGGCGGCGCGCACAAGACCACCGCGCTGGCCGTACGCGGCACAACCCCGTCAGACAAGCCGTCTAGCTCGTTCCTTAGCTCCCCGACGAACCGAGCGACGGCCGCCGCGTCCGACTCGGCCGTGAGCCCGACTTCAAGGATGCCCGCACCAGCGGATCCGCTGATCGCGGGGTCGACCCCGTTCGCCGCTGCGACCGAACGAACCGTGCTCAACACCCTGGCCAGCTGCCCGCCCCAGAAGGCGAGGCGCAGCAGGGTGTCGTCTTTGCCGGGGAGCTCCCGGTCGCCGGCCAGCGGTCGGGCCAGCCTAACCGGCCGGACCGCCGCCCCGGCGTGCGCGAGCTCACCGTGACTCGAAGAGTCTCCGGGATTGGTCTGATCAGCTGCCTCGCCTGCGAGCGTGGGATGGCTGGGCTGGCTGCCGAACAGTTTCGTTTTGTTCGGCAGCCAGGTCGCCAGCCCGCGCTCCAGCAGTTCGGACATCCGATCTGCACGCCCGGAGACGCTCTTTTCGTCACCCTCGATCAGCACGCTCACGGCGAGCGGTGCCTCGGCCGCGGGCCAGGACAGCTCGATCGCAGCGGGCGCAAGCGGCGAGTCGGCCATGAGGCGTACGGCGTCGGCGGCGGATTCTGGGTCCGGGCAGTCCAGGCTCAGCCAGGACGATCTTTGCGGCAGCGGGTGCAGGCGGAAGGTCGCCTCGGTGATCAGGCCGAGGGTGCCATAGGAGCCGGCGAATAGCTTGCCGAGGTCGTAACCGGCGACGTTCTTGACGACCTTTCCGCCGCTCTTTGCGACGGTGCCGTCCGCCCGCACCACAGTGATGCCGATCAGCAGGTCGCGCGGTGCGCCGTAGCGATAGCGCAGCGGTCCCGCTGCGTTCGTGGCCAGCACGCCGCCCACCGTGGCCTCGATCTCGGGTGGGTCGAGGGCGAGGCGCTGGCCAGCGGCGCCGAGCATCGTGGCGAGCTGCGCCAGCCGGACGCCAGCCTGGACGCGGACGACGAGGTCGCCGACCGCGTGCTCCAGCACCTGGTCCAGCCGTCCGGTATCGACCACCAGGTCGCAGGTCGCGGGTGGATTGCCCCAGTGCTGGCGGCGGCCGCTGCCGCGGGGCACCACGGTGAGGCCGAGCCGCGCCGCGGCCCGCAGCAGCGCCGACGCCTCGTCCGTCGACGCGGGCGCGGCGACGTAGCTGGCCGGCCCGCCGGCGATGCGGTCGGCGGGGCCCGCTGCGCGGATATCTGTGCACGCCGCCGTGAGCTCCGCGGGGACGCTGTGTGTCGTCATCGGTGCATCAGCCCAGGCCACCCCGCGTTCCCGGTCAGAATTGGTCGACCTGTCCGGACGCCACGAGCGGATGCGGGGCGCGACGTATCCCCGGCACCTCGCCGCACAGCCGCGGGGTCGGGAACACCTTGCCGGGGTTGCAGATCCCCGCGGGGTCGAACGCGCAGCGCAGCAGCTGCATCGTGTCGAGGTCGTCGGCGCCGAACATCCTGGGCATGTAGCGCGACTTGTCGACGCCGACGCCGTGCTCGCCGGTGATCGAGCCGCCGTGCTCGATGCAGAGGTCGAGGATCATGCCCGAGAGCTGCTCGGCGGCCTCCTGCTCACCCGGCCTGGCGTCGTCGAACAGCACGAGCGGGTGCAGGTTGCCGTCGCCGGCGTGGAACACGTTGGCGACCCGGATGCCGGTCTGCGCGGACAGCTCGCTGATCCGGTCCAGCACCGTTTCCAGCGCTGTGCGCGGCACAACTCCGTCCTGGACGATGTAGGCGGGGCTGATCCGGCCGACCGCGGCGAAGGCCGACTTGCGCCCGGTCCAGATGGCGGCGCGCTCGGCCGCGTCCTGCGCGGCCCTGATCTCGTACGCGCCCTCTGCCGTGCAGATCGCCCGGACCGCCGCGGTCTGCGCCGCGACATCGGCCTCCGGACCGTCGAGTTCGACGATGAGCACCGCGCCCGCGCCCTCGGGATAGCGGT
>Ga0187814_10000964_pt1 | contig 10655 bp, 12 predicted proteins | sample NC_S_4_FD_132450 | JGI IMG/M metagenome (GOLD analysis project Ga0187814, IMG submission 132450) | Wetland sediment microbial communities from Neuse River Estuary, North Carolina, USA - ASW-S_4 | ecosystem: Environmental > Aquatic > Freshwater > Wetlands > Sediment | place: USA: North Carolina...
AGCGCCTCCTCGCGCCGGGCGACCAGCAGCACCGCCGCGCCCTCGCCCGCCAGCGTCACAGCGGTTTGCTTTCCGATGCCGCCGGAGGCGCCGGTGACGATGCAGGCACGGTCGCGCAGGCCGAGGTCCACCGCCCGATTCTTCCATCAGGCGCCCGGGATCGGCGCGGTCGCCGGAAAGCCGCGGCGGGCGTACTCCTCGTAATGCTCGCGCCACCTGTCGGTGATGCCGTGGACGGTCGCCTGATCGGCACCATCGAGCGCAGCCTCCAAGCCATCGAGGCACACATGCCAGCCGGCCCCGTCGCGCGCGGCCTTGTCAGCGGTGTCGAGCAGCACCGTGAAGCACAGATCGGTCTGAGCGCCCGCATGTGCGGGTGTGAGCTCGAACCGCAAATGATCCTCGCCCCATGAGAACGCCAGCGAGCTCGGCGGATCGAACTCGGTCACCTCGCCCTTCATCGCTGGCAGATCGTGCTCCCGGAAGGTGAGTGCCAGGTCAAGTCGGGGGTTCCGCGATCGAGGTCGCGCTCAAGTGCGTCGAGGCGCTCGTCCCAGAAGCGTCTGTATGGCGCCAACCAGGCCTCCAGCTCTCGCAGCGGAGCACCGTTCAGCTCGTACACGCGCCGCTGCGCCTCCGCCCGCGCGGTGACCAGGCCGGCGTCGCGCAGCACCCGCAGATGCTTGGATGTGCCGGGCTGGCTCAGCCCGAGGCGGTCGACGAGCTCGCCCACGGAACGCGGGCGCTCGCGTAACAGCTCGAGCACGGCGCGTCGATGCGGGTCGGCGAGCGCAGCCAAGGTTTCGGTCACGTGCAGTGTATAACCGATTGGCTATATGCCTGTCAAGGCATACACTCCCCCTGGGCGCGATGCTGTCTCTCGGCCGAAGAATTCGGGTGCCAGGACACCGTTTCGCCACGTCGATCATTCCCGGCGGCCGGCCGCGTTTGCCGCCGAGTCGCGCAGTAGCCTCGGACCGCAATGGCGAGGCGATCAGCGCTGCGACGATCCCGCTTGCGAGCTTCCGAGGCCGACCGCGACCTGGTCGCCGAGCGGCTGCGCGATGCGACCGTGGAGGGGCGGCTCCTGGCCGAGGAGCTCGACACCCGCCTTGGCGTGGCGCTCTCGGCCCGCACCTACGGAGAGCTCGCCCCCCTTGTCGCCGACCTCCCGGGCCCACGCTCAGTCGTCGTTCGTGACACGCGGGGCCGGATCCAGGCAGTGGCGATCACTACGCTCACGATTCTCCTCGCCGCGGTTGCCGCTGTCGCTTGGCACCGGTGGTGAGCGGCACCGCGCCCTGCCTCCGCGTCCCGCGTGGCCGCCTGATCGAACGCTCGTGAGCGCATGCGTGTGGCCCCGGTGGAGGATCGAGAGGCCCACACCCCTTGTCCCCGGCTCCGTGGCGCGCTAGCCTCGGTCCATGACGCATCGGGCGCGTCTCCGGGCATCTGACGCAGATCGCGAGCACATCGCGGAGCGGCTGCGCCAGGCGACGGCCGAGGGACGGCTGCGGACGGACGAGCTCGAGCACCGGTTGGGCGCGGCGCTCTCAGCCAGTACCTACGGCGAGCTGGACGCGCTGGTCGCCGATCTCCCCGGGCCCGTCGTGGCCAGACGGCGCCAAGCCTCCGTGCTGCCATGGGTGCCGGCGATGCTCGCGCTGGCACTCGCGGTTCCGGTCGCCCTGCTGATCCTGGCTGCGGTCGCGTTCGTTTTGATGGGCCTGTTCGCAGCCTGGGCTTTCTGGCTGGTGCTGGGCTGGTGGTTCTTCATCGGCAGGCGCCGGGCCTACGCGCACCGCCCCCACAGCCGCGGCGTCGGACCGTACAGCGTGCGTCGCATGCAGACCCGGCCGGGACACCGGCTGTAGGCGACGCCAGGCTCACCCTGTCTGCTGCATAGGACGCCACGCTCAGCCCATCTGCCGTAGACGACGCCAGGCTCACCCCTTCTCCCCCAGCTCCAGCACCGCCAGGAACGCTTCCTGCGGGACCTCGATCCGGCCAACCTGCTTCATTCGCTGCTTGCCCCGCTTCTGCTGCTCGAGCAGTTTGCGCTTGCGGGTGATGTCACCCCCGTAGCACTTCGCGGTCACGTCCTTGCGGAACGCCTTGATCGTCTCGCGGGCGACGATCCTCGTGCCGATCGCGGCCTGGATCGGGACGTCGTACTGCTGGCGCGGGATCTTCTCCCGGAGCTTCTCGGTCAGGTTGCGGCCGGCTTCGTAGGCCTTTGAGCGGTGGACGAGCATCGACAGCGCGTCGATCGGTTCGCCGGCCAGCAGGATGTCCAGCTTGACGAGGTCTGACGGGCGCAGGCCGATCAGCTCATAGTCGAGCGATGCGTAGCCCCGGGTGCGCGACTTCAGCTGATCGAAGAAATCGAGCACGATCTCCGCCAGCGGCAGGTCGTACGTCAGCTGCAGACGCTCGGTGGAGAGGAAGTGCATTCCGGCGTGCTCACCGCGACGCTCCTGGCACAGCTCCATGATCTGTCCGACGTACTCCTTCGGCGTGATGATCGAGGCCCGGATGTAGGGCTCGCGGACGACGGCCACTCGAGCGGGGTCGGGCATGTCGTTGGGGCTGTGAACCGGGATTGTGGCCCCGTCGGTGAGAGTCACCTCGTACTCGACACTCGGCATCGTCGCGAGCAGCTCGAGGTCGTACTCGCGCTCCAGGCGCTCGCGGACGATGTCCATGTGCAGCAGGCCAAGGAAGCCGCAGCGGAAGCCGAACCCGAGGGCGTCCGAAGTCTCGGGCTCCCATGACAGCGCGGCGTCGTTCAGAGACAGCTTCTCGAGCGCGTCGCGCAGGTCCGGATAGTCGTCTGAGTCGATCGGGAACAGGCCGCAGAAGACCATCGGCTTGACCTCCCGATAGCCGGGAAGCGGCTCGTCGGCCGGCCGCGCCTTGGTCGTCAGCGTGTCGCCGACGCGCAGCTTGGTCACGTCCTTGACGCCGGTGATCAGGTAGCCGACCTCGCCGGCACGCAACGCGTCGGCGGGCGACATGGCGGGGGTGAAGAAGCCGATGTCGTCGATCTCGGCTTCAGTTCCGGCCTGCATCGCGCGGATCGCCTCGCCCTTGGTGAAGGTCCCGTCTACGACCCGGATGTAGGCCACGACACCGCGATACTGGTCGAACTCGGAGTCGAAGATCAGCGCCCGCGGGGGGCCGCCCGGATCGCCCCGGGGAGCCGGAACGCGCGCGATCAGCTCGTCGAGCACCTCGGTCACCCCCTCCCCCGTCTTCGCGCTGATCCGGCGCACGCTGTCCGCCGGCTCTCCGAGCAGCTCGGCGACCTCGGCGGCGACGCGCTCGGGTTCTGCGCCGGGCAGGTCCACCTTGTTTAGACACGGGATCAGCTCGAGTCCTGCGTCGATCGCGAGGTATGTGTTGGCGACCGTCTGCGCCTCCACCCCCTGGGAGGCGTCGACCACCAGCAGCGCGCCCTCGCACGCGGCCAGCGAGCGCGACACCTCGTAGGTGAAGTCGACGTGGCCGGGGGTGTCGATCAGGTGCAGCTGGTATGTCTGGCCGTCGTGGGGAGACTCGTAGAACACCCGGACCGCCTGCGCCTTGATCGTGATCCCGCGCTCGCGCTCGAGCTCCATCGAGTCCAGCAGCTGCGCCCGCATCAGTCGCGGGTCGACCGTGTGGGTCAGCTCGAGGATCCGATCCGCCAGCGTCGACTTGCCGTGATCGATGTGAGCGATGATCGAGAAGTTGCGAATGTGGGCCTGGTCGGCCATACGCACTAGGGTATTCGGCGATCGGGCCACCCTGGGCTCGCGGCAAGCGACCAAGGAGAGTCAAGTATGGGGTTCCTGGACAAGGCAAAGAGCGCCGCCGAGCAGGCTGCGACCCGGGCGAAGGAGGGCGTCGAGGACGTCCAGACCAAGCTCAAACTCGATCGCGCCTACCAGGACCTTGGACGGACGGCGTTCGACCTGATGGAGAGGGGCGAACTCACCCACGAGCGCCTGACCCCGCAGGCCGACGAGATCCGCAGGATTCAGGCCGAGGCGGCCGCTACACCCGGCGCGCAAGCCACCGCGGGAGCAAACCCAGCTCCTTGAGCGCGGTGCGCCCCGCGACGCCCATCGTCAGCAGGCCGCCGAATAGCGCAACCGCGTCGATCGACTTGCGACCCTGCTTATCCCAGTAGTCGTCCTGGAGGTCGAGCCACAACGCGAACTCGTCCAGGGTGAGCGCCGATGCGACCCCGTAGCCGGCTGCGCTGACGCGAGACGCCCAGCGGCGCTGCCGGTCGGTTCCGATCGCCCACTGATAGGTCCACACGTACCCGACCCCCAGCAACGCGATGATTCCGAACGTCGAGTGATGGATATGGCGTCCACCCGCGCTGACGTTGTGAAACGGACCAACGCCCGCTCGAATCGCATGGGTGATCCCGCGAGCGACTCCGAACGCTGTCGTGAACCCGGCGGCGCTCAGGAACGCCCGCTCGCGGCGGGGGTCGGAGAAGTGACGCTCGTAGAAGCTCATCGGGCCAGATTCACACTACCCCCCATGCAGGCGCTGCATCACCAGTCCCTGAATCTGGCGGGCTTCCGGGATACGCATGGTCAGGACGATCTTCGCGTATAGCGCGCACGCGGCCAGGATCGGGACGCCTACCTCGATCAGCTGCGCCGGCAGCGAACGCCCCAGCGCTCGATCGAGCCCCAACCACAGTGCCCACGCCGCCGCAGCCATGATCGCCGCGGCGATCAGGATCCGCGCCGTGATCATCAGCGTTTGGCCCCCCTCGAGGCGTCCGTTGAACCCCACTCGCAGGCGATGCAGCTGCAGCCCGGTCATCACGATGTTGGCGACAGCGGTTCCGATCAGCAGCCCCGCGATCCCCAACGGCTTGTACAGCGAGACGCTCACGATGATGTCGACGACCATGTTGATCGCCGCCAGCCGCGTCGGGATCCAGGGTCGCTGAAGCGCGAAGAAGGTGCGGCTCAGGAGCAGGTTGACGCCCGCGAACGGCAAGCTGAAGGCAAACCAGAACAGCGCGGTCGAGACGAGCTCGGTGGAGTGTGCGGTGAACAACCCGCGCTGATACACCAGCCGCGTGATCGGCGTCGCCAGCACGATCAGCAGCGCGGCGGATGGGATCAGCAGCAGGTTGATCTGTCGCATCCCGTTGCCGAGCGTGTGCCGCATCCCGCCGACGTTGCGTCGTGCGGCTAGGCGGCTCAGGGTCGGGAACAGCACGGTCGCGACCGCGACGCTGAATATGCCCTGCGGGAGCATGTAGATCCGGAACGCGTTGTCGATCGCGCGCGGCGCCTGGTTTGAGACCAGCGCGCCGAAGATCGCGTTCAGGAAGATGTCGAGGTTGATGATGCCGACGCTCAGGGTCACCGGGACAAACAGGATCAGCACCCTGTGCACCCGCGGATCGCGCCAGTCGATCGTGAATGCGAGCTTGAAGTCGATCCGCCGCAGCGCGGAGGCGACCATCAGCAGCTGCACGACCGTCGCGGCCAGCCATGCGATCGCGTACGCGTAGAGCTGATCGGGGCCGTGGAAATGAGGCCGCAGGACGATCAGCAGAACCAGGATCACGACGTTCCAGACCGCCGGTGCGAGCGCCGGAATCGTGAACTCGTCGTAGGACTGCAGGATGCCCACCAGCAGGCCCGTGAGGCTGAGCAGCAGCACAACCGGGAACAGGACTTTCGACAGCCCTGCTGTCAGAGCGGTGGTGGACGCGCGAAAGCCGCCCGTGAACAGCGGAACGATGAAGTCGGCGACGCCGAACCACAGGAGGGTCAGGCCGCCCAGTACGATCAGGATCAGCCAGAACAACGTCGCCGCGATCCGGAACGCCTCCCGCTTGCGCCCCAGCTGCAGCAACTCGGTGAAGACGGGTACGAACGCAGCCGACAGGGCGGCCTGCGAGAACAGATTGCTGAAGAGGTTGGGGACCTGCGAGGCGATCGTGAACGCGGATGCCGCCGCGGTCGTGCCAAAGAAGCTGGCTGCCACGATCTCCCGTGCCAGACCGGCGATCCGCGAGAGCGCGGTCGCCCCGGCGAAGATCGCTGTGTTCGTCGCGATCCGTCGGCGCGGCGGGATCGGGGGCGGCGCAGTGGACTCTTCGGTCGCCTGGATCGTGTCAGCGTGCACTGGGGGCCGCTATAGTACGGACGCGCCGCGGCGGATCGACCGCGGCGTTTCCCTGCCATGGCGAACATCCACTCGCAGAAGAAGCGAATCAACCGCTCCGAGCGCGAACGGCTCGAGAACCGCCGCTACGTCTCCAAGATCAAGACGTACTTTCACCGGCTCGAGCGTGCGGTGGCCGCGGGAGAGGACGGCGCCGCGGACGCCGAGCATCGCGAGCTTGTTCAGACGATCGACAAGGCGGTCAAGCGGGGAGCGCTCCACCGCAATACCGGCGCGCGCAAGAAGTCCCGAGCCGCGCGCCTGCGACGCGCCGGCAGCTAGCCCGCGATCCGTTGGATCGCGGTCAGCGCGGCGGTGTCCTCGCTTGCGGCGCCGGCGCCCCCGCCGCGCGAGGCAAGCTCCAAGTCGGCGATCTGGCAGATCGCGCTACGAAGGCGGTCAGCGCCCGCGCGACGGGCGTCGTTGACCAGGCGGTCGGCGGCGCGCGAGGGCATCCGCAGCGAGCGCTTGACCTGTGCGGGGGGCTCGCCGGCCTCGAGTGACTCAGCCACGTCGTGGGCAGCGCGGACGCGCTGGGCCATCCAGTAGATCAGCCCCGGCAGGCGCTCCCCCTGTGAGCGCAGGGTCAGGTAGATCCGTGAGGCGGCCGGGGCGTCGCCGGCCACGAGCGCGTCGGCTAGCGACCAGGCCTTCCTTTCGGCCGAGGGTGCCGTCTGGGCTTCGATCTCCGCGACGTCGACCCGGCCGCCGGGGCCGGTGGCCAGGGCAAGTTTCTCCAGCTCGCGTAGCAGCCGCTGCTGGCGCTCGCCCACGTGGGCGACGAGCGCGCGCGCTGCATCTGGTGCCAGCTGGAGCCCGAGCTCGCGGGCACGGGCGAGCACCCAATTCGGCAGCTCCCATGGCTTGACGCTGTCCTCGGCGCTGATGTCGCCGGAGGCGCCGCGAACGGCGTCGTGAAGTCGCTTGGGAGCCTTCAGCCTGGTGTCCTCTCGGGCGAAGAACGCGACCGTCGTCTCGGGCGGGATGGCGCCGAGCGCCGCTTCGAGCGATTCGAGATCCTTGTCCTTCCACCGCTCGACCCCGTCGACGACGATGAAGCGCCGGCCGAGCGCGAAGGTCATCGCACTCAGCGCGCTCGCGACCGTCTCGGGAGTCGCCGCCTCGCCCTCGAACAGCTCGACCCCCTGCGCGCCGCTCTCGGATTCGGCGAGCCCCCGCAGGCGCGCCCGGCGCTCGGCGATCCGGCCGTGGTCGTCGCCGTGGATCAGGTAGGCGGGCTTGAACGCGGGCATCGTGAGCGAGTGTAGGCACGGCGGGCGACACGTCCGATAGGCGAGGACGAACGCCCCAGCGCTGGGCGGTTCGCGCGCGCCCAACCGGCGGGCGGTTCGCGAACGCCACCAGCGAGCGGCCGGGTGCTCGGGATCGCGCGGCGCCCGCTGCCGTTGACGGCCAGGCTAGTCGCGACTCCGAACGTCGACAGCGCGAGCGGGCTGGGTGCGAGCGCCGCCGGTGCCGTCGCACAACATTTCAGCCAGAGCTACGAGTCCCTGGTCACTCAGTTTCTGACTGATGTCGCCGCCGACAGCGGCAAGGCGAGCAACGTCTACTCGGGTCATCGACTCGCACGACTACTACCTCCAGGACGAGTTCGCCGATGCCGACCCGAGCAACTCCTCGTTCGACGGGTGTGAACAGCGCCCCGGGGGAGCAAACGACGGCGTCAGCTCCAGCTCGGAGGCGCTGCCGGTCACCTACCACAAAGGCCCTGTAGTCGGCGCGCACACCGCATACGTGCTCTTCTGGGATCCACCGACGACGCTCGCGCCAAGCCTGTCGGCAAGCTTCAGCGCGAGCACCTCGACCGCCCACATCGGGCAGGCGGTCACGTTCATCGCCTCGGTCTCCAATCCCGGCGGGGGCGCCCTCACCTACAACTGGGGTTTCGGCGATGGCAGCTCGGCTACGACCTCGGTGCCAACTGTCACCCACGCCTACATCTCCCCCGGCAGCCACACGGTCACGTTGACCGTCACGAGCGGCGGAGTCAGCAGCCAGCCCGCGCAGCAAACCGTCTACGTGTTCGAGGGTCCGGTCGTCTCGTTCATCGGACCGGCGGGCGCTGTCCGCGAGGGCGTTGCGGTGCCGTTCGACGCCAGCGCGACACGCGATCCCGACGGGACGATCACGACCTGGACGTGGAGCTTCGGTGACGAAAGCGGCGCCGCGGGGCCGCTCGTCAGCCACGCGTTCGCCCACCCTGGGAGTTATACCGTCACGCTCACCGTCGTCGACCAGAACGACTCGATCGCGACCGGGAGCGCGCCCGTCCAGGTCAGCCCGCGCCCTCGAGCCGCCGCACGCATATCGAAATCAGGGCGCGTCGTGCTCGTTATCCGGCACGGCCGCGTCTTGGTGCGGACTGGACACAACAGCGTACGCTGTGCCGCCGGCGGACCCAGCTGCACCGTCTCGATCAAGCTGAGTGCCCGCATCGCCTCGCCCGGCAGGTCCACGGATGAGCGTGGGCACGCCCACACCGTGACGATCGGCGTCACCAAGCTGACCGTGCTCCCGGGCGGCAAGGCACCGGCCGAAGTAACCCTCAACCAGCGAGGCGTCACCGCGCTGCGCTCCCTGCGGCGGCTGCGTGCGACGCTCGCAATCGACGCCCGCACCCCTGAGGCGCGTGCCACGCGGGCAAGCGGCTCGCTGACTCTGATCGCCCCGGCCCGGCTTCCGCCGTGAGCGTGGTGCGGCACCAAGAGCGCACCAGCGCCTCTGGGCGGGACTCGTCATCAGCCCCGCGCCAACGCTTTCGTCACCGACCCGCGCCAGCGCCATTCGTCATCAGCCGCGCGCCAACGCAACGGCACGCTCGACGGCTTCGGCCGCCGCGCCGACCTGCTCCACCCCGTCAATCTCCCAGGTCCCGATGCCGATCACGGGAATGCCGGTCTTCAGCGCCAAAGCGATTTCCGAGAGCGTCCCGTACGCACCTCCGACCGCGATCAGGGCGTCCGCCGCCCGCACGATCAGCCCATTGCGAAGCTCCCCCAGACCGGTCGGGATCGCAACGCGCACCCACTGGTTGGCGCTGGCGCGATCGGTCCCGGGAAGAATTCCGACGGTCAACCCGCCAGCGGCCGCCGCGCCCCGGCAGGCAGCGGCCATAATCCCGCCGAGGCCGCCGCACACGACCGTTGCGCCGGCCTCCGCGAGCCCACGCCCCACCAGCGCGGCGACCTCCTCTTCGTGGTCGGTCGCTTCGCCGGGTCCAGCGACCGCGACGTGCGGCACTCGCCCAGGCACCGTCAGCGGACGACGACGTTGACCAGCTTGTCGGGCACCACGATCACCTTGGCGATCTCGTGCCCATCCAGGCGCAGCTGGACGCCTCGGGTCCGCAGGCAGAGCTGCTCGAGCTCCTCTCGCGAGGCCCCTGTCGGCGCATGGACTCGGTCGCGGACCTTGCCATTGACCTGGCATACCAGCTCGAACGTATCCGCCTGGAGCATCTCGGGGTCGGCGTCAGGCCAGGGCTCCTCCCATACCCGCCGCCCGGTGAGCTGGTCGAAAACCTCCGCGCCGAGGTGGGGCGCGAAGGGAAATATCAGCGAGGCGGCGGTCGCGGTCGCAAACCGTCGCGCTGCAGGGTCGGCGTCCTGATGGCGATAGACCTCGTTGACCATCTCCATCACGGCGGCGATCGCCGTGTTGAACGCAAACCGTCCGGTCATGTCGCCGGTGACCTTGTCGATCGCCCAGTTGGCCTTGCGAATCAGCGTCAACTCATCGCCGTCGGCAACTGACGGCGGATCGGCGCTAGCGCCATCCTCGGCCAGCTCGACCCCCAGGCGCCACAGCCGCGACAGGAACCGGTACACGCCCTCGATCCCGGTGTCAGACCAGGCAGCGTCCTGATCGGGCGGTCCCACGAACAACACGTAGCAACGCGCGGCGTCCGCGCCATGCCGCTCGACGATCTCACTCGGCGCAACGACGTTCCCCTTTGAGCTAGACATCTTGTTGCCGTCGGGGCCGAGGATCATCCCCTGGGTGAACAGCGCCGCGAACGGCTCCTGCACGTCGAGCAAATCCATGTCCGTGAGCGCCTTGACGAAGAACCGGGCGTACATCAGGTGCAGGATCGCGTGTTCGATGCCCCCGATGTACTGGTCGACCGGCATCCAGTAGTTGGCGATCGCTCGGTCCCACGCCTGCTGGGCGTTGCGAGCATCGCAGTAGCGTAGGAAGTACCAGCTGGAGTCGACGAAGGTGTCCATCGTGTCGGTCTCGCGGCGCCCGGGACCGTTGCACTTGGGGCACTTCGTCTGGACCCAGTCCTCGACCGTTGCGAGCGGGGATCGACCCTTCGGCTGGTAGTCCTCGACGTCGGGGAGCTCGACGGGAAGCTCGCTGTCGGGCACCGGCACCATCCCGCACTGCTCGCAATAAACGACCGGGATCGGGCAGCCCCAATAGCGCTGGCGCGAGAGGAG
>Ga0187814_10000966_pt1 | contig 10639 bp, 7 predicted proteins | sample NC_S_4_FD_132450 | JGI IMG/M metagenome (GOLD analysis project Ga0187814, IMG submission 132450) | Wetland sediment microbial communities from Neuse River Estuary, North Carolina, USA - ASW-S_4 | ecosystem: Environmental > Aquatic > Freshwater > Wetlands > Sediment | place: USA: North Carolina...
ACGCGTTCGTGTTGTCGGCGTACCGGAATCGCGGCATTGGCGGCAAGCTGCTCCACACGCTGCTGGGCTACGCTGATGCGAACCGATTCGCTCGGGTTGTGCTCAGCCCGAGCGAGCGCGCGATCCCCTTCTACGAGCGCGCGGGCTTCGCGCCTGCCCAGTCGTTGCTGCTGCGCACCTTGCCTGGCTGACCGGCGCCCTGCGTGGGGCGGGCTCGTGGTGGCTGCGGCAACAAGAATTCCGCTCCCATGGGTCCGGAGAGCTGCCACGTTTCATCGCCAAAGAAACCCTCTCCAGCGTCACTTGGCCGCTAGCAGGGCGACACCCGGCGATGATGTAGTGGTGCATCCCACAGGGGGTCGCAGCACGCGGCAGGTGGGCTCATCCTCAGCCGCGACGCCGAGCTGCGGGCGATAGAGCGCTTCGCGTGCGATGCCGGATTAGGCATATGTCTCGTGCTCTCTCCCGGAGACCCGGGCATCGGCAAGACGACGCTGTCGGAGGAAGGCGTACCAGCGCGGGCGATCGCACGGCTACGACTACACGGTCACACCGATCCAGGGCGGCTGGACCAGCGCGGAGAGTTCCCCTAGTGCGATCGCCGCTGTCTCCTGATCAGCCCGGAATCGCCGCTGCACGGTAGGCGGCGCGGTGGGCCGTCGAGCCCTGCGGACCAGAACCCTTGTAGACGCGCTCCTGCAGAGGTAGTCTCCCGGCAGCCTTTCGCGGAGGTGTGCCGATGTGGGCTCGCCGTCTCTTCTGCCACGCCGCCACCGTGCTCGCCTGCGGCGCTGCCTTAGCACTCGGATCCGGCGCTGTAGGGTCGGTGCCGGCCGGGGCCGCCATCGCGTTCGACTCGGCGAGTTGCGTCAACACGCCGAGCGCCGTGGTCCCGGGCGTGCTGATCGCCGACCCGGCGTGCGAGTTCAACGGGCTCGCCTACACCGGCCCGTTCGGCCCGATCGCCAACGGCAGCGGTCAGCTGTCGGAGGTCTGGACCGGCATCGCCAATGACGGCGCCGCCTACCGCATCGAGGTGCCGCCGGACTGGAACGGCACCCTGGTGATGTTCGCGCACGGCTTCCGCGGCACGGGCAACACCGTGTGGGTTGACGATCCGCAGCTGCGCCAGTACTTCGTCGACCACGGGTTCGCCTGGGCTGCATCGAGCTACGCGTTGAACGGCTACGACCCCGGTGACGGAGTCGTAGACACCCACGACCTCCTCCAGGCGTTCCCGGCTGTCACGGGGGGGATGCACGCGAAGCAAGTGATCATGAGCGGGTTGTCGATGGGCGGCGAGATCACGGTCGCTGAGATCGAGGCGTACAAGGGTCAGTTCGCGGGTGCAATGCCCTACTGCGGGGTCCTGGCCGGTAACGATCTGTTCGACTACTACCTCGGCGCCAACGTCACGGCCGCGGCCCTCACCGGGACGACGATCAGCTACCCGACAACGCTCGCGGCCGGTCAGGCGTACGCCCCCGCCTACCAGGCCGCCGTGCAGTCCGAGCTGCCCGCCCTCGGGATCACCCCCAACCCGGCCACCGGCGGGCAGACCTTCACCACCGATCTGACGAGCACCGGGTCGCTGTGGGCCGACACCGTCGAGCAGCTGTCGGGCGGCACCCGGCCCGGTTTCCAGAGCGCGCTCGACTACTGGGACGGATTCGGGTTCGCGCCGCTGACCCACATCCCATTCCTGTTCGGCCTGTACCCCGGGCTCAGCGGAGGGACCCTCGGGTTCGCCAACGGCAGCGTGGCCGGCAACGAGCACACCTTCTACACCTTCAGCGACAACCCGTTCAGCATGCTCCTTCAGGAGCTCACCCTCAACAGCGAGGTGCTGCGGACACCGGTCACCGCGACATCCTCGGCCGACCCGCTGTCGCCGGCCGAGCTGCCGATCATCCAGGGCGACCCCGGGATCCCAGTGCTGTCGATCCACGGGATAGGGGACCTGTTCGTCCCGCTCTCCATGGATCAGCGTTACGACGAGCTGATGGTGGCCCACGGACAGGGGGACTTGTTCGTAGACCGCGCGATTCGCGAGGTCACTCACTGCGGCTATACGACCAACGAGCTGGCTGCCGGGTTCTCCGCCCTCGTGTCGTGGATCAACACCGGAGCGCACCCAGCTGGCGACAACATCCTCGACCCGAGGCAGGTGGCGTCGCCCCTGTTCGGCTGCCGGTTCACCGATCCAACCCCGGGCGCCCACCCGGAGTTCCAGGGCCTTCCCTGCCCATCGGTAGCCGATGATCGGAGCGCGTTGAGCTCGTAGCGCTCTCCAGACAACCCGGCTAGTCCTGACCGGGGTCGGGGCACCAAGGCCGAACAGTTAGCGGCCGGCCGGGTGTTAGGTGCTGCTCGAGGTGATGCGAGCCAGCCGAGGCGCCGCGGCGGCCAGACGTGACCCATCGCCACCATCGATGTCGGCGTCGCAGCGGCGACTCCGCCATTCCCCGGATGCTGAGGTTAAGTGGCTGCCGGCGGCCCTACGGTCGGGCGGTGCTCGCCGTCGGTGACTTCCTCGAGCAGTTCGGCGAACATCCGCTCGACCCGGGGGTCCGCGACGTGCTGCTCGGCCAGGTAGTCGCCGAACAGCTGCAGCGGAGTCCGGTCGGCCCGGCTCGGCTTGTCACCGCCGTGCGCACCAGGCCGCGGCCGGTGCGCCTCGTCCAGCAGGACCTCCAGGGCGCTGGGCAGCTTCTCGCGGACTAGGTCACCGAGGCCGGCGCGCGCGGGCTCGGCCAGGACAACCCGCAGGTAAGCGTCGCCCGCCTGCTCACCCTCGGCGATGACCTGATCCAGCGGACCGCGCAAGGTCCTGAGCCGGCGGCCCCCGGGGACCGCGACCGGGCGAGCGTCGGCCCGGATACCGGGCGCCGCCGTGACGAGGAGCGCGCCGGGCTCGTTGGCCTCCTCGCCGAAGTCGATTGCCAGCGGCGCGCCCGAGTAGAAGGCGGGGCACGGGGCCGTGATCTCCTGCTGGCGGTGCAGGTGGCCGAGCGCGGCGTAGTGCGCGGCCGCGGGGAAGATGGCCGGCGGCACCTCGTACTCGAACGTGGTCTGCACATCTCGCTCGCCGCCGCCACGGCGGCCGCCGAGCAGGGTGGCGTGCGCCATGACTATGTTGACCCCGTCGCCCGTGAACTGGGCGGTCAGCAGCTCGATCATCTGGGCGACCCGGCGGGCGTAGTCGCGGGCGTGCTCCGCGTTCTCGTGCAGCAGCAGCTCGGCGGCTCGGACCGCATAGCGCTGGGACAAGAACGGCAAGGCGGCGATCGTCACCTGCTCGCCGCTGCGGGTCTTGAACTGAAGAGTTCCGCCAGTGCCCGGCGCGCGCGGCGTGCCCAGCACGTGCAAGCCGAGCTGGCCGAGCACGGGCCGGTAGACGTTGTCCAGCAGGCTGGCGTTGTCGTGGTTGCCAGCGATGGCGACAACCTGGCGGCTGTCCTCGCGCAGCGCGAGCAGCGTGCGCATGACGAGGCCCTGCGCCTTCGGGCTCGGCACCGATGTCTCGAACAGGTCCCCCGCGATCAGGACGAGGTCGACGTCGTGGTCCCGCGTGACGGCCACGATGCTGCGCAGCACCGCCTCATGCTCGTCGGACCGGTCGCGGCCCTTGAGCACCTTGCCGACATGCCAGTCGCTGGTGTGCAGGATCTTCATGCCGTACCTTTCGCGCAGCAGCAACCCTAGGGGATCGCGCTGTTTCGCACTGTTTGCTCGGCGTAATGCCGGTCCCGCCGCCGCCCGTCGGTTCGTTGCCGTGACCCGTCCCCCCAAGCACAGACTCCCTACCAGTTGGCGTTGAACAAAGCAGACAAATGGCGTGCGCGAGCAACGGAAGTCGTCAGGGAGTCGGTGACGTCACCCCGGATGGCTCGCGAGCCGTTGCAGCGGGCGCCGCGAACAGCTCGCGAGTCGTGCTCAGCGGGTCAGCGGTCGCCGGGCGGGCAGTCGGAGCGGTCGGCGGGAGCGACCTGGTCGAGCAGGACGCGCAGGGTCTTCTGGTCGGACTCCGACAGGCCGTTGACCGCGGCGTGGCTCGCCTGCTCGGCTCCGGCCGCGGCGGCGGCAAGCTGGCTGCGTCCCTCAGAAGTGAGCGTGACCAGCGTCACGCGGCGGTCTTCCGGGTACGGGCAGCGGGCGACCATTCCCCTGGCCTCCAGGCCGTCGATCATGTCGGTGACGGTGCGCGGCGAGATATGCAGCGCTTCGCTGATCTCGCGCATGGACAGGTCGCAATCCTCCAGCGCCCGCATCAGCTTGTAGCCCTGGAGGGAGAGGCCACGCTCGCGGAGCCGGGCGTCCGCCGCATTGCGGACGCGATGGGCCGCGTATAGGAGCGCGTCTACGACGTCATGACCGGTCTGCGGCCTCATCGCCGGTCACCTCCTGATTGCGGCGCCTCGGGGGACAGCCCGAACCCCCCGCATGTCGTGTCCCGGCCCGGGGAATATCCTGAGCCAGCTGACGTTGAGTATACTCACTATGTGGGGCCTCTGAACCTGCATGAATCGCTGAGCCCTGCAGCCGAGCCGTGAGAAACAGGAACTCAGTGCAACCACGCATCAGCCAGAAGGTAGCGGTCAGCGTCGTCTTCGTCGCGGCGATGTTCATGACGATCATGGACGCCACGATCGTGAACGTCGCCCTGCCGACCATCGGCCACGATTTCCACACCACTCCGACGTCCGTCGATACCATCGCCATCGCTTTCCTGGTCAGCCTGGCCGTCTTCATCCCGGCGTCCGGCTGGCTCGGTGACCGGTTCGGCGGGAAGCGCGTGCTGCTCGCCGCGATCGTCGTGTTCACCGTCGCCTCGGCGCTGTGCGGACTGGCGACGAGCCTGGGCGAGCTGGTCGTGTTCCGAGTGCTGCAGGGCGTCGGCGGCGGCATGCTCGCGCCGGTCGGCATGGCGATGCTGATGCGCGCGTTCCCGCCGGCCGAGCGCATCCGCGCCGCGGCGATCCTCACCGTGCCGACCACGTTCGCCCCGGCGCTTGGCCCGCTGCTCGGCGGGCTGCTAGTCACCGACGCGTCCTGGCGCTGGGTGTTCTACGTGAACCTGCCGATCGGCATCGCGGCATTTGCCTTCGGGCTGCTGTTCTTGCGGCAGGAGACGCAGCCGCATCCCGGCCGGTTCGACCTGGCCGGCTTCCTGCTCTCCGGCGTTGGCCTCGGCCTTGCCATGTACGGCGTCTCCGAGGGGCCTATCAAGGGCTGGCACTCGACCGACGTGCTGGCCACGATCGCAGCCGGAGTCGTGCTGCTCGTCGCCATGGTGATCGTCGAGCTGCGAACCGCCGAGCCGATGGTCGACCTGCGGCTGCTGAAGAACCGGCTGTTCGGTGCCAGCAACGGCGTCATGGTGCTGGCGTCGATCTCGTTCCTCGGCGCTCTGTACGCGGTCTCGCTGTATTTCCAGGACGGCCGCGGCCTGAGCGCGCTCGGCGCCGGGCTCAGCATCTTCCCTGAGGCGTTCGGCGTCATGGCCGGCGCGCAGCTGGCGAGCCGGGTGCTCTACCCGCGGCTCGGCCCGCGCAAGCACGTCATCGTCGGACTGCTCGGCACCGCGATCTCGATCGGGCTGCTCGGCCTGCTCGGACCGGACACCAGCCTGTGGTGGCCGCGGGTACTGCTGGTCACGCTGGGCGTGGCTATGGGCAACATCTTCGTACCGCTGCAGGCGGCGGCGTTCGCCACCATCACGCCTGCCGCGACGGGCCGGGCGTCCACGATGTTCAACGCGGTCCGCCAGCTCGGCGGCGCCATCGGCGTGGCGGTGCTGACCACGGCGATCGTCGCGGTCGGTCCGGTGCACGTGGTGACCGGGCACCTGGCGCCGAACGTGAATGCCTACCGGGTGGCGTTCCTGGTCGCAGCCGCGTTCGCGCTGGCCGCCACCAGCTTCGCGTGGCTGATCCGGGACGCCGACGCCGCGCAGACGATCCCCGGCCGTGCGGGCCGCCAGGCTGCGGAGGCGGCTAGGTCCCGGGCTGAGCTGGGCGCCCGGCCGGCCCCCAGCCTGGCCGATTGAGTCGCACGCCGGCCCTGACAGTTCGATGGGCTGGCGGTTCGGAGCTCAATTCGAGATGGCTGCAGGTTAGCCACGCTAGCTAGCACCCGCACACGCGCTGCCGGCGAGACTGGACGCGGTCTTGTACGCCTGCTGCATGTACTGGTTCATCGTGTCGATGTCCGCGTCAGCCTGGCTCACCGCCCTGCTGATTGCTGACTGCGCCTGGCTGATCGCGACATTCGGGTCACCTCGCAGCACGCCGCCAGCCTTCTGCAGAGCCTGCCCGTCGCTCTGGAGCTGGCTGACGTCGCTCTGCGTGGTGCTGATGTCGTTGGTGAGAGTCATCGCGTCGTTGCCCACAGCGGAACCGTCATTGTTGACCGTGTAGTCGTCGCTGGTCACGGTGGAGGCGTTGCTGCATCCGCTCGCTGCGTCAGTGCTCAGCGTCTGCATGTCCGTGGTCGCCTGCTGGAGGTCTGTGCCCAGCTGAGCCAGGTCGCCGCTGATCTGGCTCGCTGCTGCCGCCAGGTTGCTCTCGTCACTGCTCACTTGCTGCTGGTCAGTGGCTAGCTGAGCCGCCGTCTTCCGGCGTGCCTGCCGCAGCGCCGCGATCCTGTCGTCGCGGCGGACCTGCTGCCGCAGGTTTGCCAGGTCCGAGTCATAAGCCGCCGGCGTGGCAGGCCGCAATACGGCCGACTCCAGGTATCCGCTCGCATCGGGCGCCGTGATGCGCAGCATCCCGTCGTTCAGCTCTCCCGTGAGCGACTCGCCGGCCAGGGCGTAGAGCCCGGCGCCCGCGAAGGTCACGGTAGCGCCGTGGAACGTCACGGTCACCGCCACGGTCTGCACGTCCACGCTCCCGCTGGGCGCGTCGCCCGTCAGCGTGTCGTCGGTGATCGTCCCGATCGCGTGGCCGTGCTGCGGTGGTGACCACTCGATGCGTGCTACCGCAGTGCGGTCGGCTCCGACGTAGTAGGTCGGCGAACTGCTGCCGCACGCGGTGAGCGCGAGCGCACTGATCGCGACAACGGCGGGCGCAATCAGCGCCGTTCTCATCGGGTCGCCCCCGGACCGTCGGCCGGTTTGCAGTTCATTGAGGCCGCACCCCTCAGTCCGGGGAAATACGACGCCTGCCACCAGTGATACACCCAACTGCCTTGGTCCGGGAGGCTCCGATCCGGCTGGCCAGTGCTGGCTTCGGCTCGGCGCCCGCGGCTAGCATCGTGGTGCAAGGGCGGCACCGTCGTCGCCGCTGATGGACGGAGATCTCGGATGAGTGATCCGCAGGTGCTGGCGTTCCGGCCGTCGGCTGACCAGTTCGCGTGGACCTTCGGCGGCGCCGCGCCCGTCGCTCGCATCGCGCCAGGCACCATCCTCGAGCTGTGGACCGAGGACTGCTTCGCGGGCCGGGTGCGCGGCAAGGACGACCTCGTCTCGCAGGTGTGCGAGTTCCCCTACCTCAACCCGCAGACCGGGCCGTTCTACGTCGAAGGCGCCGAACCCGGTGACACGCTGGCCGTGCATTTCATCTCGGTCGAGCCTGCCAGGCCGTGGGCGGCGTCCACCACCGTGCCGCTATTCGGCGCGCTGACCTCGACGCACCTGACCGCGACGCTGCAGGATCCGCTGCCCGAGGTGGTGTGGATCTGGGACCTGGACCGGGCCGCGGGGGTCTGCCGGTTCACGGCGAGGGACAGCGAGTTCACTGCCGATCTGCCGCTGAACCCGATGCACGGCACCGTGGGCGTGGCCCCGGCCAACCTGGAGGTCCGGTCGGCGCTGGTCCCGGACGCGTTTGGCGGCAACATGGACACGCCGGAGATGCGGGCCGGCGTCACCTGCTACCTCGGCGTGAACGTTCCGGGCGGGCTGCTGTCCATCGGGGACGGGCACGCGCGCCAGGGCGAGGGGGAAACCTGCGGCGTCGCGGTCGAATGCGCGATGAACACGGTGCTTGCCGTGGACCTGCTGAAGGGAGTCGGCACGCCGTGGCCGCGACTGGAGTCAGACACGCACATCATGTCGACCGGTTCCGCGCGGCCGCTGGAGGACGCGTTCCGGATCGCGCAGGCTGACCTGGTGCAGTGGGTCGCCGAGTTGACCGGGCTCTCGGCGATGGACGCCTACCAGTTCATCAGCCAGTCGGTGGAGGCGCCGCTGGCCAACGTCGTGGACACCAACTACACCTCGGTCGCCAAGCTGCGCAAGGACTGGCTGCCCGGGCGGGCCGAGGTGATGCGAGGCAGCCACGAACGCCTGCGCCAGATCGCGCGGACATACCGCGGCAGCTAGCCCGCAGCAGCCATGAAGCGCGTTTGGTGTCGCTCTCTCGCGACACCAAACGCACACCCACGGCGCGCGTAACGGGCGGCCCGGTGTGCCTAGCCCGCGGGCAGCCGGATGTCCAGGACCGCGCAGCGCTGGTCTGCTTCCACCGCCAGGCAGTACTCGACGGCATCGGGAAGCTCTGCAGCTGTGTGGACCACCCGGCCGCCGCCACCGTAAGCGCTGGCGAGCGCGACGTAGTCCGGCGCCGGCGACAGGTCGGTCTCGGGGAAGCTGCCCTCGGCCTCGCCCGCACCGCCGGGATAGAGGCGCTGAACCGGCAGCCGGGATGCCCGGTAGCTGCTGTTGTTCAGGATCACGGCGATAAACGGCGCCCGGGCCCGATGCGCGGACCAGATCGCGGCCGTGGGCACGCCGAAGTTGAACGAGCCGTCGCCGCACACGGCGAACACGGGGGCGTCCGGCCGGGCGAGCTTCACGCCCATAGCGCCGCCGACGGCCCAGCCGAGCGCCGGCGAGCCGGTGTCAAAGAAGCTGCCGGGCTCCCGGTCGATCTGCCGGATGAGCGCGCTGCGCGCGGTGACGGCTTCCTCCAGCACGATGGCGCGTGGCGGCAGCTGCTTGTTCAGGGCCTGCATCATCGCGTGCGCGGCGGCGGCGGGCTCGTCGGAGCTGGCGTAGAAGTCCCACTGCTGACGGATCTCTGCCAGGCGGGCGGTGACTTGCTCGCGCCGCTCGGCCCACCGGGCCGTTCGCGCCGGGTCAGCCAGGCGCCGCAGCTCGTCGGCGAGCAGGGGCAGCGCGGCCGCGGTGTCCGCGGTCAGCGCGAGATCGACGGGATAGGTCCACAGCGGCATCGTCGCCTTGACCGGGTCGGTGTCGATCTGCAGCACGGTTGCTGACGCTGGCGGGGCCGCGTGCGCGGGAATCCACGGCACCTCGCTGTCCAGGATCAGCACGACGTCGGCTTCGGTCAGGATCTGCGCGGCGTCGCCGGCGTACAGCGGGTGGCGGGACGGGAAGCTGAGCCGGTCGCGATTATCGAGTACCGGGCAGCCGACCAGCTCGGCGACGTTGACCAGGCTGGCCACCGCGGCGACGTTGGCTCCGGTCCGGCTGGTGACGATGACCGGGTGCTGCGCGTCGGCCAGGCAGCGCGCCATGTCGGCGAGACCGGACGGGTCGGGCGCGGCCCGGCGTGGCGGCGGGAGCCGCCGGGACAGGCCGGCACCGCCCGCTTCCATGAGCGCCTCGCGCGGCAGCATCACGTAGGCCGGACCCCGCGGATCGGACTGGGCAACCTGGAACGCGCGCCGGACGATCGGCCCCAGGTCCCGGCCGCGCGGCACCTCCATGGACCACTTGCCGAAGGCGCGCGCGACGGCCTGCTGATCGAGCTGTTCCTGCTGCCAGTGAATAGCTGCGTCGCGGTGCCCGGGGATGTCGGCGGCCGTGGCGTACGGCGAGCGGCCGGCGAACACGACGGCCGGCACCCGGTTGCGCTGCGCGTTGTGCCACGCCCCGCCGAGGTTCAGCGTCCCGGCGTCGACGTGCACCATGACCGCCTGCGGGGTGCCGCTGGCGAAGTAGTGGCCCATCGCCGACGACAGCGCGACGAACTCGTGTGTGCACAAGATCGCTCGCGGGCTGGGGGTCCCGCCGGTCCGGGCGGCGGCCAGCGCCTCCTGCACCGGAGCCGTGTCGGTGCCGGGGTTGATGAAGAGGTGCCGCACCCCCTCGTCGGCCAGCGTCGCGACGAGTTCCGCAGCCGCGTCCGTGAACACCATGGCTAAGCCTCCTCATCTCGCCGCGCGCACGGCCAAGGGTCACCGCCAGCGTAAGCAGCACGGCCCGGGCCCAAGAAGGCCGGATTTCACGTGACGGAGGCCGCGATGGGGCTGGCCCCGCGTTCCGCGGTGTACATGGGTTGCCAGGGCCGCGATCACGCCCGCAGCGCGCGTGCGGCGGCGGCGTGGTCGCGCATGGTCTGCGCCGGGTCGGTGCCGGGCTGCCGGCCGAAGCCGCAGTACATCGCGACGCCGAAGTCGTCCAGGTAGCGCGCGGCCGTCGCGTGCCGCCGTAGCAGGCCGGGGGCGCCGTCGACGGGCAGCACGATGCCGAGGTAGACGCGGGCGTCGCCGGGCACGAGGCCGGCCAGCGGGGCGAAGAAGCGGTCGTCCTCGCTGCGCAGGTACTTGGGCCCGGCCAGGTGCAGCCAGTCGACCGTGCGGCCGGAGTGGGAGACGGCGTAGTTCGCCATCCGGACGAGCAGTTCCAGGTCGCGGGCCTCGTACATGGGCCACTCGGGGAACGTGCCGTAGC
>Ga0187814_10000967_pt1 | contig 10639 bp, 9 predicted proteins | sample NC_S_4_FD_132450 | JGI IMG/M metagenome (GOLD analysis project Ga0187814, IMG submission 132450) | Wetland sediment microbial communities from Neuse River Estuary, North Carolina, USA - ASW-S_4 | ecosystem: Environmental > Aquatic > Freshwater > Wetlands > Sediment | place: USA: North Carolina...
GACCTGCTGCTGCACACCGCAGGCCCCGGTGAAGTGGAGGCTAGGCTCCGGCTCGCCATCGGCCTCCGGACCCAGGCTGCGGCCCAGCTTCCCGACGAGATCCGGTCCGGCGGGCTGGTGGTTAACGAGGCCACCTACTCCGCTCGCATGAACGGCCGCTCCCTCGACCTGACCTTCAAGGAGTTCGAACTGCTCAAGTTCTTGGCCCAGCATCCAGGGCGGGTGTTCACCAGGGCGCAGCTACTGCAGGAAGTATGGGGCTACGACTACTTCGGCGGCACCAGGACCGTGGACGTGCACGTGCGTCGGCTGCGCGCCAAGCTCGGCGCCGAGAACGAGGCACTGATCGGCACGGTCCGGAATGTGGGCTACCGATTCGTACCGGTTAGGTCCGGCGGGCCCGGCTCAGGCGGTGTCGCCGGCCCGGACGACGACATCGACCCCGCAGACCTGCAAGACGACGGCGCTCTGGAGGACCACCTCGAAGGTTCCGCCGGCCTGACGCAGGCTTCGGCGGCTCGCAGCCGACCGTGACGCATGCAGAGCGAGGAGCCCGTCCGGATAGAGGTCAGCGGCCCGCTGCCGCCAGTGCGGGCCGCCGGCGTGCTTGACCTAGTCACGCAGGCGGCCGACGAGGACGGCGTAAGCCCGCTGTCCGAGCACGTCCTGCTGCACCTGAGGCACGGCGGCGAAACGCGGGCGCGGAACATCCTGCTCTGGCACGAGGGACAGCTAGCTGGTTACGGACACCTTGACCCCACTGACCCGGTCGAGGGCCCTGCTGGCGAGATGGTCATCCGACCTGCGGAACGCCGTCAGGGGCTTGGCCTGATACTCGGCCGGGCCCTCGTCGCCGAGGCGGGCGGAGCTGGGCTCCGGCTGTGGGCGCACGGCGACCTGCCCGCAGCGGCGCGGCTGGCGGCGGCGGCAGGCTTTCACCGCGCCCGTGCCCTCTGGCAGATGCGCAGGTCGCTGCAGGCCCACCTCGGCCGACCCCAGGTCCCGGAAGGGATCTCAGTGCGGACCTTCCAGGTCGGGCACGATGAGGACGCGTGGCTTGACCTCAACCACCGGGCCTTCGCCCGCCACCCCGAGCAGGGCGCCTGGACTCGGACAGACCTGGACGTGCGCGAGCACGAGCCCTGGTTTGACCCGGAGGGCTTCTTCCTCGCCGACCGTGCCGGAGCGCTGGTGGGATTCCACTGGACCAAGGTGCACGGCGGGCTCACCGCGCCGACACCAGCAGGGAACGACGCCGGTGTTCGCCCGGCCGGCCAGGCAGGCCCGGCCGGGCACGCCCACGAGGCCATCGGCGAGGTGTACGTGGTTGGCGTGGACCCGGCCGAGCGCGGATCGGGCCTGGGTCGCGCGCTCACCCTGATCGGGCTGCGCCATCTGCGCAATCTGGGGCTAACCCAGGTGATGCTCTATGTTGACGAAACCAACACAGCGGCGATCAGGCTGTATGAGTCCCTCGGCTTCACCCACTGGGACACCGACGTCATGTTCGCCGACGGCGCCCCAGCCGACGGCAGCGCTCCGGCCGACCCCGGCTGAGGCGACGGACAGACGAGGGTTCGGTCAGCAGGCGCTGGCCTCCGCGCCAGACCGCTCTCGCAGCCCGAGCACCTTGTCGATCTCCTCGGCGGTAAGCGGACGGTCCGCAGCTGCGACGGCGCTCAATACTTCGGCGTAGAGCTCGATCTCCTCGAGCGCCACAACGTCATGAAAGCGGAGGTCGACGTCGTCTCGCACGCGTACCTCCGAGCAGGGTCAGGGCCGGATCTGTAACTCCCGGTGACTCAGGCTAGTAGCCAGCGTCGCCCGCGCGCATGACTCAACAGGGCCATTTCCAGGGCCAGTCGGGCCATGGCTACGGCCGGCCACGAGCGGCCCGGTTGCACCGCGTCACTGAACAGCAAGCTCACGGCGACGTGGCGCCGGCCGCTGGCGGTGCCCAGGTTGCCGCCTGGTGCCGCTCGGCTCGGCGCATGTAGTTCACGGCGGTCTGCGCGAACGACTCCCGGTCAGCCTCGGTCAGCTCACGGACCACCCGGCTCGGCACGCCGGCCACCAGCACGCCGGCTGGCAGGCGCGTGCCGGGCAGGACGACGGTCCCGGCGGCGACCAGCGTTCCCGCGCCGACGCGCGCCCGGCCCAGGACGATCGCGCCGATCCCGACGAGCGCTCCGGTCTCAATGTGCGCGCCGTGCACCGTGGCGTGATGACCCAGGCTCACCCGCTCTTCCAGCACGGCCGGCTCGCCAGGGTCGACATGGAGGCAGCACAGATCCTGGATGTTGCACTCGGCCCCGACAATGATCTCTGCGTCGTCTGCCCGCAAGACCGACCCGTACCAGACCGACGCCGCCCGGCCGATGGTGACGTTGCCGACGACGACCGCACCCGGTGCGACCCAGGCGTGCGGGTGAATGCGGGGCGCCGCGGCGCCCAGCGAGCCGACCAGGTGTTCTGCGTGCACGAGCCAGACCTGCTTCCACGCTGCGTGCGCACTCGCCGTGCGCGAGCCGATTCTCGCACCGCGACGCGTGGTGTCGCAGATTCAGGCCAGCATCGGCGGTCATGACAACGATTCGCCCGGCAAACGAGATAAATGATCAGAAAACGACGTTTCGGTTGCGGCCGGGGACGGTTAGGGACAGAGTCAAGCCGGATATCTCAGCACGCTGTGCGCGTCCGGCCGGTCTACGCAGCCTGCGCCAGTGCCGTAACTGCAGCAGTATGCCGTGGCCGCCAGCTCAGCGCCGGCGGCCGCGCCTATCACGTGACGGTGACATATGAGCGAGCACAGCCATCTCTCCGCCGATCTGGGGCACGAGGGCCAGTTTGCCCTGGAGCGACGCGGCTACAGCCGCATGCAGGTCGACGAGGCCGTCGCCCAGCTACGGCTTGAGCTGCGCGGCCTGCAGGACAGCAGGCGGGATCTGGAGGATCGGCTGTCGCAGGCGCTCGACGAGACCGAGCGGCTCAAGCTGGACTTGTCCGCTGCGCGGTCCGCGGGCCGGCCGGCGCACGAGGAGCTCAGCGAGCGGATCGGGCAGATACTCAAGCTGGCCGACGACGAGGCCAAGTCGCAGCGCGCCAAGGCTGATGACGAGATTGCGAAGCTGCGCACCGAGGCCCAGGCGGAGACGACAAAGCTGCGGGCCGACGCCAAGACCGAGACAGACCGTAGCCGCGCCGAGGCGCACGAGCAGGCGGAGCGGATGCTGAGCGCGGCCCAGGAGCAGGCCGACCGCAGTGTCGCCACGGCGAAGGCGGAGGCCGAGAACCTGCGCAAGAGCGCCACGAGCGAGGCTCAGCAGGTCGTGTCCGAGGCCACCAAGCAGGCAGAGACGGCCGTCGCGACCGCCAAGAGCCAGGCCAAGCAGCAGCTCGATGAGGCGACCGCCCGCGCCACGGCGATCCACGATGGCGCCGAGCGGCGGCTGAACCTGCTGATGTCACGCCACACCGAGACGATCCGCCGGCTCACCGAGATCCGCGATGTCGTCACGACGCTGGTCGCCGGCGAAGCCGATCGGGGCTCGCTGGAGGACGAGGTAGCACGGATTGTGGCGGGCGCCGTCAACGGCGATGTCCAGCCAGCCGGCCGCGGGGGCAACAGCCGACCGGGCGGCCCGGTCGAGGGCCGGCACGCAGGGGGTAACGGCCAGCCGGATGGTCCGCACGCCCTGTCGACCGCGCACCGGCCGGGCATGCCCGGCGCGGCCAGTCAGCCGGCCGCTGGCCGGGCGGCACCCGGCCAGCACGCCGCCACCAGTCAGAGCAGGGCAGCGGCTCCGGCCAGCGCCGCGGCGCCGGGTCCCGTCGCGGCACCGCCCGCCGGTCCCGCCGGTGCTGCTCCGGCCGCGCGGGCAGCAACCCGGCCAAGCGGGACGCTCGCGTCGGTGACACCTTCGCAGGCCGCGGCGGCGCCCACGCAGCCTGTCACCCCGGCTGAAGCGGCGCCCACGCAGCCTGGCACCCCGGGTGAAGCGGCGCCCACGCAGCCTGGCACCCCGGCTGCAGCGGCGCCCACGCAGCCTGGCATCCCGGCTGAGGCGGCGCCCACGCAGTCTGGCATCCCGGCTGAGGCGGCGCCCACGCAGTCTGGCACCCCGGCCGCGGCGCTGGGCACGGGCGACGCCAGAAGACCGCAGTCGGACGACACGGCGGCTGACATCAAGATCGTTAGCGACTAGTCAGTCGCTGGCCGGCCCGGACCTGGCTAGTCGCTACTCGGGTAGCACGTCTAGCTGGCGCAGGATGACTCCTTCCCGCAGCGCCCACGGGCAGATCTCGAGTTCCGGCAAACTCAGCAGGTCCATCGCCGCGTCCGCGACGATTGCGCCGGCCGCGAGCTGGGGAGCCCGACCCGCGGATACACCGGGGAGATCCCGCCGCTCGGCGACGCTCAACTGCGGGAGACGCTCCGCCATGCCGACGACATCGGTGTGCTTCAGTACCCGGCGGACGTAGTTGCCCTCGCTGGAGGGTGCGGCACCGGCGATCCTGGCTAGCTGCCTGAAGGTCTTCGACGTCGCGACGGCGTGATGCGGCGGGCCGTCCCTGAGCAGCAGGCCGGCCGCACTGGCGATCTCCGCGCGGACGTGCTTGCGAAGCTTGCGCACGTCGTCGGCCGACGGCGGGTCGCTGAGCAGCCAGTCCCTGGTGAGCCGGCCAGCGCCAAGCGGCAGCGACACGGCATGTTCGGGCTCCTCGTCCTGTCCGGTCGCGATCTCCAGCGATCCGCCGCCGATGTCCAGCAGCAGCAGACGGCCCGACGACCAGCCGAACCAGCGGCGGGCGGCAAGGAAGGTCAGCCGCGCCTCATCCGCGCCGGGCAGGACCTTGATGGCCACGTTCGTCGCAGCCTCGATCTCGCCGAGCAGTTCGTCTCCGTTGGCAGCGTCGCGAACAGCGGACGTCGCGAAGGCCAGCATGCTGTGCACGCCCTTGTCCTCCGCGATCCGCAGGGCTTCCTGTACGAAGTCGAACAGCCGCTGGCTGCAGCCGGCAGTGAGCCGGTTGTTCTCATCGAGGTGCTCGCCCAGCCGCAGCTCCGCCTTGAAGGAGAAGGCCGGGAGGGGCCGCCCGCCCTGATGCGCGTCGACGACCAGCAGGTGGACGGTATTCGAACCAACGTCCAGCACGCCAAGTCGCATAGTCAGACGCTACCTGTGGTTCTTCGCCTGGTCAGCACGCCCTGCTGGTTGGCGGCTGGCGTGCCGTGCTGCGGGACCCGGATGGCCGCCGGGAACACCCAGGAGCCTGGCACTGCTGTAGCCGGTTACGAGGGCTTACGGGAGGCGTCATGACTCAGACCGCGTCACACGACATCCGGGTCGAGCACAGTCGCAAGCGCGTGCGAATCCTGCTGGCCGGCGAGCTGGTAGCGGACACCACGGCGCCGATCCTGGTGTGGGAGGTGCCTTACTATCCGACCTACTACATACCGGCGAGCGACGTCGTCGCCAAGCTCACGCCCGTCGGCGCCGACGCCCACCCGCGCCTCGGCGAGGCCGAGGTGTTCACGGTGGAGGTTCCGGGCGGGAGCTCCGCTGAGCGCGCGGCCCGTAAGTACCCGGCGAGCCCGGCTCGGCAGCTGCAAGACGCGGTCCGTTTCGAGTGGGATGCGATGACCGAGTGGCTCGAGGAAGATGAGCCGGTCTACACCCATGCTCGCGACCCCCACACAAGGGTCGACATCCTGGCAAGCTCGCGGCACGTCCGGGTTGAGATCGACGGCGTCACGGTGGCCGACTCGCGCAGCCCGCGCATCCTGTTCGAGACGGGCCTGCCGCCCCGCTACTATCTGCCGCTCAGCGACATCAGGGCCGAGCTGCTTCGGCCGTCGGAGACCCACACCCACTGCCCGTACAAGGGCACGGCCAGCTACTGGTCGGTCGATACCGGCGCCGGGCTGCATCGGGATATGGTCTGGATCTATCGCACGCCGCTGCCCGAGAGTCAGAAGATCGCCGGTCTGGCCGCGTTCTTCGACGAGAAGGCAGACGTCTTCATCGACGGGGTGCCACAGCGTCGGCCGCAGACCAAGTGGAGCTAACCGCGGTCCGTGCGGCCGGCTGGCTCAGCCGTCCACGTCCTCGATCCTGGCCGCGGACGGACCCCTGCTGGCGCTGATCACTTCCGCGGCCACCTCGGCGTCGCCCAGCACGCGGAGCACGTTGCCGCAGCTGAGCTTCCCGCATTCGGCCTCCGACCAGCCGCGGTCGAGCAGCGCACCGATCAGCGCCGGATAGCAGGACACATCCCGCAGCCCGTCTGGCAGCTCATCCACGCCGTCGTAGTCGCCGCCGAGGCCGATGTGGTCGATCCCGGCGACCTCGCGCACGTGCTCGACGTGCGCGACTACGTCATTTAGCGCGGCGCGTGGCCGAGGGTTGCTGGCGAGCCAGCTCCCCGTGATCTTCTTCCGGTCTGACAGATCCCGGTAGTCCAGCCCCTGCCGTCCCATCTCCGCGGCCAGCTCACGCTCCCAGTCGCGGCAGCGCTGCGCGACGAAGGCCGGCACGAAGGTGATCATGCACACGCCGCCGTTGCCGGCGAGCCTGACCAGGATGGCGTCCGGCACGTTCCGCGGATGATCGCAGACGGCCAGCGAGGACGAGTGCGAGAAGATGACCGGCGCCTGCGCTATGTCGAGCGCATCGCTCATCGTGCTGGGCGCCACGTGCGACAGGTCAACCAGCATGCCCAGCCGCTGCATTTCCCTGACGACCTCCTGGCCGAAGGCACTGAGGCCCCCGGCGGCCGGCTGATCGGTCGCGGAGTCAGCCCACGGCAGGTTTCTGTTGTGTGTCAGCGTCATATACCTGATGCCGAGTTGGTACAGCGCGCGCAGCGTGCCCAGTGAGCAGCCGATCGAGTGACCACCCTCGGCGCCGAGCAGCGATGCCACCCGCCCGCTCGCCATGATGCGCCGCACGTCGGCCGCCGTGAAGGCCAGTTCGAGCGCGTCCGCGTGCCGCGCCGCCAGCCGCCGGACTAGGTCGACTTGCTCCAGCGTCGTAGTCACGGCAGCCTCGCCTTGCAGCCCCGCTGGCACGAATACCGACCAGAACTGGGCGCCGACACCGCCCATGGCGAGCCTGGGCAGGTCGGTGTGCAGGAACTCGACCGGCTGGCTGATGTCGGTCGCGGCCGGGTCTGATCCGCCCGCCTCGCGCAGCGCCCAGGCCAGGTCGTTGTGCCCGTCGAAGACCGGGAATCTGCTGAGCAAGCTGCGCGCGGGAGCAAGGCTGTCAGGGGTCACGTCGCAAGGGTATGCAGGTCGAGGTCATCACTGTGGCCGCGGGATGCCAGGATAGGGGCGTGCACTGGCAGCGCCTGACCGGCTGGATCATCGGTTCAGTGCTCGCGTGCGCTGCCCTCGGCGCTTGGTTCGGCCATCAGCTCGGCGACGGCCGGGCCGGAAACGTCGCGCTGATCAGCGCGACGTGCGCCGTGGTCGGGTCGTTCCTGCCAGCTGCTGTTCGCTGGGCACACGGTCGGGTGCGCGACCGCGGCCGGCCGCGCCACGGCGCGGCCTGAGTGCGGCCGCTGGCGTCGGCTCGGGCGACTTCGCACACCACCCAGCGGACTGCGCCGTCTGTCACCCACGAAAGCCTGGTGAACAGGGGTGCATAGTTTCCCCAGGGCTGGGAAGAGCGTGCCTGGCAAGGGACCGCGACCGAGAGGATCCCTGAGTGGCCAGCCAGGGCGTGGATGATCATGCCGTGATGTTCTGCCGGACCGATGCCGAACTGGCCGATGCTGCCCACGAGTACCTGCTCGGCAGCCTGCGCCGCGGCGGTGCTGCGATCGCGGTGGCAACTCTCCCGCACCTGCGGCAGATAGACCAGCGGCTCGCCGAGGCTGGCATTGATCTGACCGTGGCGAGGGCAAGCGGCGCCTACCTGACCATGGACGCGAGCACCACTATGGCCGAGTTCTTGTCCGGCGGCTGGCCCGACCCGGCCGCGTTCTGGCGCACGATCAGCCCGGTAGTGGGCCGCGCCGCGAGCGGGCGCCGGCCGGTCTGCGTATTCGGCGAGATGGTGTCGCTGCTGTGGGCGGCTGGGCAGTGCACCGCGGCCATCGAGGTCGAAGCGCTGTCGACCGAGTTAGCCCGGCAGCACCAGTTCTCCCTGCTCTGCGCGTATCTCGGCGCCAGCGCTACCGGCCCGGATCTGGACGACGAACTAGCGCTGGTGGTGGCCGCGCACACGCGGATCGCCTCGGCCGGCTAGCGCTCGTTCCCGGTCGGCGGCCCTGATGCGGCAGTCAGTCCGGGCCGAGGATGAGGCCGCTGGTAGGGACCCCCGTCCCCGCGGTGACCAGCACCGGACCGTCGCCCGGCACCTGATTGACCGACGTGCGGCGGACCTGCCGGACCGCCTCGGCGATGCCGTTCATCCCGTGCAGGTAGCCCTCGCCGAGCTGGCCGCCGTGCGGGTTCAGCGGCAGCGCGCCGCCGAGCTCGATGGTGCCCCCGGTGATGAAATGCCGCGCCTCGCCGCGCGGGCAGAACCCGAGTTCCTCTAGCTGCATCAGCACGTACGGGGTGAAGTGATCGTAGAGCACAGCGGTGCGGATATCGGCTGGCGCGAGCCCGGACTGCTGCCAGAGCTGCCGGCCGACCACCCCCATTTCCGGCAGCCCGGTGAGATCGTCGCGGTAGTAACTGGTCATCGTGAACTGGTTCGCGCCGCTGCCCTGCGCCGCGGCGCTGATCACGGCCGGTGCCCTTGGCAGGGAGCGGGATCGGCTCAGGCTCGTCACGACTACCGCGACCGCGCCGTCGGTCTCCTGGCAGCAGTCCAACAGCCGCAGCGGCTCACAGATCCAGCGTGACTGCTGGTGGTCGGCCAGCGTGATCGGCCGCTGATAGAACCAGGCGGCTGGGTTGGTCGCCGCGTGCTTGCGGTCGGCGACGGCCACCGCGCCGAAGTCCGCACTGGTAGCGCCGTAGGAGTGCATGTACCTTCGCGCGGCCAGCGCAACCGTCGCGGCCGGCGTGGCCAGGCCCATCGGGTAGTGCCAGCCGTTGTCGATCGCCGACGACGTGAGACCCTGCACGGCTCCGGCCGACACCTGGCCGAACCGCCGGCCGGACCGCTCGTTCAGCGCCCGGTAGCAGAGCACGACGCTGGCGGCGCCGGTGGCGACAGCCATGGCAGCGTGGTGCACCGTGGCGCACGCCGCGCCGCCGCCGTAGCCAATCAGGCCGAAGAACGTCAGCTCACCGGACCCCAGCTCGCGCGCGACCGCGATCTCGGCGGTGCTGTCCATACTGAACGTGACCATGCCGTCGACGTCGGCCGGCGACAGTCCGGCGTCGTCGATGGCGGCTCGGGCAGCCTCCACGGCGAGCCTGAGCTCGCTGCGCCCGGAGTCCTTGGAAAACTCGGTCGCCCCAATGCCGGCGATAGCGGCGATCCCGGAGATCATCCGTGCACCGCCGACGCGGCAAGCCGGACCGTACCGGTTACGTGGTCGCCGAGACTGCACATACCGGTGACCCTCACAACACACTCACCGTCTGGGGCCTGGCTGGCCGTGCCAGTGAAGGTCAGCGTGTCGTAGGCGTAACACGGCACGCCGAGTCGGATGGAGATAGCGCGGACCAGGGCGTCCGGGCCTGCCCAGTCGGTGACGTAGCGCTGCACCAGCCCGGTCGTGGTGAGGATGTTGAGGAAGATGTCCTTGCTGCCGCGCTGCACGGCGATGTCCCGGTCGTGGTGAGCCGGGTAGAAGTCGCGGGTCGCGAGCGCGGTGGCGACGACGACGGTCGGCGTGACGTGGATCCTCAGGTCCGGCAGGGAACCGGGGCGCTCCGGCCGCCAGCGCGGCAGCACCAGGTCCTCGCCGACGCGGGCGAAGCTGACTCGCACCGGGATGCCGATCTGGACCTGGTCGGGGTCGATACCGATCAGCTCGCCGACCATGCGAACGCCCTCGGCCAGCTCGACAAGCGCGATCACGATCGGCAGCTCCTTGCCCGGTACCGGCGGGTGATGATGCACGACGTAGCTGTACACGCTCCCGGTTCCAGCGGCTACCTGGTACTCGGCGTTGCCAACGCTGCCGCAGCTCAGGCACGCCGGGCCCGGCGGGTGGCGGAGCGCGCTGCAGTCAGCGCAGCGCTGGATCCGCAGCTCGCCGGCCTGGGTCCCGGCCCAGAAGAAGTCGGTGTCCGGCGAGACCGATGGCCGCATGACTGCTTCGGTCGCGCGGGCAGCGGCTGGAGCCGCGCTGGGCGAGCCGGGGGGGCGGAACTTGAGCACCCGGAAGTCCATCGTCGCGACCGGCTCATCGCCGGAGTACCACGTGCTCCGCGTTGTGACAAACCAGCCCTCGCCCAGCGCAGTGCGCTTGGGCCCGGTCACGTCCAGCAACTCCGCGCAGACGGCGAGCAGCTCGCCGGGTCGCAGGTAGCGCGCGTATGTCTGGTCGCAGTTGGTCGCGACCACCGACGTGAAGCCGGCGGCGTCCAGTTCCGCCGTCATCACGCCGAGTGGATCGTCACCTCCGCCGACCGGGACCAGCGCGCGGGGAACCAGGCCGGGCATCGTCCACACCTGAATCATCGCTGGTGGCGCCACGATCCCGCGGTGCACCGTTCGGTCCGCCA
>Ga0187814_10000968_pt1 | contig 10630 bp, 12 predicted proteins | sample NC_S_4_FD_132450 | JGI IMG/M metagenome (GOLD analysis project Ga0187814, IMG submission 132450) | Wetland sediment microbial communities from Neuse River Estuary, North Carolina, USA - ASW-S_4 | ecosystem: Environmental > Aquatic > Freshwater > Wetlands > Sediment | place: USA: North Carolina...
CCGGGCGGCACCCTGGCTGTCGGCGACAACAACGGCAGCGTCTACCTGTGGCGTCTCTACACTCCCTAAGCACCCAGCACGTACCCTGACAGCATCTGATCACTGGCCCTCCAGAAAGGCGCAAAGCCGCAGAACGACCCGATCTGGCATCCCACTGCAAGTACCTATGCCGGGTCCGGGAGACATGCATTAATTTAGATGGCCGGTCGGCGCGCGTTCTCCCGGAAGGTGCCCTTTACTCAGCGTCACACTGTCGATCGGCTTACACCGAGGCCACCTTCGACCCCCGCAACGGTTGGGTTCCTCTGCTGTAGGCCCACAGGCCGCAGGTCAAGGTTCTTGTCGAGGAATCTTGCCGTGGCGCCGCGGGCACATCACGCTCGAGCTGGCGCGCGATAGGCTTGCATGTGCGTAAGCCGCCGAGTATCGTGCGGCGGTGATCAGGGCGCCGTGGAATGACCTCCGTCGGCTGGCCCTCAGCACCTCCGGCCGGGCCGTTGCGGTGCGATGGGAGCGACTGTGTCAAGTTCGGGTACCCGGGCGACAGGTGAGTTCGGGTAGCTAGGCGACAGTGCCGATGGCGGAGTTCTTGCGTCGGGGTCGTCCCTTGGGGTTGGCGAAGGCGCCGAGCTCGCGGGCCCGGTCGTGCCGGATGGGGTGGACCCGGATGACCTGGCCGTCCCGGGATAGCTGCACCCGACCCGGCCACGATCGAGACGTCGACGGGCTGGCGGGCCCAGCGGCGCCCGGCCGCATACGAGGTCCCTGCGAAGCTGACCACTCCGGCGGCGTCGGCGAGCTGGGTGACCGTCAGCCCGGCGGTGGCGTCCCGTGCCCGGCGGGTTACCGGGGCCCGCGGCAGCCGGTCCGCCTGATCGTCGCGCATCCGCTGGGCGTGGGTGGCGACCACCACCCCGGCGTGCAGGATATCCACCAGGCCGCCGGCCACGACGACCTCGACCGGCTCGCCGGCGTAGGTAGCGCCGACGTGGTAAGAGAACCCGGCCAGGGAGATCTTGCCGTGCGCGTTCACCCACCGCGACACCCCCGGCGGGCGGCGGTCCTTTGCCGGCCGCGGAGCCGCTGGCGGGGACTGCGGCGCCGCGGCGGAGTCATCGGGGGTGATGGACCGGTCCGCGAGCCGGAACCGCTCCACGGGCGGGCGGCCGCCGCAGGACTGGCGGGGCCGGGTGGTGTTTTACTCGGTCACCCACCGGTCCAGGGCCGCCTGCAGCTCCTCCACGGTGGCGAACAGCTTGTCGTTCGGCGTGAAGAACTCCGCCCGCATCGTCCTGCTGGCCGCGCTGCCTTGCCCGTCGTGGTCGGCGAGTACGGCTTGGTGAGCAGGTGCCGGATGCCGTTGTCGGCGCAGATCCGGGCCGGACATGACCGGGCCCGGCCCGAGGCCGAACCGGGCGGTGAAGACCTTGCCGTTATCGGTCAGGATCTGCTCGGGCACGCCATGCCGGTGCAGCGTCTCCATCAGCGCCAGGCACACCGGCCGGGCCGTGGCCCGCAGCACGGCCTTCGCGCACACGATGAACCGGGAATGGTCATCGATGCCGGTCACGATCTTGACTTCCTGCCCGCCGGCCAGGTGCACGCGGCCCATCACGTCCATCTGCCACAGCTGCATCGCCCGGCCCCGCTCCCAGCGCCGGTAATCCTCCCGCCGCCGCTTGCGCCGGCCCGGCACGATCAGCCCGTGCCGGATCAGCGCCAGCTCGCCCATCCCGCTGCAGTTCACCAGCTGGAATGCCACAGGCTCGGGTGCCTATGGCGTCAGCCAGTGGCAGATGTGGGTCTCCGGGAAGCAACTGGCGAATGTGAGCTCGCTCAGCACGCACTACGCCTTCAACGTCACCTATAACTCCAGCGGCTGACTGGACGGCGGCAACTGTCCGCCGCGACCCGCCATACGCTAAGCAACAGGCATGTGCCCAATTAAGCCTCCCATGCAAAGCATCACGGGGGGCGGCACAACACCTGCTGGCCGCGCATGCCCCGTGTCCCTGCCTCGCTGCTAGCTATCTAGGCGGGCGCGACGGCGGCGCGGCCTGGCTAGGTCGCGGCCTGCCTAGGTCCGGCCTCTAAAACTGAGGGACATCGTTGACATCTGGGGTCTCTGAGTACTAGGAGACCTCTGTGACAGATAAGGAACTCGACAAGAACGCCGCCCGCTGCCTGGCGATCATCCGGCACGCCCAGGAGGTGACCCTGCCGTCGGTGGGGTTGCCGGTTTCTAGACTGGGCGGCCGGGGTGGCTGGAGGGATCATGGGCTTGCTGGAGGGGAAGTGCGCGCTGGTCACGGGCGGCACCACCGGCCTGGGCCTGGCCATAGCCGGGCGGTTCGGGCGCGAGGGCGCGCGGGTGGTGATCACCGGGCGGGATCGTGATCTGGGCGAACGCGCTGAACAGGCGCTCGGGCCGGGTGCCCGGTTCGTGGCCGCCCAGCTCCATTTTGGGTCCAGCGCCTTGAACCCGACGTCGTTGAAGGCATGGATCACCCCGCGCACGTACTCCTGGGAGCAATCCAGCAGGTAGGCGATGTCCGGGACGCCTGGCCCTGCGCCGACATCAGCACCACGATCGCCCGGCGCAGCTTGACCGGGTCCCTGGCCGTGCGGCCGATCCGCTGCAGCCGCTGCCCCTCGGTCATCGTGACCGGCCGGATGCCAATGATCATCACGGGCGGCGCCATCGAGCGACATAGAGTGGCGTGCCGAGGACCCCATGAACACCTTCGAAACCACTCTCTGTCATAGAACCTTCTGTAAGGCGAACGGCGAGGAACTCCAACGGCTCCGGGGGGACCGGCATGTGAGTGACGGCGAAGCTATTCAGTGCATATAGGGGCGGATCTCCAATCGCAGTAGATTCCTCGCTAGGTTCGGGATGTTCCCGCAGGTCATGTACCGCTTGTCCGATCTCGGGTGATCCAGAGATATGCTCGCCGACCACTGCGAGAATATTTGGCAACGCAGAGAAGGCTTCTGCATTTCGGCTGGTATCTCCAGCCTGTTCTCCCAGTACGTGTCGGCGCGAACCTGCAAGTGCTACGAAGTCGGATTCCTCACGGCCTCGGAAGATGACAATAGGCGGATTTTGATCATCCCATCTGTATCCTCTCAGCCAGCCCCATTGCATATTCATATGTCCCCGAAAATATTCTGGCCCTGGATCTGTGATAGTGCCGACGGAGTGGTACTGGGTGATATACCGCTCAACTACCCGAAGTTTAGCAGTCCGTGCCACGATCGGTTGCTCTCTTTCCCGCAGCGTTACGCCTGCAAGCTTGAGATCTACCCTTACCTCGGCGCTGATTCGCTTCAAGATACTCTCGTCAATTTGACTAAACAACATATCAAGTTTAGCGTCAGAGATATACAAATAATAGCGCAATGGCTGCTTTTGGCGCCGTCGCCATGGTCGCATGCTTGCCTCCACCAACTCTGGGATAACCAACAGTGCTCTTGACGCCTGCAGCCGCGGGTCCTCCGGTCCCTGCCACCACCTTTGCAAGCAGGGGTCGGCCGCGCAAGGGGCTAACTGCCGACCGCGAGGAACGTTTGTACGAGACCGATATCCTCCCCGGTGCCAACGCCGACCAGTTCAGGACCCGAGATGGACGGGACAATACCGAACAGGCTTCACTCAGTGTGCCACCAGCCTTCCAAGCTGGTGATGCAGCCACAAGTGCACGCGGTTTTCGGGTAACGCTGCGGCCTAACTTGAGCGCGTATCGGGCATGATCCAGCGTCTCGAGGTCAGCTTGCAAACTTCGGTCCGCGAGTATTCTTCATTTCGACACAAAGGCCGTCCGCAGCGACTGACGTCGCTCATATCCCCGCAGGTTCGTCTCCCCCAGCTCCAGACCCGTAGCCCGCCAGTTTCCTGTCCTGTTAGCCGGAACCCGCAGTTGCGCAGCAAGCCCTCGCTGGCTACGTTTGCCGGATCGACCGCCGCCAGGACCGACCGAACCTCGGCCCGCTGGGGGATATCGCAAACCATCGCTGTCGCCACGCCCTTACGGCGGAACCGCGGGTCAGTGACGTAGCCGATCACAGCAGTAGCTTCGGGCTGCGGCGCGCCGCCCCGCCAGGTCCAGCCAGCCGGGCGCGAATACGTTCGCGATGATCATGCCCGCGGGCTCGCCCTCAAGGCGGGGGATCCACACGCTATCGGTGTGCTCGCCTGCGACGGACGGGGCGGCGGTCGTGAACGCCAGGCGGCCCCCGGTCACCATCATGACGCGGAACTGAGAGACGAGCTCATCTTCGTCAGGCGTCGGGCGCTGCTCAAGGGTCACGCGGGGCGTACAGCGCGCGGCCTTCGCTCCTTCGGTGTTACTCCGACTCACCCCGTCGCCTCGCTTGCCCGGAGCGCCGAAACACTGCTGGTTTCAGGGCGCCGCAGGCACCGGCGCGGCGCCGACTGATAACCATCAGCTGAAACGCCAGAGGTAGGTGCTGTAGTTTTCGTCGCCGGTGGCCACCGCTGTGCCGCTGGGGCTGAACGCGACTGCACGCACGCCCTTGCTGTTGGGGTCGGTGAGGGTGACGGTCAGGCTTTGAGTGGCGACGTTCCAGAGGTAGGCGCTGCCGTTACTATCGCCGGTGGCCACTGTCTTGCCATTGGGGCTGAACGCGACTGCATTCACGCCCGTGCCCGTTAGATCAGTGAGGGTGCTGGTCAGGCTTTGACTGGCGACGTTCCAGAGGTAGGCCTCGCCGTTACCATCGCCGGTCACCATTGTTTTGCCATTGGGGCTGAACGCCACTGCCCATACGCCCGCGCCCCCTGGGTCGGCGAGTGTGCCGGTCAGCTTTTTGCTGGCGATGTTCCAGAGGTAGGTGTTGCCGTTACCATCGGCTGTGGCCAGTGTGCCATCGGGGCTAAACGCGACCGAGTCCACGCCGTTGCTGGTTGGGTCGGTGAGGGTGGCGGCCAGCTTCTTGGTGGCGATATTCCAGAGGTAGGTCTTGCCGTTCTGGTCGCAGATGGCCAGAATCTTGCCGTCGGCACTGAACGCGACCGAAAATATGACCTTGCTGTTGGGGTCAGTGAACGTGGCAATCAGGGTTTGGGTGGCGATATTCCAGAGGTAGGTGCTGTGGTTTTGATCGGCGGCTGCCAGCATCGCGCCATCGGGCCTGAACGCGACCGAGGTCACGCCCATGCCGTTGGGGTCGCTGAGAGTGGCGGTCAGGTTTCGAGTGGTTACGTTCCAGAGGTCGGTGTTGTCGCCGGCGGCTGCCAGCGTCGTGCCAGAGGGACTGAAGGCCACCGACGATATCCAAGTGGTGTCGGCGTTGTTTAGAGCGATAGGCGTCTCGCGATGACTGTGGCCAGAGGAACTCGACGCACGCGGATGACTCTGGGAGCTCGAAGAACTCGGGGGGCTTGAAGAACTCTGGGAGCCCACAAGAACCAAGGGGACTATGACCGCCGCGGCAACGACTGCGCCACCCAGCGCGATTGCGGGCCGGGGATGGCGCCGAAGCCATCCAGGCAGCATGCCGGCGCGGCCGGCGGCAGAGCGTCGGGGGCGCTGGGGCGGGGGGCCGCCGGGGGCCAGATCGGGCTGTGCGGGCTGGTCGGCGGTGAGGTCGTCTGTCGTGCCGGCCGGCTCGGCTACTGGCTGGCTGGCCGCGGGCGTTAGAGCATCGGCGGGAATGTCCTCTTCCGTCGCGGCTGCGGCCGTCGGCGCCCCCGCCTCGGCCCCGTCCCCGGCGCCTGTGCCGGGGCGGCCAGGACCGGTCACGATGACGTCCGCCGAAGGCGCATCCACGGCGCCGAGCGGCCCGCCACCGGGCACTCCATCGATGGTTGCGGCTGCCGCCGGATCAGCTGGGACGGCTGCCTTCATGCTCCCGGACGCGGCCGACCAGGAGATCCCGTCTAGTGAGGGGATCTCGGCCGGCGGGTGGGCAGGCGCCATGGTGGGGCCGCCGGAGATGTAGGGCGCCAGGCCGAGCGCCTCGCGCAGCGCGTCGGCGAAGTCCTCGCACGACCCGTACCGCTTCTCCGGGATCTTCGCCATCGCCCTGGCCAGCACCCCGTCCACGGCCGCGGGCAGGCCGGGCAGCCGCGCGCCCAGCGACGGCGGCGGCTCGGACAGGTGCGCCAGCAGCACCGCCATGCCCTGATCCCGCTCGAACGGCACCTGCCCGGTCAGCAACTGGTAGGCCACGCAGCCCAGCGCGTACTGATCGGCCCTCCCGTCCACCGCCCGGCCCTGGATCTGCTCCGGCGCCGAATAATCCGGGGTGCCCAGGTACAGCCCGGTCCCGGTCTTCACCGATGCCGTGGCCCGCTTGCTCACCCCGAAGTCCGACAAGTACACATGATCGGGCCGGTTCGGGCGCGCATCCACCAAGATGTTCGCCGGCTTGACATCGCGGTGCACCAGCCCGGCGCCGTGCGCGGCATCCAGCGCCGAGGCCACCGGCGAGATGAACGCCGCGGCCCGGGCCGGCGGCAGCGCGCCCTCCCGCTCCAGCACCCGCCGCAGGTCACCGCCCCTGACGAACCGCATCGCGATGAACAGCACACCGTCCGCCTCGCCCGCCTCATACACCGGGAGGATGTGCGGGTCATCCGCCGCGGCTGCCGCCCGGGACTCGGCGATGAACCGCCGCCGGAACGCCTGATCCTCCGTCAGCTCCGGCGCGAGGATCTTCAGCGCCACCAGCCGGTCAAGCCGCTCATCGCGGGCGCGGAACACCACCGCCATCCCGCCCTTCCCGACCTGCGCCTCCAGCCGGTACCCCGCGAGCAGCGCGCCTGCCCGGAACCCGGCCAGATACATCGGGAAATCCTCGCTCAACACCCCTCCCGGCCGTCCCCGCCGCCGCCCTGCCCCTCTTTAAGTCTCAGCTTTCGTGGGCGGCCACCGGCGACGCGCTGCTCAGGCGGTTTAAGTATCCTGGCTGACCATCTTCTCCCGCAACCCAGGATGCCTGAGCGCAAAAGCCGCGCAGACCCAAGCAGGTTCGACGTCACCGAGCCGATGATCCCTGCCCGCCAAGTCGACTTCGGCTTCGAGCCGCGCAAGCCAGCTGGCGCACCGAACGGGCTGACTGACCGCCTGGCCACCGCCCGAAAGCTACTCGTGTGATCAACAGGTAGCGGGCCCGTAGCAGCCCGGTGCGGCTTGCGTCTTCGCAGCTGGCCACAGCATCAACGCGGCTACCTGAAGCAGGGGCGTCCCGTGGACCTAATACGTTCCGGTAAGAGAGAAAGTCCAGGACTGCGTCGGGCAGTAGCCGCCACCTACTGTCGTGTATGGAGAGCTGACCACCCAGGTGCCGTGCCAGGCGCTCCAGGCTCCCTTGTTCACTGCGCCGTTATCCGCGGTGATGCGCAAGGTCACGGTGTTCCGCTCGTTGACCGACCCGCACTTCGAGATATAAGCCGTGGTAGAGCCGACGTACCAGGCGCCGGAACTGGTCAAGTTGACCGTGAACGGCACCGTCGTAAGGTTGGGCGGTGCCCACTCCCCGTTTGTCTTCAGGGTGCACCCGTTCGCGGTGCAGCTGGGGGTAAAGGTCCACGAGTCGCTCCACGTCTCCCCTACGCTCAGGCTGGCTCCGCCTCCGGGGGTGCTGAGGGTCTTGACCTGCAGCGGCGCGCTGCCCTGGAGGGGAGCAGCCAGCGTCGTGACCGCGAGGGCGCGCGACCGGCTGGATTGCTGGCTTCCCCACATCGCGACCACCTGGTACTGGTAGGTAGTGGCGAGCTGAAGCCCCGTGTCGTTGTACGAGGTGGTCCCTCCGGGAAGGGTCGCGCCGGGGGCGCCGTTAACGAGGATCGCGTACCCGGATGGGGCTGGGCTGTTCGGCGGGGGCGACCAGTGGAGCTGCACGCTGGTCCAGGTGGCCTGGCCGAGGACCAACCCGATGGGGCTGGGAGTAATTGTCCTGACCGCGATGCTCATCGAGGGCTGGGACTGCTGCGTTCCCGATACCGCGATGATCTTGTACTGATGGGTGGTGCCCGGGTCCAGGCCGTTGTCGAGATAGGACGTCTGGCTGGCAGGCACTGAGCCTACCTGGGTGCCATCTCGCAGGATCAGATACCGGTCGATCGTGGCGCCGCCGCTGGACGCAGACCAGGAGACCAGCACAGAGGTCGCGGTCGGTGACTGTGCATGGACGGCCGCTGGGGCCACGGGTACCTTGTGCCATGGAGCCCAGACCAAAAGCCCGGCGGTCAAGCCAAGCACCACGATGCCAACCAGAGCGAACAGGGGCCAGCGGTTCCGCCGCCTGGGAGGGGGACCCGGCGGTACCCAGGCTGATCCCTGTGGCGGTACCCCAGCGGGGGACTGGCCTGCTCCCGGTCCCTGGGTCGGGGCATACCCGCCATCTCCTGCGCGTGGCGGAGGCACAGCATACCCGTCACCGCCTGCAGGTGCCGCGGGCGCGGGATAACCGGGGTAGCCGCCGGGCCCGACGGCGGGGGCCGGCGGTGGCGGTGCCATCTGCACGTCCGGCGACCCGTAGGGGCGGTAGCTCGTGACCGTCGGCTGCCGGGCAGGATCGAACGGGGGTGATTCCGGCGGGGACGGCGGGAGCGGGGCGGTTGGTCGCACGCTGTAACCCAGAGCCTGGGCGTACTCGCTGGTCACCCACATACTGGACGCCGGGTCGATCGACCTGCGGTAGATGAGCGAACTGGAAACCAGCCGTATGCCGGTGTCCGGGTCGAGGCGCTGCTCCTGGATATACCGGGCCAGTTCGCCGGCCACGTCAGCATCGGCCGCGGCGACCAGCAGATCGCGTTCCTTCGGTAGGTCAGGAAGAAGATCTGACATGCGGCTGCGGAGCATCTGCGGGTCGCTGAGAACGCGCTTCCCGAAATCGGCGACGGCAGAGCTCAGCGCCTCGTGGGCCTTGCCTTGCGCGTCCAGTTGCGGTTCGGTCATGGTCTGTCCCTCCCCGACGTTCCATAATTTTTGCCGACGGCTCCGTACGGTCAGCGTCTCCACTGGCCGGCGCCGATGAGGGTCGCGTCCTCTATCATCGATTTCCCACCTATCGGCTGGTCTCACCAAGCACAGAGACGGCGCCGCGCTCGTTGATACGCGGATGGTGAGGTCGGTCGGGGCGTCCGGCGCCGTCAGTCCGGGTCCGCCAACAAGGTGGAGTCGGCACAGGCCAGCGGGCAGGACGGCTAGCTCGTCGGAGCCCCGAACGCCGCAAGCGGACCGTGGCCGCGAAGGAAAACCACAACTGTGGCCCTGCGGGCTTACTTGTATCGATGTCACCGGGACACCGAGCAGGTCAGGATGAACTGTGTCCAGGGAAACACATACCCACCAACCCCCCCTACCCTCTCCCTGGTGCGCCTGCGGCTCGTCCTTGCCGCTAGTTCCGGCGAACAGGGCTCCGCAGGCACCTGTTACCTGAGTCCAGGGTACGAATCGTATTTCCTCTTGGATTGTACTTCCGGGGCCACGGACAGTAAATAGCGCAGGCTTCCCCGGCCGTCGGTATCGCGGAGAGGCAGCGGGCCACTGATATGCCAGCTGTTGTTGGGCCGGCGGCCGAGGTTACGCGCGCGGGCGGGTGATCTCCGGGCCGTCGGTGTCGGGGAAGCCGAGCCGTGGGCCGCATCGCGGACCTGGGCCAGTAATCGCTCATCTGCGCGGCGGGAGAAATGAGTCGTCGGCCGGGACCGGCGCACCGGGAACCAGGTGCGGCTCTAGCCCGAACCTTGCAGCGGTCCCGGTCGCGCCGGACCGGCGCCAGTCGGAAGCATGGCCAGGACCGGACTCGCCGCCCGGGCACATTAGGAAAGTGCCGAGTTTATCCCGCTGGATGTATGTAATCAGGCTCAGGTATCCGCACCACGAATCGATACGTACAACGGAGCTCCTCCGGGGTCGTTAGTTGTCGGCAGATAGGCAAAGCACTGCACGCTCCGATCGCCCGAAGCCCAGTCATCACTACCTGGATAGGCAACTTTGAAATTATAGCCGGAATTTGAATATGGAACCCCGATGTACGCAGCGAACGCTTTGTCACATGCTGCAGTGGCCTGATTACCTGCTGCCGTGTCGCCAGGGAAGGCCTTGTTGGCGGCCCAATAATTGGATGAGTAGAAAACCTCAGCGATATGCCGTTGCCTGCACGGGACTGCCTCGAATGTCGTCGGAAGTGAGTTGCTGGTATTAAGGGACAAATTTGAGCCCGTCAGGCAATCGCCCGGGCGCAAATCCTGGAGGGTCAGGTACCTGACACTAGACGTCGGTGTCGGTGACGGTAGGCGGCTGGATGTAGTCGGTGACGGCTGGAGCGTGGATGTAGGTGACGGTGAGGCTGTGGCCAGTATCACGGCCACGGCTGTGACCACGGCTGCTGTAAGAATGCCGCCAGCCACCCACAGTCGGCCCTTCCGGCGATGGTCAGCGGCGCCTTCCGGAATCTGTTCTGCCTCATCGCCTACCCCAGACGACTCTGCAGTCTGACGCTCGGCGGCCTGCCGCGGTGACTCGCCGACCTCGGTTAGCTGGTCATCCGCCGGTTGCCACGTTACGGCTTCGATCGTCGCGGCTGCCGCCGGATCAGCTGGGACGGCTGCCTTCATGCTCCCGGACGCGGCCGACCAGGAGATCCCGTCTAG